>Ga0316604_10003169_pt1 | contig 11754 bp, 11 predicted proteins | sample OWC_soil_day20_C_FD_207650 | JGI IMG/M metagenome (GOLD analysis project Ga0316604, IMG submission 207650) | Wetland soil microbial communities from Old Woman Creek delta, Ohio, United States - OWC_soil_day20_CT | ecosystem: Environmental > Terrestrial > Soil > Wetlands | place: USA: Ohio... | reverse complement strand
GTCCACGGCGGCACGTCGGGCATCGGCACCACGGCGATCCAGCTCGCCCGCGCCTTTGGCGCCCGCGTCTTCGCCACCGCCGGCAGTGCCGACAAATGCGACGCCTGCCGCCGGCTCGGTGCCGAGATTGCAGTCAACTATCGCGCGGAAGACTTCGTTGCCACGCTCAAGGCGGCAACCGGCGGGCGCGGCGTCGACGTCATCCTGGACATGGTGGGCGGCGACTATGTCGATCGCAACTATGATCTCGCCGCCGTCGATGGCCGCATTGTGCAGATCGCCTTTCTCGGCGGGGCGAAGGCGACGGTCAATTTTGCGCCGCTGATGCAGAAGCGGCTCGTTCACACCGGCTCGACGCTCAGGCCGCGCGAGCCAGCCTTCAAGGCGACGATCGCCGCAGCGCTCCGCGAAAAGGTCTGGCCGCTATTGTCGGCCGGCACCGTCGCGCCGGTGATCGACCGGGTGCTGCCGCTCGACCGGGCGGCCGAGGCGCATGTCCTTCTCGAAGCCGACCATGTCGGCAAGATCGTGCTGACCTGCCGCTAAAAGCCGGTTTTTCCGGCTTAGCTCGATTGCGGAACGGCGACGTGATCTGTATATAGGGGTCATTCCCCGGTCATCGTGATACGAGACGGAGGGCCGCCAGCGAAAGCCGGTGGACCAGCGAAGAGGATTTATCGATGTCGACCCCCCTGATGCCCAAGGCAACCGCCGTCTGGCTGGTGGAGAATACGGCCCTGTCGTTCGAGCAGATCGGCGCCTTCTGCAAACTGCATACCCTTGAGGTCAAGGCCATCGCCGACGGCGAGGCGGCCCAGGGAATCAAGGGCCTTGATCCGATCCTGACCGGCCAGCTTAGCCGTGACGACATCGAGCGGGCCGAGAAGGATGGCGGGATCCGCCTGAAACTGCTCGACCCGAAGGTGCGGGTGCCCGAGGCCAAGCGCCGCGGGCCGCGCTACACGCCGGTGTCGCGTCGCCAGGACCGCCCGAACGCCATCCTGTGGCTGGTGCGCAACCATCCCGAGCTCAAAGATGCGCAGATCATGCGCCTCGTTGGCACGACCAAGACGACGATCGCCCAGATCCGCGACCGCACCCACTGGAACTCCGCCAACCTGACGCCGTCCGATCCGGTGACGCTCGGCCTCTGCTCGCAGATCGAGCTGGATATGGAGGTCGAGAAGGCAGGCAAGGTGTCGCCGGAAAAGGTGCTGACGCAGACGCTGCTGCCGGTCGAAGAGACCACCTCGCCCGACGCGCTCACCGGCTTCCGTGCGCCGTCGCGCGACGAGGAAGAGCTCGATGCCGAGGCGGTGTTCGCCAAGCTCAATGCTCTGTCCGGTCCGAAGCCCGACGAAGACGACGATCTCTGATTGTCGCGAAAGCCAGTGAACGGCGGCCGTCCCTCGGGGCGGCCGTTTTCATTTGGACGATCAGGGCGTCGCGAAGCGGGTGCCGGGAAAGATCGAGGCGATCCATTTGCGGTGCGGTGACACGCGGCAGAACCAGGATGTCTCGCCATAGGTCGCCTCGCCGGTGCCGTTGGAGTTGACGCCGACCAGCAGCCAGCCGGCCTTGGTCTTCATCCAGGCAGAGCCGCCGCTGTCGCCGGAACCGAGCAGACCGACCAGCGGGGTGGCTGGCCGGCTGAGGCCGCCGAGCGAGTTCTCGATCGACCCGTCTTCCTTGGGGAGAAAGACACCGAGCTCATTGCCGGCCTCCTCGCCATCGACCGGCGGCCGCACCAGCTCTTCCCAACTGTCGACAATGCCCTGGGCGGCCGCCTTGTCCGACCCTTCGTAATAGTCGTCCCCCTCGCCGGACGAGCCGATGCCGCGGCTGCCATAGCCAACGAAGGTGATCAGCTTTCCTGCCTCGTTCGCGCCCGTGTAAAGCACCGGTTGCGGCCCGGCGCCGTCAATCTCGTCCTCGAGGCGGAGGATGGTGAGGTCGTAGCCGGCGCGGATATTGGGATCACCATCCCATTCGGGCAGCACCCAGACGCGGTCGATGCCAAGCGTTTCGCCATCGGGCGCCCGCACCACATACTGATCGGTGGTGAGCGGAACGTCGAAGATGTGAGCGGCCGACAGGATGTAGGCATGGCCATCCTTGTTGCCGAGCCATGTGCCGGAGGCCTCGCCCCAGGCCTCGCCATCGCTGGACATCGCCAGCACGGCGCGGAACTGCGGTGCGGCGGCAAGGTGCAGGGCGGAGTCGAATCCGGCTGCTTCGTTGCCCGGCTCGCCGCCGTCTCTGGCCCAGGTGGAATCGAGAATCACGACGGCCTCGGCCGGCATGGCCGGGACGACCAGGCCGATGGCCAGCAGCAGGACGGAAACCTTGTCGGCGAGCATGTTCACCTCATGGCAGGCAAGGGATTGACGCGACGGTTCGCGGCAGCCCGATGATGCCGTTTCCTACCAGCGAAGATTGGATGATTGGTTGACGAGGCGCCGCAGTCGTCGACCACGGCGCAGGCATCCGGGAAGACGCCTAGGGTGTCGGGGGGCGGAGAGCGGCGATTTGCGGCCTTCACTCAGACCTTGGTCGATAGCGCAACATTCGCAATCATGGATGGCCACTTTGCGCAATTATACACAATAATTACGCCGATAGACGCAGTTTATAAACGTCGCGCCGCGCCTTGAAGTCGGCGGCCATCGACTTCATATCAAATTTGTGACACCATGAATGTGTTGAGGCTTAGCCCACAGCAAGGAGGCCCGAATGTCTGTTCAGTCGCACATTGCAGAACTTGAACGCCGTCACGCCGCTCTCGAGCGTGAACTCGATGAGGCTCATCAGCACCCGAGCATGGACGGCACGGCATTGCACGAATTGAAACGGCAAAAACTGGCCCTGAAGGACGAGATCGTCAAGCTTTCCTCTGAAGCCAAGGTCCTGCACTAAAGACTGACATTGTGGTTCGGTACACCCTGATCCGGCAAACGCCACGGACCCTGTCCGTGGCGTTTTGCTATTGGGGCCCGTCGCCCGTGGCCTGTCAGGCCGCCACCGCGTCCTGGCTGGCGGGGTCGGCGACCGTCTTCGGAGCGGCCTTGGCCTTGCTCGCCTTGCCGAGGTAGTCGAGGAAGTAGGCGAGCCCTGCCTGGGCCAGGATGCCGACGGCGAGGAAGGCGAGCTGTCCGACCGGGCCGGGCTGGTCGGCGAACAACACCACCTGACCGACCACCGACAGCGCTGTTCCCAGCCAGAACACCGGCAGCGAATTGCGGCCGATGCGCGACAGCATGTTGTCCGGTGACAGACGGCCGAGCCCGTTCATGATCAGCGGGCTGTGACCGACGACATAGGCGAGCGACAGGATGTGCGTGAGGCGCGGCAGCGCCACCCAGGGCTTTTCGTTGATCTGGAAGTTGTGCGGCAGCCAGCTGACGTTGGGGATGCTGCCGTACAGATTGAAGCGGTGGTAGATGCAGGCGGCGATCAGATAGCCGAGCGCCAGCCACCACAGCGGCCGCCACAAGGGCACCGGCGTTTGCCCGCGCAGCACGCGGACGCCGACGAAGAAGCCGGTGGCGAAGATGATCTGCCAGGTGAAGGGGTTGAAGAACCAGCCGCCGGTGCCCGGATAGCTCGGCATGTTGAGCGCGAAGACCTGGGCGGCGGCATAGATGGCGACGGAGGTGACCAGCATGGCCGCAAGCCCGAAGAAGCGGGCCACCACCATCAGGACCGGCAGGAAGATCAACAGGCAGACGTAGAGCGGCAGGATGTTGTGATAGCCGATCTGATGGGTCATCAGGGGGATGCCGATGAAGCCCTTGATCGGCTCGGCATAGAGGACGTTGATGTTGAGGGGCGTGTCGAGGATGGGCATGCCCCATTGCTGAAGCCCGATGCAGAAGATGCCGAGGCCGACCATCAGCGAGGCGAGATGGGCGACGTAGAGCACGACGACGCGCTTGGCGATCTTGGCGAGCGGCAGGGCGATGGCGCCGGCCGAGAAGCGCGGAAAGTAGGCGAAGGCCGACGCGACGCCGGCCAGCAGCACGAAGGCCTCGGCCGAATCGGACAGGCCGAAGTTCTTGTGCGTGAAGGGCTCAAGAATATTGCCTGGGATGTGGTTGATGAAAATTGACAGGAGCGCCAGGGCTCGCAGGATGTCGATGCGATGGTCGCGTTTGCCCAGCGGCTTGATGTTCATTGTTGTTCTCCCGTCTAGGCCCGCTCCATCGGGCTTTTCGCAAAACCGTTCCCGGCACAAGCTAGGCGCCGACCGGGGCAAAGACGCGGCAAAACCGTGGCTCAGACGCATTAACGCGTCAGAGGCCCAACAGATGCATCGAGCCGTCATAAATGAGCTTCAGGCCGACGAAGAGCACCGAGATCGTCAGGATCCGGTAGAACAGCCGCTCGTCGATGACCCTGACCAGCTTCACGCCGAGATAGGTGGAGCCGACGGTCACCGGCGCCAGGATGGCCGACATCGTCAGGTTTTCGGCGGTGAACTGGCCTAGCTGGGCATAGGGGATCACCTTCATCATGTTGAGGGCGCCGAAGAAGATGGCGGCCGTTCCGGCGAACAGCGACGGGCTGAGGCGCATCGGCTGGACATAGGCCTGGAAGGGCGGGCCGCCGGAATGGGCGACGAAGGACGTGTAGCCGGTCAGCGTGCCCCAGATGGCGGCGCCGAGCGCCGACTTGCGGGCCGGTGGCGGCGCACCGACGGCCGTGCCGGCGGCGATCTTGCGCGCGTGGGCGCGGTCCAGGACAAAGATGCGGGCGACAAAGGCGATGGCGAGGATGCCGACGACGAGGCGGAGCATATCGTCGGAGACATAGCGAGCCGTCGCCCAGCCGAACAACGTGCCGACAACCGCCGCCGGCATCAGGTGCCAGACGAGGTCCGAGCTGAAATTCCGCCGGTAGGACCACATGGCCACCACATCCGATATGAGAAGGATGGGCAGCATCAGGCCTGCGGCGCGAACCGGCGAGACGACGAGGGCAAGGATCGGCACGGCGGCCATGCCGAAGGCGGCTCCGAGCCCGCCCTTCGACAGGCCGGTGAGCACCACGGCCGGGATGGCGGCGAGATAGAAGAGGGGATCATCGATCATCGCGTCGTCACCCTGTCCCGGCGCGGGAGGCGACGGGTCCGCGCGGCCATAGCCGGTTTGTATCGATTCGGAGCTCAAACGCCGCGATGTTTCGCATGGAACAGGGCTGCCGGGTTGGCCGGTCGGCCGCGAACGGTCTTCCGAGGGGGATTGCTCGCCCGCTGCCCTCCCTGGCCGGCGCGAGAAACCGACGTTGTCTAGACACATTTGACTTAGCCGGCAAGATGGAGAAAGCGCGAGGGGGCGCCGCCCGCGAAAGACGGGGGGCTTTGCCGCCGAGGGCCATGAAAAGGCGATGGGGATCTGCTAGACTGCGGCAAAAGCTGGCCCGCGGCCGGCGGGGATGAGGCGAAGGGTGCGCTGGATGACCGGGCAGGAAGAAGGCAATGAACAGGTGCAACTCGAACTGGCGCGGCTGCGCCAGGAGCACCGGGATCTCGATGCGGCCATCGACGCCATGGTGGCACTCGGCACCACCGATACCATCCAGATCCAGCGCCTCAAGAAACGCAAACTGGTGCTGAAGGACAAGATCAAGCAGATCGAGGACCAGACGGTTCCCGACATCATCGCGTGAGACCGATATCCGAGGCTTGCCATCGCCCGGCATTTCCCCTACCGCCTTGGGCGCCACGTCGCGAGCCGGGGGATTTCCTGAGATGACCGCTAAGCCGCCTGTCGCCATCATCATGGGCAGCCAGTCCGACTGGGCGACCATGAAGCACGCCGCCGACACGCTGGAAACACTCGGCGTGCCGCACAGGGCCCTGATCGTTTCCGCCCATCGCACCCCTCAGCGCATGGTTGCCTTCGCCCAAGGCGCGCGGACGGACGGCTTCAAGGTGATCATCGCCGGGGCCGGCGGCGCGGCGCACCTGCCCGGCATGGTGGCGGCGCTGACGCCGCTGCCGGTGCTCGGCGTTCCCGTTGAAAGCCACGCCCTCAAGGGGCAGGACAGCCTTCTGTCGATCGTGCAGATGCCCGGCGGCGTTCCGGTGGGCACGCTGGCCATCGGCAAGGCGGGTGCCATCAACGCCGCGCTGCTCGCCGCCGCCATACTGGCGCTGTCGGACGCGGCGCTGGCCGATCGGCTCGATGAATTCCGCGCCCGCCAGACGGCGGCCGTCGCCGAGGAGCCCGTCGATGGCGCCTGAGATGCTTCCGCCCGGCTCGGTGATCGGCATGCTCGGTGGCGGCCAGCTCGGCCGCATGATGGCGCTTTCCGCCGCCCGTCTCGGCCTCACCGTGCACGTTTATTGTCCCGATCCCGAAAGCCCGGCCTTCGAGGTTGCGAAGGCGCATACGATTGCCGCCTATGACGACGAGGCGGCGCTCGCTGCCTTTGCCGGCCGCTGCGACGTCGTCACCTACGAGTTCGAAAATGTGCCGGCCCGCGCCGCCGAGGTGATCGCCGAGCGGACATTGCTGCGGCCCGGCGCGCTGGCGCTGGCCACGTCGCAGGATCGGCTCGTCGAGAAGACCTTCCTCCGGACGGCGGGCGCCGAGGTGGCTGCCTTCGCCCCTATCGACGGGGCCGCCGACATCGACGCGGCGATCGCCGTCACCGGCCTGCCGGCCATCGTCAAGACCCGCCGCTTCGGCTACGACGGCAAGGGCCAGCGCAAGGTGGACAGCCGGGCGGCGCTTGTTGCGGCGGTGGCCGAACTTGGCGCCGACCTCATCCTCGAGGCGCTCGTTCCCTTCGCGGTGGAGGTGTCGGCCATCGTGGTGCGCGGGGCGGACGGTGCCGCTGCCGTCTACGACATCGGCGAGAATTCGCACGCCAACCATATCCTCAAGGAAACGCGGGTGCCGGCGCGCATCGGCACCGACACGGCCGCCGCGGCGGCGGCGCTCGGCCGTCGCATCGCCGACGCGCTCGATTATGTCGGCGTGCTTGGCGTCGAGCTGTTCGTGGTGCGGGACGGCGGCGGCGAGCGGCTGATCGTCAACGAGATCGCCCCGCGCGTCCACAATTCCGGCCACTGGACGGAGGACGGCGCCGTCACCTCGCAGTTCGAAAATCACCTGCGGGCAATCGCCGGCTGGCCGATCGGCTCGGTCGAGATGCTGGCGCCGACGGTGATGGAGAACCTGATCGGTGCGGAAGCCGACGCCTGGGCGAGAATTACCGCCGACCCCAGGGCGCGGCTCCACCTCTACGGCAAGGCCGAAAGCCGCCCTGGCCGCAAGATGGGCCACGTCAACCGGATCTGAGAAGGCGCCATCTCAGCAAGACATCAGGCGACGCGGGTCACGACCCGGCGATCGAGGTCGACCTCGAACCTGTCGAGACGGACGCGACCGCCCGGCTCCACCGTCAGCACGGTGTTGGGCGCGACGGCCGTCCACTGGTCGTGGGCGGCGTCGATCGGCTCGGACACCACGGTGATGCCGTCGTCGCCCTGCCGCCAGTAGAGGCTGGGCGGCCGGTCGTCGGAGGAATAACGGAAGGCGTGCAGATGCTTGCCGTCGGACAGCGCGGCGGTGAGACGCAGCGGCTCATCGACGCCGGCGTCGATCATCGCCCGGCGCGTCTCGGCCAGCATCGCCCGCATGGCGGCGATCGGGTCGGCGGCAAGGTCGTCGGCGTCGAGTAGCAGGAACAGCACCTCGGAATCGGTGGCGCCGCAGCGTTCGTGATACCGGACGTCGGAGAGGCGTGCCTCAAGGCGGCGGCGGATGCGATCCCAGCCGCCCACCTGGCCATTGTGCATGAACATCCAGCGGCCGCTGGCAAAGGGATGGCAGTTGACGCGGGTGGTCGGCGTGCCCGTGGATGCGCGGACGTGGGCGAAGAACAGCGATGATGAAATCTGATGCGTGAGGCTCTTCAGATTGTCGTCATTCCAGGCGGGCATGGCATCGCGGAACAGGCCGGGCTCGTCCCAGGCGCCGTACCAGCCGAGGCCAAAGCCGTCGCCGTTGGTCGCTGCGAGACATTCGGTGGCCGACTGGCTCTGGTGAATTAGCGAGTGGCAGGGTTTGGAAACCAGCGTCTCCAAGAAGATAGGACGACCGGAATAGGCAAGCCAACGGCACATTGTATGGGCGATCCCGACACGGACGCAGTCTACAGGCGGCGGGTCGGCCCCGCCGACCCGATTTCACTTTTGCAAATCCCATGCCGAGCATCTTGAAGAAAAAGCGTTAACCATGACCTACCGATCCCATTCGGGGGGCATCTGTGGCTTCAGGGTTGCACTGGCAACAGCCGGTCGGACCGGCGACGCATTTTCCGATTTATCCGGCCGATCTATAGTGGACAGGCCCCAAGCGATTTGCTAGAGAACCACCACTCTTGCGGCGCCCTGGTGCTGCGGCGGAAATTCGTCGTTTCCGCGAGATTAGTATCATCATGTCGCCTGAGACGCGCGCCGCGGGTGGGTCCGCCCCGGCTACATGGGTTTCACGGTGACCGACCACGGGAAGAACAGGCGTGCAGGTACTCGTTCGCGACAACAACGTCGACCAGGCTCTCAAGGCGCTGAAGAAGAAGATGCAGCGCGAAGGCATTTTCCGCGAGATGAAGCTGCGCGGCCATTACGAAAAGCCGTCGGAGAAGAGGGCTCGCGAGAAGGCCGAGGCCGTGCGCCGGTCGCGCAAGCTGGCGCGCAAGAAGGCCCAGCGTGAAGGCCTGATTTCGGTCAAGGGCCGCACTCACTAATTTACGGGCTCCGTCGCCCGATGGCGTTTGTCGAAGTCGAGGGACGGTCACGCGAGTCGACCGTCTCTTTTGTTATGTCTGGCGTCTGGTGTTTCGGATTTTCGAGGAACGAGGCCGCGGCCAGATAGTTTGCTATTCGGACGACAGCGCCGAGCAAGGGTGCCCGCCGGTCCGGCTTGTCCGGTAATGCCTGAAAAGGATGGATTGATGCGGTTCATTGCGACGTCTTCGGCTCTTCGCGGTCTTACGGGCGCTCTCGCCCTCGGCCTTCTGGCTTCCGCCTGCACGACGTCTGAGCCGACGCGCGAGCCGACCTGGGTGGTCGACGCCAACGCCGGTTCCACGGCCAATCTCGGTTCGCTGACCGCGGCGATCCAGCGCGATCCCCAGAACCCCGTGAACTACAACGTGCGTGGTTCGGCCTACGGCCAGGCCGGTCAGTTCCAGGCGGCGCTCGCCGATTTCACCACGGCGATCCAGCTCAATCCCAGCTTTTATCAGGCCTACAACAACCGCGCTCTGATCTATCGCCAGCTCAACCAGCCGCAGGCGGCGCTGGCCGACTACAATCAGGCGATCACGCTCAACGCCAGCTACCAGCCGGCCTATCTCGGCCGCGGCACCCTCTACCGCCAGGCTGGCCAGCTGGACTTTGCCATGGCCGACTTCGACCAGGCGGTGACGCTCAACACGTCGGACGCCAAGGGCTATTACAACAGGGCGCTGATCTATCAGGCACGGGGCAACCACACCCGCGCCATCGCCGACCTCGACGCGGCGATCGCCCTCGATGCCAACGCCTCCGAGCCCTACAACGCGCGCGGTCTCAGCCGCCTTGAGGTGGGCAAGGACAAGGACGCGCTGCAGGACTTCGCGGCGGCGGTCAACCGCAACAAGCAGTCGGCCGAATTCTGGACCAACCTCGGCGTCGCCCAGATTCGCACCGGCGACGCGCAGCGCGGCCGCGATTCGATCAACCGGGCGCTGGTGCTGAAGCCGGGCTATGGTCCTGCTCGCCAGGCCTTCCAGACGGCGCAGGCTGCGCAGGGCTGACGCCCGGCTTTCAGGTCAGAGATCATTGCAAACGGCCGCCGATTTACGGCGGCCGTTTTGCGTTCCGGTCAGACAAAACAACAAGGCGCCGGGGGATCAATCCCGGCGCCTTGCTCAATTCCGCAGACGGACCGAACCGGTCACACCGTCGGTTGCGGCGTGGCGCCGTCGGGCTCTTCGCCCTTCGGGCGCGGCTTGGTGGTCGGAACCGCCGAACCGCGCGGCGGCGCCGTGTCGTCGAAGGTATCACGCACCGGCGGCCGGCCGGCCATGATGCCGCGCAGTTCCTCGCCGGTCAGCGTCTCGAACTCGAGCAGCGCCTCGGCGATGGCGACGAACTTGTCGTGGTTCTCGCTGATAATGCGGCGGGCGTTCTGCTCGCCCTCCTCGATATAGCGACGAACCTCCTCGTCGATCAGCTTGGCGGTCTCGTCGGCCATGTTGGTCGACTGGCTGACCGAATGGCCGAGGAACACTTCCTGCTCATTGGGGCGGTAGCGGACGCGGCCGAGCTTCTCGCTCATGCCCCATTCCATCACCATCGAGCGGGCGAGGCTGGTGGCCATCTGGATGTCACCAGCGGCACCGGTGGTGACCTTTTCCGGACCAAAGGTCTGAATCTCGGCCTCGCGGCCGCCGAACAGCATGGTCAGGCGGGCCACCGCCTTCTCGTAGGTCCAGTTGTAGCGGTCGTTCTCGGGCAGGGTCATCACCATGCCGAGCGAGCGGCCGCGCGGGATGATGGTCGCCTTGTGGATCGGGTCGATGGTCTTGTCGAGCATCAGCGCGATGATGGCGTGGCCAGCCTCGTGATAGGCGGTGTTGCGCTTCTCCTCGGGCGTCATGGCCAGCGACTTGCGCTCGGCACCCATCATCACCTTGTCCTTGGCGTCTTCGAACTCGGCCATGGTGACGATGCGCTTGTTGCGGCGGGCCGCGAGCAGGGCACCCTCGTTGACAAGGTTCATCAGGTCGGCACCGGAGAAGCCGGGCGTGCCGCGCGCCAGCACCTTGAGGTCGACGTCAGGCGCCATCGGCACCTTGCGCACATGCACCTTCAATATCTTTTCGCGGCCGTTGACGTCGGGGTTCGGCACGGTGATCTGACGGTCGAAACGGCCGGGGCGCAGCAGCGCCGGGTCGAGCACGTCCGGGCGGTTGGTGGCGGCGATGATGATGACGCCTTCGTTCTGCTCGAAGCCATCCATCTCGACGAGCAACTGGTTCAGCGTCTGCTCGCGCTCGTCGTTGCCGCCGCCGAGGCCGGCGCCGCGATGGCGGCCGACCGCGTCGATTTCGTCGATGAAGATGATGCAGGGGGCGTTCTTCTTGGCCTGCTCGAACATGTCGCGGACGCGGGAGGCGCCGACGCCGACGAACATCTCGACGAAGTCCGAGCCGGAGATGGTGAAGAAGGGCACGTTGGCCTCGCCGGCCACGGCGCGGGCGGTCAGCGTCTTGCCGGTACCGGGTGGGCCGACCAGCAGCACGCCGCGCGGAATGCGGCCGCCGAGGCGCTGGAACTTCTGCGGGTCGCGCAGGAATTCGACGACCTCGATCAGATCTTCCTTGGCCTCATCAATGCCGGCGACGTCCTCGAAGGTGACGCGGCCGTGCGCTTCGGTCAGCAGCTTGGCCTTCGACTTGCCAAAGCCCATGGCCTTGCCGCCGGCACCGCCCTGCATCTGGCGCATGAAGAAGATCCACAGGCCGAGCAGAATCAGCATCGGCAGCCAGTTGAGCAGCGTGCCAATCAGCGAGATGCTCTCGGTCGGCGGCCGGGCGACGATGGTGACGTTGGCCTTGGTGAGCTCGCCGATGTAGTCGGCGTTGTAGGGAGCATAAGTCTGGAAGGTCTCGCCGCTCTGCAGGTGACCGTTGATCGTCTGGTTGACGATGGTCACGTCGCGCACGGTGCCCTGGTCGACGTTCTTGAGGAACTCC
>Ga0316604_10003168_pt1 | contig 11756 bp, 10 predicted proteins | sample OWC_soil_day20_C_FD_207650 | JGI IMG/M metagenome (GOLD analysis project Ga0316604, IMG submission 207650) | Wetland soil microbial communities from Old Woman Creek delta, Ohio, United States - OWC_soil_day20_CT | ecosystem: Environmental > Terrestrial > Soil > Wetlands | place: USA: Ohio... | reverse complement strand
AAAGCATCCCAATGTGGAGCAGGTATATTATCCAGGTCTTGCCGACCATCCAGGACATGATATTGTGTTCAGGCAAATGAGCCAATTTGGTGGTATGTTATCATTCCAGATTAGAGGTGATAAACAAGAGGCTTTGGCGTTTACTGGGCGTCTAAAGATTATTCGGTGGGCAACTAGTTTGGGTGGTGTGGAAAGTCTAATCGAACATCGGGCTTCTATTGAAGGACCACACAGTAAAACTCCTGATAATTTACTACGCTTTTCGGTAGGTCTAGAGAATTTGGATGATTTGCTTACTGATTTGGCTGACGCACTCAACAACAAAATACAGTTTTTGTAAAAAAGGTATTGACGAAATGTAATACTCATGGTATTATAAACTAAAATTAATAATGCATTGCTGATCAGATAACTGAAGGCAAAAGAATTGTTCTTAAAACAAATTCTTTTGCCTTTTATTTTTCGATAATTATAAATAGAATCAATTTCTGGGGTGTTGTGATTTAAGTTGCTTTATTTCTGTAATTAGCATGCATATACATTCTGTGGGAAAAAACAGGGGGTAATGGTATGTCAAAGATTGCAAAGAATTTAACAGATTTAATCGGTAATACGCCATTGTTGGAGCTGTTTAACTATGGTGAGCAGCACGGTCTTAAGGCTAGGGTCATTGCAAAATTAGAATATTTTAATCCGTTGGGTAGTGTCAAAGACCGCATCGGTTATGCCATGATAAAGGATGCAGAAGACAAAGGTATAATCAGTGCGGGTTCAGTAATTATTGAGCCAACCAGTGGTAATACTGGTATTGCCTTGGCTTTTGTGGCAGCTGCTAAAGGGTACAGATTGATTTTAACCATGCCTGAGACCTTTAGTATAGAAAGACGGAATTTGCTTAAGGCCTTGGGGGCTCATTTGGTGCTTACGCCTGGTGCACAAGGTATGAAAGGTGCGATCAGCAAAGCGGAAGAACTGGCACGGGAAACTCCCCATTCTTTTATTCCGCAACAGTTCCAAAATCCGGCTAATCCTGAAATACACCGCCAGACAACAGCTGAGGAAATATGGCGGGATACAGATGGAAAAGTGGATATTTTCATCGCTGGGGTTGGTACAGGTGGTACGGTTACTGGCGTCGGTGAAGTGTTAAAAGCTAAAAATCCAGATGCGAAAATTATAGCTGTGGAACCTGCGGATTCTCCTGTTTTGTCAGGCGGCAGCCCTGGGCCACATAAAATTCAAGGGATTGGAGCAGGCTTCATTCCTGGCGTTTTCAATAGTAATGTTATTGACGAAATATATAAAGTTAAAAATGAAGAAGCATTTCATACAGTAAGGCAACTTGCGTTATCAGAAGGATTGCTTGTCGGTATATCGAGTGGTGCTGCAGTATTTGCCGCGACGCAAATCGCAGCTCGCCCAGAAAATTCAGGAAAAGTCCTTGTCGTATTGTTGCCTGATACAGGGGAACGATATTTGTCCACACCTGTGTTCCAAACAGAGTCATAATACTGAGCGAACTAGCTGGTCAGTAAAACCTGAAGGCTGAAGATGCGGCAGATGCCGTTCTTCAGCCTTCAGGTTTTTGAATTTAATCATACATAAAAAGGGGAGATGTTATGAATAGGCGCGATGTTGTTTTACAAATCATAAATAGTAAAAAAATAAAAAAATCAAAGGGCGATCCTATTTCAACAGCCTTATTATCAGGTGGTACATGGGCTTTTCGTCAGCAGGGCTTAACTCTTAGGGCGGGGCTCAATGCGCCAGAGGAAGCGGCGAGAATTATTGTGGAGACAAATCAAAAAGTAGGTTCGGATATCGTCTGGCCGGGATCAGGTTATCACAATTTACTAATTGAAGCTTTGGGTGGTAAAATCACATTTCGTCCCCAGGGTAATATTGATGTAGCAGAGTCACTGCTACGTAGTGTTGCTGAAATTGATAGTATCCAGATAGATTTTTTGAACCGCGATGTTGGGATTGAATCAGTCCGAAAAATGATAGTACTTACACATCAAGCTATAGGCCGGGAATATCTGGTTGGAACATCTAGCTGGGGGCCGTTTACTCTAGCTGGGCAGTTTTTGGGTGTGGAAAAACTGATGATTGGCTTATACAAAGATAAATTAGGCATTCATGCTTTGATGGATTTTGCCAGCGAAGTATGTTTTCAATACTTGGCACCTGCAGTGACGAGCGGTGCGTCTATCCTATCAATAGCTGAGCCGACGGCTTCAGGAGATTTAGTATCATTACGCCACTTTGAAGAATTTGTTGCACCGTATCTAACTAAAGTCAATGAACGCTTGAAACAACTAGGTGCCGTCACTACTCTTCACATTTGCGGCAATATTACAGATCGATTGGCTGTGGTTCCCCACCTAGGGGTTGATTTGCTATCTGTTGATTATAAAGTCAGCCTTAAATATGCCAAAGAAGTTTTGGGCAACAAAGTAACACTCGCTGGAAATGTAAATCCCATGATACTGAAGGATGGCAGAGCAGAAGATGTGGTAGCAGCAGCAGGGCAGTGTATAATGGACGCTGGGCAAGAAGGGAATTTTATATTAATGCCTGGCTGTGATATTCCCCCCAGTGTACCCCTGGAAAATATTCAGGCTTTCATTGGAGCAGGATTAGATGAAGGGAAGGAAGTAAAATAATTTTGCGAAAAGAATCAGTTGACGTGGAATTCAATGTATGATATATTTTTATAAATGAATTGTAAGATTGGCTGATCAGAAAAGCTGAAGGCTAAAAGTTTTCTTGAAATAAGGAATTCTTTTAGTTTTTTTATTATTTTAAAGCTGACTGGATAACCAGAGGCTGGTTTCTTTCGCACAGGCGGAAAACCAGTCTCTTTTTTTATTAGTGAAGCGTATTTCGAAAAATACGCAACCTTAATTAACGTAAGAGGTTGTTTAAAAATGCCCAGATGCGCAGGAGCAATAACGCAGATGGGCGTTTTGAAACAGACTCTATTATAGGGAGGTGAAAGTATGTCAGTTATGCTTATTGGCGCAGATCACTTGGGTGGTATTGGGAAAAAATTGCAGTTGATGGGGTTTCATTCGATTGACCATGTAACTGGCAGAAATGTTAACGACCGCAAAAAATTTAAATGTCCATTATCCACAGCTCTAATCGTTGTTTTTATTGATTATATCAATCATGCAACAGCAAAAAACATTAAGGCTACGGCTAAATCCCAGGGAGTGCCTCTTATTTTCGCTAATCGATCATGGAGCTCACTCAAGGATAAACTAGCTAAATTCAACCTCAAGGAATTGGGGTAATTAAAAAATATTTATTCATTTGTATGGGGTGAAATAAAATGAGCAATTTTGATCAAAAAGAACCACCACGCAGAGAGCATCGTCTAAATGCCTGCATTGCTTGTGGCGGTACCTTGGCTGATATGGCAAACCGTAAGATGAAATGTTGCGTTCCCGATGGGGAACGTAGCTTTACACAGAATAGTATTTGCTTGCTGCTACCTGCCCTGGGTATGATGAACAGTATTCCTAACAGTGTTGTATTGATGCATGGCGCTGTGGGGTGCGGTTCTTCGGCTCATGGCGGTAATGCAGGAGTGCGGGCTGGTAATGTCCACCGCTGGGGTACTGCAAAAGATGGAGTATGGCTATCAACAGCCCTTGACGAAAGGGATGTCATTTGCGGTGGTGAAGAAAAGTTGGAAGAGGCTATTCGTGAAGTAGACCGTCGTTATAGTCCAACAATTATCTTCGTTGTGGCTGGTTGTGTTCCAGGAATTATCGGCGATGATATTGATGGTGTGGCTGAGCGTCTTCAGTCCGTCGTTGCGGCGAAGCTCCTTCCTGTTCATTGTGAAGGTTTTAAGACCAAAATATGGGCGACTGCTTATGATGCAGTGTATCATGCCCTGGGCCGAGTTATGCTCCAGGATACAGCCGAAAATCTTGCTCTGGAGAAACCAAAAAAACCAACGATTAATCTGATGAATGTTTCTTCTATGGGACGTATTGATGAAGTAGAACTAGAGAGATTACTTACATCCTTAGGACTTGATGTTAATATATTCCCAGTCTTTGCGAAACCAGAGAAGATGTATTCTGTGACTCATGCCGATCTTTCCATCAGTACCTGCCCGACGCATGATGATTATTTGCTTACGTATTTAAAGGAAAAATATAACATTCCCTATATCATTAAACATATGCCAATTGGGATAGGAAATACAGGTGAGTGGCTGCGCAATGTAGCTGAGTTTTTCGGTTTGCAAAACCAGGTGGAAGAGTTAATTGCCGCCGAAGAGGCAGAACTAAAAAAAGCATTAGAAGAATTCAAACCACTATTCAGTGGCAAAAAAGTATTTGTTAGCGCTGGAGAATTCCGGGCCCTTTCAACGGCAATCTTACTCGCAGAGCTTGGTTTTGAGGTCGTGGCTGTTCGGTCTTATCATCATGATGAATTTGCTGATGAAGAATATGAAAAACTTGCTAAAATTACGGTTAAAGATTTCCCACTCAGTATTGCTAATTGCCAGCCCTTTGAGGAAGCCAATCTAATAAGGCGAGTTAAACCTGATATTTTCCTTGGACATATGAATGGCAATTCTACAGCTGCTAAACTTGGTGTAGCAACTAATGCTATTTATAATGTTGGTCTTCAATTTGTCGGTTATCAGGGAGCCTATCAATTGGCCCGCCGCTTACATCGTCAATTAACAAACCCTAATTTTAACCAAAATATTAGTAAGTGGGTCAATTTGCCCTATTCTCAAGAGTGGTATGAACAAGATCCATTTACTCACATCAAGAATGGGGAGGTTGAAGGTCAATGAGTAGTTTTATTGAACGACCGCGCTTTACTTGCGCATTAGGAGGAGCAATGGCTACAGTGACTGCTTTACCTAGAACGGTGGCTATTTTACATGCCCCATCTGGGTGTGCGGGCAATAATGCATGGACACAAGCGGGGGGCTGCGGTTTACAGGTAGGAGGCTATTGCGGTGGACTGAGTATACCTGGATCGAATATTCAAGAAAAAGAAGTTGTTTTTGGTGGCATAGAACGGTTGGGGGAGCAAATCAATAACACATTGAAAGTCATGGATGGTGACTTATATGTAGTATTAACAAGTTGTGTTACTGATATTATTGGCGATGATGTGGCTTCAGTCGTAAGACCATTGAAAGAACAAGGCATTGATATTATTCATGCTGAGACTGGTGGCTTTAAGGGGAATTCATATTTAGGATATGAATTGGTACTAGAAAGTTTGTTAGAAACATATATTGCTAAAGCCGAGACAGTGAAAGGCAGTGTTAATGTATGGGGAATTGCGCCTTACTTTGATGTCTTTTGGCGAGGTAATTTGGCAGGTGTAAGAACATTATTAGAGAAACTAGGCCTCACAGTAAATACGTTCTTTACCGTTGATGACAGCCTTGAAGCTATTCGCCAGGCTGGTTCTGCTGAACTTAATATTGTTGTTTCTGATGTAATAGGGCAGAAGGCAGCTAAAATTAGCCGTGAGGTACACGGTATCCCTTATGTGATTAGTACCCTTCCCGTTGGTCCATCGGCTAGTAATGATTTTTTGCGTACTGTTGGAGCAGCGTTAAGTCTTGATCAGGCATTTGTAGAAGAGATTATTGCTCAGGAGAATCGGCGTTATTATCAGCTGCTTGAACCAATTACAGATTGCTTTAACGACATGGACTTGCAACGATATGCAGCCGTGATTGGCGATTCCAATTATGCAGTAGCCATTACACGCTTTCTTGTTGATGATTTAGGTTGGTTGCCTGAGGTAGTAGCGATCACTGACGTGCTAGAAGAGAAAGAGCAATCAACTATCGTGGCAAGTTTCACCAGTCTTACGTCAGGGATAGCTCCTAAAATCATTTTTAATGGTGATAGTACCGCAATCTCTCGGCAAGTGAAAGAACACTGGGAGAGTCGTCAAGGAAAAAGTGGCAAGTACAGCAACCCTTTAACTCCAGCTTTTGTCGTTGGCAGTTCCCTTGATCGTCCCTTGGCCTTTGATTTAGGTGCAGCACATTTGAGTGTAAGCTTCCCTGTCGCTAACAGGGCAGTGATTGATAGGGGATATACAGGTTATAGTGGAGGTTTACGCCTTATTGAGGACTTGATTAGCACTATTATTATTAATCGATAATCATTATATTTATTTTAAATTAGCATAGCTGATCAGGAATGAACTGAAGGCAAAGGAGCTCTAAACAGAGCACTCTTTGCCTTTTCATTATATAAGGAGGATTTTTATGGCGGAATTTCTTGTAAACGGTAGAAATGCTATAACAGATTTAGGTCGGGGAGGGTATAAAAGTATGGGGAAGATGAACCAAATAAAACCATTGCCTTCTCAGGTATTTGAAATTATAGAATGCTTCTTATATACTGTACAGTATGGGCAACTCATTTTAGTCATACAAGATGGAAATGTTGTCAAAATAGAGAAGATAGAAAAATTCATCATTTCAGCAAAAAGCAGAGAAGTAAGATCAACAAAAATAGATAAACCCTTAAAAAAACACCCTTTGCAGACTAAAATTTTAACTGAATTGCAGAGTATAAAGTATGGACAGTTGGTAATTCGGTTGGATAACGGGTATGTAGAGCAAATTGAAAAAACCGAAAAGAAACGCATTAATGAACTAGAAGGATTGTATGGAGATGGCATATAATTCATTTTCATAGAAAAAACAACAAGCATTTATTGCTTGTTGTTTTTTCTATCAGGCTCATAATCTTGTTATTTTTAAACCTATATGGTTTAACTAATTTTACCATAAACGCCAAAAAACTCTTCTTCAATTATTTTAAAGGGTGCAATGTGGGCAAAATGATCTTCATCCCATGGGCCGTTTACGATTTTTTGAATATAGGCATCATTGCCTTGTACAGTATCATAACAAAGTTTAAGCAATTCAGCGATTTGTTTGGATTGTTGTATTGCAGCCTCTTCCTCAGTGCAACCTGTATGGATAAACAATACTTTTTTATAGCTGTCATACATTCGTTCAAGAACTCGTAAGGCTTTTTTTTCTCCATGCTTTTCACAAACTTGCTGGTGCGACGAAAGGATATTTTTTTCCGCGATCATCCATCCACAGGACAAATAGAATGTTCCTAATTCTTCTTTAGTGAAATGTTCATATGCAGTTTTTGAACCAAGTAGGATGGGGAGACAATCATGAACCCTAGGAATAATTAAAGGGCTGTCGGATGCTTTCAAATTTTTAGTAGCTCCGCCACAAAGACCGAAGGCAAGAATAATCTTTGAATATCCTAAAGAACGATCTAGAATATTCTGCAATTCTATATGCAATTTTTGGGGATAAAGGTGAAGTTTCATGGGAATAAACTCATATTCTACTTGAAAATCTGGCGATATGGCAAGTAATTCTTCTTTCATCACTTCACAGGCGATGATTTTGACAGTCATGAGATCTTCACCTCCATATATTGGGGAAAATTAAAAGGATAAGTATCATTGATAGGTGATGACTTAGCCTTCGTTTTTTTCGATCAACTAAAGATTAGTATATTTATATTCTATTTGACATTTAAATAGTTTATGTATATTTAAATTACTATAGTTAAGATGTGTTGTCAAGATCTTTTAGTATTAAAGGAATACAGTGTATTGAAACTTTAGATAATTAAATAATATGATTTGTTGACAAATGAATAAATTTTAATATAATAGAAATCAAAGTTGATCAATAGAAATGATGACTGACCGTAAAAGGAGGTCAAATTCTTTCTGCAACGAAAGTAGTTTGTCCTTTTTTAGGTCATCAGAAAGTATAAGTTTTTTAACGATAAAGAAGAACGATTAACCGCAAAGATCGCAAAGGGAATAAGAATGTTTTTTTTATAAACCCTTTGTGTCCTTTGCGACTTTGTGGTTCAATATTTTTTCTGTGCCTCTGCGGTAAAACGTTCTTATCTTTAGGACTTTTTTTACTGCAGTGGTGCAGAGTACACAGAGGGGAATTTTAAACGGACGCATAGCGTTTTTTTACACTTAAAAAGAAAGTTAAGTAAGGGTTCTGGCATTGGGGAGATGGTGTTTTGAAAGCCACAATATCAGACGATCTAAAGATGAAGGTCAGGGCTATTTCTTTAGGGGAATTATTCATGATTTATTTGAAGATTGGCTGTGTCGGTTTTGGTCCAACACTTGCGTCTGAAACCAAAAAGCATCTGGTCAAAGAATTAAACTGGATTAGCGAGGATGATTTTGTAAACGGTCTAGCTCTTGCACAACTTTTACCTGGCGCGACCTTTGTTTCCCTTACCGTTTATATTGGATATCGACTGCGCGGAATTGCAGGTGGAGTGACTAGTTTCGTGGCTCTTTTGTTGCCGCCCTTTACCATTATGGTTGTACTGTCCTATATTTATTTTACATATGGTTCAATGACGGAGGTCGGTATTCTATTTAAAGGCATTGGAGTGGTCGTAGTTGGTCTGATTGCTCATGCTCTTATGGAAATTGGGAAATCTGTCGTTTCAGATATGAGAGGAATCCTCATTGCCCTAGCAGCCATGGGGGTTATTCTATATTGTCCTAATATTTTTATTGTGTTGTGTTTAGCGGCAGTGGCTGGTATTGGCCTATATTATCAGCCTTTAAAACGCCAAGCTAAAGTCGTCGTTAAGAGTGAGAGTTCTATTCAGCATAATAGGAAAGTTGTACCTATTAAACAGATTATTCTTCTCGGTGTTATATTGATTGTTCTTGGATATGGGGCGTCATTTCAGCCCATTCTGCTAACGTTAGGCTTGGTATTTTTTCGTATGGGAGCTTTCTTGTTTGGGGGCGGCTTTTCCATGATCCCTTTTATTCAGCAAGAAGTGGTCATGAATTATCATTGGTTAACCCTTGATGAATTCATTGTAGGTATTGCTTTGGGTCAAGTCACCCCAGGACCCGTATTAATTACCGCAACTTTTATAGGTTATAAGGTTGCCGCTCTTAGTGGCGCTGCGGCTGCGACTCTTGGTATTTTCTTGCCCACACTATTTTTGGTTCCAGCTACTGCTGAAATTCATCTAAAAGTTCGGAATAATCTTTGGGTACAGGCAGCCCTCAAAGGGGTTGTAGCGACCCTGACTGGTATGATGCTAGTAGTTGTTGTAAATTTGGCTCGCCATTCATTGATTGATGTACCTTCAGCTCTGTTAGCGATAGGCATCTTTAGTGTGCTGAAATTTCGTAAGCCCAATACAATATGGGTAATTATCGGTGGAACACTGCTGTATTGTTTTATCCGATGACCAAGCTCCTGGATAAGGGTGACTAAGATACAGATGAAGTTATTTCACGAACTTGTTCAAGCTGATCGAATTGCATCTTGACAAATTCTATAACCAAGTATAGTATATAAATAATTAAATCGTCGAGCTGATCAGTAGTGTAACTGAAGGCAAAGAAAGATTCCCCATAAGGGGATCGGTCTTTGCCTTTTTTTATTTTAAAATGTATCCATCCATAAAGAAAAGGAAGTGTGTGGTATGTCTAAAGTTGCTGTTGCGAGTACTGATGGAATAACCATTAATGAGCATTTTGGTAGAACCGAAGAATTTTGGATTTATGAAAGTGATGAAGGGGGAAATTATCAATTTATTGAACGCAGAAAAAATACTCTTGAAGAATCTAAGGATCATCATGCTACTACAGTCCAATTACTTGCTGATGTTGAAGTCGTGCTAGTTAACAAAATTGGTCAGGGAGCGGAGAAAGAATTGCGGCGTGAAGGGATTATTGCTTTAAGTGTATCTGGTTCCATTGACAAAGCCCTCATCGCTTATTCCAAAAGAGGGAAGTTTATTAAGAATAATGCACTACTAGGGACGGCAAAAGGTTGTCAACCATCTGGTGGTCATGGTGGTTGTGGATGCTCTAATGGGTGTAAATGATTAATATATAAAGGCTAAGTTTCTCTTAATGAAACCTAGTTGTTAAATTTATAACAATATGCCAGTTATACACGTACAGTATAAAGCATCTTTTTTTCACTAACCCCTTGACAGTTTGCAGGGGGTGATGGTAAACTAAATAAAAAATTGATAGACATTGCTGATCAGAAAGACTGAAGGCTAAGGAAATTTCCGCATATACGGAAGCTTCCTTAGCCTTTTATATTTGTCAGCCGAAAAGCATAAGGTTTTCGTGGATGATCTAGAGAGGTTTATTTTTATAGTTGAGGTGATTACTATTGATTAATCTTACCAATGTAACAAAGACCTATGTAGGGAAAAAAGATGTCTGTGCACTTAAGGGCGTCAGCCTTACTGTAGAGCCTGGTGAAATATATGGCATCATCGGCCTAAGCGGAGCCGGGAAAAGTACCTTGATTCGCTGCATTAATATGTTAGAGAAGCCTACCGAAGGATCCGTTATTGTTGATGGACAGGAACTGACTTCTTTATCAATCAAAGAGCTTAGGGAAGTTCGAAAAAAAATGGGTATGATATTTCAGCACTTCAATCTCTTATCTTCGCGTACCGTATACGACAACATTGCTTTTCCCCTAGAACTGGAAAACAGGTCTAAGCAGGAAATTGAACAGACGATTATCCCATTGCTAGAACTTGTAGGCTTAACAGATAAGAAGTCTTATTACCCGTCCCAACTTAGTGGCGGACAAAAGCAGCGTGTAGGTATTGCTAGGGCGTTGGCTAACAACCCGAAAATTCTCCTGTGCGATGAGGCCACCTCAGCACTGGATCCGCAAACCACCAAATCGATTTTGGAACTTCTTAGGGACATTAACCGTAAGTTGAACCTAACCATTGTACTTATAACTCATGAAATGCATGTAATCAAAGAGATTTGTCACCATGTGGCAGTCATCGAAAATGGACTCATTATTGAACAGGGTAAAGTTATCGATGTATTCACGAGTCCACAGTCGGTAACGGCTAAGGAATTCATCGGTTCCGTTATCAGTACAAATTTACCTGAAGAATTATTAAGGTCCTTGCAACTTTCGCCTACACCAATCCTCAATAGCAATATTATCGCTCGGCTTACCTTCCTTGGTGAGTCTGCAAATAACCCGGTTATTGCAAGTTTGATTCGCAACTTTGATATTGATGCAAGTATTCTTTTTGGCAACGTTCACTATATTCAAGGAATACCGTTTGGTATACTGATTGTTTCTCTCTCTGGAAATGAGGACAGTTTAGAGAATGCTATGGCTTATTTGCAGAAGCAAGACTTAAAAGTGGAGGTGATAGGCTATGTCGCCACAAATAATTGACTCTTTGATCCTTAGTCTGTGGCAGACCATTCATATGGTAGTTGTTTCAGCGAGCATTGCTGCTGTACTGGGTATTCCTTTGGGTGTCATAGTACTTACAACCGATAAAGGACATATATTAGAAAATATTCCTTTTAATCGACTGTTAGGCGTCTTTATGAATGCGACTCGATCCCTTCCTTTTATTATTCTCATGGTAGCGATTATTCCTTTAACCCGTTTAATTATTGGGACCTCTATTGGCACTGCTGCAACAATTGTTCCTCTCACTATTGCTGCCATCCCTTTTGTTGGACGATTGATTGAAGGGTCCTTAAGGGAAGTTGATTACGGGCTAATCGAAGCAGCTCTGGCTATGGGATCTTCTCCTTTTGAAATTATCCGCAAGGTACTCCTGCCAGAAGCATTACCGTCGATTATCTCAGGTCTTACAATCACAGTTATCGCTCTTATAGGCTACTCCGCAATG
>Ga0316604_10003167_pt1 | contig 11756 bp, 8 predicted proteins | sample OWC_soil_day20_C_FD_207650 | JGI IMG/M metagenome (GOLD analysis project Ga0316604, IMG submission 207650) | Wetland soil microbial communities from Old Woman Creek delta, Ohio, United States - OWC_soil_day20_CT | ecosystem: Environmental > Terrestrial > Soil > Wetlands | place: USA: Ohio... | reverse complement strand
CCACCTCACGATGGACACCCTTGTCTTAGGCTAACGGTTGGCACTATCAACCCCCGTATCGGACTTTCACCGACGAGTAAGCGCCCATGCTGGGCGCACACAATCAGGCCTTCCAAGCAAATGCCTGGAAGGCCTGATTTTATTGGAGCGGGCCACGAGATTCGAATTCACGCCCGACGACTGGTACTGAATAGACGGCAATTTTACCCCGTCTATTCAGTACAACAAAGTCAATTGATTCAAGATTTTTCTAAATTATTTCTTTTTAACTAGTCCATGAATTATACCTAGTTTTATTTCTTATAATTATGTATTGCCTTCCTACTTACCTTTCTCGGTCTCGCTTAACTTTCCATCCGTCATCTCATAAAGTTTTCTGTTGGCTGACTCCATTAATTATTATTGTTCGCAATTCACAAGGCAAACAATAAATTTGACTGTATCCGCTTCGCTCGAATCGCAATAGAATGGATCTCCCATTTCTACTAGACGCTACACAATTGAACTATACTTTGAATTTATCTATTGCACCCTGCAGTTCTGCAGCCATTTTAGCCAATTCTTGACTCGAAGCCAATATTTCTTCCATAGACACAGATTGCTCTTCGGTAGCAGCAGAAACAGTCTCAGTCCGGCCTGCGGTTTCCCGACTAATCACATCGATATCTTGTACGGCTGATACTAAATATTGACTTCCATTTGCCATTTGTTCGATAGCTACAGAAATCCCGTCGACTTGTGTTGATACCTGTTGGATTAACCTAACGATTTCTTGAAACGCTTGTCCCGCCGAATTGACCACCTCAGTCCCGAGCTTAACCTCACGGGTACCTTCGTCCATAGACAATACGGCTTTATTCGTATCGCCCTGAATTTCCCCGATTAGCTTTGCGATTTGTTTCGCGGCTTCTTGTGATTGTTCTGCTAGTTTGCGTACTTCCTCGGCTACAACAGCAAAGCCTCGCCCTTGCTCGCCTGCTCGTGCAGCCTCAATAGCGGCATTGAGAGCCAAAAGATTAGTCTGTCCTGCAAGACCAGAAATGGCATCCACAATCTGGCCAATTTCCGTAGAACGTTCTCCAAGCTTGGCAACTACCTGAGCGGCATTTGTTACGGTAGTCTCAATTTTTCGCATTTGTCCTACAGCCGTATTCACTGCCCTCTCACCCTCTTGGGCTGCACTGGTAGTCTTGTCCGCAACACTGGCCACACTATTAGCACTAGCAGTAACCTGCATGATTTTCTCAGACATCAAGTCCACCACATCGGTTGCCTTATTTACCACTCTAACCTGTGTCTCTGACCCTTGAGCCACCTCGGTAATGACCGTGGCTACTTGATTAGCTGCCTGAGCCGATTGTTCAGCACTTGTAGTTAGTTGTTCAGATGACAAGGTCACCTGCAAGGCTGACTGTTTAATGTGACCAATCAGTTTTCGAATATTGTCTTCCATAGCCTGGAAAGCATTGGCTAAATTTCCTATTTCATTTTTCTCATGAATGTCAATAGTAGTAGTGCAATCACCTTGCGCTAGTTTCTCCGCGACAATTTGCAGTTTTTGCAACGGATCTGTTATCCGACGAGTGAAAAGTACAACGACGAACGTTGACAAGATGACAAGCCCCAAGGCCGTACCAATTGACCATAACCCTATTGAGATTAGCGGTCCCTTAAAATCATCAATAAAAGCCGTAGATGTGATAGCCCAACTTACACCTTGCAATGGCATGTAAGCAACATATTCCTCTTTGCCATTATTTTGGACATATTGGATACCCGATTCTGCATTTTGGATTTTTTTCATAATACCAGTTAAGCTACTGTCCTTATCTTTTAAAGGGTTATACTTCAAAATCTTCTCCGCGTCTTTATCTGCAATAACAGTACCATCGAATTGATATAATGTCGCGAATCCTGTCTGACCAATTTTGATCGATGAAACCACTTGAAGCAGCTCATCCATTTTTACATTGCCACCTAAGATGCCGACCAGTTGCCCATTACTTTTAATAGGAATGGCGACAACAACAGCCATTTTTCCCTCGGCTTTACCGATCAGTGGATCTGAAATAACCGTTTTGCCTGTTGCCACCAACTGCTTGTAGTAATCCCGTTCACTAATACTTCCCGAGGTTCCAGCAGGCGAATACCAATTCCCCTGCGGATCCGACACCCAAAAGGCACTATATAGCGACAGCCGCTTGCTTTCTTTTGACAAATATGCATTAATTGCCTGCTGATCGCCGTTGGCCAAAAACGGCGAATTGGCGATCCCGTCCAATTCAGCAACGCGCAGTTGCAACCAAAAATTAACTTCATTAGCCGCAACTTTAGTTGTGTCTAGCATACTCTGCTCTACCCCTTTAGTAATCACATCTTTTGTCTTTGTGTAATTTACAGTTGTTAATGTTACTGCAGTTACCACCAAAACCAAAGTCATCACAAAAACAAAAATAGATCGAATGCTTCGCATATTTCTTCATCCCCCCTATTTGTGATCATAGTATTTATTCGTCAGGCTTATCGGTGTGTGAAGTCTGCAAAATCTATCACCGTAAGTGATAATCATACCGGAGCCATCGATTTTCACAACCCTGTAGACCATACCCAAGCTGTATCTATCGGACTGGCAAATTTATTGGTATGGTTAGCACGAAAGTACAATAGACATCTTGTCATATTACAGAAAGCCAGTCGTAAAACCAGCCTTTTATTTTAGAATAAAATTGCGATCCGGCAACAATCTTCGTTTGCTTTCACATTTACATATTCAACGTAACATGCGGGAATATAAATGCATTGACATACAGGAAGCACCTCTCATTCTGCCTTAGTGAAGTTGTACACAAACACTACTGCATAGAAGAGGTGCTTTCCGTATGAATGAGCAAATGGTCCACGAAACCCAACTGTCTAAGAGATTAAAAACCACTTTTTATAGATAATTAAATTCTTTCCACGATGGTAGCCACACCTTGGCCGCCGCCAATGCAGAGTGTAGCCAAGCCTAATTGTTTATTGTTGCGTTCCAAAGCATGCAACAAAGTGATGAGAATGCGTGCACCGCTGGCGCCAATCGGATGACCAAGCGCAATAGCGCCGCCATAGATATTTACTCTTTCCTGAGGGAAAGCTAATTCTTTGCCAACAGCAAGAAACTGCGACGCAAAGGCTTCATTGGCTTCAATAAGGTCAATATCATTGATGGTTAATCCGGCTTTACTTAATGCTTTCCGGGTAGCAGGAACTGGTCCGACTCCCATAATACTTGGATCAACGCCGCCGGAACCATAGGAACGAATTCTGGCCAGAGGTTTGATACCCAGTTCTTTGGCTTTGTCTCCAGACATGATCACCAGTGCGGCACCGCCGTCATTGATTCCAGAAGCATTACCAGCAGTAACAGTGCCATCTTTTTTGAAAGCCGGTTTTAATTTGCTCAAAGATTCAAAAGTGGTTCCTGCCCGAGGATATTCGTCAGTATCGACTACTACTTCGCCTTTTTTCGTCTTAATGACAACAGGGACGATCTCTTTCTTAAATGCACCGTCGGCAATGGCTTTAACGGCTTTACGCTGAGATTCAGCTGCCAGTTGGTCTTGTTCCTGGCGAGTAATACCGTATTTTTCGGCAACATTTTCGGCAGTAATACCCATATGATAGTCATTAAATGCACACCACAGACCATCTTGAATCATGACGTCAGTAACTTTGGAATTTCCCATGCGGTAACCCCAGCGGGCTTTAGCATCAAGCACATACGGAGCATTTGTCATGCTTTCCATCCCACCGGCAACAATGATATCGGCATCGCCGGCGCGGATGGCCTGTGCGGCTAAGTTAACTGTTTCTAATCCTGAACCGCATACTTTGTTAATGGTATAGGACGGTGTTTCAACAGAAATTCCGGCTTTAATGGCAGCTTGACGTGCTGGGTTTTGTCCCAGACCGGCCTGCAGTACATTACCAAAAATCACTTCATCAATAGTATCTTTCGCAATACCAGCACGACGGACAGCCTCACTGATGACGTGGGCTCCCAAATCAACTGCTGACAACGGTGCCAATGAACCGTTAAAGCTACCAATCACTGTACGTGCAGCACTGGCAATAACTACTTCTCTCATGTATAATTACCTCCAAAATATTTTTAATATATTTGATTATTTAATTATAGGAATGCAAGGCCAATAATAAAGATTATCGCGGAGAATAGCAGGGCGGTAACGCAATATCCCATGATGTCACGTACACCCAGTCCAGCAATCGCTAAGGCAGGCAGCGCCCAGAAGGGTTGAGCCATATTCATCCATTCTTCTCCGTACGCAATGGCCATAGTGGCTTTACCGAGATCTGCACCCAATGCCTGGGCAGCTGGTATAACGAAAGGTCCTTGTACAACCCAGTGCCCGCCACCGGAAGGTACGGCGAAATTAACCAGCGCGGAGCTGAAAAATACCATTACGGGAAAAGTTTCAGCAGTAGAAACATTAACAAACCAATTGGTAATAATGCCGCCAAGGCCGGAATGCTCCATCATGATTTGAATACCGGCATAAAAAGGAAACTGAATCAGTATTCCGGCTGTTCCTTTAGCTGCTGCAGTTACAGCCCGGACATAAGCCATCGGGGTTTTATGCAACAAAATACCGGCTGTCAGGAAGATTAGATTTACGGTATTGACGTTAATATCAAACCCTTTTTGGGCAAAATAGGCACCCAGATAGATAATCCCGAATAGACCAACAACCCAGGCCAATATCCGGCTTTCTTCAAGTTTTTCTGCCCATGTTGCATCAGGACCTAATACTTTATCAACAGAAGCATCTTCTTGCAATAAGGCTGGATCAATAGCAACAATTTCATTTTCTTTCGGCAACATCATCCGGGCCATTAGCGGTACTGCAATGACTAAACCAACAGTAATGAAAATGTTATAGGGAGTAAAGATAGTTTGGGAGATAGGAATCAGTCCGGCCAGTTTTTCCATGGGATTGCCGGCAGTAGCCGCTACCAATGGAATAGAAGCTGAAATACCGCCATGCCAAGTTAAAAAGCCCATATAAGCGGTGGCGATTAACAGCCGGTAATCGCATTTAGGAATCCGTCGGGCCACTTCACGGGCAAACATGGCCCCGACAACCAACCCAAAGCCCCAGTTAATTACACAAGCTACAGCTGAAGCAAAACCGACCAGCATAACGCCTTGAGCTGGCGTTTTAGCCACAGAAGCCAGGCTGGACATAGCTTTCTTTACTGGACCGGAACTAGCTAACGCATGCCCGGTAACAAGAACAAGTGCCATTTGCATAGCAAAGGCCAACAGATTCCAAAAACCATTGCCCCACATATTGACCATATCAATGGCTGAATGCGGCGTAATAGTGATACCCAGAATAAAAGTAATAATTGTAAGCAATATGGCGAATACTAATGGATCAGGTAAATATTTGTTTACTATATTAGTAAAAAACCGTGAAATAGCTCCTACCATCGCAATGTCTCCTTCTATGAAATATTTTGCATTTGGTTAAGGTTTGGACTTATAATCAGGTTGGCCTCCGTGCGGGCTGTAACAAACTCAACATCAACGCCGGGGGCGACTTCTTCTAAAACAAGTCCTTCCTCAGTTACGCGGAATACACCAAGTTCAGTAACAATTAGATCTACTACACCTTTACCGGTTAAGGGGAGACGGCACTTTTTCAGAATTTTGGCCGAACCGTTTTTGGCACAATGCTCCATAGCCACAATAACTTTTTTAGCGCCTGTCACTAAATCCATGGCACCGCCCATGCCAGGAACCATTTTACCGGGAACCATCCAGTTCGCCAAATTGCCTTCTTCGTCTACCTCCAGGCCGCCTAATACGGTTACGTCAACATGGCCGCCGCGGATAAGCATGAACGACATAGCACTGTCAAACATAACGGCACCAGGAATAATACCGCAAGGTTGACCGCCGGCATTGACCAAGTTGGCATCTGCTTCGCCGTTTAAAGCACCTAAACCGACAAAACCATTCTCGGATTGTAATGTTACATTAACACCTTTAGGCAGATAGTTAGCCACCATGGTCGGCAGACCAATACCCAGATTTATGACATCACCGTTTTCCAGTTCCAAAGCGACGCGTCTTGCGATCATCTCTTTCGCATTCATATTAACAACCTCCTAAATAAACAATCTTATCTACTACTACACCTGGAGTCATTACCTCATCAGGCTTTATTTCTCCCACTTCAACAAGTTCATCGACTTGTGCAATAACTACATCGGCAGCCATAGCCATTAGCGGATTGAAGTTGCGGGCCGATTTATCATAGATAAGGTTGCCTGCTTTGTCCGCTTTTTTAGCTCTAATCAGAGCTAAGTCAGCCCGCAGTGGCTCTTCCAAAAGATACTCTACGCCATTAACAGAAAGCTTTTGCTTGCCTTCCTCCACAACAGTACCTATACCAGTGGAAGTAAGCACACCGCCCAATCCAGCACCGCCACAGCGAACTCTTTCTGCTAAAGTACCTTGTGGCACTAATTCAACGTCCATTTCTTGCGCAATCATTTGTTTGCCGGTTTCCGGATTGGTGCCGATGTGGGAAGCAATTACCTTGCTTAGTTGGCGACTGACAACAAGACGACCAACACCTTTGTCGGGGAATCCGGTATCATTGGCGATCAATTCCATATTTTGAACCTTTTGTTCGATGAGTGCATCAATTAGGACATCTGGTGTACCAACCGCCAGAAAACCGCCCACCATGATGGTCATTCCGTCTTTGAAATAGTCGGTAGCTTCCTGAATACTTATTTGTTTGTTTGTCATGTCCAACCTCCTGTTAAATTGAAATTTATTGATTTAAAACATTTTATCTTGCCATTTGTTTGGCATGTAGTGACAAGATTCTCAATCCGGCACTAAGTAAATGCAAAATCCATGCCAAAAGAAACAAACCCTATCAAAAAAAATTGAAAGGGCTTGTTTCTACTTGCAAATATTCTATATTTTTAGACTGTTCTATCCAGAAAACACTACAGGCAACAACCTAATTCATTGACCGATAGTGCGCAAATTTCTGCGCAATGCGCACTTTTTTTCATACTACTCAATCTCGTATTCTTGAATTTTATATAAAATAGAACGTCGGCTCACTCCTAACTCTTTAGCGGTTTTTACCTTATTACCCTGATTGCGCTGCAATGTCTCCTTGATGAGCATACACTCGACGTTCTTGAGCATCTCTTTTAAGGTTTTTCCCTCAGGCTTTTCAAACCCCAGCGAACTTACCCGTTCATTGTCATTGCTGCATTTAAGGTGCTCCGGTAAATCTTCCGGGAAAATCATGCTGCCGTTACTCATAATAACCGCCCGTTCTAAAACATTAGCCAATTCTCGAACATTGCCTGGCCAGTTATAGTTTTCCATCAGTTTCAGAACTTCCGAATCAAAACCCAGGATATTTTTCTCATTTTCCGCCGCGAATTTCTGTAAAAAATAACCTGCCAATAACTCAATGTCTTCCCGCCGCTCCCGCAACGGCGGTGCTGACAGGCACACAACATTTAAACGATAGTACAAATCCTGGCGGAAAGTACCCTGCTTGACCATTTCGGCCAAATTGCGATTGGTTGCCGCCAACACCCTGATATCGGTTTTAATGGTTTTATTGCCGCCTACCCGTTCAAACTCTCGTTCCTGTAGTACTCTTAAGAGCTTTACCTGCAAATTTGGTGAAACCTCGCCAATTTCATCCAAAAACAATGTGCCATGATCGGCTTGTTCAAACCGACCTGAGTGACGCATAATGGCACCGGTAAACGCTCCTTTTTCATGGCCGAACAGCTCGCTCTCCAGAAGAGTTTCCGGCAATGCTCCACAGTTGATTTTTATAAAGGGTCCATTGTTCCGTTTGCTATTATAATGTATGGTATTGGCAATCAACTCTTTGCCGGTACCGCTCTCGCCGGCAATCAGCACACTGGCGTTACTTTGAGCGATCTTAGCGATGTTTTGGCATAATTCCTTCATTTTGGAACTGTTGGTTATAATTTTGTCTAACCGATAGTTATCAACTAACTGCTGATTTAGTACTATTATTTTTTCGGTCATTGTTTGTAATTGCATGGCACGGTTAGTTAATAATTTTACTTCCTCAATGTCAAAAGGTTTAATAAGATAATCAAAAGCCCCTAATTTGATGGCTTCCACTGCTGTTTCTATGGCAGCATAGGCTGTCATCAGAATAACAGTAACATTCGGGCACAATTGCCGCATTTCTTTAAATGCCGTTATCCCGTCAATGTTTGGCATACGTATATCCATAATAATTAGATCCGGTTGAACCGTTTTGAATTTGCTTAAAGCCTCTTCACCGCTTGCCGCGCACACCACTTGATAGCCTTCGCGCTGTAAAACAGCTGACAATAATTTGCGTACACTCTCTTCATCATCTACAACCATGACCATATAGTTGTTATTCATCTGTTTCGCCTCCACAATGTATAACAGGAAGTTGCAAGGTTACGGCAGTACCACTTCCAACCTCACTTTGGATATCAACCCGCCCGTAATGGGCGTTAATAATCCGCTGCACCACGGCTAACCCTAAACCTGTTCCGGCTATCTTGGTAGTAAAAAAGGGATCAAAAATTTTGCTTAGATCTGCCGGATTAATGCCATTGCCAGTATCAGTTATCCTAATATGCACAACACGGCTATGCTCCTGCCATGTCTTAATCCCGATGATTCCTTGGTGTGGTATAGCTTGCACCGCGTTAATCAATAGATTGAGTAATACTTGTTTAAGTTGTTCGGCATCCCCCTCTATTTTGGGGATGGTTCCATCAAGCTGCAACCTGAACTCCGCTCTATGTTCAGTGCCTGTATTTTTAACCAATACCAAAGTTTCCTCAATCAAATCATTGATATCCAGTAGGTTATAATGGGTTTTGCAGGGACGGGAAAAATATAAAAGTGTTTCAATAACACGATTTACCCGATCGACTTCTTTGATGATCACAGGCATATACTCTTTTCGGTCCGCTTCAGTGTCTGCGCTTTGCAAGTATTGTACAAATCCTTTTATAGCCGTGAGCGGGTTGCGTATTTCATGAGCAACACCAGCCATTAATTCTCCCAAAGAAGCTAAGCGTTCGGCCCTTTGTATTTGTGCCTGCAAACGATGCTGCTCTGTTAAATCCTTAAATACAACAACTGCGCCGATGCTCTTGTCAATACTGTCTTTTAAACGACTGGTGCTAATGCTGATGTGAATGTCTCTATTTTTAACAGGATAATCCATTTCAAGGCCGACATAATTTGTTCCCATAGCCAGTGTATCTAGCAATAAACTGTGGAACTGCTTGCCTTCACAAAAGATTTCTTTATAGGGCTTGTCTATAATTTCCGCGCAAGTATAGCCTGTCAAGATTTCGGCAGCCCTATTGGCACTGTTGATATTACCGTTAATATCAACAGTAATGACACCATCGGCAATACTGTGCATAATATTTTGGTTTAACGTCTGGGCGTTGAGCAAGGAACGCGCCATATGATTGATGACATCGCTAATCTGGCCCATTTCTCCCTCCAGGGGAATAATTTGGTGACCTAGGTCAAATCTTAGTTGCTCAAGACCATTTTTTATGATCTTGACATCATGGATAAACCCCTTGTTCATCCAGAAGAACAAGAGCAAACTAACAATAATACCAATGCCCACCGCCAGGTAGATGTTGCGATCCATGACCGCCATTTGCGTATGGATATCGTCGGTCAGCTCGTTTGCCCAGATATAGCCGATAACCTCGCCATGCCGTACAACAGGAACCATAGCGTTCATAATATCTCCCCTGACCATTGGTGCAAATCCGACTAATCGTTCACCTGTACTCATAACCTTACGGCCAGGATGCGTAGGTTCTATGGTAATGCCAACTTTATCGTCATATGTATGACTGGGGCCATACGTAATAATTGCATCAAGTTCCTTGCTATAGTACCCGGCTCCAATCCCGGGATAGGCACTGGTCACACTATCGGTATAATTTTTCAATGCTTCATTCAATGCTTTTATCTGACCTTCACGATCAGCATTGTGTGCATTTCTTGCCGTCAATATTTCGTTGTACCCTTCCCCCAGATAGTTATCTAATAATAAAGCAATACCAAATAATTTAGCTTGCTTCTCCGCCAGTAATGCTTCTTCTGTTTCTAATTTGATTACATATCCGATCATGAGTATCGGAATGCTCACAATGATTAAAGTAAACAAAATCATCTTATTACGTAATGTTTGGGGTAATAATCGTTTCATAGGGCTACTCCTCTAATAATAATAATTTTAGGGAAACAAATCTGCGGTCTAGCGTTGGCCACTAGAAGTATAATAAAAGCACTCTGATCAAGAGTCTCCCTATCGCACTATGGTAAGATGAGAATAGCTCATTGTTTGGGTTCCTTCCGCTTATTTTGGTTGCTAGCACTTCCATTATAACGGATGCCTAAACAATGGGCGTTCTCTTCGTTTTACATAGTGTTGCACTTAGATTTTAAATTCGCCACATAAAAATTGCAAGTAACAATAAAAATCTTTCCCACCTCTCGGCAGACGACAAAAAAAATAAGCGCAAATTCTCAATACCGTAAATCGACGTACAGCACCTACGCTTTTTATAGTACCAAAATGCCCAGCTAAATCGCTGGGTTGGAGAAGTGTTTATAGCCTGAGAGGAGAGATTAGTCTATTCATACGACCACCACTTCAAGTGGTGGCTTGTTATTAGCCCTGTAAGGGCTGATTACTTGCTACGCCTAAAAGGCGGGTATCGCAAGCATTGTTACCATCAGCCTCTGAAAGAGGCTCTTTTTAGTTCTTTTCTTCTTTCTTTGCTTCTTCTTCTTGTTCTTGTATATATCTCTTAATTGCTTCCTCCGTGATATTCCGCATAAATGTACATGATCAGCACATACTGCTCCTTCAATAATTTCTACATTTTTGTATTTGCAGAGCTTTTTTAATATTTCTCTTACATCTATCTTTATCTTTCCATACAGAACTTTCCTTCTGTACTTCGGTATGAAAACTATATGATACTGGCATTTCCATTTTGTATGTGATAAGCTTGAACTGTCCATTTGGGATAACCTCCTATGTTCTCTGATATTGGCTTGCGACACCAGTATCATACTAATACAGGAGGTTTTTTACTTCACCCGCAGTCACGCTTCTGCTTACACTGTTCTCCCCAGCATAGCTGGGGGATTAGGATTTTCATTAAACATGCTCCCAATTGGAATATCCGCAATGACGCCGAGGTGCTGGAAAAGCAAATATAAAAGTACCCAGCAACCATGACCAATTGCAGAGTACTTTTATATGAGAGAGGAATATACAAATTTATATTCAATAGAAAGGCATTGCCTTCTAGGAATTTTTCTATATTTAGAATTATATCTACCTATTTTTAGAATTACTTTAGAAAAGACTGGAAAATGGAAAAGCCGTCCACCCGAAGGTAGACGGCTACCGCACAACCAATATAAGCGGGCCGCACATCAAATTAGTTGTGAATTTACTACAAGCAAACTATGTTAACAGATTGAGCTACCGTCCTCATTGAAACAGAAAAACAACAAGATTATTATAATGATAATGATAAACCAACTACCACCATGACCTCCACATCCACCAAAACCACGACCCATAAATAAACCTCCTTTGCTCCTTACTAAGGTATATTACAATTTATGCTAGGTC
>Ga0316604_10003162_pt1 | contig 11768 bp, 12 predicted proteins | sample OWC_soil_day20_C_FD_207650 | JGI IMG/M metagenome (GOLD analysis project Ga0316604, IMG submission 207650) | Wetland soil microbial communities from Old Woman Creek delta, Ohio, United States - OWC_soil_day20_CT | ecosystem: Environmental > Terrestrial > Soil > Wetlands | place: USA: Ohio... | reverse complement strand
GGATCGACCTCGAGGCCGAATTCGGCGCCCAGCTCCCGGATGCGGGTGACCAGCGTCCTCGTCCGTCCCGGCACCACGAGGCGGATGTTCTCGATGACCGTCAGCGTTTCAAACAGCGAAAAATGCTGAAAGACCATGCCGATGCCCCGCCGGCGGGCGGCGCTCGGCGAGGCCAGTGCCAGTGGCGCCCCCTCCCACAACATCTCCCCGCTGTCCGGTGTCTCCACACCATAGATGAGCTTCATCAGCGTGGACTTGCCCGCGCCGTTTTCGCCCAGAATGGCGTGAATCGATCGCGGGGCGACGTCGAGGTCGACAGCCTGATTGGCTCTGACCTCGCCGTAGCGCTTGGAGATGCCGCGCAATGACAGGAGGGGCGCCACCATTGCCGACTTATTTCGGCAGTGGCGTGGAGACGCCCTTCACGTGCCAATCCATCGCAACGATGGCGGCATCGGCCATCGTCACCCCGGCGGCCACACCCTCGCTGCCATCGGCCTTCGAAATCGGGCCGGTAAAGGGCGAGAAGCTGCCATCGGCGATCTTGGCTTCGACGGCGGTGATTTTCGCCATGGTCTCGGCTGGAATGGACGGGTTCCAGTCGACGGTCTGCACCACCTTGTCGGCAACGCCGAGGAAGGCGCTGGCGCCTTTGAAGCCACCGGCCAGATGGGCATCCACCTGGGCCTTGAAATAGGGCGACCAGTCGGTCGCGACGCAGCCGAGATAGGTTTTCGGCGCGTAGCTCTTCATCGAGGAATTGAGATTGAAGGCATAGACGCCGGCCTCCTCGCACAATGAAATCACCGAAGGGGTGTCCTGTGCGTTGGAGAAGATGACATCGCAGCCCTGGGCGATCAGCGCCTTGGCGGCTTCCTGCTCCTTGGCGGGGTCGAACCACGAGTTGACCCAGACCACCGAAACCTCGATGGCCGGATTGACCGCCTGGGCGCCCAGCGTGAAGGCGTTGATGGACGTGATGAGCTCGGGGATGGCAAAGGCCGAGACAGAGCCGAGTTTGCCGGACTTCGACAAGGCGGCAGCCGCCATGCCCATCAGATAGGTGCCCTGGTAGTACCGCGCGGCAAAGGGCGAGAAATTCGGCGCCACCATGTAGCCGGAGGCATGCAGCACCGAGACGTCCGGATTGCGCTTGGCGATCTGCATCGCGCCATTCTGATAGCCGAAGGAGCCGGCGATCAGGACCTTGTTCCCGTCGGCAACGGTCTTGTTCATGATGCGGTCGGCATCCGGACCCTCGGCGATGTTTTCCAGCACGGTGATCTTGACGGCATCGCCATAGGCGGCCTTCACCGGATCCAGCGCGGCCTTCAGGGCATGACCCCAGCCGACATCGCCAATCGGCGAGGGCACGACGAGCGCGATGCCAAGCGGTTCGGCGGCAAAGGCAAGGCGGCTGCCGAGCGTTGTTGCGACGCCGGCAAGTGCGGCCGTCTTGATCAGGTTGCGGCGTGTGATGCTTCGGGTCATTCCGGTTCGCCCTCTCTGGGTTGGATCAGACATCAATGGTTGCGAGCGTTGCTGCGGCGTCGGCGGATATTTCCGCCTTGTCGATGACGGGGATTTCTTTGTTGGCCCGGACGATACGGCCGTTGGCCATGTCAAACCGTCTCCGGCATGGCCGGAGAAACCGGTTCGGGCTTGAGGTCGTGCAGGCGGTGGATGCCCGGCATTTCGATGAAGCCGGGCAGCATGCGGATGGCCCGCATCCACAGGCGGATCGACGGATAGGGGTCGAGCGACACGCCTCCATCCGGGGCGAGCGCGACATAGGGAAAGCAGGCGATATCGGCAATCGTCGGCCGGTCGGCCGCCAAATGGCTCTGGCCCAAAATGCGCCGTTCAGAGAGGGCCGCCTCAAGCTCGCGAAGGTCGATGGTGCTTGCTCGCTGCATAGCCGGCAGGTCGCCCGGCTCCAGCAACATCTCCGTTGCGCGCGCGCCGCCCAGATGCTCGGTAAGCCTGCGCGAGAAGGCCAGCCATTGCTGGACACGCGCAGCGTCCACGGCATCGTCGCCGCCTAGCCACTCTGCCGCGGCGCGTCTCGCCAGATAGACCAGCATGGCGGCGCTTTCGGTGAGTATCAGATCTCCGTCAATCAGGATCGGGATCGAGCCGGCCGGGTTGAGCGCTCGCAAGGGCTCGGACTGATGCTCGCGGCCGGGGTGCACATCCACCGCCCGAAGCTCCAGCTTCACACCGACCAAGGCCGCCAACAGACGCACCTTGTAGGCGTCGGGCGACAGTATGTAGTCATAGAGGATCATTGGGCCACCAACTGCGCGCCATAGGTGAACTGATGCCGCTTCAACCAGCGGCGATAGGCGACCGAGGTGAGGTCGGCACGGGTCGGAATCTCCCGCCCGGGGTCCAGCGGCAAGAGGCGGGGGATCTGATTCTCCAGGATCGAGCGGTCCTGCAGGAAGATCATCTGCTGGAAGTGGATGAGATCGGTCGTTGCCGTCTCATCGTCGAACAGCGCCATCCACGGCCAGACGTCGCAGAGGTCTTCCTGCAGCGGCTGCACGAAGAGCGTGATGACATCCCATTCGCCCGGACGTGCCGGGCAGGTCTTGTAGAGCACCGACGAGGTCGGCGCCGGCACCCGGTACATGTAGTCGGTGGTGATGCCGCCGGTTGCCGATTTTGCGGCCTGCGGTTGGTAGAACTGCACCTTGGTCGCCCAGACCTCGTCCTCCTTCTCACGGATTTCGACGTCGTACTTGCCGACCTCCGTATGCGGCTCGGCGCCCAGGATGTCGGTGTGGACGAAGGGGAAATGGGCAATATCCAGGAAGTTCTCGACGGCCCGCAGCGGCGAGCAGCGGACCCGCACAACGCCGACCTCGATCAGCCGGCGGCCGGGCTGGTCGGCCTCGGGAATGTCGAAGAGCTGTTTCGCAGGCTGGCCGAGAGAGGTCCAGACATGGCCATAGCGCAGCGTGACCGGCAGATCGCGGCCGTCGTCGGTCACAACCCGGATCGGATCGTCGGCGACGACCAAAACCGGTGTTCCCATGAGCTGCGTGGCGCGGCCACCCGGGGGGAGCTGACTGGCGAGGGCGACCGGATACCACTCGTCGATCATCGGTTGATGGCGCACCGTCATGACGCGAGTTCCTTGAGTCCGAGCTGTTCGCACGTCCGGCGCCAGCCCTCGACGGCATTCGATACGGCGATGCGGTCGGTTGCCGATGCAGCCGCATCGACCATGACATGGGCGATCGTCTCCCTATCGCCGATGCCGGCGACAATCAGAAGCACGTCGACGCCGGCCAACTGCGTCCGCACCGTTCCATTCGGGGTGATGGCTCCGGCGTCCATGTTGACGGTGATGGACCGCACCGGCTGGAACCCCTCCAGCGACGGCGGTGGCGCCTCGGGTGGCTCGAAGGCAATCCAGATCACGCCATTGCGCTCTTCGACCGCGTAGCTTGCCGCCTTGATCGCTCCCGGCGGGGCCAGCTCCGGGTGGGCGGGAATGCGCAGACATTGGCCCGTCTGGCCGTAGCTCCAGCCGTGATAAATGCAGGACAGCGCCTCGCCGCGGACAAAGCCATAGGAAAGGCGCATGCCGCGATGCGGGCAGCGGTCTGCCAAGGCGGTGAGCTTGCCACTTGCGCTGCGCCACAGCGCCAGGATGCCGGACGGCGTGTGCGCCGGAAGTACGGTCGCGGCCGGCAGGTCGGCCGAAAGGGCCACCGGTATCCAGTCGCGTAGCATCTCAACAGGCATGGATTCGTCTCAAATCAAAAGTGCCGACGAGGGGATTCTGCCGAAGGACGTCCTCCTCGCCTCACCTAAGTAAATATCCTATGCATAATATTTTTGCATCTACGGAGACGATCAAAATTTGAGCAATCGTGCCGGGCGCGTGCCAACAGTGCAGGCGAAGTGCCTGCCAAAACGGCGGTCGCTTGCTTTGGCTTGTCGGCGCCCGGGCGCTGGAAAGGCTAGATGGACGAACTGGGCGTGCGATCGATGGTTTCGACCCAGACGTCGATCGGGCCAAGCAGGCAGCCCATTTCCATGGCGTCGATCAAATCGACAGGGCCGCGGAGGTCGATGTCCACTCGCCCGGCGTCGGCATGGCGTATGTCACCGGCAAGGCCGAGCCGGGCCGCGTGGCGCATAACCCACGGCAGAAAGCTGTCAGCGCCGAGGCGGCCACGGATCGTAAGGCGTTCACGGGCGGCGGGCATTGGCGGAGCGTCTCCCTCTAGGCAACCTGGACGCTACCACGCTGGCGGCCATTTGCGACATCCGCGATGAGCGAGGCGCTTCGGGAGCCGGTGTCAGCCGGCGTAACGCAGCACCAGCGTGCTCCAGACGTCCTTGACGATGTGCCGCTCGCGCACGAAGCCCTGCGCGCGAAAGGCGGCGAGCACGCTTGAGGCCTGCGTCCTGAGGATGCCAGAGAGCACCACGGCGGCGCCCGGCAGGGCGTGGGCGCGGAATTGCGGCGACAGCATCTTGAGGGGATCGGCCAGGATATTGGCGACGATCAGGTCGAACTTTTGCCCGACGATGGCCGGATGGGCGAAGCCAGCGGCCGTGACCGCCGTGACGAGGTTGGCGGCGCCGTTGATCTCGGCATTCTCCAGCGCGATCTCCACGGCCAGCGGGTCGATGTCGGAGGCGAGCACCGGCCGCTTGGTTTCGAGCGCGATGCCGATGGCCAAAACGCCCGAGCCGGTGCCAAGGTCGAACACGCTGTCGAAGCGATAGACCGACAGAAGGCGCGACAGCGCCGTCAGGCAGCCCCAGGTGGTCGGGTGATGGCCGGTGCCGAAGGCCTGGTTGGCCTCGATCTGCAAGCCGATCAGCCCCTTGGGAATGCGGTCGCGGTCGTGGGCGCCATGCACCACGAAGCGGCCGGCCACCACCGGGCTCAGCCCTTCGAGGCTCTGCGCCACCCAATCCACATCTTCGGGCACCGGCTCGACCGTTACCAACTCGGCGTCAACGACACCGTCGAGGGCGGCGCGGGCCGTCGTGACGAGTTCCTCGGCGTCGTCGGCGAAGAAGAAGCCATCCACCGCCCAGCCACCGTCCGTCTCGTACCAGGACACCGGGCCCGCTTCGACGAAGGCGGCCTCGATCGCATCGGCGATCGTCTCGGCGCCCATCGCGTCCGTGGCGGGAATGTGGAGCTGATACTGGCGCATCGAAGTTTCCTGGCTGGGGTCCGGGGGCTGAGTTCCGGGGTTGGCGGCGGGTTTAGTCGGAGCCCGAGGGGTTGTCAAAGCGAGGCCGCGCGCTCTAGCGGCCGACACCAATAAAATCGGGCGGAATTTCGTGTTCCGCCCGACAGTTTAGCTGCGGCCCGTGAGCCATTTTCGGCCGATATTACTTCTTCGGCGGCACGTAGTCGGCCGGGGTCGCGTCGGTGATGCGACCTTCGGTGAAGGGCTTGTAGGGGTTGTGGGTGGTCAGATACTCGGCCACCGTGTCCTCGAGATTGGGCCCGAAGTCATAGGCGTTGACCGCCTTTTCGGCGAAGGTCTTGAAGCCGTCGCCGCCGCCACGAACGTAGTTGTTGGTGACGACGCCGTAGGTCTTGGCGGGGTCGAGCGGCACGTAGGCGTCGCCCTCCTTGACCTCGACGACGGTGACGCGGCTGCCGACCGGCTTCGAGCGGTCGAAGGTGTATTTCAGGCCGGACACCTGCGGGAAGCGGCCGGCGCCCTCATCGACCTGGCTGACGCCGTTCTCCAGCGCTTCCTTGATGCCGGCGCCATCGATCTGGAAGGTGGCGATGGTGTTCTGGAACGGCAGCACCGTCAGCACCTCGCCCATGGTGACGTCGCCAGCGTCGATCGACGCCCGGAGACCGCCGCCGTTGGCGATGGAGATGGTGATGCCCTGGCCGGCGACGCGGTCGAGCGCGGCGTCGGCGACGAGGTTGCCCATCGAGCATTCGACGGCGCGGCAGGACTTGCGGTCGCCGTCGATGGCGTCGGCGGACGAGCCGACCACCTTGGTCTTGAGTTCCTCGAGCGGCTTGCCGAGTTCGGTGACCCGCGCCGCATAGCCTTCGTCCGGCGTCACCGACGCATCGAGCAGCAGCGGCGCACCCTTGGCGGCGGTGACGACGCCCTTGTCGTCGAAGGTGACGGTGAGGTCGCCGAGATACTTGGAATAGGCGTAGGCGGTGACGATCGGCACCTCGACGCCCGACGGGCTCTTCACCAGCGTCGGATAGGGGCCGGACGCCTTGTCGTCGGTCGACGACAGGTAGGTGTGGCTGTGGCCGCCGACGATGACGTCGATGCCGTCGACCTTGGAGGCGATCTCCTGGTCCTTGACGTAGCCGACGTGGGTGAGGGCGATGATCTTGTCGGCGCCCTCGGCCTCGATCTCCTTCACCGCCTTCTGAAGATAGGTGATCTCGTCCTCGAAGGTGATGTCCTTGCCGGGCGACGAGGTCTCGGAGGTGTCGGTGGCCAGCACCGAAACGACGGCCACCTTCTGACCGCCGATCTCCTTGATGACGTAGCCCTTGTACTTGCCGTCGAGCAGCGATCCCTTGGCCGCGACGGTGTTGCCGGAGATGATCGGGAACTTCACCGCGCCGATCAGCTTGTCGAGTTCGGCCGGGCCGTCGTCGAATTCGTGGTTGCCGATGGCCATGGCGTCGAAGCCGATGCCGTTCATGAACTCGGCGACCGGCGCGCTCTTGAAGGTGCTGTAGTAGAGCGAGCCCTGGAACTGATCACCGGCATCGAGCACGAGCAGATTGGCGGCGGCAAGGTCCTTGCGCTTGCCGTCAATGGCGCTCTTGACGCGGGCGATGCCGCCGAAGCACTCGCCGGCCGCGCTCTCCTTGGCCGAACAGGTGGAATCGAACTTGTTGATCGGCTCAAGGCGGGAATGCAGGTCGTTGATGTGCAGGATGGTGAGCTGGAAATCGGCCAGTGCCGTGCCGGCCGACAGCGCCAGTGCGCCCGCCGTGACAATGCCGACGGCAAGTCTATTCGTCATGCTCCTGTCTCCCCGTTCATGCGGCGCCGGCCGTTGCCGTGGGCCGCCCAAGCAATCTTGACGTGTTCCGGCGGCAGGCTTCAAGCCGCAATGGTCAGTTTTGCACGGCGAGAACGGGCTTTTGTGACGGCAGATTTGTTTCCGCCGGTCACACCTTGTCCAAAGCCACGCCGATCAGGTCGGCGCGCGCTCCAGGAAGCTGTCCACCACCCGCTTCTGGCCGGCCTTGTCGAAATCGACGGTGACCTTGTTGCCCTCGACGGCGGAGACCGAGCCGGGACCGAACTTGACGTGGAACACCCGGTCGCTGACCGAGAACTTCGGCGCTCCCTCCACCACCGACTTGGCGATCAGCTCGCCCTCGATCAGCTTCGGCTGGCCGCGGCCGTAGGACGACTGGGCCGGCGAGGAGAAGCTGCCACGGCCGCCGCCGGCCGCCTGGCTGGCTTTCTGGGCCTTCTGGGCGCGCTGCCAACCGGGCGTTTCATAGTTCGACTGGAAACGCTCGACGCTGTCGAAGCGCGAGGCGCCGTAAGGGTTCTGGCGGCCGTAGGACGAGCCGTAGCCGCCATAGGCGCTGCCGGTCTCCTTGATCTCGACGTGGGCGATCGGCAGCTCATCGAGGAAGCGCGAGGGGATCGACGACTGCCAGGAGCCATGGATGCGGCGGTTGGAGGTGAACCAGATCAGGCAGTGCTTCTTGGCGCGCGTCAGGCCGACATAGGCGAGGCGGCGCTCTTCCTCGAGGCCGGAGCGGCCGCCTTCGTCAAGGGCACGCTGGTGCGGGAACAGGCCTTCCTCCCAGCCGGGCAGGAAGACGGTGTCGAACTCGAGGCCCTTGGCCGAATGCAGCGTCATGATGGAGACGGCGTCGACCTCCTCGCCGGAATCGCGGTCCATCACCAGGGAGATGTGTTCGAGGAAGCCTTCCATGCTCTCGAACTCGTCCATGGAGCGGATCAGTTCCTTGAGGTTTTCCAGCCGGCCCGGCGCCTCGGCCGAGCGGTCGTTCTGCCACATGGCGGTGTAGCCGCTTTCATCGAGGATCAGCTCGGCCAGCTCGGTGTGCTTCATGGACGGAATGAGGTCGCGCCAGCGGCCAAGGCTGTTGAGGAAGTCGCGCAACGACGTTCGCGTCTTGCCCTTGAATTCCTCGGTGGCCACGAGCTGATGCGTCGCCTCGGTCAGCGGCACGCCCTCGGCGCGGCCGTAGTCGTGCAGCGTGCGGACGGAGGTGTCGCCGATGCCGCGACGCGGCGTGTTGACGATGCGTTCGAAGGCGAGGTCGTCGGCCGGCTGCATGACGATGCGGAAATAGGCCAGCGCGTCGCGAATCTCGGCCCGCTCGTAAAAGCGCGGGCCGCCGATGACGCGATAGGGGATGCCGGAGGTGACGAAGCGGTCTTCGAATTCGCGCATCTGGAACGACGCGCGCACGAGGATGGCGATGTCGTTCAGCGCCGTGCCGCCGCGCTGATAGCGTTCGATCTCGTCGCCGATCGAGCGCGCTTCTTCCTCCGAATCCCAGGCCGAGGCGACGAACACCTTGTCCTCGTCGTCGGCCTGCGGCAGGTCGGTGAACAGCGTCTTGCCGAGCCGCGCCTCGTTATGGGCGATCAGGTGCGAAGCGGCGCCGAGAATGTGGGCGGTGGAGCGATAGTTGCGTTCGAGCCGGATCACCTTGGCGCCGGGGAAGTCGCGCTCATAGCGCAGGATGTTGTCGACCTCGGCGCCGCGCCAGCCGTAGATCGACTGGTCGTCGTCGCCGACGCAGCAGATGTTGTGCGAGCCCTGGGCGAGGAGGCGCAGCCACAGATACTGGACGACGTTGGTGTCCTGATACTCGTCGACCAGGATGAAGCGGAACCGCTGGTGATAGTCGGCCAGCACGTCGGGGTTCTGGCGCAGAAGCGTCACTGCCTCGAGCAGCAGGTCGCCGAAGTCGACGGCGTTCAGCACCTTCAGCCGTGCCTGATAGGCGGCGTAGAGCTCGCGGCCGCGGCCGTTGACATAGGCGCGCGCCTCGCCCTCGGGAATGTCGGCCGGCCTCAGGCCCTTGTTCTTCCAGCCATCGAGGGCTGAGGCGAACTGGCGGGCCGGCCAGCGCTTCTCGTCGATGCCGTCGGCCTGGATCAGCTGCTTGATCAGGCGCAACTGGTCGTCGGTGTCGAGGATGGTGAAGTTGCTTTTGAGGCCGACCAGTTCGGCGTGCTTCCTGAGCATGCGGACGCCGATCGAATGGAAGGTGCCGAGCCAGGGCATGCCCTCGACGACGCCGCCGACCAGCTTGCCGACGCGTTCCTTCATCTCGCGCGCCGCCTTGTTGGTAAAGGTCACCGACAGAATCTGCGAGGGAAAGGCGCGGCGGGTCGCCAGAATATGGGCGATGCGGGTGGTCAGCACGCGCGTCTTGCCGGTGCCGGCGCCGGCCAGCACCAGCACCGGGCCGTCCAGCGTCTCGACCGCCTCGCGCTGCTCGGGGTTCATGCCTTGCAGATAGCCACCGGCACCGGCCGGGCGGGCGGCGGCCATGGCGCGGGCGGCAATGCCCAGCGAAGGGGAGGCGTCGAAATCGGCGTTGTCGTGATTCTGAGAAGCAGTCATGACGAGAACAATAAAGCAACAGGGCGCCGGGCGCGAGAGTGTCGTGGGCTTTTGGCGCAGGCGGCCGGATCGGCTGGGTGATCCCGTGTTGGTTGTATCTCTACCCACTTGACCTTTTTCAAGGCGTGGGCTGCAGTCGCGACGGGCTGTTTTCGGGGGGAATGTGGCGAATGGACAAGGATACTCGGCCGAAGCGGTATTTCTTGCGGCGCCTCGCTGCCTTCGCGGTTGATTTCATCCTCGCCTACGCCGTGGCAGTGGTCGTTCTCATGGCGCTCGACGCGGTGACCGGCAGCGATTTCTACTATTGGAACGGCCTTGCCACCCGCACGGCTTGTGTCGATGCGCCGCCATCGCCGTTGCTCGATGAGATCAACTCGAGCCATCCGGTTGCTCCCGGTTGGAGCAGGGGCGCTGTTGTCTGCCTGAGTCTGCCCGTTGGAGGGAAGGCGCGGCATATGCTCAATGTCAGGGATGAGCTGCACGACGGCAATGTCACCCGGACCACATGGTTCAACATTCCTGTTACGGCCACCGGCGACCACCCCGATCCGGGGCTTCGACTCGATCCGACGGCGTTCGTTGCCTATGCATTTCTGCTTGCGTGGATGTGGCGGTTCGGCCGTTCGCCGGGAAAGCGCTGGCTTGGGCTCGTCGTGCAGCCTGTCGCCGACGCTGACGGGGCCGGTTGGCGACTGCTCCGCAGGGAGTGGTTTCGCCTTGGACCGCTCGCCCTGTTGTCGCTGGTCGAAGTTGTCGTCGTCGTCGCCGGCTGGTGGTTCGTCGAGTCTCTGTCCGACTACGGTCGCCTGATGCAATTCATCGCTGACAATTCCGTCCTGCTGATTGTCCTCTACACCATGGTGGCGCTGCCCGGCGCGGTCTACTACGTCTTTCCGTTCGTGCGCTGGCGGGGACAGACCTTCTACGACCGGTTCGCCGGAACGATGGTCACGCGGGGCTGACGGTTCGGACGCAGGGAAAGAGCTATTCTCGCGGCGGGATTGTCGGTTAACACCGACTAATGCCTTCAGTATTTCTGACTAATCATCCCTATGTGTTTTTACTTCAATCGGGGGAATAATTTGGACAATGCGTGTTGTCCTGTCGTTTCCGGATAGTATTAGAAAAGTACCGCTCCGAATTTACGGGTCATTTATAGAATAGGCTTCAAATCGTCTCGTCGGCCACCTGTCGGGCCGTGTCTCGATGGAGAGCGGATATGAACACGACCTTTGATGTGGTGCTTTCGGGAATCAATACCTATGTCGTCGGCACGCTGGCCGTCGATGTCGGCCGGCTGATGACCGCCCGCGCGCACGCCGTCGACGGCGCGGCGGGACGGCTCGAGCCCGGCCACTATCTCGATACGCCCGGTGGTCTGGTCGTCGCCACGCCGGAACTGGCGGGCCGCGCCATTTCCTGGTCCCGCGGCTGAACGCCTGACAGGAAACTCTACTGGGGCGGGCATCACCGGCATTCGTCTGACCCGAAAAGTCTGCAACTTTTCGGGCGAATGCCTTGGCTTAGTCTTCTGCGCTTCCGGTGCTCACGAACAGGAAGTTCGCTCCGCTCCGGTTCTCGAAGCCGTCGCCACCTGCCGCACCCCAGCGAATTTCGATGTCAGGCTCTTTGAGCCCATCAAAGCCCGCTGATCCGCTCCAGCCAGGTTTCTTCATCGATCGCCTCGATGCCGAGTTCGGTAGCTTTGGTGAGCTTGGAACCGGCACCCGGGCCATAAACAACAAGGTCGGTCTTCTTCGACACCGAACCGGCCACCTTGGCGCCGAGCCGTTCGGCCGTCGCTTTGGCTTCGTCGCGCGTCATTTTCTCCAGCGACCCAGTGAAGACCACGGTCTTGCCGGCCACCGGGCTGTTGGTCGTCACCGGCGCTTCGGCGTCGAGCGGGGTGATCTCGGCGAGCAGCGCGTCGATGGCGGTGATGTTATGGTCCTCGCCGAAGAAGTCGGTCAGCGCCTCGACCACCACGCCGCCGACGCCATCGATGGCGCCCAATTCGGCCAGCGTTTCCGGGTCGCGAGCGGCGGCCTTCTTCATGGCGTCGTAGAAGTGGCCCCACGAGCCGTAGGCGCGAGCCAGCAGCTTGGCGTTGCCTTCGCCGATGTGGCGGATGCCCAAGCCGAAGATCAGCCGGTGCA
>Ga0316604_10003161_pt1 | contig 11772 bp, 5 predicted proteins | sample OWC_soil_day20_C_FD_207650 | JGI IMG/M metagenome (GOLD analysis project Ga0316604, IMG submission 207650) | Wetland soil microbial communities from Old Woman Creek delta, Ohio, United States - OWC_soil_day20_CT | ecosystem: Environmental > Terrestrial > Soil > Wetlands | place: USA: Ohio... | reverse complement strand
CAATCCCCTTAACTCGATATCCATTGCCATTTTGTCCATGAGTGTTGACACAAAAATCTCCTCCTTTAATCGTCCGGATGGACTTATCTTAAAGGAGAAGATTGTAAAGGAGAAGATGCCGCAAGCAGGTTCCTGGCTACCGCGTCAGCGGTTTAGTTCAACATCCCGTTATGTATAGTAGTCCACTACGTGGCTACCGCTCGCTGATGCTGCGCGCCCTACGGGTTGACATAAACGCCGCTAGAAGATTTACCCTGCGGGTTCCGCCTTTGTCGGCTGGGTTATGTGGGTTTTTAATGGCGTCGCTGCGCGCGGGCTCCAGCATAGTTGTACCGAACTTGCCGCATTGTAAGCCCTGCATAGGTCGACTGACGATTCGGTTTTTCGAGTCGCACGGTCCTTTTTCCAGGGGAAATACAATAGATTGTTTGAGCAGAGAATATTAAATTCGGTTGAATTTAATATTTGAAAGGAATTTCTAAATTGGACACGAAGTAAATTCTATTGTGTTTAATTTAGAATCTATTTTTCGATTAAAATTAAAATTGAATGTAAAACTATACGTGTAAAATATACAAACTCGACATTGTTAAAACGCAGATTATGCCAAGACTTCATCAGACGAAAAATGTAACGGAGAGGTGAATATGGGAATATGCGCGTAACGCAGAACTTTTATGGCATCAAATTGCTTTTAGGATGTGAGGTTGAGAAGATGCATGTGTAAAATAGTATTGATGATTTTATGTTTGTCGGTATTTATTCAGATGGTGACGCTGCCTCTCCAAGCCGCTGCTAATGTGCCAACGACAGGGGCTGTGGCAGGGGATGTAAACGTCCAGAATAAACAACTGGATATTCTTATTCAACAAGGAAATTATCCAGAGGCATTGCAACTCGCACGAAATTTATATGAATTCCGATTGAACAGTCTCGGCCCAAATTCTCCGGTTACCCTATTGATTATGGACAAACTAGCATTCATCTTAAGAGCGTCCGGCCAAGCAAAGGAAGCTCTTAAGCTTTGCGAAAAAGTGTACCAACTACGCAGGGAAATGCTGGGGGAACGTCATTCATCTACCCTAACTAGTTTGAACAATGTGGCTGTTTCACTTTATGATTTGGGGTGCTACAGTGAGGCGTTGGCGATTCAAGAAAAGGTATACCAACTGCGCAAGGAAGTTCAGGGAGAACGTCATCCGGATACGCTTATAAGTTTGAACAATTTAGCAACTTCACTAAACTCATTGGGGCGCTACAGTGAGGCGCTGTCGATTCAAGAAAAGGTATACCAACTGCGCAAGGAAGTTCAGGGAGAGCGTCATCCGGATACGCTTATAAGTTTGAACAATTTAGCAACTTCACTAAACTCATTGGGGCGCTACAGTGAAGCGCTGTCGATTCACGAAAAGGTATATCAATTGCGTAAGGAAGTTCTGGGAGAGCGCCATCCAGCGACATTGACAAGCTTAATAAATTTGGCAAACACACTAAGCTTTGTGGGGCGCTACAGCGAGGCGCTGTCGATTCACGAAAAGGTGTACCAACTGTGCAAGGAAGTTCTGGGAGAGCGTCATCCAGCCACACTTGCAAGTTTAAATAGTTGGGCTGGTTCATTAAAATCTTTGGGGCGCTACAGCGAGGCGTTGCCGCTTCAAGAAAAGGTGTACCAACTGCGCAAGGAAGTTCTGGGAGAACGTCATCCAGTGACACTTGAAAGCTTGAATAACTGGGCTGCATTATTAAGCTCTTTGGGGCGCTACAGCGAGGCGTTGCCGCTTGACGAAAAAGAGTACCAACTGTGCAAGGAAGTTCTGGGAGAGCGTCATCCAAATACGCTTAAAAGTATGAGCAATCTTGCAGGGTCACTGTATTTTTTGGGGCGCTATAACGAGGCGTTGCCGCTTCAAGAAAAGGTGTACCAACTGCGCAAGGAAATTTTGGGAGATCAGCATCCAGATACGTTAGCCAGTTTGATTATGCTTACATATAATTATTGCAAGCATAAACGATATGCCGAAGCTTTGCCGCTATTTCAAGAACAAATTGTCGGATTGGAGCGACTGCGGCAACAAGGTGGTTTGACAGGGGAAAGCCGAAACGCTTTTTTTTCGCAATACGCAAATCTCTATCCAACTGCAGCATTTGCGGCGGCATTTCTAGGCAAAACCGAAGAGGCGTTTCATATTGCCGAACTGTCCCGAGCGAGAACGTTGATGGAAATGGCTGCGGCCCGCATGGCAGACCAAAGCAGCATCATATCAGAAACCGAACGCGATTCACTGCGCGATTACCAACTGAGATTGGGTAAACTAGATGATTTGACGGGGAAGGCAATCGCTGCTGGCCGACTCGAGGAAAAGCTAAGGATCGATGTGGAGAAAGGAAATGTGCAGCGTAATTACATGAATTTCCGCCAGTCACTAATGGATAAATACCCCAAATATCGACAATTAAACGAAATTACCATTTTAGGGAGCTCTTCGGCTAGGGAGATTTTGGCTACGGACAGTGTATTCATCAGTTATTTGCAGGCAGGAGAAGGCTTGTTGGTCTTTACTGTTACTGCCACTGATGGAATTGCGATGGACATCGTTGCTCCGGTACCAAATTTGGCCAATCTTAGCGTAGTATACCGGGAAATTATCATGTACGCAACGATCGAACAGATGAGAGCGGCCAACCGATATTTGTGGCGGGAAAGCACAGGAAAATACACGATGACCGCAACGCGGGAGCAACAACCTGCTGGTTCAGAGCCGATTCGAGATGATGCTGGCCTATCAAAGGCTAGAGAGACTTTTGCCATACAGATGGGCGACATCCTGCTTCGATCAATTGCCGGGAAAATCGAAGGGAAAAAGCGATGGATCATTGCGCCCGACAGAGTGTTGGCGCTTTTACCATTTGACGTGCTGTCGTTTAAAGGGAAATTGGCGGTGGCAGAGCATGACATCAGTTATATTCAATCGCTATCCATGCTTAATTTGCTCAAACAAAAAGAACATGAACAGAGCCGAGAAAATAGCAAGAAAGACATATTTGCCATGGGAGGGGCTATTTACGGAGAAACTGCGAGCACTGGCGAGCAGGGCGAATATACTGATACGAATAAACTGCTGCAGGTGTTGCAAAATACCAGTATCACCGAAGCATTTGGCCTTATTGGACGATCGCAATGGCGGAACCTGCCGGGAACAGAAATCGAAACAAAGCGAGTGCAAGACATCTTTGGTGCTAATCGTGTTGACCTATATACGGGAAAAGATGCTACAGAAGGTAAACTGCAGGAACTAAACCGAAGCAAAGCATTGATGGGATACAAATGCATTCTTTTTTCTACACATGGCTATGTCGACCCCAAAATTCCCTCGCTTACCGCAATCGTACTCGGGCAATATAGTAACCCGCCGGGCATTGATGGATATGTGACTGTAGGCGAATGGCCAAGCTATGATTTGAAAAGTGATTTGGTATATCTGTCGGCGTGTAATACCGGACTGGGCAAGATAGTCGGCGGAGAAGGCGTCATGGGGTTATCTTACGCCCTTTATATAGCAGGAAACCGTGATACGGTGACAACACTTTGGGCAGTAAATGACGAAGGAACCGCTGTGTTTACCGGAAAATTCTTCGAGCGACTGAAGGCCGGACAAAAACCGTGGCAGGCGCTAAGCGAAACGAAACGAGAAATGATGGGCGAATCTGGAGGACGGTATCGCGCTCCTGCTTATTGGGCACCGTTCATTCTCTATGGAATATAGTGGACGTCGAAACGTTTATGGTCAAGCCAACTTCCGAACACATGACGCGACAAAAGGCTTGAACTTTCTTTTAGGCTCGTTGTATTTGGCAACTGTACTGAGTGCGCTAGGTCGCTACAGCGAGGCGCTACAAATTAGCCCAAAATCCTATTCACTGAATAAGGAAAAGTTGGGATGAGGATTTAATAGTATCCATCTGCGTTGTTGGTATAAGTCTTGAGCATCCCACTTTCACGAAGGTGGTTCTTAAGTTTTTATTTGATATAAAAATAAAGGAGGAATTCAAAAGAACGGTGCAGAAACGAGGAGGAAATGATTTACAAAAATGAAAGAAGATGATTTTTATGAAAAAAATTTTCATGCTATGTATATTATTGGTCGGATTGAATGTTGTTGGTAATATATGTTGTGCAGCTTCAGATATAGACGGGCGCATAATTCGGGGAAATCCTTCAGCTCCTGTGACTATAATTGAATATACTGACTTTCAGTGCCCATACTGTGCCGATGGGGCAAAGATGTTGAAAGATATAATGGAAAAGTTCGAGAACAAGGTGAATTTAATCATTGTTCATTCGCCACTTGTTTCTATACATCCAATGGCCCTTCCTACAGCCACATATTTTGAAGCAATTGCGATGCAAAATCCTGATTCGGCTTGGAATTTTTACGATCAAATTTTCACTAACCAAACGCAACTTAAAAATGGAGAAAAGTGGCTAATCAAGATTTCCTCTGAAATTGGAGTTGACACAGCACGTCTAGCAGAAGATGTTAAAAGTAAGGGAGTACTTTTACGTATTGCCGCCGACTTAGCAAAATCCAGGCAAGCTAATTTTGGTGGCGTTCCTGTATTTGTTATTGGCGACACAATATTGCTCGGCACACAGGAACAGGAAAAATTTATATCGGCAATTAATATTGCTTTAGGTAAAAAGAAGCAATAAAAGCGCAATGGGACGATACCCATGGTATAAACGTTGTAAAGTTCACTTGAGTCCTAAGAAAATAACTGTGTGTAACGGTGTCATTGTTTGTTTGATAGAAGAAAAATTGATCAGTATATGTCAAAAAACAAAACGCATTGCAGTTTTAAGATTCGCCAACATGCTGGTTTCATTCGAAGGAGGAGGGGCTTTTTTGTATAAATCGCTTGTCATTAATTTTGGAAAAGTATTCCTAGCAATAGTTTTGTTCATGAATTTCAGCATGTCGGAGGTTTTCGCCGGGTTGGCAGAAGAGATTGCAAAGCAGGAAAATGAAATACAACAAGTGATTGCTACTCGTGGTGAAAAAGATCCATCAGTATTGGCGCGCATGCTTAATCTTGCGTCGGATTACAGTACCGCAGGAAGAATAAATGAAGCGGTCGCCTTAGATGAAAAAACACTGCGGCTTATGACTGAAGTTTTAGGTGAAAATCATGAAAATACTCTTCTTGCTATGAGCAATTTAGCAGGCTTTTATCGTGCACAGAAAAAATATGCGGATGCTTTAACATTAGATGAGCGAGCCTTTGCGTTAAACCGTGATAAATTAGGTGAAAAAAAAGAAGCTACTTTAAATAATATGCATGCATTAGCCATGGATTATCATCTTCTTGGTCGGTTGCCCGAAGCGTTGACCCTTTATGAAAAAACATGTCCACTTATGAGAGAAATTTTGGGTGAGCGACATTATAATACGTTATCATGTATGAATAATTCGGGATTATTATATCGAACTCAACGCCGTGTAGAGGAAGCTCTAGTGATACACGAAAAGGCTTATTCATTGACGCGAGAAGTATTTGGAGAAGGTAATTCGCTTACAATTAAATGTAAACAGAATGTTGAGCTAGATAAGATGGCTCTGCAAGTCTTAGGCATAAAGTCGAAAAATCAAGTGCAGGGCGTGGCATCTACTAATTTGAATAATGAGGAATCTATGGATAGCCTGACAACTAAAGCCGCCGAACTTCAAGAAAAGGGGAACACAAAGGAAGCTCTTTTATTACTAGAAAAAGTTTTGGTTCATGCCAAAGAGAAATTTGGTGAAAAAAATCAAGTAACTATCCTTACTATGCAAAATATAGGCTCTGTATATTTTTCTTTAGGACGATTTTTAGACGCAGCAACTATTCATGAAACAGCAAGGGTACTGTCGCTAGATTTGTTGGGAGAAAAACACCAAATGACCTTAAGTGTCATGGTCAGCTTGGCCCAAGATTATCGTTCCCTAAATCGTATTTCTGAGTCCGCGGCATTGACTGAGAAGGCGCTTCCAATTCTTCTATCGACTAAAGGTGAGAAAGATATGGAGACGTTAGCGTGCATGGATGGATTAGCTTTAGATTACTATAAACTTGGGAAATATGTGGAAGCTGCAGCTGTGTTAGAAAAAATTGTTGTAATATCGCCTGATGTGTTTAGCGAGAAGGATATTAGACCATTAACCTATATGGATCATCTTGCAACTGTGTATCGCGAAGTTGGTCGCTTACCAGATGCAATCAGGCTTTCGGAAAAAACGTTAATACTAACTCGAGAACTTAAAGGAGAAAAAAGCAGGTCTACACTAGTTGCTATGAACACTTTGGCTGCAAATTACATGACGTTAGGGCGATACTTTGATGCAGTGATGTTGCATGAAAAAGCATTGCAGCTATCTAAAGAACTTTATGGTGAGAAGAACGCGGATACCTTGTCGATCATGTCGAACCTGGCTGTTGATTATCGTAACTTGGGTCGAGCAAATGATGCGATGGTCTTGAATGAGAAGATATTGGAGATGAGAATAGAAGTATTAGGTGATAAGCATCCCGATACAATAGCAAGCAGGGTTAATTTGGCTGTAGATTTTTTTGAGAGAGATCGTTTTAAAGAATCGGCGGCGCTGAATGAAAAAGCTTTCGCGCAGTGTCGTGAAGTACTAGGCGAAAGGCATCAATATACTATTAAAGCCATGCAAAACTTGGCGAGAGATTATCGCGGGTTGGGGCGACTAAAAGAAGCCGTATCATTGCACGAAAAAGCGTTGGCACTGCGGCAAGAAACATTGGGTGTGAATCAGTCGTTAATACTCAGTGGTATGAGTGAATTAGCTAAGGATTATTTGGCGCAAAATGAGTTGGGCAAGGCGGTACCGCTATATCGATCTCTGATAGATGGCCTCGAAGGAGTACGTAAGGAGTTCGGTATCCTCTACGATGACAGCAAGCAAGCATGGTTTGCGCAACAGGTTACAACATATAAAGACGCACTTTTTTTGTTTAACAAACAAGGGCTTGTGGGTGAAGCCTTTCGACTGTCTGAACTAAGCAAGGCAAGGCTTTTATTGGATAGATACACCATTCGGATCGCAAATGAAAGTGGAATAATTAACTCGGAAGAAAGTGAAAAAATAAAATTGTGGCAGATTCAACTTGCGGCATTTGACCACCAGATTGGACAAGCTAGCAGTGCGCAGCAACAAGATCTGCGAATTCGTCTGGAGACAGACCGAAATGCAGCCAATCAAGCATATCAGGCGTTTCAACAGGGCTTGCGGGAACGGTACCCAAAATACAAGCAATTTTCCGAGGTTAATATTGTTGACGTGAATCACGGAAAGAGCCTATTACCGGCAAATTCAATATTTATTAGCTATGTGCAACATGAGAAGCGCCTGCTGGCATTTATCCTGCAGCCGCATAATGGCTTAAATGTAGTCGATTTTGGCGAACTGCCTAAGATTTCAACCATGATTGCCGATTATCAAAGAATGCTCAGTTATTCGACAATAGAAGATATGCAAGCGGACGAATATTATCTTTGGAATACTGATGACGGGCTTTATATGATATCAGAAGGGCGGAATAAGCCGGAACATGCAATTGCTGCAGTAAAGGATAATCAAGGGCTGAACCGATCTCGACAAGTGATGGCAGATTATCTAGGGGCTCAACTCATTGAGCCTTTGGGTTCATATCTTGATGGAAAGAAAAAATGGATTATTTCTCCGGATGGCGCTTTGACTGTTGTTCCGTTTGAGACCTTGACATATAAAGGGCAAGCTGCGGTTGTAAGTGCTGACATAAGTTATATCCAGTCACTATCGATGTTATCTTTATTGGCAAACAGAGATAACAATTCTCAGGCTGGGAATAACCGAAAGACATTACTTGCTATAGGAAACCCTCTATATAGTGAAAATGGAGAAAACAACAGCCAGAGAGGACAACGATCCATTAAAGATACAATCAATAATTCTTTGTCGCGAGGCGAGACTTTAAGCGGAAAATCAATTGATTTGACGTCATTAACTTGGGAGAATTTGAATTATTCTGCAGATGAAGTGCGGCGGGTTGTAAGTCTGTTTCCGCAGCTGCAAACGAGCTCATATCTCAAAGAAGATGCTACCGAAGCAAAGTTACAGGAATTGAACAAAGACGGTATTTTGTCACAGTTTCGATATATTCTTTTTTCTACTCACGGAATATTTATCCCGGAATCTCCACTACTTAGTGCAATTGTATTAGGGCAAAAAAATAATCCACCAGGTACGGACGGATACATAACTGTTGGAAAATGGCCCGGTTATAATTTGAATAGTGATATGGTGTTTTTAGCGGCATGCGAAACTGGCTTGGGAAAATCCATTGAAGGTGAAGGGATTGTTGGGTTGCCTTTTGCTTTGTATATGGCAGGCAATAAGAATACTGTTATGACACTTTGGAAGGTCAATGATTCTGGTACTGCAGATTTTTCAGTAAAATTTTTTGAGAAGATTAAATCAGGACAGGATCAAATTTCGGCCATAAATGAGGTAAAGAGAGAAATGTTGAAAGGCGAAAATGCAACATATAGAAGTCCGTATATTTGGGCCCCATTCATATTATATGGAATTTAAGCTCGAATTTTTTATTGTAAAATATGATCTATTTTTTCTAGGATGGATAATAATATGTTAGAACGACTAAAAGCAAAGCTTTCTGATAAACAAAAACGTTTTGCCAATGACTTAATCTTAGGCATTGTTGCATTTGCCTTAGTCATTATTCTTGAGAACACAGTATGGTATCAAAAAAACTGTGTAAATAGTTTATATGATATTTACGCGAATCTTGAAGCACGTTTCGCTGTTCGTTCGCATGATAACTCTACTGTTTTGCCTCAAATTTTGTTTGTAGATATCGATGATGTTACCTATCGTGCATGGGGTAGACCCAATATTACTCCTCGTGATGAATTGGCAAAAATTATTCAAAAAGCTTATGATGGTGGCGCAAAAGTAATTGTGCTTGATGTTGCGCTAGAAGAACCAGACTATAGTCCTGTACAGGCGCTACTGAAGGGAACCCCTACTCTGGATGGGCAGAGCCGCGACAAAGTATTGTGGGATACATTGGAAAAAATACGCGTTGAGGCCAAAGGGACAAAAGTCATTTTGCCAACCCAGTTATATTCTGATCAAACCTTGCGAAATAATCTTTATCGAAGACTTGTCGACAAGACGACTATATTTGAAGCGGCCCCCATTGTAAAGGCTAGTAAATATGATGACATAACCAGGATTTGGCAACCGTACGCAGTAATAAAAAATTCCGCAAAGCCTAAAGACGAGGTATTGTGGACGGTACCGATATTAACAGCAGTACTTGGATGGGGCGATTTTTCCCAGCTTGAAGCTGCAGCGCCAACAGTGTTAGAGACTGCAAAGAATAATAGGCCAGTGAATATAAACATCAAAACTGCAAAAGGCGAGCGTGAATTAGTTCTTAATGGCGATGACGTATCTATTTCCCGCTTCAATCGAATTCGATTTCATATTCTCCCCTCGACAACACTTTCGCAGGAGAGTAAAGGCAATCTTCCATTTGCATCAGTTGTATATACGAGTGACGAAATTGCTGGAAAATCATTTCCAATTTCTTATAGGGATAAAATAGTAATCATCGGAAATTCTAGTCCGGATCGCTATGATATTTTAGCAACTCCGGTCGGTGAAATGCCGGGATTATATCTGCAAGGAAACATTGTTAATACGCTGGTTCATATTGGGTCTGTCCGTGTGATGCCGACCTCTTGGAATATCATAGTTGATTGTTTATTAATTGCCAGTGTGTCATATTTGTCAGCCTTTCGGTTTCCACGTTATGCAAATGAATTGACATTGTTGATTGTTGCTGTATGGTTTGTTGTCGCATATTTTGTTTTCATGGCAACTGGCTATTTTCTGTATATTGGATTCCCTCTATTGGGCATTAGTTTGGCGGGGCCCTATGGATCATTGAAGTCTCTTTGGGAACAAATCAATCCTGTTCGGGATAAATTGAGAAAAAAATAGGCATGAAAGAGGGGAGCTACTACAAATGAAACGTTTAATTGCATTGTTAGTTCTAATCCTAGTTTTTGGTTTTCATCTATCTTGTGGTGCTGCCAGTCTGACAGAGGCAGCAGTAATTGATTGCTTACCTGATGATCCTATTTTGGCTCAAATAATTTTAATTAGAAAAGAGCGACCGAGCGAAATGCTGGATAAACGTCTTCTGTTTGAAGGAGATATTATTCAAGGACCGCTCGAAAGCGTATCCATTAAACTTCAACCTTTGGCAAAACTGCTGAAGGAGTCTGGTCAAGCTATAGTCGTTATTGAGAAACCTTCTATCTTGTCACAAGTTGCTGAGATGGCTCAAGAAATATTGGGATTTAACAATTCATTATATAGAGTGAAATATCCTTTGAGTCGTGGAGATAATAAGCATACCATACCCGAGCAGTACCCAAGACCGGGCTACACTGCTACGTTATTAAGCGGTGAAAAAACGATGTTTGCCTGGGGCAGGGAGAGTTTTGGAAACCTTGTAATTATTAATGAAAAAGAAAAAGAGGTTTATCGGCGAAATGTTGTAGGGCGGAAAAATATTGAACTGAGTGTAGAAGAAATCGGTTTGAAAAGCGGAGAACAAAGTCGATGGCGGGTTGATGGAATGGAAAATCAATTCAAGATCCGTCTATTGGATGAGAAGACAACACAGGAAATCAAAGCTGGACTCGAAAAAATATCAGCGGACGCAATGAATGTTAATGATGCATTGTTGAGGAAGGCCGCATATTTGCAGTTGATCAGTGATATGTATTCGGAACGGATTGATTTGTATTGGCTTAGTTATCAGCTGCTATTACAGGGCGAAAACTGGGGCGAGGATCAGAGCGCATATCAGTTGAAACGACGATTTAAGCAGCATTTGGATGGACAATTGTAATTTATGAAGGGCCATGCAGCAGTGCACTTAAACTCGTCGCGAGGCTGGAAGATATGCTTTTTCAGCGGAAATGAGTTGTATCATAGGCGATGGAGAGAAAGATTACACCATATAAGGACAGTGGAGGCGATTCCCATCGCCTCCACTATACAAAGAGTTGCAAATAGATAGAAAGTGAGCAATTGACAAAATGCTCACTTTGAAGTTGAATTTGATAGGATAAATCGCAGTGCTTTGAGTGGTGGCGATAGAATATAGATGCGCGGCAGGCGCTAAAATCTTCTAAAAATTTTTCTAAAAATGGGTTCAGAAATCATCACTAGTGGTCATTTGACTACTGTCTTGACTACCGTCATTTTTCATCCCCCCTTTTCATGCAGTTTATCATTGCAGTTGACAACAAGCCCGATTGAAAATGAGAAAATGTAAAAATCTTATAATGAGCTTGTTTTTTTGCCCAGCAAATGTTGGTAAGGTCAGAGTTGTGCCCAGAATAATTTAGACGATGAACCGCTGCGTGTCCGTAAAAAAATCGGCGACAGTAGCGGTTTTCTTATTATCCCAAGTGCTTTTGATTAGTATAGTCACCGCACTTCTGCGGGCAGTTAAGTGAGCATGGACAAGGAGGATAACGTACAATTAAGTTCGCAAAAGTGAAAAAGGAATAGCCATCGATGACTCCGAAAAGGTAAGTGCTCAGCAAACCAAGAAGGAGTGTGTATCATCGATGGCATACCCAAATTCTAACGTACCTTTTGAAAAAATGCTAATGAAATTTGTGTC
>Ga0316604_10003159_pt1 | contig 11776 bp, 12 predicted proteins | sample OWC_soil_day20_C_FD_207650 | JGI IMG/M metagenome (GOLD analysis project Ga0316604, IMG submission 207650) | Wetland soil microbial communities from Old Woman Creek delta, Ohio, United States - OWC_soil_day20_CT | ecosystem: Environmental > Terrestrial > Soil > Wetlands | place: USA: Ohio... | reverse complement strand
GGGCATCTCCAAGCAGATTCGCATGCTGGAAGACGAGCTGGGCGTGCAGGTCTTCATCCGCAACGGCAAGCGCGTGGTCGACGTGACCGGCCCCGGCAAGGAAGTGCTGCGCATCGCCGAGCGCATGCTGCTGCAGGCGCAGAACCTCAAGCGCATCGGCGAAGAGTTCGTCCAGGTGGAAAACGGCAGCCTGACCATCGCCACCACGCACACCCAAGCGCGTTACGCGCTGCCCAAGGCGATCAAGGCTTTTCTGCAACGCTATCCGCAGGTGCGCCTGTCGTTGAAGCAGGGCAGCCCGACGCAGATCAGCGAAATGGTGGTCGAAGGCGTAGCCGATATCGCCGTGGCCACCGAGGGCATCGCGCTTTATTCCGAACTGGCCATGCTGCCCTGCTACGAGTGGAACCGCAGCGTGGTCGTGCCCAACGGCCACCCATTGACCTTGCTCGATCACCCGATCACGCTGGAAGACATCGCCGCCTGGCCGATCGTGACCTACGACTTTGCCTTTGCCGGGCGCTCGCAGATCAACCAGGCGTTTGCCGCCAGGAACCTCAACCCCACCGTGGCGCTTTCCGCGCTCGATACCGACGTGATCAAGACCTACGTCGAGCTGGGTCTGGGCGTGGGGCTGATCGCCAGCATGGCCTACGAGCCGGAAAAAGATAAAGCGCTGACCGCAATCGATGCCGCGCACCTGTTCGAGCCCTCGCTGACCCGCATCGGCATTCGCAAGGATGCCTACCTGCGCGGCTATGTCTACGATTTCATCGAATTGTTCGCGCCGCATCTGACGCGCCAGAAAGTGCAGAGCGCGTTGATGTGCGAAGATTCCGCCGTCAGCTGATCAACCCGAGCGCGCGCCCTGCCGCATCGAGCAGGCGCGCCGAAGTGAACGGCTTGACCACGAAGCCTGCCGCGCCCTGGCTCAAGGCCGAGTTCACACGTTCAAACGTGGCCTCGCCGGAAACCATAACCACGCGCGTTTTCGGGCAGGACTGCAAAACTTGCGGTAAAAGTGCCAAACCCGAAGTCTCGGGCAGATTGATATCCAGCAGAACAAGATGGGGCTGATGATGCTGACAAAGCTCGAGTCCACTCTCGGCCCGCAGCGCTTCGCCGACGACCTCTACATCGGCATGGCGCAGGATACTGGTCATCAGACTGCGCAGCACACCATCATCATCAATAACCACCGCGCTGATTTTACGACTTGCCATGGTTCGGTTCCCGTTACAACGGACTGTTATACTGACAAACTTCCGAAGATTATCTAGCCAATTTCGCTCCAATGCCACGCATTCACATTCTTACAGATCATCTTGTCAATCAGATTGCAGCGGGCGAAGTGGTCGAGCGTCCGGCCTCCGCGCTGAAAGAACTGCTGGAAAACAGCGTCGATGCCGGCAGCCAGAGCATCCAGGTGGAATTGCAGGCCGGCGGCACCAAGCTGATCAAGGTGATCGACGATGGTCACGGCATCGAGCACGATGATCTGCCACTGGCGCTGCATCGCCACGCCACCAGCAAGATTCGCGATTTCGACGATCTGAGCCGCGTCGCCACGCTCGGGTTTCGTGGCGAAGGGCTGGCGAGCATTGCCTCGGTCTCGCGCCTGGCGCTGACCAGCCGCCATGAAGCCGGCGCACACGCCTGGCGCATCGAAGCCGACCACGGCGCGCTGACTGCGCCCGAACCGGCAGCGCTTGCCGCCGGCACCACGATCGAAGTGCACGATCTGTATTACCAGATGCCGGCCCGGCGCAAGTTCCTGAAATCCGAAGGCACCGAGTTCGCCCACTGCGACGACATGGTGAAGCGCATCGCGCTGGCGCACCCGGAGATCCAGTTCGCGCTGACCAACAACGGCCGCGCGCAGGCGCGCCTGCTGCGCGGCGACTTGGCGCAGCGCGCCGCAGCGATCCTAGGCGACGAATTCGTGGCCAGCGCGATTGCGCTCGACGAGGGCTTCGGCAACCTGCGCCTCTACGGCTTGGCCGGCTCGCCCACGCTGGGCAAATCCAGCCGCGACGGCCAGTATTTCTTCGTCAACGGCCGTTTCGTGCGCGACAAGCTGGTGCAGCACGCGCTGCGCGAGGCGTATCGCGACGTGTTGCACCACGACCGCCATCCGGCCTACTGCCTGTTCCTCGAACTTGATCCAGAAGGCGTCGACGTCAACGTCCACCCGACCAAGATCGAGGTGCGCTTCCGCGAATCGCAGGCGCTCTACCGCTTCCTGCTGACCGGGCTGAACAAGGCGCTCTCGGGCGCCAAGGCCGGGCTGCAACCCGCGCCCGGCATCGACCCTGAAACCGGCGAGATCAGCCGCCCCGCAGCCCCCGCGCCAGCCGCCGCCCCGCTCGCGCCGCGTACTTATGCCGAAATGGCTTATCGCCAGCAGCCGATGCCGCTGGCTGCCGCGCAGGAATCGCTGGCGTATTACGACCGCATGTTCGGCGATTTGCGTCCGAACGTTGCGCCCACCGCGCCGCAATCCGTCGAACGGTCGGCACCCGCAGCGATGCCTCAGCCGGCGCAATATCAAGCGCCACAACCCACCTCGGACGCACTACCGCAATCGTCCCAGGACGGACTGCCACAATCTGATATCAACGGGCTACCGCAGTCTGATATCAACGGGCTACCGCCCTTGGGGTTCGCGCTGGCGCAACTGCACGGCATCTACATCCTGGCGCAGAGCGCCGAGGGCCTGATCGTGGTCGACATGCACGCGGCGCACGAGCGCGTGGTGTATGAAAAGCTGAAAGCCTCGATCGATGCGGAAAACCTGCCGCGCCAGGCATTGCTGATTCCGCATGTGTTTGCCGCCGACAAGCTCGATGTCGCCACGGTCGAGGATCACGGCGAAGCCTTGCTCGCGCTGGGACTCGAGATCAGCGTGCAATCGCCCACCCAGCTCGCGATCCGCGCCATGCCGCAGATGCTGCGCGATGCCGATCCGGTCGAACTGGCGCAAGCGGTGCTCGCCGACTTGCGCGGCGTCGGCAGCAGCCAGACGCTCGATAGCCGGCGCAACGAAGTGCTGGCGAGCATGGCCTGCCACGGCTCGGTGCGCGCCAACCGCATGTTGACGCTGCCCGAGATGAACGCGCTGCTGCGCGAGATGGAAGCCACCGAGCGCTCCGGCCAGTGCAACCACGGCCGCCCGACCTGGTTCCGGCTCTCGCTCGCCGATGTCGACAAACTCTTTATGCGGGGCAAATGATGCTGGTCATCGCCATGAAACTGATCGGCGCGCCGCTGCTGGTCGGCGGCGCCAGCCTCGCCGGCAAACGCTACGGTCCGGCGCTGGCCGGGCTGCTGTCCGGCCTGCCGGTGATCGCCGGCCCGATCATCGCCGTGCTGTGGCTGGAACAGGGCGCCGCCTACGCCGCACGCGTGGCGTGGATGCTGCCGGTCGGGCTCGCGCCGCTCGCCGCCTATCTGTGGATTTTTTCCCGCCTGGCGCCACGTTGCCACTGGCTGATCTGCCTGCTGGCGGGCTGGCTGGCCTTCCTGCTGGCCGCAGCCGCCTGCCATGCGCTCGATCTGCCTTACGCCTTGCTCGCTGGCGGGGCGACGCTGGCCATGCTGGTGGCCGGCTTTACCCTGCCCCGCCAAGCCACCCTTTTTGCCCCGGCCAGCGCCACGCTGCCGCAAGCGGAATTGCTGGCGCGCATCGTGGCCGCGTTCGCGCTGGTGTTCGGCTTGACCAGCGCCTCGGCCCGGCTCGGCGCGGAATGGACCGGCCTGCTCGCCGCATTCCCGGTCGCCGGTTCGATCATGCCGGCATTCACGCTGGCAAAGAGCGGCCCGGCCGCGACCTTGCGTCTGCTGCGCGGCTTTGTCAGCGGCCTGCTCGGGCTGGCGGGCTTTGCGATCTGCTTGGCGCTGCTCCTGCCATCCTGGGGCGCAACGGCCTTCATCCCCGCCGTGTTTTTGTCGCTGGGCATCGCCTGGTTCAACGCTCGCGTGGTGTTTCGCCCATGACCCCTGCCCTGCCGCCCGCCATTTTCCTGATGGGCCCCACCGCCAGCGGCAAGACCGCCTGCGCGATCCACCTGCTCGAAGCCGGCCTGCCGGTCGAACTGATCTCGGTCGATTCCGCGCTGGTTTTTCGTGACATGGATATCGGCACCGCCAAGCCCGATGCCGCCACGCTCGCCCGCGCGCCGCACCACCTGATCGATATCATCAGCCCGACCGAGGCCTATTCCGCCGCGCAGTTCCGCAACGATGCCTTGCGCCTGATGGCCGATATCACGGCGCGCGGCAAGGTGCCGGTACTGGTCGGCGGCACCATGCTCTATTTCAACACGTTGCAGCACGGCATCCACGATCTGCCGCAGGCCGATCCGGCGCTGCGCCAACAGCTCGAAGCCGAAGCCGCCACCATCGGCTGGCCGGCGATGCATGCCAAGCTGGCGCACATCGACCCGACCACCGCCGCGCGGCTGCAACCGAACGATGCCCAGCGCGTGGGCCGGGCGCTGGAAATCTGCCAGTTGTCCGGCCGGACCATGAGCGCACTGCTGGCTGAAGCCGCCAGTGAGCCACTGCCCTACGCAATCAGCAAGTTCGCGCTGGCGCCGTCCGATCGCGCCGTACTGCATGCCCGCATCGCCGAGCGTTTCGAGCTGATGCTCAAACAAGGCCTGCTCGACGAAGTACGCGCCTTGCGCCAGAAATACGTGCTATCCCCGGACCTGCCCTCGATGCGCTGCGTGGGCTACCGCCAAAGCTGGGAATACCTGGAAGGCCAGATCGATTTTGCCGAACTGCGCGAAAAAGGCATCGCCGCCACGCGCCAGCTCGCCAAGCGCCAGCTCACCTGGCAACGCAGCATGGACGACCGGATCGAGATCGACTGCCTGCGGCCCGATCTTGTCGACCATGTTTTGCAGATGGCGCGAGATATCTGCAGCGGCTGAAACGCAACGCCCGCTTCCGGGTTAAAATCGCCTTTTGCCTCTCTTTGGCCTGCACCAACATGAAAATCGCTCTAGCCCAGCTCAACCCCGTCGTCGGCGATCTGGCCGGCAACATCGAACTGATCCTTGCCGCCGCCCGCGATGCCCGCGCAGCCGGCGCCGATATCCTGCTCACACCGGAACTGGCACTGGCCGGCTACCCGCCGGAAGATCTGCTGCTGCGCCCGTCCTTTCTGGCCGAATGCCGCAAGATGATCGGCCGCCTGATCGACGAAGTCGACGGCATCACGCTGGTCGTCGGCTATCCATATGGCGATACCCGTGAATGCTTCAACGCCGCCGTCGTGATCCGCGACGGCAATATCCTCGGCCGCTATGAAAAGATGCTGCTGCCCAACGATGCCGTGTTCGACGAGGTGCGCTATTTCACCCCCGGCGCCGTGCCGCTGGTGTTCGAGCAGAATGGCGTTAAGGTTGGCGTGGCGATCTGCGAAGACATCTGGGACGTGGACCCGGCCGCAGCCGCCGCCGACGAAGGCGCCGAGCTGCTGCTGGTGCTCAATGCATCGCCCTATCACAAGGCCAAGCAGAGCACCCGCCACAACATCGCCGCCGCGCGCGTCGAAGAAAACGGCTTTCCGCTGGTCTACTGCAATACGGTCGGCGGCCAGGACGAACTGGTGTTCGACGGTAACTCGTTCGCGCTGAACAAGGCGGGCGAAGTGGTGGCGCAACTGCCGGCATTTGAAACCACCATGGGCTTTGTCGAATACCAGGGCGGCGACCTGCAGCCCGGCGCCATCGCGGCCGATCTCTCCGAGGAAGCCAGCGTTTACCAGGCGCTCGTCACCGGCGTGCGCGATTACATCGGCAAGAACCGCTTCCCCGGCATTCTGCTTGGCCTCTCGGGCGGCATCGATTCGGCGCTGACGCTGGCCATTGCCTGCGACGCGCTCGGCCCGGACAAGGTGCACGCGGTGATGATGCCGTCGCGTTATACCGCCGACATCAGCGTGACCGATTCACGAGACATGATCGAGCGCCTGGGCTGCAAGTATTCCGAAATCGAGATCTGGCCAATGTACGAAGCCTTTATGGCCGGGTTGGAACCGCACTTCGCCGGCCTGCCGATGGATGCTTCCGAAGAAAACCTGCAAAGCCGCATTCGCGGCACGCTGCTGATGGCGATGTCCAACAAGAGCGGCAGCCTCGTGCTGACCACCGGCAACAAATCCGAGATGACCACCGGCTACGCCACGCTCTACGGCGACATGGCCGGCGGCTTTGCCGTGCTCAAGGATGTGGCCAAGACGCTGGTTTACCGGCTGTCGAACTGGCGCAACACGGTGGGCGAAGTCATTCCCGAACGCATCATCACCCGCCCGCCTTCGGCCGAACTGCGCCCGGACCAGAAGGACCAGGATTCGCTGCCGGAATACGACGTGCTCGACGCGATCCTGCAGGCCTACGTCGAGGAAAACCTCAGCCGCGCCGAAATCGTCGCGCAGGGTTACGCCCAGGAAGACGTCGACCGCGTGGTGCGCCTGTTGCGCATCAACGAATACAAGCGCCGCCAGGCCCCGGTCGGCCCGCGCGTGACCCACCGCGCCTTCGGCAAGGATTGGCGCATGCCGATCACCAACCGCTTCACGCTGTAAACCGCGATGCAGCAAACAAAACGGGTGGCTTGGGCCACCCGTTTTTCATTTCAGCGTACGCTTGCGTGCAAACCAATCCAGCATCAACAGAACCTGGCCCTCTTTCACCACGAAAGCCCGTCAATCGTAATGAATGGTACAAAAATGGCCATGATGTTCAAGCTTTGAATTCACCGGCCTGCGCGGCTTTTCGCACAGCTACGGTTAATGATGGGTCGGGCATTATTTTTCAGTTAGCGCCAAACTCGCACCCAGGCCAACAAAAGTTGCAGCAAAGGTACGGCGCAGCCAATTTTGCACTCGTGGCGATTCGATGACCGCCTTGCGGAAAGCATGGGCGAGAAAGCCATAGGCAACGAACACGATGAATGTCATCGTCATGAAAACAGTGCTCAGCAGGACAAGCTGGAAGAGCGGCTCGGTCGCTCCCGGCTGAACAAATTGCGGAAGAAAAGCCAGGAAAAAGATCGTCAGTTTCGGATTGAGGATGTTGAGCAGGAACGCTTTTACAGCAAGACCGGCGGCCGTTTTTGAAGAGGGATTTTCGTCGATGGCGAAGGCCGACTTGTCGCGCCAAGTGGCATATGCAACGAAGAGCAGATAGGCAACGCCGGCATACTTTAGGGCCTGGAACGCGAGTGCGCTGGTGTGCATGACGGCAGCGAGCCCCAGTACGGTTGCCATGAGATGAGGGAGGATCCCCGCCGTGCAACCCAGCGCCGCAAACACGCTAGCCTTTCGGCCTTGGGCGAGACCCGTCGATACGGTGTAGATGACCCCTGTGCCTGGAATGAGCACAACGATGAACGAAGTGATGAGAAATTCAAGGCTCAACATTGGATATATCTCCCTGGGATGGTAAGGGGCATGGTTTTTTGCTCGCCCCGCTTGACCGCAATGTCAGACGGGCTTGATGACCAGCATTTCATTGCCGCCGCGCTGAAATTCATAAGGCACAGGCTTAACTTCAATACTGAAGCCGTTTTGTGCAAAGTACTCCTTTACGAATTGAAGGTGGGGCGATATTGAAGCGCCATTGAGCGTAAGCAGTGGAAACACTCTGACTTCGCGAGCCACACGCAACATTTCTTGAAGAGCTTGAAGATGAAACTCTGCTGACAACTGATCGCTATACAAAAACAGGAAATGAGACGACAAGGCAAGCTCGAATTTGCCGCTTTCAAAAGGCAATGACGGCAGCTCCCCCGGAACGTATCGGCTTTCATCCTTTCCTGCTTCAAAGTCCGCAAGGAAGGTTTCCATTGCCGACATGCGAATATTTCCGAGTTGTTCTACCGACTGGACAGTCGCCCAAACGTAGTCGCTTTGGTTATTGCGCATTTGCGCCATCACAGCGGCATACGTTTCAGAGATACGGCCTTTGATCTGGTCTGCGTCAAAAACGTAGATGGGATCAACCGAGACGATATTCCCACCGCGTTTGGTCAGTTCTGAATTGAACGCCGCAGGACCATCACCGCAACCAAGAATACGAAGCTCAAGATCGGCCTCGGTAAGGCCAAACATGCTGACGTATTCGTCATATGAACGCCCCCACGGCACGACTTTTTCGAGTGTAAATCCCATAAAAACCTGCCTGTTTAGCGAATGAAAGAAACTTCGCCGTTCCGCGGTTGCTAAGTAAGCCGCTGCGGTAACGAAATGCCATGATGGAATTTCCACACCTTCTCGAATCGCTTACAGCTGGGGAAATTCATGATCATTATCACCGTTGGTATCGATCTCGCCAAGAACGTCTTTGCCGTTCATGACGTCAATATTCATCGGCCTTGCACGCTTTATGCGCAAGATCCGGCGGAATGGCTAAACCCAACCATTCACAATAAATTCCATGACGTTGTAGCGTCGGCCCTCAAGTTTGTTGGACCGAACAGCGGAAAGTATCTGTGCCAAACCTTCGGCGTATGGTGCCGGGCCAAATACTTTTGTTTCAAGAACGATACGGCCGACATGATCTTCAATCTCGATCCGATGATAGGCATGCCTGGAAAGATACTCGGGTGGAATTTGCAAGTCTTCCCGTTGCGCTTGTGGGTCCCTGATTGAAAGTATCTTTTCGCTCGGCAGGCCAAGGGATTGGGCCAGCGCTACGGCGGTTCCGGGCACGGATGATTTTTCGGCCTGGTGAGACTCGATAACACTTACCTTGTAGTTCTTGAAATGGTGCCCGCTTGCAGCGAGCATTCCCATGAATTTGAGCATCAGGATGTTCGTGTTGGGGCACACAACTACAGGGAAACCAACCTCGCGGCTCTCGATCTCAGACCCCGTTGCCAGCTCTACAAGGGTTGATCCTGTTTTTTGGCAGAACGTAATCACGTCTTCAAGCTCCCGGCCAGAACCGGCATGAACGACGACAGACTTTCCTTCGCTTTGGGCTGCATCCGCCCATGCAATAACCTCGCAGGGAGAGGTGCTCGGCAAGACGCTCAGGAGCTCCCTGGCCAATTTTCCGGTGCCTACTACGATAACCACTATCTTTTCCTTTGTGTTTTGAACTGCGAATAGCCGAGGCCGTATGGATGAGGCCTAAGCTCTGTTGGCGCTGGATTATTTTTTACGCGGATGAGTATTTTGTCCCAGAACAAGTCAGATGACGCGCCGTGATGCGGGAATGATGGGCTGGGCGCCTTGTTTGAGTTCCGAATGCAAGTGCTACAGAGCCAACAACGACTTGAGAGAACCTTGCCAGCACAATGCGTCTTCTTCTTGGACCGAGGCGTAGCGAGACTACACGGCTTTTGCGCAACCAGCCGGGTTGTAAACGCGCTCAGTGGATGCCGGGTTATCTGAAAGCTTGTTCGCGGGACGGCGTGGGCGAGCAAGCAACTCTCCGCCGCAGTTTGGGCACTTCCCACCGAGGGCGCCTTCGGCGCACGGGGCACAGAACGTGCATTCAAAGGAGCAGATACGCGCCTCCGTAGATTCAGGCGACAAATCTTTGTCGCAGCATTCGCAATTTGGCCTAAGTTGCAGCATGAATACTCCAGAAGGGTTGCATTGGGGTTTAGGAGAGACGACCAAAAATTTAAATAAGGGGCAGCGTTAGGCATTCCGCTTGAACAATGATTTAGCCATTCGGTTAATGCATCAATTTACTTCTGGAATAAGCACTCTATGTGACTGGAAATCACTTCTTGCATTCTGTCTACGTTCGATAATTTCCCGGGGTATTTTTGAGCTGTTTGTTGCATACAAAAATCTTTTCTATCGTCAACTGTTTGGATGCAAACCTCTTCACTTAACCCATATTTATTTCTGGAACAAGCACCTTTTATTTTTTCAGTTACACCAGAAAGGGTGCTCACATCAATTCCTGAAACTTGTAAAGCAGCGTTGGTAACGGATTTTCCAATTTCATCACTATTGGCGTCCGCATCTTCGCTGTTTGTTTTTTTGCTACAACCTGTAGTGCTTATTAAGATAGTTAAAATTGCAACCAGTATTTTTTTCATAATATTTTTCTTATGGGTAATATTCTTTAGCCTATTGCCCACGGTTTGAATTCACCGGCCTGCGCGGCTTTTCGCGCAGGCCGGTGGAATGATGGGCTTGGCCACTCACTCGGGGTCATGACAGACTGCCTCGATGTTGTGACCATCGGGATCAAGCACAAAGGCACCGTAATAGTTTGGGTGGTAGTGAAGACGTAAACCGGGTGCTCCATTATCACGCCCACCGGCGGCAAGGGCTGCCTTGTAGAAAGCATCGACAAGCGCGCGGCTAGAGACACGGAAGGCAACATGGACCGGCGGAACATTGGGAGTACCGCTCCCAATCCAAAAGTCGGGCTTCGGTGACACGCCAAAACCAGCAGCATCGTTGCGCCCTGTCTCAGCAGCCGAAACTTCCATTAGCAATGCGTATCCGATAGGCGCAAGCGCTTTCGAATAAAACAGCTTGCTCTTTTGAAAATTGCTTACCGCCACACCAGTATGGTCGATCATGATAGAGGTTCCTATTGTCGAGAGGTTCAACGTTCAAAATCACCGGCATGCGCGGTTTTTTGCACCGGTCCGGACGATTTAGTCCGCACGGTGTAATTTATTCCATTTTCTCAGTCTTGCGCAGGCATTGCCATATGGAGAAGACGTGTTGAATTGAATCATTCTCCCCATAGTCCATTTCCCGTACCAGGGCTGACCGTAAAGGTCATGGTCTGGGTGGCGATCTATAAGTTCCAGGATTCTGTCTTTTGCTTCATGCAGCCGCATGACCAGATCACCAAATTGAACGTCTTCATAATCCTTATAGAATTTTTGAGCAAGAAGACCGAGTTCATTCCACTTGAATCCGGTTTCAGGGAAATCTACTTTTTCTCCAGAATCCATTTTTGAGTGCCACTTGAGCACAAGTTCATTCCAGCCGACAAGATAAGACAGCAAGTCATGGGGACTCATTTTCCTGCCTGCGACATGCCCATCCATGGATTTATCCACAGTAAATCCGGCGGGAATTTTTTCAATCTCTCCACGTAGCTTCTTGTATTCATTTTTAATTGAGAAAACAAGTTCAGATTTACTCTGAGGTACTGACACGATGATTGCCTCTATGCCTAACGTCCAACCCCAAAGCGGCTCGAGGCGCTGTCCGGTGAATAAAGTGAACGTGTTTGAGCGCCTTGTCAGGAATTTGCTTTTTTATACAGAGCCAAGAAAACAGCAAGAGAAATAAACGAGGATGCACAAGCACGATTCAATCTCCTCAACCCTTTGGCTGTCAGCAATCGCGCAGCCTGGGCTCCGCCTGAGGCATAACAAGTCATAACCGCCATATCCAATACTGCAGTCAGTACAGCGAGTGTAATATATTGAATTGCCTGAGGTTCAGCGGTGTTAATAAATTGGGGAAGAAAAGCCGAAAAAAACAAAAGCCCTTTGGGGTTTGATAGGGCAACCAACAAACTTCTACGGAAAGCCTTAGCTGCAGAATAACTTGAATCTTTTATACCAGCATCTAACGAGGTTGGCTTATGTCGCCACAGTTGAATCGCAAGCCAAACAAGATAAATAACACCGATCCATTTAATGATCGAAAAGAAAAGTTCTGATGCGGCAAGAATAGCACCCAATCCAATAGCGACAGCCCCAATAAGAAGCAGATCAGATAAAGCTGCGCCAAGGATCCCCATGCCAGCAACGCACCAGTTTCTGGATGCTC
>Ga0316604_10003157_pt1 | contig 11780 bp, 10 predicted proteins | sample OWC_soil_day20_C_FD_207650 | JGI IMG/M metagenome (GOLD analysis project Ga0316604, IMG submission 207650) | Wetland soil microbial communities from Old Woman Creek delta, Ohio, United States - OWC_soil_day20_CT | ecosystem: Environmental > Terrestrial > Soil > Wetlands | place: USA: Ohio... | reverse complement strand
AAAACCCCCGTATACTCATCCTGGACGAAGCCACCTCCGCGCTGGATACCGAAAGCGAAGCTCTGGTCCAAAAAGCGCTGGAAACACTCATGATCGGCCGCACCTCCTTTGTCATTGCCCACCGCCTCTCCACCATTCGCCAGGCCGACATCATCCTCGTTCTCGATAAAGGCCACATCGTCGAAAAAGGCACCCATTCTGAACTTCTCGTAGCCAGCGGTCTATATCGCAAGCTGCATGATACCCAGTTTAAAAAGGGACAGAGCGAAGAGTAGTAGTGGATCTCTGAAAAATATGTAAACTCAAAAGGCTTCAGTAGCAAACTAACTAGTTGCCACTGAAGCTTTTAGGTTTTAGAAGGATGAAATTTAATGAACAAAGCACCTATTAAAAATGCAGATTTATTATTTCCAAAATTGGGACATGACTTAAGCTCTTTATCCTTACAAAAAAAACTTTTTTGCGGAGTGCTATTAGGAGTTTTTGTAACAACTGCCTTTACCCTGGGACACGACTTATTTAAGCTAGCGAATCTGATTCGGTCTTTCCGTTGGGAAGTCCTTCCACTTTGTATTGTCGCTATCTCAATTGCCTTCCTGGGTAGATTTGTTAAATGGCAGATGTATTTACGAATACTCGGTTTATCTATAGCCATTAAAGATAGTGCAAGAATATTTTTTTCCGGTCTTTCTATGACCGTTACCCCAGGGAAAACTGGTGAAGTTCTAAAAGCATATCTTCTTAAACGGCAGTATAACGTGAGTTTTTCCTTATCAGCCCCGACTATTGTTGCTGAAAGATTATCCGGGCTAAGCGGAGCGGTACTCCTAGCCATTCTAGCTTCCTACGTCACAGACTTTTATATCCCTTACGCCGATAACCTTATAAAAATAGGCTTAACTATAATCATATTAGTAGTTATTACTTTGACATGCCGCAGGGCAACATTAAAGATTTTTAAATATACGCAAAAAGTTTCCTTTTTAGAAAATAAAGCCAACCTTTTAATTAATATGTATAATAGTGCATGTGCTCTCAATTATGGGAAAGTTTTCCTTTACTGCATTGTTATAAGCGCTATATCATGGTTAGCCGAATGTACAGTGCTAGCTGTAGTATTATATGGCTTAGGAGTAGAAGTTCCCTTTTTCTTAGTAATGTTTATTTATACATTATCCTCAATTGCAGGAGGCTTATCTATGCTACCTGGTGGCTTGGGTATTGCAGAAATTAGCATGGTCGGTTTACTCAGTTTAATCGGTTTAGACAACAATACCGCAATTGTAACAACCCTTTTTGTCAGGTTTATTACATTATGGCTAGGAGTAGGCCTAGGGGCAGTAACTTTTTTCAATAACCGCTCCGTGTTCAACTTATAATATTAATTATAAATGATAGATTAACCTTAGACGAATGAAGACAACTTCATTCGTCTAAGGTTAATTCCCCCCCTCGTATACAAGCGTTTTATACTCCTAACACCAGTTCGTTCACCCGATAAATTGTTTGTCAGTTAAACTGGCATCATTCTAATCGGTTTTCCTATTGCTGATATAGACGCAAATATAGAATCAAAACTAAATGAGTTCAAAAAAGAACTTCCCAATATTAATCTGTTCAACAAGTGCTCCAAGCAAATCCCTAAGTTTCATCAACTTTTTATTCAAGAATAAACCGTTCTTATTTCGTAAACGTAAAGTATTTGTGCCCTAAGTAACTCGAAAATATAGGAATACTAATTCCTATAAAATGAGCTAGCTCCTCTCGATAATGGCTAATTCCGAACGAAGGCAACACTAAATCAGCTAACAAAACACTAACAATTAACGTCTGCAAAATAGCAAATATGTTTACAATAGTAAAATAAGTTATTTGCCTTTTTGTTTTCCCCGTAGTCGCCTCAAAAACAATCATACGGCTCAATATAAAAGCAACGATCATCCCAATAATATAGGCAATAACAATAGCCGTTATATAATTTGTCCAACAACTCAAAAGTATTCGCGAGCTAAAATTAATAACTGCGGCAAAGCCGCCAGCAAATATAAATTTAATAAATCTGGCAGAAAAAAAATCGCTAATGTATTTCATTTCTTATTTTGTACCACAGCCCCGGCCATTTCCCGTCCCAGCCTGATACTCTCCGATATTGATCGATCTTCTGGATAATAATACGACGTATCCCCAATATACAGCCCGTTAATTTCTGTTTGAATATCTGGTATATTATTTAAATAATTAGGCGTGCAAACCGGTTGTGCATACTCATATCGATGCACCTTATGCCCTAAAACCCAATCACTTGAAAATGCTGGATTAATCTTCTTTGCATATTCCAGAACTTCCTCAATAAAGCTTTCGTCACTCCTATTATACTTAGGATGGCTTTTATCCAGATAAAATGGGATGTATAAAATATTAGGCTGCATAGGATTCAAATTAGAATACTCTATCATTCCCGGTATTTCAATAGTAGAATCATTAATATTCAACCAAAAGTTTTCGGTAAAACGATTCTTCAGTTTGAATACTACACAAACGACACCAATGTTCCGTACATCTTGATACTGTTTAATCAGCGAAGCAGGTAGTTCTGGCATTATTGTCGGCACAAGCGGTAATGGAATAGTGGATACTACATTATCATATCGCTCTATGCCTCCATCATATTCAAGCACTTGCAATTCTTTATCCTTAATCGCAATCTTTTTCACCCTATTCTTAAGGTGTATCTTGCCGCCCATTTTCTCAATTTCCTGGACTAAAGCTTGAAATAAAGTATCCGAGCCACCTTCAATATAGCCCATTTTTTCAGTAAAAATATTTTTTCGTGATAAGGCAACCCGCTTAATTCTAGTCCAAATCCAAGCGGCGGAGATATTATTTGCTAACTCATAGAATTTCAAATCAAATAATGGCTTCCAAAATATATTGTACCCCTTAACGCCCACAAAATTCCGAATCCAAGATAAAGCGTTAACCCCATCCAGGTTCTTCCAATCAGATCGTTTACTCGCTAAAAAAACATGTAATCCATATCGTAGCTTAGTGATCATGTCGGCTTCAGGAAACGTTAGAAGATACAGAGGGTTCCCCCATTTGTATAATTTTCCGTTATAAAAAAATCCCATCTTTGTTTCATTCCACTTAAGCTTATCGGCAATAGATAATTCCTTCATCATTTCAAACAATGGATAGTCTGGTCCACAAACAAAATGATAATACCTCTCAATATTCAATCCTTCAAAATCAAAGGATGCTGACATACCACCAACTCTGTCGTCATCCTCAAAAATATGAACTTCATGACCCGCTTTTAATAAATCATACGCACAAGCCAAACCCATAGCACCTGCACCAATAATCGCAGTTCTCGTCTTTTTCATTTCGCACCTCAAGGTTTTAAGATATATTTGCTGTAAGCTGGATGATGGTGAGTCTCATGCATAGCTGCCTCAAAAGGAGTAGGGGTTACGCCGAATTCTTCTCCCCAAGGGTAAACCGTGAACGTATCACCCGCCGTAAGCGCCTTTAACTGATCGGCAGTAAATGGTGGCTTAGAGCTAAATATAGCATAAATTTTTAACAAATAATAAAACAGGGAATACGGTATATTTAAAATTATCGTATTTAATTTCTTTACTCTTTTAATGGTTCTAATGATATCAATATAGTCAACATTCTCTACACCAGTAATATCATACACTTTATTTTCCGGCTTCCGTTCCATCGCTTTTATAATTACCGCACAAAAATCCCGGACATATAACGGCTGACGCAAATATTTTCCATCACCGGGTATGGGAAATACCGGAACCCATTTCATAAACCGCGACAACCAGCCCAAATGCTTTTTGTCAAACCAGCCAAACATCAACGTAGGCCGCACCACACAGTATTTAAATCCGCTGTTTACAACCAATTCTTCCTGTGCTTTTTTCGTATTGGTGTAATCATCGTCAGCGACTGACACAACAACCGAGGAACTTATGTGCACAATATATGGAACCCTATACTTTTGAGCAGCATTAAGAATGACTTCCGTAGCCACAATATTATTCCGCACAAACGGTTCACTGGTTTTACTTGTTATTTGAGCTTGAAGCATAATAAGAACCTCTGCTCCACTAAATGAATCCATCCACTCTCCCGGTTCGGCTAGATCAGCCAAAATGACTGTAATTTCCGGGTGCAAATTTCGCAGCATTTCCGTATTATGCTCATGTTTATCTATTGCAACTATATTTTTATAGCCTTGCTCTTTAAGCATTACAATCAAGTTTTGACCAACCAATCCCGCAGCGCCGGGGATTACGATCTTACTGTTTTTATCCATTCCCTCACCCCAATATATTTGCTACTAATGCTATACAAGTGCCTAACACTAAGCCTCCCAAAACCTCAAACCACTTATGTCCCTGAGATTCGCGCAACCTAAGGCTTTCCTTGGTCAGCTGATTCAAAATTCCGGCATGTTTACCCACTGCCCGGCGTATTCCAGTAGCATCAATCACCGTAATAGTAAGCACGGCAACCCCCAGCGAAAAGACCGGATTCCCTATTCCAAGTTTAAAACCTATTAACGCCACGGCGGAGCTGACAACCGTCGAATGGGTACTGGGAAACCCCCCGTTCCCTATTCGGCCGACTGCCTCATTTCCAAATCGAAAATAATTTATGGCAAATTTTAATGACCCCGCAATCACCCAAGCAATTAACGGAAGAAAACCATAGATATAACTCAATGCTTCACACCCTACATCAAAAACTTTTAAGGAAAACCACAGTAATACCAAAAATAATAACCGTCAAATATATATGTTTATCACTCAACAAAATCTCCTCCGGCTTTCCGCCGGCATGTTCCAGATGGATTAAATACAAATACCGGAAAATGCCGTAAATAACAAGCGGTACCGTCAGCATCATATACTTGTTCCCGGATGATTCTGCAGTATAAAGCGCATAACTGGTTATAGTAACTGCTGTTACCAACGTAATAAGCTGATCTAAAAGCGCCACGGTGTAGTACGACAAAACTTTGCGTTGCTTAGTAGAGTCACCATTAAACAATTCTAACTCATAACGCCGTTTCCCTAATGCTAAAAATAAAGAAATCATCATAGTACAAAGGGCAAACCAGGGAGTAATACTATCGCCTATCGCCACCGCCCCAGAAATAGCCCTCAGAACAAACCCAAGCGCTATAATCATCACATCAATAATTACCACATGCTTTAAACGGAATGAATACGCTACATTGGTAACTAAATACAAGACTATTATACCAAGAAACAGTTTTCCCAGATAATACGCAACTCCAAAGGCTACAGCCAGCAGCACTATTCCTAACACCACTGCCGCCGGGATGCTTAACGCCCCCGAAGCAATTGGTCGTTTTCTTTTATCCGGGTGCAACCGGTCCTTCTCGACATCAATGATATCATTAATGACATACACAGAACTAGCTACGAAACAAAAACTGATAAAAGCCAGACCTGTGAGCAGCATGACTTCTAAATGCAAAAGCTTACCGGCAAATAAGGCCGATGCCAGCACCAAAAAGTTCTTGGTCCACTGCTTGGGCCTCATTTGCCACAAAAGCGCCTTTGCAACCCCCATCTGGCCGGACTCATCTGATAAAGATCCAACGTCTGGTATCGTCATATATTCCTCCCATTGTTAACCTGGATATTGGTCGAAAAGTTGGCCCCACCGGCTCTTTTTCTTAAAATATTCCATTTTTCTCTTTCCCTTGAACGGCCACCACAGATAATCATGGTAAAAGAATGATCCAAAAATAAAAAGGTTTACCAATGGTGTGTGAAAAAATAGGTTCTGAATCGACTTCAACGGCCCGAACCAAAGAAAATCACCCACGTTGGACGCAAGGTTATCCCCTACCTTGAACCGGAAATTAATTTTCTCAATGTCCTCACCTATTACTTCGATTTGCCGCGGGTCGCCGACGCCAAGCCCACGTTCATGGGCCAGCCTGATATAAGGAAGTTCCATCGGATCAAAGCCCATCATTTTACTTGCTATCGCATCAATGGCCACCTGATCATCGCTGGCCAAAATATAATCCTTCTCTATTGGTTCCATCGTGCGAGGTCCTGGACCGTTGCCGCAAATGGTCCCGTCCATTACAGCGAATACGCCGGGATGGATTTCCTTTTGAATTTGCAGCAGATCCACCAGTGTCTCATGAATTACGCTGTGTGTATAGTGCCGCTTGGTATTCAGCAGCCCTCCAAAGGCATTCTTCATTGCTCCGGTAGTCGTAGTATAAATGTGACATTTCATAGTAGGCAGATGAACAACGTTTTTACCATAAAAATAGTCTGGCACCCGTATTCCTTCAGGAAATACCTCATGCAACGCCAGAAGCTTTTGCTTCGGCTCATGAATAACCCACTTCATGTCTTCCTCTTTAAAATTATATAAAACAGGAATATTATATTTTTCAAAGAGTGGCACATACTTATTAAGCCTTTCCCCTTTAAAAGCGTTCGTCACCACCGTCTTGTTTTGCACGCAGGATATATCGGTAATACCCTGATTTTGAAGTCCAAGTATAGTTCCTTCAAGCTGCCAAGGCGTAGTATTCGCACTCAAGTAGGGAAAGTGCCATGAAATATTGTCCTTAAGAAAAGTTGTAGTACCCGGATCCAGGTGGCTTTTTACATCAGCCTTTGTTAATAAAGCTTTGTAATCCTCTACAACAGTTTCCGGCTTTGTTTTCATAATATATACTTTACTCATATACTTTTCCCTCCTCCATTGTTAATATCTTTTGCAATCCACCATTCCAGTCATAATTAATATCATATTTTCTGGCGTAGTAATATAATCCCTGCAACATCCGGGCAACCCGCAGCAATTGTGTCGGCAAACGGAAAGGCTTTTCCCATTCCTTAGACGCCATAAGTGTGTTCATCTTATATTGCAAACGCCATTGCGAAAACGAATAAGCACCTATACTATAAAACGGCTCAAGCAAGATAACTAAGATATCCCCCAATATATCCTTATAAACATCCAATACGTCTTCTTCAAAGCCAACTTGCCGTAAATCCGCCTTTAAAGCCCCAATATCTTCATATTGTCCTTGTAGCAAATTACGTAGTACCACCCTATCCTGACTTTCCATTCGTGTCACACTGCCAAAATCCAATACATTTAATTTGACCCTTCCATCATTTTCTTGCACTAAAAAATTCCCTGGGTGAGGATCAGTATGGACCAATCCGTATTTTAGTAAAGACATCAACTCAAACCGAAAAAACAAATCAAATACTTTATCCCGGTTCTCACTGTTTGCATTTTCTAAATACTCATTTAAAAATTGCCCTTCAACCCAATCGCTTACAACCATTTCCGCATTGGAAAACTGCAAATAGACTTCAGGAATATTAATATTTTCTATCTTCGAAAAAGCCCTGTTAAATTCCAACTGCGCTTGAGCCTCTGCAAGATAATTGCATTCTTTAAGAACATCATTTTTTATATTTTGCAGTATCACCGTGATAGGATTATGCCGAAGCGGCAATAATCTGGTCAAAATCACCATACCGTACAAGAGCCTAAAGTCATTTCGTAAGCGCCTCTCAATATTTGGATACTTTATTTTTACTGCATATGCTTTTAGATCAGTCTTAACGCAATAAACTTGTCCAATAGATGCCTGAGCAACCGGAATAATCTCTTTGGCAATTAGACCTAGTTTATTTAGATAAAGTTGTACCTGAATATCTTCTAGTGTACCGCTAAAATATACTTGTCTAAGATCCTGATCGGAATTTAGATAAAAATTTAAATGTTGCCCGACCTTCTGAGGCATACCGTGCAGTTCGCCGACTTCCTTTTCAATAACCTTGTAATCGTATTTTCTATAATTAAACAATAGTTTAATTATTTTTATCCAGCGTATAAACAAAATGCTTCTCCTTATTTGATCCGCATATATAAAGAAGATATCATAATGTCTTCTTTATATACTACAGTATAACGTTTTAACAAAAATTGTTCTACATTAAAATTGCCCCAGCAAATTTACGGTTTGTCAAACAAAGACAAATGATACTTTTGTAGTATTGAAACTCTCACCTTAGCAATATTATAAATTGGATATACTCTTGAAAGATATCGTTCCTCAAAATTTCCAGATATTATTTGCACCTTAGCCTCACTCAAACTTTTATGGTGATTCCACATATTTTTCAAATTTATACCCGAGCCCCACAAAAAAGTGATAACCAAGACAATCCCTATTAACCTTTTTCGATGCATAATTGCTCTATACCATTTATAAATTAGGCTGTCTTCTTGTTCAAATCCATACCTTTTGCTATAAAAATACAAGACTATCAGGCTTATCCAAAATAAATTTGCAATGGTAGAATATCTGGATACAACCGCCTGGTTTAGTCCGAATCCTGCTCTGCCAATTGCAGTAATGCCCGCGCTTAAGACACTATATGAAGCCAACCCGAGCCAAGGATAAATTTGGGCAGGACTAATCTGCTTTTTCCAAACACGTCCTAAGCTAGTTTTAGCTAGAATTACAAATATTACAATTCCGCCAAGACCGACAATTACCGCCGGTACTGCCCTTACTGCTATTGGTGATCCTATATAAGCTAAAATAAATAGCACAAACATATGCAACTTATACAATGCATAACTTAAGTCCGGATGCTGCCCTGGCTTTGTATATAAATATAAATAACTAGTAATTACACTGCCAGCTATAATAATCCACATAAAAATAATTGCCGCTATTTTACTTCTTCTCAAATAGGATTGATAAAGCATCGAGATTAATAACACTCCAGCAATAATCCAAAGCAGCATTCCATTGGCAAAAGAGTAAGTTGCAACAATTGCCGCTATACAAGCTCCACTAAAAGCAATCCAGCTGAAATTTTCCCTGGAAACTATAAAACAACCGCCTACAACAGCAAATATATTCAAAAATATTTGCATTTGCCATCCCCATAGCCAATTTTCCTGTTGTATTAATGAAAAAGCCAAAATGGAAATACTCGTGTAAAGCCATACGTATTCCCGTACTTTAAATCCGTCTATACTATATAGCCTATACGCAATAACACCGTAAATACTTACCCCAAGAATAATATTTACCGCAATTTCATACAAATAATTCCACTGACTAATATACCCCAAGCCTAACATAATTAAACGTGGAAACAATAGGCGATGTTCATTGTGCTGGGCCCATAGGTCGACAAACGAAAGTTGATTGGAATAAAACTTATCCCATAAAGGAACCAACTCCCACGAATCCATATAGGGAATGTTATCAGAAAAACTAATACATGCTATTAACAAAACAAGAACCGGCAAAGCAATCCCTAGGATTGCTTTAATAAGCTTCCCATTAACATTGTCGCGTGCAATCAAAATATTTCCTCCTCAATTTTAAGTCTTACAACAATGTGCCAAGTATTAATCACATAACATTTTCTCCTCGTGACAATCTCTTAATATAGGCGCAGGTTAGCCTTCAACAATATGATTTGAATGCATTCTTACATGTATTTATTGTTAATATAGGCATAAACGTCTACATAATTCCATAAGAAGTGCACCTTAAGAAGGTGCTAACAAACCGAATACATGGAAACTAGTCTATTTCTTGAGATTATTAATTGGCTACATTTAGAATTAGAAAACTATTAGGAATTTTTGCAGTGTTAAAACTTGACTTTTTACTCCTCATTATTTAACTACCGCTCTCTATGTTAAACTGCACATAACCAAGCTCTAAACTTACTTCTCCGTCAAAGGAGAACCTCTAGCGCTAAAAATTTCACACTCAAAACTATTTTTCATCTATGCGACAAACTTTCTTGACACCTTCCGTACATCTCGCAACCATCATCATTTCCGACAAAACAGGGACCGAAATTTTCTTCTTATATATCTTTCAGGCGCAGAAATAATTTTTTTTAGACGTCCTATCCGATTTATACTAAGTCCGTTAATATAATACTTTTCGTACCTATCTTTAAGTTTAGCTAAACAGTCATATTCGTGATACTTCTTAAATGCTAAAATCATATCACCGGCCGTTCTTGAAGCTTTTTGCGTAAATATTTCGGTATACTGATAATTAAATTGTTTATCTATACACTTATAAAAGTTTAATTCTTGAAACCCATATTTTCTATGAATATTATCAGCAGTCGACCAAACCCCTGCCGAATGCCTTCTATAAACACTCATTACCTCGTCTATATATCCGACTGGACCATGTTGCGCACAAAGCAGATGTGTATACCAGTCACCCGGCAAAATATCTAGCGGAAAAACTTCTAGTGTTTCTCCAGGTTTAAACATCCAGCGATACATAACAGAATTAGTCTGTATAAAATTTTGTTTTACCAAATCATCTAATGACAAAACCGTTTTATTAAATCTAAACTTAGCGGAAGGAAAAAATTCAGCTGGTTTTGAACCGTCTTCATATATAACTTTGACAGGATGAAAACACATGGAAAAATCCGGATGAGCTTCTAAAAAATCAACCTGCTTTTGCAATTTTAAAGGGTCGGTCCAATAATCATCCCCCTCACAAAGCGCAACATATTTCCCTTTAGCCCTCGGAAAATTAAAAGTCGCTGACATGTGGTACCCCTTTGAAAACTGGTTTTCCGTTTGATAAATCGGTTTTATAATATCTGGATACTTTTTTTCGTATTCTCTGATAATATTCGCTGTATTATCAGTAGATGCATCATCATTAATAAGTACTTCAAAAGGAAACTCTGTTTTTTGCATAATAAATCCGTCAAGCGTTTGTTGTATGAACTTCTCGTGATTGTATGTTATACAATCTATACTTACTAAAGGCTCTTTCATTCAAGTCACTCCTATTTTAGTTTACAAAGTAGCTGCACTGGAAAAGAAAGGTTCTTGGAGCACGGCCCCCTTCGTTAAGGCTTGCCAAATAAAAACAGAAGCATCCATGCTAACGCGCACATGCTTCCCCTTTCCAAGTACTGTTTTTTCAGCCTTTCTTTTTCATTGAATTTTCCTGAATACCTCCGGTAATACTGAAATCTGCCTTGACATGCTTCTAATTAGGTCATATCCATCCCAAACCAGAGAAAAATTTAATGTTGTCCCCATTGGTACAATTCGGTCTATCCCTAAAGGCCGGTATTCTAAAATGAACTTCGCTAATTTATTTTGATCTACCCCGTAATAGGAAATTGTTTGGCATTGATTTATACAGATAGGAGTTATTTCAGATATATCATTCGCAATATACTCCATAAAAAAGCCACTATTGCTTCTGTATTTCAAAAAATCTTCCTGTAACTCTTCTAATTTTACACGAAAAATATAATTATCTTCCCTTGGCAGAGCTTTAGCTCCCTCTCCATTTTCCCCTAATAAACACAAAGCGGTAAGCTTATCTACAGCTTGAACGGCTTGTAAAGAATATCTCTCTTTTATAGTCTCATGCAAAATTTCCCAGAATTGTTTTTGCGCAGCTTCACTTTGTTCACCGAGCCATACTATAATACTAGGTGAAGTACAAGCATTTTGATCATTCAAATACGTATCATTATAAAAGTCTAAAGCTAATTTATTTTTTTCCTTACAGGCCAAGTAAACATCTGCATCTATAATTGCTATAGAAAACCGATCAGCAAACGTAATTTCATTAGCCCGCGGTTTAATGAGAGACTCCCGCAAAGTTCTAATCGTATGATCTCCCCCCCAGACAACACGAGTATCGCATATAG
>Ga0316604_10003152_pt1 | contig 11791 bp, 10 predicted proteins | sample OWC_soil_day20_C_FD_207650 | JGI IMG/M metagenome (GOLD analysis project Ga0316604, IMG submission 207650) | Wetland soil microbial communities from Old Woman Creek delta, Ohio, United States - OWC_soil_day20_CT | ecosystem: Environmental > Terrestrial > Soil > Wetlands | place: USA: Ohio... | reverse complement strand
CCTGCAATGAGTAAAAAAATCTCACTTCTCACGCGCTTTCGCTCCTTCCATAAGTCCACCGGCCAAGACCGCTCCAAAAGCAGCAGCAATCATATACCACTTGCCGGGAAGGTATAAAGAACCTACAACAGCAATAAGACCGGCAACAACACATACAACCACACTGGTCCGGTCCGTTATCCGTGGTACCAATAATACCAGGAAAGTGGCCGGCATCGCAAAGTCCAGCCCCCAAGCCAGGGGATCGGGAATATAGCTGCCGACAAAAACCCCGGCGATTGTAGACAAAGCCCAAGTGATGTATAAACTAATACTGGCGCCAAATTGGCTGGCGGCACTATACCCTTCCTTATAAATACGGCTGATGGTCACCGCATAGGCTTCATCCGTCAGCAAAAAAGATAAAAAGGCCTGCCGAAACATAGACTGCCGCATCATGTATTGCGCCAAAGATGCGCTCATTAACATATGCCGTAAATTGACCAGCAGAGTTGTGAAAACGATTAAGCCCCAACCGGAAATTCCAGCCCCCAGCATGGTAATAGCGATAAATTGACTCGCACCGGCAAACACCAGGAGCGACATCATTACCGTTTCCAAAGGCGTCAGGCCGGCAGTCAAGCCCATTACCCCACAGGCAATGCCAAAAGGGATAACGCCTAACATAATCGGCCCGCTGCTGATGACTCCCTGCCAAAAATCACGGTCTGTTACAACGTAATCCGTCTCCGATACAGCTTCTCTACTATTCATGTCCGCAACCTCATCTTTCGATAAATGTATACTTTCTTCAGGTGGAGTTTCCTGCGCCTTCAAAAATATAACTCCAGCTAAATTTCCTGGCTCCTGCGGATATGTATTCCCCAACATGGAGTTACAATTCGCAAATGATATCACCAATTTATTCGTTTCGTTGTAAACAATTATAACATCGCATCATTTTGCATACAATCACAATATTGTATGCAAAACAATTTTGCAGAATGTCAAACTGCACCGTTAAGCATTCGTTTTATTTGTCGAATGCTTAACGGTGCAGTTAATTAGAAAACAATCACAAAACAAGCCGGGTTGTCTTAAGCCAAATAAAAACAGGCAGAATGTGAAAACAATGAGTTGACGAATTAATTGATGCCGGCAGAATATGCTCCTGCATCACTGAAAGTTACAGCAGAGCCGGCCGGAAACAGTCTTGCCGTTCCTTCTACAGAAAGCAAGGTAACAGCTTCTTTTACGGTACCGGAAGCCACCTCCCCGTTTTCTTGAAACTGGACCGGTTTTTTCGCACTAAATTTGATGAAGCCGGCGTTATTGCCTGCCGCCATCTGCTTACGCCAGGCCGCCGGCCGCAAAGACGTATCAGAATCCAGCACCCCGGAGAATATCGCACCCGATTCATAAAACACGAGAACCGATTCCGCTTTAAACGTTACATACCCATAACGGTCTTTCACCACTTGTATCGTCGCTTTATCCTGGATTGTACCGGAAATTACATACCCTTTTTCGTTGAATGTTACAGAGGACCCTCCTTTGTAGTTCAGATGTCCATAACTAGGAATAACTACATTGTACGCTCTTTCAATGAAGGGAGGATAATAACGATGAAACGACAATCCAATATCCGTCGCATACGCAGTCGAGTAGTAGTAATCGCCGATTACCCTGTCCCAGCCGCATGGCTGGAGATAGGTATCGCCCACTAAAGTCCCCGTCACAACTTCTCCCAGTTCGTTCAAGGTGACCGAAGTATTGTCCTTGAATTCAATACGATCACCAACAGTCCATCCCTGGGGATATAATTTAGTATCCTTGGATAGTGCCTTGGTTTCAGCCATAGCGCTATTCACGCCAGCTCCAACACAAAGGATCGTCAAAATCGCACATGCCAGCAATCTGAGAATAAAGCGGAGAAACATACGTTTTCAACTCCTTATTGTAATGTTTCTGAACACCGCACCTTTTTTACAATAACCGCCGCTGTAACATCTTTCATAATTATTCATCCTGTAATTCGTTTTTTTAACAACCGATCGTACAATCTACTTCGACAGCGCAAGGTTAGAACCTCCCACAATGATGATAAAAAATATCTTGTCCAAAATAAAAAGGATATACGAAGCAGACGTTAATTTTGAAATTTAATATTGCAGTACCATGTCGGCAATTTCGCGGATCTGGTTATGGTATCGCTTAGGCAAATGCGCATATCCATCACGAAGAGTCTCAATATCCTTAAACAATTCTTTTCTCAAACAATTTTGCTCCGCAGAAGTAATTACCCGGGAAATACCGAGCCCGCCAAGCTCTTTCAACATATACTTTTCCTCCACCCATTCAAACGGTGAAGCCAGCAAATAGATCGGTTTTTGCGCAATCAATGCTTCAGACACTGTTGACCAGCCGCATTTGGTGATTACGCCGTCACAAGCCGCCAGATAATTCTGCGTATCTAACGTATTTTCCGGGATCAAAGCTGCATTTCCCGTTTCCGCCAAATCAATGCCCCGGGTATACAAATAATCCACTTCCTGCGGCAGCGATAAATTTTTTATATTCAATGCTCCGCCAATACTTAGAAATAACAGTGGACGCCCAGGGCGTTTATATTTTTTGCGGATTTCCAATATTTTATTCTGGTCCTGAAACCGCGAGACCAATCCAACAGGACGTCTATTGGGGATCGGTATTTCCTCTCCGGTTGACAGCGGATATTCGAAAAATGCAGTTGCCTGCTGATACATCGTTTTCAAAGGTTCAACCTGGTTTGCCCCAAGATATTCACGACAAAGTTCATACCAGGTAAAATTTGAAATTCCAACGGCCGGAATTCGCAGCCCCGTTCCCACATAAAACGCTTCCGGCACGATATCAGACAGCACCAACGAATAATCGCAGTTCCTGACGACCGCCAATTCCTTCGCTGCCGCTTCTTCCAAACCATCCAGCCACAAATTCACACTTCGGAGTGTTTCTGTAAAATCCACCTTACCGGTATTAACATCGGAAACCAGTTGAAATCCCACATCAAAAGGCTGAACTGTTAAAGACGGCAACTGCCCTGCCAATGACTTCGCCAACATCGCATGCCGCGAATGGCACTTCATGGTAATAGAAATTTCCGGTTGCTGTCGAAACATCTCCTGTACTAATGCGATCGATCGTGTCAAGTGTCCATAGCCAAAACCGGAAATATAAAAGACAATTTTCTTCATCTTTTCCCTATACCTCCACCGTATCTTATATTTTATCTCGTTAACAGCCTGTAATACCCACAGGGCACAGGGACCCCGCCCTCTTAGGTCGGGGATCAACAGGCTATAACACTCGAAACCCTAAAGGGAAACTTCGGCTTCGCGAAATCAAAGATTTCGAGCCTCAGTCTTAAGTTCGCTCTAAGGGTTCGGCGGGGGCAATAACCCCCTCCGAACCTAAGGCTCACTTATATCGTTGCCAACAATATCATGTTTCATAAAAAAATTCGCCTAAGCAATAGACTACACCTTCATTGGCTGTGATTACCAATGCTAAATGCAGTTTACGCCTAGGCGACTTCTTATAAATTCAAGTATTATTGTAATTTCATTCCGAACAACAAACCAGACCTTACTTAAACTCAATCTGGAGCGGGTTTCTGTCCACCAGCTTATTATAGCGGTATTGGGGATAGCCGGCGATGATGGCGCCGCTAAACTCCCTGTCCTCCGGTAAACTCAAAAGATCCAACAAGGGCTTGTAGCCGGAAAATGCGCACATTTGCAAAAGCCCAGCCCAACAAGTTCCCAAACCTAGCGTTGGTGCGTACAACTCCACATAGGTCAAGGAAGATTTTGCGTTGTCCCGCCCGTTTTCAAGGCCCTTAGGCGCAGTAGCTATGACCAGGCAAGGCGCGTTCCGCAATACGGTATCCGTCCCGCTTCCTTGAAACCGCTTTAAAACACCTTCATACCGTTTAGCCCAATAAGAACCAGCCTGCAATTGCTCCTTCATCCAGTCATTGACCAAGTTGGTAATGGCCTGCAGAATTTGTGGGTCTTCAACGATTACGTAAGATATGCTCTGAAAATTGCTGGCCGTAGGTGCGAACCGGGCAATATCCATGAGTTGCATCAATTTCTCTCTTGGCACCGGTTTTTTTTCATAATTGCGAATTGACCTTCTGGCTCGTAAAAATTGATAGACTTTTTCATGTTCTACTCCCTTCGTATCTGTCAACGGAGTTTGCTGGGCCAACGGCGACCGCACATTATCCAGCGCTTCATGAGGACAGGCGGCAACACAATGCCCACAGGCGATGCAGGTTTCAGGATCTATCGCCTCCGGCCACTCCACCTTTAGTTGGATGATACCGATAGGACAAACCTTTGCGCAAATCCCGCATTTTATGCATTTTTCCTGGTCTACCTGGATCAGTTCCATGATCATCACTCCTCATCCTATTTATCGTATGGTCGTAATCTGATGAAAGCGAATCTTCACTTCGACATTCGGCCAACAATCAATCTTCATCTTCTTCGTCTTCGGATGCTTCCATATCTTCTACTTTCGGATGGAGTATCCCACTCAGCGCAAAGCCATCACGGAGTCCGCATTTATACATTTCCCGTTCCGCAGCGCCAACCCATTTTACTATAGCCATTCTTAGCTCTTTTGCCTGTTCCGGCGATAAAGATTCCAGCAATATTTTTACTTTTGCCTCAGCTTCAACAACTATTTTGCCTTTGGCGTCTTCCCCGGTCCTCTTATAGCGAACAAAAAGGTTTTCTAACAATGTTTTTTCATGATCCTTTGTGTTCATTTCCGCCACTCCCGACAATTTTATAGCACTTTCTTCTTCATAAAAAGATTGAGATATTTCTCCGCTTGGCAATGGAAGAATACCATAATTAAAATATTCAATAAGCAATAACCAATTCCTGCAAATAAGTCATAAAATTCTGTCAATTATTTATTTCCGGTTATTTCAATCAATTCATAGTTGCGGGAACCCATGCCAATTTTCTCTGCATGCTCCAGCTGGATTGCACTGTTTTTTTCCGGAAAGGCCAGTTTGCCAAGGGGATTACCATACGCTGCGGCTGTTAAATCCTCCGTAGCCTGATCAATGGCAACCGGATCAACAGATGCCAAAATACCCAAGTCCGGAATGAATTTTTCATCAGGACATTTGACAAGACAATCGCAGTGTTGGGTCATATCGGTTAAGACATTAAAATAGAAACATTTCCCTGGTTTATCAATAACCGCCCCATAAGCATGTTCAGCCATGCTCTTTTGGAGATACCCTTGATCGGCGCCAAAATCGTATTTCACCGCATCAAAGCGGCAGGTCGCTATGCATTCTCCGCAACCAATGCATTTTTCCGCAACAATAAGGGCCTTGCCGCTTTTTTCGACAATCGCATCGGCGGGACACCATTTACTGCACTTATGACAATTGGCGCACAACGCTGCGTCCACTACCGGCAATACAGCCGAGTGCTGCCGTCTTTTTCCTTTACGGCTTGCCAAACCCATTCCAAGATTTTTAATACAGGCAGCCAAGCCAGTGGAAATGCAGCCTGTTGCGTGGGAAACCACAAAGAGCACATCTGCACTTTTTACCTCTTTGGCCACATTGACGGTCTGGTGCACCTCGCCGGGAATGGCAACCTCGTATTCGGTATTCCCAAGAAGGCCATCAGCCATAATAAACGGAACCCCAATATTTTCAATACCAAAACCCTGTCGATGCGCTTGCATGAGATGCTGCACGGCATTATGCCGCTCGCCTTTGTATAAGGTAGATGTTTCCGTCAGAAATGGCAGCCCGCCGGCTGTTTTAATGTGCTCCGCTAATGCCCGGATCAATGCCGGCTTAATCCGGGTAACATTGGTTCCCTCGCCAACATGCAGCTTAATAGCAACAAAATCCTTATCCGCAACAACCGTTTCGGCCGCTGCAGCATCATATAGCCTGCTGAGCGCGCTCGCCTGTTGAACGGCAGACACATTATTGGCCAATCTATACAAATAAACTTTTGCACTCAATTGTTTCACCCCTGATATAGTTAATATAGACGTAATGACGAAAATCAGATATAGTCGCACATGCGCCGCACTACCGTTTCGCTATAACCAAAACCAAAGACTTCCGTCTTCGTCTTCTTGCCGCCGGTAACGTTCACAATCTCCTGCATAACCTGTTCGCCCATTTCCTCCATCGTCTTGTCGCCATCAAGAACGGCGCTGAAGTCCATGTCCATATTGTCGTTCATTTTAAGAAACAGATCATGGTTCGCTGTCACCTTAAGCACTGGGACAATGGGGTTGCCGATCGGGTTCCCCCTTCCAGTAGTAAACACGATCAGTTGACAGCCTGCAGCTACTTTCGCCGTCACAGACAACATATCGTAGCCGGGAGTATCCATATAAATAAGTCCTTTTTTACTTGGGCGGTGCGCGCATTCAATAACTTCCATAACAGGCTTAGTGCCGCCTTTATGAATACAGCCCAGCGACTTTTCTTCAAGCGTTGTAATCCCCCCTGCCTTGTTTCCAGGCGAAGGCTGCCCCGACCGTAAACTCTGGTTCACTTTCCGCAAATCATCTTCCAGTTTCGTGCAGATATCCAAGATTTTTTGCTGCACTTCCGGCGTTGCCCCCCGCCGGGCAAGAATGTGTTCCGCACCGATAATTTCCGGCGTCTCGCTAAATATCGTCGTCCCGCCCAGATCAACCAACCTGTCGCTGACACAACCCATAACCGGATTCGCAATCAAGCCAGAGGTTGCGTCCGATCCGCCGCACTCGATCCCCAGCATAAGTTCCGTCATTGGAAACTCCTCTTGCCGGCATGCCGATGCCGCAACAACCATTTCCTGCACCAACTTGACTGCTTTGCAGATTGTGTTCACCGTCCCACCTTCGTCTTGTATCACTAGCGACTGCAGCGGTTTATTGGTTTTTGCCCGGATGATCTCCGCCATGTCGCCGACACAATTTGGTTCACAACCCAAACCGACTAAAATAGTTCCGTATACATTGGGATTAGCCGCCAAACCAACTAAAACATCCTGGGTTAGTTTTTTATTTCCTTCCACTTCACCGCAGCCGCCTTGATTCACGAAACTCACTGCCCCATTGACTAATCCGGCAATAATACGGCAAGTCTCATTCGCACAACCAACGGTAGGCAATATCAAAACATGGTTGCGAATGCCGATCAAGCCGTCCGCCCTTCGATATCCATAAAAGTTCACGATCGATCCCTCCTAATCATCAATTGCTGGAAATCGGACTGGCAATATTGTGTTCATGCACATAACTCCCTTTGCCAATACCTTGCGTAGCCACACCGATCACTTCACCATATTTGTGAACGAATTCGTTTTTAGCAATATCCCTAACGGCAAATTTATGAAATTTAGGGATCGCTTCGGTGATGTCGACTCTGACTTTTTCGTCATTTTTTAGAAATTTGCCGATATCGCCCGTGTTCAACTCGACGATGGCCGTAGCAACATCATCAGCCGCGCTGATTAAAATAGCATTAATTTTTTCTTCCATATTTTCACCCCTTTAACAAGAATCCCTGCAGTCTCCGGCAAGAGATTACAGGGATCTTTTGATTATCCTCATAGGCAGAATTCTAATTTCGCTTCCAACAATATTGTAACACAATATCCATCGTTGATGCGCTTAACGACGGTTTAACACACATACATTTCCTTGCGGGGAGCGGCACTGATTGCAATAAATACACTTAGACGGCGATGTATCGCCATTTTTCCATTGCTTGATTAAATACGGGTTCGCCAGCAGAGGCCTGGACATCGCAACATATTCAATCGGCGTTTCCGCCAAAATAGTGCTGACCACCTCAAAAGTCCTTAAGCCGCCAATTAAAATAACAGGCACGTTAGTTTCTTGCGCCACTTGTAAGGCGTAACGTTTAAAATAGGCTTCCTTCTCCGGTGAATCGATGTTCGGCCGAAAATTGCATAATTCTTTTGCCGCCCGTATACCACCGCTCACTTCAATGGCATCGATGCCTCGTGCCGCTAACTCGGTACAGACATATAAACAATCGCTAAATTCCATACCACCAGGAACAAAATCCTCCGCATTAATTTTAATCAACACCGCATAATCCCGGCCAACACGCTCACGGATAGCGTCATAGACTTCGATAATAATCCGTGCCCGGTTTTCAATTGACCCGCCATATTCGTCCTGCCGTTTATTGTGCAGCGGACTTAGCCACTGGCTCAGTAAATAGCCATGGGCAGCATGGATTTCAACGCCGTCAAACCCGCCTTGTTTGGCTCGATACGCGGCATCGGCAAATTCCGTTACTAGTTTTTGAATATCGTTCTTGCTCATTTCTTTCGGAATGACTCCGGTGCCAACTTCCGGAACTGCGGAGGGACCCCAAATCATACGTTGTTCCGGTTTAAAGGTAGTCGCAGATCCGCCATATGCCAGCTGCAATACAATGTTGCTGCCATAAGAATGTACCATAGTCGTTAACTTGCAATAATCATCTATAAACGAATCGTCACAGGCACCGATCATTCCCGGATTTGGCTGCTCATTTTTGCTGACGAAAGCATAGCTGGTGATAATAAGACCAACTTCTCCTTCCGCCAAGGCGCGATATACATTGAATAAACGTTCAGTGATATGCCCTTTTTCATCCGCCATGTTTTCCCATGTAGCGCTCCTGACAAAACGGTTTTTTAATTTCATATTGTTGATTGTCGTAGCGTCAAATAAATTCTTCATAAAATCCTCCCGCAACAATAGGCATTACGCGTTAATTTTGTACTTTTGCCCTACGATCGCCGCACTACCGGTGCAGGGCATAATGTTCCACCAAATTGCCCAACAGATCTGTGGCAATTTCATTTTGCCCGCCACGCGGCACAATGATATCAGCATAGCGTTTTGAAGGTTCCACAAACGCGTCATGCATTGGCTTGACCGTAGACAGATACCGCTTAACTGTATTCTCAAACGTACTGCCGCGCTCCCTAATATCCCTTTCGATACGGCGGATCAAACGGACGTCAGGGTCGGCATCTACAAAGATCTTAAAATCCAATATGGAACATAGTTCAGGAATTGCCAAGACAAGGATCCCTTCTAAAATTGCTACCGATTTAGGCGACAGCAGTGTAGTTTTATCCGTACGACTATGAATGCTGTAATCATAGGACGGAACTTCGATCGGCAATCCTTGCCGCAATTGATTTAAATGGGATATTAGCAATTGACTGTCAAACGCATTCGGGTGGTCCAGGTTTTCTTTTTCCCTTTCTTCAAGCGTCATGTGCGACCGGTCCATGTAGTACCAGTCTTGTGATAGGTAGGCAACATTTTCCTGTCCGAAACGTTCCGCAATCGTGCGGGCTACTGTTGTTTTCCCTGCTCCCGATCCCCCGGCAATACCTACGATGATCACACTTTGCACCCCCAATAACGCAAATTAATGTCACGCAGCACTGGGTTTTGTTTCCGATACAGTTTTTTTGGATGACGGTGGAACGCTATAAGGCGATCCACCGTCATGATAGTATGAGATTTTAAACTTTATTCTCACTCAAATACTTGTAATAGCGGTTGCGGTCCATGGCATCCTGTTCCGCCTTTTTATACAATTTTTCCGCCTGTTCGGGATAATCCTGGGCCAAGGAAGCAAAACGGGTTTCGCTGAGCAGGTATTCTTTGAAATCTGCCGTTGGTTCCTTTGAATCTAAAACAAACGGATTCTCGCCCAACTTTTCGCGATCAGGATTATAACGATACAGCGCCCAATAGCCGGCTTCCACCGCCCGTTTCTGCTGCAGTTGCGCGCTGCCCATGCCCGCCTTGATGCCATGATTGATGCACGGAGCATATCCGATGATGAGGGATGGTCCGTTATACGCTTCGGCCTCGGCAATGGCCTTAAGGGTCTGGTTGCGGTCGGCGCCCATGCAAACCTGGGCAACATAGACATAACCATAACTCATCGCCATCCGGCCAAGGTCCTTTTTCTTTGTTTCTTTTCCGGATGCTGCAAATTTAGCGACAGCGGCCGCCGGAGTGGATTTTGAGGATTGACCGCCCGTATTGGAATACACTTCCGTATCCAAAACAAAGATATTAATGTTTTCACCGGAAGCCAAAACATGGTCTAATCCGCCAAAACCGATATCGTAGGCCCATCCGTCACCGCCAAACGCCCAATAGGAAGGCAGGACAAAATAGTCTTTTCGTTCGTAAATGACCGCCAGAGCTGGATCGGCACTAAACGGCTTCAACGTTTCTTCAAGCGCCGCAGCCCGTTCCCGGGTACTCTCAGAACGATCCATCCCTTCCAGCCAAGATTTAAGAGCAGAAGACAATTGGGCGGGCAATTCATGGTGTAATACATTTCTGACCATATTAGCCAGGTTGTTCCGAACCGCTTTTGATCCCATATAGAGGCCCAAAGCAAACTCGGCTTCATTTTCGAAGAGGGAATATCCCCAGCCAGGCCCATGGCCTTTGCTGTTGACGGTATAGGCGGTAGAAGGCGAGGAATTGCCCCAAACAACTACACATCCTGCCGTATTCGCTAAAATCATTCTATCGCCGTAAAGCTGAGTAATCAATTTTGCATAGGGAGTTTCGCCGCAGCCGGCACAGGCACCTGAAAACTCCAAAAATGGCTGAAGAAACTGACTCCCCTTCAGAGTGGTTCTTTGTGACGGCGGCAAATCTTCCACTTCGATGCGTTTCAAATACTCCCAATTCTCTTCCATTTGATCCCGATACTCCGACAAGGGGACCATTTCCAACGCTTTATCTTTTACCGGGCAAACCGCAATGCAGTTGCCGCAGCCTGTGCAATCCAGGGCAGAAGTCGCCATGGTATAATTTTTGTTTTCAAAACCAATCGCTTTTTTTACGGATATGCCCGCCGGCGCAGCTGCCGTCTGCTCTTCCGACAATAACTTCGGCCGCAATACTGCATGAGGGCAAACAAACGAGCACTGGTTGCATTGAATGCATTTATCTACTTTCCAGAAAGGTACTTCCAAAGATATACCTCGTTTTTCATACTGGCTGGTGCCCATGGGGAAAGAGCCATTTTCCCTGCCGTTGAAAATACTCACCGGCAGCTTGTCTCCTTGTTGGCGCGTTACGGGGAACATGAATTTTTCGATGAATTCAGGAACCGCCTCGCCTTTTTTGACCGCAGGAGCGTCAATGGCAGAAAGCCAAGCAGCAGGAACGTCTACGCGGACAAGATTGGCGATGCCCGCATCAATGGCCTGCCAGTTCATTTCCACGACATCCATGCCCCGCTTGCCATAGCTCTTCTCCACAGAACTCTTGAGATAGGCCACGGCTTCTTCTACCGGAAGAATCTTTGCCAGTTGGAAGAACGCCGCTTGCATAACCATGTTAATTCGGCCGCCCAACCCCACGTCCTGGGCAATTTTAACTGCGTTGATAATATAAAATTCCACACTTTTTTCCGCAATTGTCCGTTTTAACGCGGCCGGCAACTGTTCCTGCAACTCTTCCTGGTTCCAAACGCAATTCAGCAGGAATCGTCCCCCTGGTTTGATGTCTTCCAAAAGATCGTAGGTATGAACATACGACTGGTTATGGCAAGCCACAAAATCGGCCCGATTAATTAAGTAGGAGGATTGGATTGGTTTTTTCCCGAAGCGGAGATGGGATACGGTCAAGCCGCCGGACTTTTTCGAGTCATAGGCAAAATAGGCTTGGGTATATAAATTGGTATGGTCACCGATAATCTTGATCGCTGATTTAT
>Ga0316604_10003151_pt1 | contig 11791 bp, 13 predicted proteins | sample OWC_soil_day20_C_FD_207650 | JGI IMG/M metagenome (GOLD analysis project Ga0316604, IMG submission 207650) | Wetland soil microbial communities from Old Woman Creek delta, Ohio, United States - OWC_soil_day20_CT | ecosystem: Environmental > Terrestrial > Soil > Wetlands | place: USA: Ohio... | reverse complement strand
CGGAAAGTGATTGCCCAGAAATATGCTGAACAGATTGAGAAAATCTATAATTAATTAAATGTGTGAGGAATTTTGGAAAAATCCTTTACTTTTGCACTCCGCTAAAGGAGGATTTTTCCTAAAGTGATGGCCCGGTAGTTCAATGGATAGAATAGAAGTTTCCTAAACTTTAGATACAAGTTCGATTCTTGTCCGGGCTACAAAATGAAGTCAGCAGCGATGCTGGCTTTTTTTATTTCGAGAATAATCCCTACCCTATGTTTATATTCTTCTACGGCAAGAGGCGTGCCCGCATTAAAACAGCTATCAGCAGTTATGAACACACATGTGAATATTGTAAATCTAATGATATGCGTGTTAAAGTATATCAGACTTACTTTCACATATTTTGGATTCCATTTTTCCCTGTTGGTTCTAAGGATGCAGAGATCAAATGTGCCAAATGTAATTCTCCCAAATGGAATGATTTTATCATGAAGAAATATGAGGCATCGACCCGGACGCCTTTTTATTTGTACACATGGATGCTGCTGATTCCATTGTTTATAGGTTTGATTGCATATATCTGTGAGCAGAATGCACAACATACAAGAGAATACTTTGCCAAACCACAGGTAGGAGATCTGTATGAAATGAAAAACCCGGGAAATGGGCGAATTGTCTACTTCAATATGAAGATCACCGCCATCAAAAATGACTCAATCAGATTTCGGCTGGAAGAAGCGGCTTTTGCAGACAATGTTGAATATATTTTCCAGGCCCATGACTTGAGAAAGATGAGAGATAGCGGTTTGATTGTACAAATTGACCGCGAATAACCACAAAAGCTTACAGCAGGTTATGAAATCCGAAAAAATAGCTTTCCCAGCTATTACACGACCATACTTCCATAAGGTCACCACAAGGTCATTAAAAGGGCACTTCAATATCCATTCGATATTGAAGTGCCCTTTTAATGACGTATTAATACTCAATTAGCAATATAGTCGCACTATGTAACCGAACTAATCCTTAATATTGACTTTATAACCCCAAAATAAATTTTTATGGCCCTTGTCAAAGACAATATCCTCCTACAATGCATCCGCGGCTCCCTGGGCGATCAACTCACGATTTACGAAAGGAACGGACAAATTATTATCGCCAAGAAACGCGGCCCATCTAAGAATAAGCCCACAATAAAACAGCTGGAAGCAAGGTATAAGATGAAAATAGCAGCAGCTTATGCACTGGCGATCCTGGAAGATCCTGAGCTGAAAGCTTATTATAAATCCCTCGCAGGACCCGGCCAGAATGCCTATAATATGGCAGTAAAGGATGCTTACAAGTCACCAGAAGTGCAGAACATTCGTTTTGAAGAGGAGACTGTAATCGTAACCGCGAAAGACGAATTCAGAGTAGCTGCAGTGGAAATACGGGTGGTAAATAAAGTAGGTAACATACAGGAAAGAGGAAATGCAGTATTAAGCAGAAACGGCGTGGATTGGCATTATAAGGCTACCAGTTTACCCCCAGGTGGTAAGGTGATAATAGTCGCGGTCGATTTGCCGGGCAATGAAACGGTAAAAGAGCTATCGATAGGCGGATAATAACGACTCTTTCACCTCCAATTAATATCCTTTTATTTCAGATCTGGCAGATTGCACATCTGCCACACCGGCCTATTGTCATATATGTACGGTTGGTGTCACAAAAAAAATATGCCATCAAAAGGAATTACAAATACGCTTATTAAAAAAGCGAGAGTTAGCGATACCGCTAGCTCTCGCCTAATTCCTTAAACTTACCGTTATCGATGACTGATCCGTCACCGTAAACTTTGTACTCGCATACGTCGGATAAGCCGGTACATTATTAGAAAGCCCATACGGCTCTACAGGCACTGACATCACCTTATCCAGCGTCTTGTTACTATTCAGATCCTGAAATATAGTAACCGCATACTCCCCTGCCGGCAGTTTGGTAAACAGCACCCCGTTTTTCACACGGCTGGCAGGCACTTTGATTTTTGAAAAAGGTACTTTCATAAAGTCACCTTCTTTGTTGTAAAGCGCGAAATAGAAATCCCCTTTATTGATCAGTATATTTCTAACATTGACCTTTATAGAACAATTTCTCTGTGCAAAGCCCGCGAACGCTGTCAACAGCAACAAGGATGTAAATAATATTTTCATGATAGTTAGTTATGAATTAAGAATCTATTTTTATAAAGTAGGTGAACATCTGCCAATGGACGGTCTATAATTGCGTCCCGGTTTTTATTGTTAAACAAATGGAAGACATCTTTATCAAGTTCCATCAATTTGTAATTCTCTCTATTCAATATATAGTACCTGCCATCGAGCATGAACAACCCAGCTTTATCATTGATCGCTATATTTGTAAGACTGGATGGTATACCCGCATCAGGAGCTACTATAGTCAGATACCGGTGTATAAACATCCACCCCTCCCACTGCATAGTATATGTCTGCAATGCATTTTCCAATATGCTATACAAATAGCGAATGCTCTGATCTACATAAGCTGCAGGATTCCGTTCTCCCTTAGGCGGTGCAATAGGATCATACACATTCCACCTGGGCTGTAAGCGCTCATCATAATATGACAACATCGGTATGATAGGCACTTTCAGATAGAATGACAATGTAGGCAAACCTGTTCTCACAAACATTTCCTGACCGAAGAATGGGATCTGCTGGCTGTTATCCCGGTTCAGATAACCATTGGATCCGGAATTGCCATCTAAATAAGCCAGTACTGAATAGCCCTGTTTCATTTTACCCATAATCTGCAAAGCGAGGTCTGCTCTATCAGCAGGAAATACGATGAATTCTGAAGTAGAATTGAATGCATCTTTCACCAGCTGGAACTGGTACATCATTTTCTCCAGGTTAAACTTGTAAGCAAGCGGATCTGCTATCAGCACTACATTAATATTGTACTTCACCAAAAAAGCAATGGCTGATCTGTATGAACCTGTATGATAAGAAACAAACAGCGCTGGCAAATGCTTTTTAATTTCATCATAATTAAATTCATTAAAGTCGTCTATACCACTGAACTTTGAACTGAACTGTGTATCGATCCCTTGTAGCACCTTGTAAGACAGGATATCGAAATAGGCGCTTTTATGCTGGGATTCCGGCATTGCTGGCAGACACCTCGAAAGGTTGGCAGACAGGAACTGAAACGTCTGCAGACTGTGGTTTTCCCACTTCTTTTCAAATGATACTTTCAGTTCCTGCTTGCTTTCCTCGAATATTTCGAGCCTTAAATTTTTAGATTGCATATTCCTCTGTTTTTAGGAATTGATGAATGTGATGAAACATTTTCGTTGGATCAATGATGTGTGCTTCACCAATCAATTTTTTAAAACTCAGATTTTCTAAATATTCATGTAGACTATCCAACGTATCCATGTCGATCATCTTGTCTTCCGATCCATACAGCAGCATCGCCCTCGTAGACTGTGGCCGAATCTCGATCCGCGAGGTACGGATAATGTGATTCATCTGCTGGATAATAGGAACCTTATCAGGTATAGAAAGTTTCAGATTTGAAAACTTCTGTAACCCGATCAATGGATTCTTGTTGAAGTCTTCGTAACCATGAGAGAAGAGACTCAGTACCCTACAGAAAAGGTACATATCTACATCACTCACTTTTTTCAGTACAGACAGCAGCTCTTTATCTCTTGCCAGAATTCTGTTGGCACATGCTATCAGTACGGCAGACTTGATATTGTGACGGTTCAGATTCAATAAGTGCTGTACCAGGAGACCTCCGTAACTATAACCGACCAGGTGTATGGGTTTATGTATATGATCCAGTACTTCTTTGTCGATATATTGGGCCAGTTCCTTAAAATTTTCCAGCTTGATAAATGGCCTGTTGTAGCCTGGATATTCGTAAAAGATGACCTCAAAGCGCTCCAATAGATCCTTGGGAATATTGGTTGTCCAGAAGCGGCTGTCTGAACTCATGGGGTTAAAGAATATCAGGCATTCATCCGCATTTTTATTTATGCTCTGTACCATTTTACACGTTTTAAAATGACGTTTGAAAATAGCTTCCTGTACTTCCGGGTAAACAGTGATATGATCACTATGGTCACTATGCGCTTGAGCACTTCAATGGCCGTCTCGAAATTAAAACTCAGGTAAGGTATATACCTGATCAGTGCAATTGTCTTCAATATGGAGGCATATATAAAGGCAAATGCCATAAAGGTGACGAATATGATAAACGATACGCGAATGATGGTATATACAACCAGTAAGATCTTTTTAAAGCTATAGTCGCGGGGTTGCTCTTCTGCGAACGGGTCTTTCTTAGTGACCGCATTCAGGAGTAGTTCATTGGATGTCTTTATCAGGTTCGGTACACCGAGGAAGTCTGATAATACCCAATAGCCGTCGAGCTTTAAGAGTGGTACAAGGTTCGCCACCATGAGCACACTGTTGAACACATAGATCTTCCAGACAAAGCTTTGTGCAAAATCGTTGCTAGTGGTATGCAATGCTGCTACAAGGCCCAGGTTGATGATCAATTGAATATAAATTCCTGCCAGGTTGATTTTTATTCTGTTGCTTTTGGACACTGTCCATACATCCGTCAGGTCGGTATACATGGCTGGCATGATGGTGTAGAATCCAAGGCCTATACTCCTGGCATTGATACCTGATTTATAGGCAGCGGCTGTGTGACCCAGTTCATGCACAAACATGATGAAGAAGAGGGAAAAGTAAGAGGCGACCCAGGTCAGTATCTCTGTTCCCAGTGGCAGGTCATCGTTGGCTACGATACTGTGTGTACGGGAATAGAGCGCAAAGTTTACACCTGTTAGTAACAGGAACAGGAAGTAGAATGATTTGCCAAACAGAAAGGACAATGGTTTGGCCAGTGTGGTGGATTGCCTGCTGGAAAGAACTTGCTTCTTATACCAGAATCCATCGTCGGACGCTTCACTGGCTTTGCTTTCTGTGGTTTTGAAGATGGGCAAAATCTTTGTGTCTATTATTTCTTTCAGGCCGGCCAGGCTGACGTTATCAAGACGGGCTTGTAAGTCTTCCAGGTATTTGGCTTGCTGGCCTTCCCTTAAGATCTGATACATGAACTCGCCTATCTTGAAGTACTTGCCCTCGTAGGAAAGTACAAATTCATTGTTAGAAGCACTGGTGATTGAGTAATCATAGTTTAACAAGGAATTTTCTGTTTGTAGAGGATTCATATAAAATGATTTGAAGGGTTTTTAAATGATGGGCATTTTTATCAAATGCCCATCATTAGTGATCATATATTGCCGGGTAACATACACCAACACCAACTTTGGGTAATGACTTATAACAAGGATCTATTCTTTTCATGGGAATCGATTTTAGACTGTTATAAATTGGGGGTTCGCATTCTCCTGCCGGTGGTTACAGGCTGCTGTGATTAGCAATTGATTGTGATAGAATCGATCACAGAAGCTGCTGCCAGTTCAACGCGAGATTCCAGTTCTACGATATTTAATTCCTGCATTTTGTTAAGTTTTAAAAGGTTTGAAAAAGGTTGTTCAATGAGCTATTGTATGAATAGCTTCTGTGCAATTAGCAATTGATTGTGATGTCGATTGCTGCTGCGGCTGCCGCCAGTTCTACGCGGTTTTCCAATTCTACGATGTTTAATTCCTGCATTTTGTTAAGTTTTAAAAGGTTTGAAAAAAGGTTGTTCAATGAGCTATTGTATGAATAGCTTCTGTGCAATTAGCAATTGATTGTGATGTCGATTGCTGCTGCAGCTGCCGCCAGTTCTACGCGGCTTTCCAGTTCTACGATGTTTAATTCCTGCATTTTGTTAAGTTTTAAAAGGGTTGAAAAAGGGTTTCAATGAGCTATTGTATGAATAGCTTCTGTGCAATTAGCAATTGATTGTGATGTCGATTGCTGCTGCGGCTGCCGCCAGTTCTACGCGGCTTTCCAGTTCTACGATGTTTAATTCCTGCATTTTGTTAAGTTTTAAAAGGTTTGAAAAAAGGTTGTTCAATGAGCTATTGTATGAATAGCTTCTGTGCAATTAGCAATTGATTGTGATGTCGATTGCTGCTGCGGCTGCCGCCAGTTCTACGCGGTTTTCCAGTTCTACGATGTTTAATTCCTGCATTTTGTTAAGTTTTAAAAGGGTTGAAAAAGATGTTCAATGAGCTATTGCATGAATAGCTTCTGTGCAATTAGCAATTGATTGTGATGTCGATTGCTGCTGCAGCTGCCGCCAGTTCTACGCGGCTTTCCAGTTCTACGATGTTTAATTCCTGCATTTTGTTAAGTCTTAAAAGGTTTGAAAAAAGATGTTCAATGAGCTATTGCATGAATAGCTTCTGAGCAATTAGCAATTGATTGTGATGTCGATTGCTGCTGCGGCTGCCGCCAGTTCTACGCGGTTTTCCAGTTCTACGATGTTTAATTCCTGCATTTTGTTAAGTTTTAAAAGGGTTAAGAATGTTAATTAGTCGCAATTGATTGTGATATCGATTGCTGCTGCTGCCTGCTCTATGCGGCTTTCCAGTTCTACGATAGTTGTTTCCTGCATGTGTGTAGGTTTTAAATTGTTTATGAATGTTAATTAGTCGCAATTGATTGTGATGTCGATTGCTGCTGCTGCCTGCTCTATGCGGCTTTCCAGTTCTACGATAGTTGTTTCCTGCATGTGTGTAAGTTTTAAATTGTTTATGAAAATGATTAACAGTTTACTTCGATTGAATCGATCACAGTAGCACCAGCCAGTTCAAGACGGGTTTCCAGTTCTACTACGTTGAGTTCGAGCATGGACATGTTGATATAAATTTTGGTTGATGAGTGGGTTAAACCGGGGGTAGCTTACTTATTGATGCAAACCTGCCTGAAAGGCCTTCTGATGCTACGCACACCCTCCGGTGACACAATGTTAGAAAGACCGTTTTTGACTAGTTCTTTTTGCATGGGGCTTGAATTACGGTTATACAACTGCCAGGTGCAATACATCATAGATGCGCTGCGCAAGGGTACCCACTGTCTTGAAGCTTTCTTCGCCGAAGTCAGATGCTTCCAGTTCGAATTCTGCCATCAGTACAGAAGTCACTTCCAGTACTGCCAGGCTGTCGTCAAACAATCCGGGGTTTTCGTCATTGCCAAACAAGGCCTGATCGTTAGATAATTCATCAACTGATTTGTTCAGGTTCAGTACGCTGATGAGAACTTCTTTAGTTTTTTGTTCGATTACTTTGTGTTCCATAATTATAAGTTTTTAAAGGTTTTTAAATTTTTAGTTTTTATATTTTGTTAATAAAATGCTGGCCATGTTTCCGCCGAATCCAAAGGAGTTGGACAATACTGTATCCAGCGGAATGTTATTTTTGTTTTGTGTGACGAATTCGATCTTTTCAGATTCAGGCAGGTCGTCCGCCTCGTAGTTTGCATAGAGGGCATTGTGCTGCATACTCAGGATGCTGATGATCGCTTCTATGCTGCCTGCTGCACCCAGGGTATGACCGGTGAGGCACTTGGTAGACCCTACATATGTTTTACTGGTCTTTTCCTGTAGCAAGGCTTCACACCCTTTTAGTTCCGCACTATCATTCTTGCCGGTACCCGTACCGTGTGCATTGATGTAATCCACATCATCTGTACTCATACCACCATATGCAAGGGCACTCTTCATACACTTCAGTGCATAGATGCCATCCGGATGAGGTGCTGTAGCGTGATAGGCTTCGTTTAATATGTGATACCCTTTGATCTCTGCATAGATGGGCGCTCCCCTTTCGACAGCCGATTCCAGGCTTTCAAGGATCAGGATGGCACACCCATCACCCAGCGACATACCATCTCTTGATTTGGTAAAGGGTTTACACTTGGTTTTGGAGATAGCCATCAGGCTATTGAACCCTGTATAAGTGAGCTCCGTAAAGATGTCCATTCCACCACTGATCATGATATCGGCCTTTCCGTTTTCGATCAGGTCAAAGGCCCTGCCTATCGAGTTTGTGCCGGAAGCACAGGCTGTGGAGATGGCAGAAACGTATCCCTGTAGTTTGAAAGCGCGGGCGATCTTGCCTAAGATCTTGGGGGTCGAATACAGCGCCAGCTCATAGTCATCCTCATTTTCCTGCACTGATTTCTTGATTCGCTGCAGGATGGGAAAACTGGCCCCTACTGATGTACCGATGATGAGACCTGCATTGTGCTCGTGCAGTATTTCTTCTGACAGGTTTGCGCTATCTATCGCCTCCTGTATACACTTTACGGCTACTTCGCTCATGATGGATACATCTTTGTCCCAGGAGCTCTGATAGAGTTCATAATCCATCATAAATCCCCTGTTGTTGGCAAATAGTTTGTGGGCGGTGCTAAACCTGTCTGATGGAATTGCATTGTATTTGATGCTGCCATTTTCGAGGCTTTCTGTCATTTCAGCTATATTATTGCCTAGTGCTGATATGGCACCGATACCGGTAACAACGACTCTCTTTTTCATGTTACATAGTTTTTTTAGTTCATACCACCATCGATCACGATTTCCTGGTTGATTAAAAATTCGGGACATTCCAGTGCCAGGTAAGAGATGAAGTTCGAAATTTCATCGGTGGTACCCATCCGCTTTAGCAGACTATTACCCACCCTGTTGCTTACATATTGATCAGGAAGATTGTCTACCATATCTGTTTCGATAAAGCCAGGCGCCACACAGTTGATGATGATACCCATGCCCTTTACTTCCTTGCTCAAGGACTTGGAGAAGCAATTGATGGCGGCTTTGGAAGCGGCATAAGCCGATTGTCCGGGGTTGCCTTTGATACCTGCCAGCGAAGTCACATTGATGATCCTGCCGTTCTTTCTTTTGATCATAGATGGCAGTACTGCACGACTGGTATTCATTACACCATTCACGTTGTTGTGCATCACTTCCCACCACTCTGCACCCGACGTCATGAGGAAAGGCTTGGGGTTTGCATTGAGCTTGCTGTCTCGGATACCTGCGTTGTTGATCAGTACATCCACATCTCTCAGGATCTCTTTGTTGGATTTGAACAGGGCTTTTACTTCTGCTTCATTGCCCATGTCGCACTTGAAGGTGTATACATTTGGGAAACCTTCTGCGTGGAGTTCTTCCACTATTTTCTGTGCGCTTTCTGCTGAATACTGGTAGGTGAATACAACCTGATGACCCAGTCGGGCGAAGGTTTTTACCAGTTCTTTGCCGATTCCTTTGGAACCGCCTGTGATGAAAATATTCTTCATGATTAATGTGTTTTTCTAAGTAAGAGATGAGAACTACCGCCACCTTCGTGGCTTGTATTGACCAGGGCATAACCGAATCCGGAAGGATATTCTCCCGCTGCATCTGGTTCAGGGAACCGGTCACTGTACAGGATCTGGCTGGCAATGCTTGCCCCCATAATGCTGCTGGCCGATTTCATATCACCAGTGTAGGCTTTGTGCCGCAGGCTGTAAGTTTCGTGTTGTTTATTCAGGTCTTCTAACAGGTGCCGTTCGCTGTGTTCCAGTTGTTCGGCAGTGGTGTAAGCACTCAGGTAGACTAACTTACCGCTGGCGGTTACGATGGGTTTGAGTGCATCGATCGCAGATTTTACGATTGCTGGTGAGCGACGGGTGGTATCTTCCACATTCTGGTAGTCGAAGCAGCTGTGGTATTCTACCAGTTCTGCATATCGTTTGGCTCCTCTGCGTGCTGCGCTGTCTTCACTTTCCAGCACCAGGAAGGCGGCGCCATCTCCCAGTATATTGCGGCGGTCATCCGGCTCTTTTGTAGCAGCACTGTATGCATCCGTCTCTTCATTTACATTGACCAGGTGATTGCTTTCCTGTTCACTCAGCACCCTGAACTCTGTGTAGTGATCCACTCCACCACAGATCACTATATCTGCAAGACCCTTTTTAATCAGGTCAAACCCGTAGGTGATACTGTTGGAATTATAGATCAAAGAGCTGGGACCATTCAGTTTGAAGACTCTTGATATGTCACCCAATACGGTATTGGCAACAGTCTTCGTAAACTTCACCGGGCTTATTTTTTGTAACCCGAACCGGTACAGATCATACAGGTAATCTTCTACACTAGCCGTAGCACCGAGGCTGGTTTCTATGACCAGGCCGATTTCGTTGTCGGAGGCTTCGAGTACAATGCCTGCATCGTCGAGGGCCTTCTTACAGGCCAGCAGACCGAGTTTGGAGTATTGCTGGGGAGGGAACCGATCATCCCATTTTACTTCGCCTGCAAATTCTACAACAGGTGCTTCACCATAATACTGGGGTTGAATACTTGCATTGGCCCAGTTGGTTTTTATTTTGATGCCATTCTCACCTGCGAGTATTTTCTCCCATGCGGCGGCAGATCCATATCCCAGTGGGGAAATGCTGCCAAGGCCAGTGATCAGGATTTTGTTATCATTTTTCATATGCTAATAGATAAAGTGATTTCTGCTTTACATACTACTTCACCGTTGACTGTGGCTGTCGCCTTGTATTCGCTGAAGTTTAATATATTCTTGATGCGTTCAGATGTGATCACGAGTTTATCTCCAGGTAACACTTCTTTGTAGAACACGGCAGATTTAACTTTCACTGCCTTGCCCAATTTCTTCTTCTGTTGTGCTTCACCATCTCTATCCAGCGTAGCGACTCTGTTGAGTACACCAGATGCCTGGAACATGGCTTCGATAATGATTACACCTGGTAGTAAGGGATAACCGGGAAAGTGTCCTTTCAGGAATATCATGTCCTCCCCTATTTCGGTTTCGGTGGTAATGGTATTTTTAAAATCTGTGTGCAGTACCTTGTCCACCAGCAACATTGGCTCTCTGTGGGGTAGTAGCGCGGAAGGCTTCAGGGTATCAAATTCTGCCGTTGTCATATAGTCAATGTTTTTATTTGGTCAACAGTATCCAGGCATGTCAATGCAGACATGGATACGAGGTAATTGTGATTTAAAAGATATTGTCTGGTATAATGTTTTTCTGACAGCAGATTGCCGTAGAATATATCAGCAAGTCCCTTGTCGTCGTATAGCTTGGCGATCGATTCTATTTGGGTCCATAACATAAAGAAATCCATCTGGTCCTTTACCTTTCTGCCTGTCCACTTTTCCAGCAGGGTCATTGTTTTGCCAGTGGGAGGCGTACTTACGTCTTCTATGTCCACCCCTATTTTGTTTTCACTCACTACACATGCTACGATACTGTTGCTATAGGAGATAGATATATTGAGGCCCCCCTTATCCATCACTAACTTTCCATGCGGGTTGTAATGCAGTTCCCTGAGCAGCGTTGTGTCCAGTCCCAGTTCCTTGAAGATCTTTACAAGCATTAACCTGGAAGTCACCCTTTTTAACCAGTGTCCCGTACCCGGAGATTTCGTTAGCCTGTTTACTAATTCATCGCTGAAATGATGCCTGATCGTATCCATACAGCTGTCATCGGCAGCTGGTATTATTTCAGCAATGAATAGCCGGGTCATTTGTAATAGGTATTATTAAATTCTATCAATTTCAGGTCATAGTGATCCCCTGCGTGCAGGTCGTACTTATCTTTCAGCGCCTGTTCCACTTCGGGCACGTTGATCTTATTTCTGTGAAAGACGCCTATTTCCATTCTGTCTTCACTATCTTTCCGGATACTTACTTTCAGTACTTCGGGCGCATGATAGAGTTCATCGGAGAGACTATTGAACCAGATGATCCTGTCTTTGTATTCGATGAAATCTCCTTCCCTACCCAGTATGAAGTAGCGGTTATCTTTCTTCACCACAATATC
>Ga0316604_10003149_pt1 | contig 11794 bp, 8 predicted proteins | sample OWC_soil_day20_C_FD_207650 | JGI IMG/M metagenome (GOLD analysis project Ga0316604, IMG submission 207650) | Wetland soil microbial communities from Old Woman Creek delta, Ohio, United States - OWC_soil_day20_CT | ecosystem: Environmental > Terrestrial > Soil > Wetlands | place: USA: Ohio... | reverse complement strand
GTCCCTCGAGTCGTAACCGCCAGCATTCCCTGGCGGATAACCTCCCACACTTCAGGTCTGAGGTACACCATCCTTATAACCTCAGGCTCAAACTGTTGACCAATAGTTCCTTCTATTGTCAGCACTTTATCTACAAGTCTCGGCTTGTAAACAATACCGCCGGTGGCAATCGTCATGGCAAGCATAGCTTGCTGTAAGGGGGTTGCCAGATAATAGCCCTGACCGATAGCAGCAATCAAGGTTTCGCCTGGATACCAGGCTTCGCCGTAATTTTCCTGCTTCCACGCAGCAGTCGGAACAAGCCCCTTGGTCTCACCTGCCAGCTTAATGCCAGTTGCTTGTCCATAGCCAAAGGTCAATGCATAGGAGGCTAAATTATCCGCCCCTATGCGATTGCCTAATTCATAAAATACAGGGTCACTTGACCACGCCAACGCATCGACAATATTCAATTTTCCAAGCCCCTTGGTATCCCAACCATAAAAACTCCAGCCGTTTAGGACATAGACCCCTTTGTCATCAAATATTTCCTGTGTTGTCGTTACCTGCATCGCTAGCGCAGCCGAGGCTGTGATAAGTTTAAACACCGAGGCAGGTGGATAGGAATTTTGGATGGCCCGGTTAGTGAGCGGATTATTGGGATTATTGATAAGCTGGTTCCAGTCTTTATTGCTAATGCCGCCGGCAAACCGATTAGGATCAAAGGCTGGGTTGCTAGCCATAACTAATAGGCCGCCTGTTTTGACATCAATCACAACAACAGCACCGCCCTTTGCTGGCGCACCTAGTTTTCGGCTTTCTATCACTTGCGCCGCCAATGCCGCTTCGGCAGCTTGCTGTAAGTTGGCGTCTAGAGTTAGCACCAGACCCTGTCCCGGCTTTGCCGGGCGATCATCCAATGGTTGTATGTCTTTCCCTACCGCATTGACTTCAATCTGCCGTGCACCGTCTTTACCCCGCAGCAGGCTTTCCCACTCCCCTTCCAAGCCGTCCTTACCAATTAGAGCATTCGGACGATATCCTTCTAATTTACGCGCAGCATATTCTTCCTGATTAATATAACCAATAAAGCCCAACACATGGGCTGCCAGCTCATTATACACATAGTGCCTGGCAGGAATAGCCTCAATGACTACGCCTGGCAGATAATACTGACGCTCCTCGATTTTGGCAATAGTGGCCGTATCAACATCCCGCTTAATTTGTATCGGCGTATAGGGAAAATCCGCACTAGCCTGCAACAATTGCCGAATCTCATCGGCAGCTACTCCGGCAATAGCGGCTAATAACAAGGTAGTTTCTTCTGAATTGTCATATTCATTAGGAATAATGGATATAGCAAAACTCGGTCTATTAGTCACAATGACGGCACCATTTCTGTCATACATAGTACCGCGCGGTGCCACTGCGGCAATCTGCCTGGTACGGTTCTGTTCCGCTATTTTCTTATATTGACTACCCTGAAACAGTTGCAACCATACCAGTCTAAAAACAAGTACACTGATTATACCAATGACAATTATGGCTAATATCCCAATGCGCCGGCTTCTTTCGTCCCACATATGTTGTCACCTTTTCCTCAATGACAAATTTACTACATAGTATCCCATAAATAGCTAAAGAAAACACAACTTCTCGCCAATCTTGGCCACAGCGGGCTAATGTAAGAAAATAAGAAACCTGCTAACGCAGTCCTTTGCCTTACGTTGAGTCAATTGAATACAAGAATAGGGGTTTTACTTTTGGCATTGCCCCAAAAGTAACAAAAGGTCTAGGCCCCAAGCCTCCAAAAGCTGAAAAGCCGGGCGATATTCCTAAAATCCGTAAACTCGCTATGCTCAAACAGTACGGATTTTTTAACGGAATACCGCCCGGCTTTTCTCCTGCGGAACGCTTTTTCCGGCAAAGGCCGGGGGGTTACGGTAAATTTTATTCACTCTAATCTCATACTAATATCCGCGGCTTTTACAGAGTGGGTAAGAGCTCCACTCGAAATAATGTCTACTCCCTTTGCCGCCAATTCAGCTATTCGTTCCCCGGTAATATTGCCAGATACTTCAATTAATGCCTGACGGTTAATGAGCTTTACAGCCTCTTCTATCATCGGCAGCGGCATGTTATCAAGCATAATAACATCGACACCGGCAAGCAATGCCTCCTGAACCTGATTTAAATCTTCAACCTCTACTTCCACCTTCATAAATGGCGACATCCTAGTACGCACCTTTTGCACAGCTACCAAAATACCACCTGCGGCTTTACTATGATTATCCTTAATTAATACCATTGAATCCAGACCATAACGGTGATTTGTACCACCCCCGACAGTAACAGCGTATTTTTCCAACATGCGCAACCCTGGTGTCGTTTTGCGAGTGTCGGCAATTAATGTATGTTGATCCCCGCAGGCCTCAACATATTGCCTTGCAGTAGTGGCTATCCCTGTCAGGTGTTGTAAGAAATTTAAGGCTACCCGCTCCCCGGCCAACAATGCCCGGGTTGGACCTTGTAACTGCGCAAACTTTTCCCCCTGTTGCACCCAGTCACCATCACCATATTGGGGCGTAACTTTCACTCTTTCATCAAGCAGGGCAAATACCCGTGAAAAAACCGGCATTCCTGCTAAAACCATATCTTGTTTAGCAACAAGATACCCCTGCGCTACATGCTCTTCTGAAAAAATCGCCTCACTTGTTACATCCCCATACCCGATATCCTCGATTAATGCCTGTCGCAACAGTTCATCCAATGCTAGCTTGTTCATTGTATAACCGTCTTCCTTCCCCATTGTTGTAAAATATGTTTCTGTAAATCTTGCTCATTTTTCTCTGGAAAATCCAATCGATAGTGACACCCCCTGCTTTCTGTCCGCAATAATGCTGCTTCCAGCAATAACTCTGCTAGCTGATACGCATTACAGGCAGAATAGCTTTGCATGTCATCAGGGGGAATCACCGAACTGTTCTTACTGTCACGCACCCACTGTAATGCAGCCTCCAAATCTTTCCCCTGGCGTACCACTCCGGCAGCAAGCTCTAATTTCGTCCGCACTGCACTTACGTCATGGTAATTGCCGATTTCTCCCGTAGTACAAGCCAACTGCCCAGAATTCATTCTTTTGGCAGGGAAATTATCATTGATGCTTGCAGCAACCCGGCGGCCAAACACAATCCCTTCAAGCAGCGAATTGCTGGCAAGCCGGTTGGCACCATGAACCCCTGTAGCGGCAGCTTCGCCACATGCATATAAACAAGCTACATTGGTTTTACCCCAAAGATCGGTCTTAATCCCCCCAATGGTATAATGTGCCGCCGGTGCAATAGGGATAATATCTTGTTCCATAAAATAGTTATTTTGCGCAAGTTCAGCATACACTTGCCGGAACCGGTCCATTAAGTATTCTTTGCCAAGATGTCTGGCATCCAACCCAATCGGCTTGCCCCCTTGTTTGCCTGCCTCCTGCAGCATAGCTCGCGACACTTCATCCCGCGGAGCCAGTTCGCCTGCGGGATGATAGGTTGACATGAATCTTTGCCCGGCTGCATTTAGCAACATAGCACCCTCACCCCGCAGTGCCTCTGTTAACAAAAATACCCTGCCGGATTTTGTGGTAAACGCTGTCGGATGAAACTGAACAAACTCCATATCAGCAATTACAGCTCCGGCCCGATAGGCTGCCGCCACACCATCACCATTTGACGAGATTGCATTGGTAGAACGAACATACAAGCCGCTATATCCACCTGTGGCAACAACAACGACCGCAGACCGGAAATAAACGAGTTTACCGGCCAGAGCAACCACACAACCACAGCACCCTTCCTGGTCTGTTGCTATATCTACCAAATAACATGAATCCAAGCGGTCGATGTTCGTAGTGGCGTTAACTTTACTTGCTAATAACTCCGCCATGTATTTCCCGGTATAGTCATAGTAATGCACTACCCGGTTGCGGGAGTGTCCAGCTTCCCTGGTTAACAGCAAGCCTTTTTCATTATGGGAAAAACTAGCTCCCAGCGATATCAGAAACTCCAAAGCCTCTGGCCCCTCAGACGTCAAAACCTTTACCGCTTCCTCCCGGCAAATCCCTTGTCCGACTCGTAACGTGTCCGCAATATGTTCCTCTACCTTATCATCCGGCCCTACCGCTACTGCCATCCCACCCTGCGCTTTATATGTACTGCATTCCGCAAGCTGTCCCTTGCTTACAATAGCCACTTTTAATCTGGAGTCTAATAATAAAGCGGCAGACATACCGGCAATACCTGCGCCGACAATGATAACATCATACTCTTTACTTGCGTTTATGAGCTCATTGTGTTTTGAAGCAAGATAGCCTCGTTCTGACCTCATGCCAACTCCAGCATGAGGGTGAGCGTATGCCGCGCTTTTTCCGCAACTGTCTCATCCACATTAATTTCGTAACGGTTATTCAGCAAAGCATCATAAATACTCTGCTGTCTTGTCTTCTTCATATTCGGACATACCAGGCCAGAATGGAGCAAAATAAACTGTTTTTCCGGGCAAACAGTTCTTAATTTACACAAAACACCTACTTCTGTACCAATAACAAAGACCTCTGCCGGTGAATTTTCAACATAGCGGATAATCTCCGATGTACTGCCCACAAAATCAGCCAATTGTACCACAGCCGGTATACACTCCGGATGAATCAAAATCTTGGCTTCAGGATATCGCTGCCTTACCTGGGTTACATTTTCAGTCTTTACCTTCGCATGGGTGACACAACACCCTTGCCACAAAATCAGTTCTTTGTCCGGCAATTGTTTTGCTATATAATCGCCTAAGTTTTCATCAGGAATAAAAATCACTTTCGAACCAGGCAGTGATGCTACAACCTTAACTGCATTCGCAGATGTGCAACATATATCACTTTCCGCCTTTACTTCAACCGATGAATTGACATAGCAAACAACCGGCACACCTGGATGCTGAGACTTAAGCTCTCTCACATTCTCAGCGGTAATAGTATCAGCCAATGGACAACCCGCATCAATCTCCGGCAATAATACAACCTTATCAGGCGAGAGTATCTTTGCTGTCTCAGCCATAAAGCGAACACCGCAAAAAACAATACCATCACTCTCTATTTCTGCCGCAACTTTACTCAAGTAGAAGGAGTCACCAACATAATCTGCAACCTCTTGCACTTCGTCCAGTTGATAGTTATGTGCCAGGATAAGAGCATTCCGTTTTCGTTTTAGATTCTCTATTTTCTCTTTTAGCTCGGTCAAAGTATTTGTTCCTCCTAAAAAATTTCCATAGGTATTATGATTACCATTACTCTTGTACCTATTCCAGCTCTATGACAAGACAGATGTCAAGACACCTATTGAGACTTGCTCTGGGTGATGAATGCCTCTTACGCAAAAAATAGCCAGGCATATGCTAAAGCATACACCTGACTAGTAACGTGGCAACCTCAGTCACCCGATTTTTAGTTAATTTACATAGTCTTTACCGACTATTACTTTCACTACATTCGCCCTGCTGCTATCATTGTTAATCTGCAGCGCATAATTGAAAGGCAAGCCTGTCAACCTGCCACTGGCTTCACTGCTATTAGCAACAACCAGGGTATTCTTATTGCCCGAATCAGACCCTGACACACTGATAACATTATAGCCCTGACCGCGGAGGGTTGCTGCCATTTTTTCTCCAGCACCCGAAATACCGCTGGCATTTACTACCTCAAACTGCAACTTACCACTAGCAGCAGCCTTGGGTTCAGGAACTTTCGGCTTATCAGTGGTCGTTGGTTTATTGGGGACCTTAGGATCAGTTACAGCAGGTTTTTTGGGGTCCTTGGTTTCAACTGCTTTCTTGGGCAACTCGACAATTTTCATTTCTTTTGGAATGGAACGCTCATATTGCGTAGCTGTAGTACGCACCTCAGCAAAATACTTGTCGTCGGCTGTCATGCCTTGCGATGCAGCCACATAGGCTCGCAATTCGGTTATGTCAGGCAACCAATAGCTAATATCGTCAATATATGCCGGTTTTCCTGGCACCATGGCCGCCTTCAAGCCGGCCTTACTGGCATCGTTTAACAGTTTCGCCAGCTTGAGCATATCAGATGTTGTCATATCGGTCGTAACAGCAGCATTTACCTCCCTGATGATGCTTGGTACCCGCGGCAGAATAAACGGACTGGCCACTTCGTCAAGCATAGCTTTGAGGAATTTTTGTTGACGGGCAATCCGGCCAATATCGCCTTCTTCATCCCGGTAACGCACGTATTTAATAGCTGTGCGCCCATCCAGTTTTTGCTCGCCAGGCTGCAGATCGATCACTAGATTATCATAAGGATCTTCATAATACATCCGTTTTTCAACATCAATCGTCACACCGCCAACGGCATCAACAATTTTATTGAAGGCGGCAAAGTTAATTAGAACATAATAATCCATCGGAATACCCAGTAAATCCTCGACAGCCTTCTGCGAAACTTTATGTCCGCCATAGGCATAAGCATGGTTAATTTTGTCCCAGCCATAGCCGGGAATCTTAACTCTGGTATCGCGCGGTACTGACAATATCGATACTTGCTTTGTCGAAGTATCCACCGTAACAACCATCATCGTATCTGAACGCCCCACATCGTCACTGCGTTCATCAACGCCCATTACCAAAATATTAACCTTATGCGGCAACCCGACAACATCGGCACCAACCCGCCGGGCCTTCTCAAATGTGCCACCAGTTGCCCAATAATAGGTAGCACCAGCTACGCTAATAAATAAAAGAAAACAGGTTAATATAAGCAAAACCCGGTTGCGCCGGGTTTTGCGCTGATCCGTAATCCGTTTTTCGAGGCGTGATGCCATGACACAATCACCCTTTCGTCGTCTTTTTGCAACATTTAATTTAATTACACAACAAGATAAGCCCCCTAGCACCGGGGGCTTATCTTGAAGTATAGCAAATGATGTAGTTTTAGGTCAAGAATTTTTTTAAAATTACCCCTGCCGTAACTATTTTTGCTACTAAAAAAACATATGACGTGAGGCTGTGGATACTTTTATTTCTAAGTTTTTCCGCAGCCCCTTTACGCTCACTGTCCTTTGGGAAACTTTTTATCGATAATTCCCCATATTTCCGGCTGCTCTTGACCTAAACGCCAAATAGCAATGCCCGCCGGATTATATTTGGCCACAATGTCTAGTTTAGCGGCCGTACTTTTATCATTTTCAAACCAGACTTCGTGATCCTTGTATTTAAACCACGGGGCCTTAGCTTTGTCATCATAGTTAATTTTTGCACCATTTTTTTCTGCTAATACAATAGCGTCAACATATTTTATAGTTTCGCCCTTTTTCCCTACCCAATCATAACCATAGGCACTGACTCCAATAATAACCTTATGTGGTCCGCCACATTGTTCAATCGCGTACTTGATATTTTTCTCATACCAGTCGACTGGTGCAATAGCACCAGGCTCTGAGGTGGCCCAGTGGTTGTCATAAGTCATGATTTGCAGGAAATCGGTATTGGGGGCTAACTGCGGATAATCATAGGCACCAGACACGTCTTCTGCCACATCCACCCGGGGAAATACCGAGATAATAACCAATTTATTGATAGCCTTCATCTTAGGATATAATTCGGCCATGAAGGCTGCCAGGTTATCTTTGTGCTTAGGCGGCAACAACTCAAAGTCGATGTTAATACCATCATAGCCTTTTTCCTTAACCATCTTAACGATACTGTCTGTTACCTTAGTGCGGATGGCCGGATCTCCCAGGACAGCATCAGTAGCCCCTGTTTTATTTGTTACCAGCGGGTACATGGCAAGGCCAAGCTGACGGGCCGTGTCAAAGACCAGTTGACTGTCCTTGGCTTCCAGTGTGCCATCAGCGGTAGCTCGATACCAGAAGGGACCGACTGCCGACATGCTCTTGGCATGGGCTTTCATACTGGGAAAAGAGCCTGTTTGGTCTGGTGTTCCCGGCCAGGGATTCTCATAATAACCAATTACCATTCGTGGTGGCATAGCAACATTGCCTGGTGCACCAGGACTGGTTTGTTTAGCCTGATCACCAGGCAGTAGCTTGGGAGCCGGTTTTGTAGCCGTGCCGCAGCCGCCGACAACAACAGCAGCAATGACAAATAGCGTGAGGAGAACACATGCGATACCCTTGTAGTATGTATTAACGCGCAAAACTGTCACCCTTTCTGTTACTATTGTTAATTTGCATCAACTTTAGTATTGACTGGGTGACAGTTCTTATGCTTAGTATTTTTATACTTACTTAGGCAGCTTGGTCAACACTTGTGCAACATGCTTTAGTGTTTCCCATTTTTTACAGAAACAGAACCGGACTTGCCGGCCGCCTTTGGCTTTGTCAGCATAAAACGAGGAGCCTGGCACAGTAGCCACACCTGTCAGCTCAATCAGTTTGCGGCTAAAGGCAGTATCATCGGTTATTCCTAAACGCGCCATAATCTCACTGGCATCTGCAAGAACATAATAAGCTCCTTTGGGCAGCTCGCATTTGAAACCAGCTTGACGCAATGCGCCCAGAACAAAGTCGCGAGCTTCGCCATAATGCTTTTTCAATCCCTCATAGTATTCCGGGCCAAAGGTCATACCCTCGGCAGCAGCATGCTGAAAAGGCGTGGGTGCGCCAACAGTGAAAAAGTCATGTACCTTACGAATGCGTTTGGTAATATCCGGCGCAGCAATGGCCCAGCCTACCCGCCACCCAGTGACTGAGTAGGTCTTGGATATGGAGTTAATGGTAATTGTACGCTCAGCCATACCTGGCAGAGACGCAATGGATACATGCTCGGCCCCGTCGTAGAGAATATGCTCATAGATTTCATCAGCTACAGCATAAGTATCCCACTTGATACATAAGTTTGCAATTTCCGCAAGCTCATCCCTGGTAAATACTTTGCCTGTTGGATTATTAGGCGTATTAATAATGATGGCCTTGGTCTTTTCATTGAAGGCAGCTGCCAGCTCTTCCGCTGAATAGTGCCAGTCAGGACCATATAATGTTACATAGCGCGGTGTAGCTCCTGACAAAATGGAATCCGGGCCGTAATTTTCGTAAAATGGCTCAAAGATAATGATCTCATCACCAGGATTAATGATTGCCTTCAGTGTGGCAATCATAGCCTCTGTGCCACCACAAGTGACGGTAATATCAGTCTTAGGGTCGCACTCTATGTGATTATACTCATGAACCCTCCGGCTGATAGCCTCTCTGAGTTCAGGTTCACCGAAGGTTACCGGGTACTGGTTATACCCCTCCTGGATCGCGCGAATGGCCGCTTCCTGAATAGCTTTAGGACTTTCAAAATCCGGAAACCCCTGGGACAAGTTGTAGCCGCCTGCTTCATCACAGATGCGGGTCATTTCCCGGATGACTGATTCGGAAAAAGTTTCGGTAATCTTAGATAAATTTTTCATTGTTGCCCATCCCTCCGTGATTTACGTATTAGTATTAGCGGCTTTCCATGCTTCTTCCCGAATAAGCCCCATAACTTCTTTTTTTATGCACATAAAGTTGTCAGTAAGTTTTAGATCAAAGGTCCGTTGATTAGGCAAATCCACAGCAATCTTTGCCTTAATCCGCCCCGGCCGGGCCGTCATTACATAGATAGTATCGCCAAGAAAGACGGCCTCGTCAACATCATGAGTAACGAAAAGAATAGTTTTGTGGGACTCATCCCATACAGTTAAAAGTAGTTCCTGCATAACCGTCCGTGTCTGGGCATCAAGAGCCCCGAAGGGCTCATCCATTAACAGCACTTCAGGATCATTGGCCAAGGCACGGGCAATGGCCACCCGTTGCTTCATACCGCCTGACAAGTCACGGGGGAAAAAGGTTTCAAAGCCTTTAAGGCCAATTTTTTCAATATAATGGTCAGAAACGTCTTTGCGCTCCTGTTTACTTTTGCCGGCGACATCCAGGCCAAATTCAATGTTTTCCCGCACAGACAACCAGGGAAACAGGGTGTAGGTCTGGAACACCATGCCCCGATCACTCCCTGGCCCGGTTATTTCCCGCCCGTCAAGAAGTACCCGGCCTGAGGTCGGCTCTTCCAGACCGGCCAGGATTTTTAAAATGGTTGATTTACCGCAGCCTGAGGGGCCAAGAATGGTAACAAACTCACTGGGCGCAACAGTAAAGCTGGCCTCTGCCAAGGCAGTAACCTGACGTTCCTTACCGGTAAATATTTTACTTACGCCATCAATGATTACTTTTGCTTGCGTCATTTCTGTCATGCTACCGTCCTCCTTTGCCCATCCAGGGGAACATCCTGGCATATAACCATTTGAATACAATATCAATCATAATGCCAATAACACCAATTATGATAATCCCGACAATAATATTGCCTGTTTTCAAAAACCGCTGGGCCTGCATAATCATAAATCCCAGACCAGAGCCAGCAGCCACAATCTCCGCTACAACCAAGTAGGTCCACGCCCAGCCAAAAGCAATCCGTAGCGTATCCACAATACCTGGCATACTTGCAGGCAGAATAATTCGGCGAAAAACACCCCAGCGGGAAACACCCAAGGTGTAGGCCGTATCAATCAAATCATGAGCTACATTCTTAGTCACGTCCATTATCATGAGTGCCAGTGGAAAGAAGGTACCAAAAAATATGACAGCAATTTTTTCACTCTCGCCAATACCCAGCCACAGAATAAACAATGGGATAAAAGCCGAGGCCGGCATATAGCGGATAAAACTAAGCATTGGTTCAGCCAGCGCCTCACAAACCTTGAGACTGCCCATCATAATTCCCAGGGGTACAGCAATCACGGCAGCCAGTAAAAAGCCAACAGTCACTCTGAACACACTGGCCCAGATATCACTCATTAAATCGAATTCAGAAAATAATAGAGCCCCATCTTTGACTACCTTGTCTGGCGGCGGTAAAAACATGGGGGGAATCAAATCGCTATACGTAAGCGCCGACCATATGGCAGCAAACAGAGCAAAGGTCAATGCGCTTAAGGCAACATATACGGACGCAGGAATATCTGCTTTGGGTGTTAAAAGTTTGCATTTGACCATAATACATCCTCCCTTAATTTGTAAAGGCCGCGTAGAAGCGCTAACGCCTCTAGCGCGGCCTTATGACCTTCGCTAGGATCCTACTTAACTTTGGTAATAAAGGTATTGTCAATATACTTGTTCAAATCAGGTGCCTGTGATAACAGCTTCAGTTTTACATAGAATTCACCGGCCCGTTTACCCACTTCATAGATAGCCCCTGGTTTTTCTTTGGTGCCATAAAACTCAAGGTTATCTTTCAAATCATAAAACTTAACGGTTTGAATATCAGCAGCTACCTCTTCTGGTTTCATCTTGAAAGCGTCTGCCAAAATTTTGTTGGTCTCTTCCGGATTTTTATTCATGTAATCGGTGGCTTCTGCCAGCGCAGCTACAATAGCTTGTACTGTTTCCGGACTGTTTTTCGCCAGATCCTCACGGACGGCCAGGATGTCCGCAATCAGACCAGGCGTATCTTTCGTTGTAGCCAACACGGTTTCACCGGCGGCTTTTGCTTTACCCAGATGCGGCTCCCAGGTAATGGCAGCATCCACTTTGCCAGCCATAAAGGCTGAAGCCGCCTCGCTGGCTTTCATATCTACCGCTTTAACATCGCTATCGGTTAAGCCATTTTTCTCTAGCAGGGTAGACAGCAGGAAGTGAGAAGCCGAACCACGGTGGAAGGCAATTTCTTTCCCTTTTAGGTCGGCAATTTTTTCAATGCCTTTGCTTTTTCTCACAATCAGACCGTCGGC
>Ga0316604_10003148_pt1 | contig 11796 bp, 9 predicted proteins | sample OWC_soil_day20_C_FD_207650 | JGI IMG/M metagenome (GOLD analysis project Ga0316604, IMG submission 207650) | Wetland soil microbial communities from Old Woman Creek delta, Ohio, United States - OWC_soil_day20_CT | ecosystem: Environmental > Terrestrial > Soil > Wetlands | place: USA: Ohio... | reverse complement strand
CCACATCAACCAGCTCAACAAGACGCTGGCGCAGCTGCACGAAGTCGAAGGCGTGGTCGGCGCACGCCGCGCATAGGGCGGGCTGAGAGCCAATAAGCACGGGCATCTTCGCATGGATGCCCGCGGGATTGAGCATTCATGCGCTATACCGCGCATGCCCTCTGTAGATCGCCAATCGACGGGGCTTCCCGCCGTGTTCGGAATCAGGGCTTGAGCAGTTCGATCAATTCGCTCTGCGCGCAGCGTGGCTTGTTGCGCGAGTGACGCCGCGGGTGATAGCTGCCGTCGGAATCCATGTCCCAGGATTGCACATTGTCGGTCAGGTAGATCTTCAAGCCTTCAATAATGACGCGGCGCTTGAGTCGCTTGTCGAGTACCGGGAAAGCCAGTTCGATGCGGCGAAAGAAGTTGCGATCCATCCAGTCCGCGCTCGACAGATAAACCGTCTCCTCGCCACCGGCGTAGAAGTAGAACACGCGATGGTGCTCCAGCAGCCGACCGACGATCGAACGCACGCGAATGTTATCCGACAATCCCTTGATGCCCGGGCGTAGCGCGCAAACGCCGCGCACGATCAGTTCAATCTTCACGCCAGCTTGCGAGGCTTCATACAAGGCCAGGATGACTTCCGGTTCGAGCAGGGAATTCATCTTCGCAATAATGTGCGCGCGGTTCCCGGCACGGGCGGCAATCGTCTCGGCGCGTATGGCGGCCAGCATGTTCTGTTGCAGCGTAAAGGGCGCTTGCCAGAGATGTTTCAGCGTCTGAGCCCGACCAAGACCGGTGAGCTGCTTGAAGACTTCGTTGACGTCGGCGCAAATCTCCTCGTTGGCGGTCAGCAAACCGAAATCAGAATAAAGACGCGCAGTTTTCGGGTGGTAGTTGCCGGTACCCAGGTGCACGTAGCGGCGCAGCTGACTGCCGGTTTTTTCGTCCTCGCGACGCACAATCATCAACATTTTGCAGTGCGTCTTGTAGCCGACGACGCCATAGACTACATGCGCGCCGACTTCTTCAAGCTTGGTCGCCCAGCCGATGTTGGCTTCTTCGTCAAAGCGCGCCATCAACTCGACGACGACGGTGACTTCCTTGCCGTTCTGCGCCGCGCGCAGCAGCGACTGCATCAGCACCGAATCGGTGCCGGTGCGGTAGACCGTCATCTTGATGGCGACGACCTGCACGTCGGTGGCCGCCTGTTCGAGTAATTCGATGACCGGCGCGAAACTCTGGTAGGGGTGGTGGAGCAGGATATCGCCGCCACGGATGGCGTCGAAAATGTGGTGATTCTTCTGCAGCGCTCTCGGCATTCCCGGGCGAAAGGCCTGGAACTTGAGGTCATCACGCAAGACCCAGTCGGGTACTTGCATCAGGCGTACCAGATTGACCGGACCGGCCACACGATACAGGTCGGTCGTGCCGAGATTGAACTGCGACAGCAGGAACTCGGCCATCGCTTCCGAACAGTTGTCGGCGACTTCCAGTCGAACACCGTCGCCGAAATGGCGTTGTGGCAACTCGCCCTGGATCTTGGCGCGCAGATTCTTGACTTCTTCTTCGTCGACAAACAGATCGCTATTGCGCGTGACGCGGAACTGGTAACAACCGAGCACGTTCATGCCGGCGAAGAGCTCGCCGACAAAGGCGTGCAGCACCGACGAGAAAAACACGAAACCGTATTCGCAATCGCAGAGTTCCTGCGGCAGACGGATGACGCGCGGCAGCACGCGCGGCGCCTGCACGATGGCGGCGCCCGAGCTGCGGCCAAAGGCGTCCTTGCCTTCGAGTTCGATGGCGAAGTTGAGGCTCTTGTTGAGGACGCGCGGGAAAGGGTGCGAAGGATCGAGCCCGATCGGCGTCAGGACCGGCATCACTTCGCGGAAGAAATAGCCCTTGATCCATTCCAACTGCGCTTCCGTCCAGTGGCTGCGACGGATGAACTGGATGCCTTCATCGGCCAGTTTGGGCAGGATTTCTCCGTTGAGCAGATCATATTGCTCTTCAACCAGCGCATGCGCTTCGGCACTGATCAGCCGGTAAGCGGCGTGCGCCGTGAGACCGTCCGGTGTCACCGCGACCGAGTTCAGTTTGACCTGTTCCTTGAGTCCCGCTGCGCGGATTTCGAAGAACTCGTCGAGATTGCTGCTCACGATGCACAGGAAGCGCAAACGTTCGAGCAAGGGTGTTTGCGGGTTCTTGGCTTGCGAGAGCACGCGGCGGTTGAAGGCCAGAATGCCCAGCTCGCGATTCAGAAAATTCTCGGTCGGGTAGTTTGTCGCGCCGGCCAGCGCGAGAGAGGAATGAGGGATCATGTTTTTATTGGATCAGGAATGGTCGGACGAAGCAAGTTTTGGATTTTGTTACGGAATTGTTACGGCAACATGTCAGGTGTATTTTTTGCACGAACAGATACGCCGAAGCCCGTACGGGATGGGCGGTCCAGCGGTTCTCACGGTGATGGCCACGAAGTCGTCGGTGTTAGAATGATTTTTGATTGAGGACAGAGGAAAGAATCGGGCCTATGGGTTACGAACAGATCGCGGCGGTTGATCTTGGTTCCAACAGTTTCCGTTTACAGATCGGTCGCGTGGTTGACGACCAGATCTATCCGCTCGATACACTGAAAGAGCCGGTTCGTCTCGCTTCCGGGTTGACGCGCGAAAAAATGCTGGAAATGACCGCGCAGCAACGGGCGCTGGAAACACTGAGCCGATTCGGCGAGCGTTTGCGCGGTTTCCAGCCCGAAGCGGTACGCGCCGTGGCGACCAATACCTTGCGCGTGGCCAAGAATGCGCGGGACTTCATGCCTCAGGCCGAGGCGGCGCTGGGCTTCCCGATCGAAATCATCGGCGGGCGCGAGGAAGCGCGGCTGATCTATATTGGTGCCGCGCATGCCTTGCCGGCGGCACGGCATAAGCGTCTGGTGATCGACATCGGCGGCGGTTCGACCGAGTTCATCATCGGCAAGAAACTCGAACCGCTGATGATGGAATCCCTGTTCATCGGTTGTGTCAGCTATACCTTGCGGTTTTTTCCCGACGGACGGGTCGACAAGAAGCGCTTCAGCGAAGCCGAAGTGTCGGCGGCGCGCGAAATCCAGACCATCGCCCAGGACTATCGGCATCTTGGCTGGACCGAAGTCGTCGCCTCGTCGGGGACCGCGCGTGCGATCTCCGATCTGCTCGAGTTCAATGGGCTCAACCCGGAGGGAATGAGCGGCATCACCCGCGAAGGCGTATCCCGGCTGCGCGCCCTGATCATTCGCGCCGGCTCGGCCGAAGGACTGAAGCTTGCCGGTCTGCGTACCGACCGTTTGCCCGTTTTCCCCGGCGGCGTGGCCATCATGTCGGCGATTTTTGCGGAGCTGGGCATTGAGCGTATGACGTATTCCGAAGGCGCGTTGCGTCTGGGCGTGCTCTATGACCAGTTGGGGCGCTTTCATCACCACGATATGCGCGATGCCACGGTGCAACAGTTCATGCGACGCTATCAGGTTGACACGCGTCAGGCCGAACGGGTCGAACGGACGGCGCTCGAGTTGCTCGGCCAGTTGATTCCGGTCGATCGGGCGGAACACGAAAGCGACGTGCGTTTCTTGCGTTGGGCTGCCGCCTTGCACGAGATCGGTATTTCGATTGCGCACAATGCGTTTCACAAGCATGGCGCCTATATCCTGAGTTTTGCCGATATGCCGGGCTTCTCGAAAAAAGACCAGGAACGCCTGGCGCTAATGGTGCTCGGACAGCGCGGAAAGCTCGAGAAGCTGCCCTTGATGCCGGCATCCGATGCGGTCTGGCGACTGGTGTTCTGTCTTCGCCTGGCCGCCCTGTTGCACCGTTCGCGTGTCGATCAGATTTTGCCGATGATTTTCGTCAAGGCGCTGGGTTTGGGGTTTCAAGTCGAGCTGCAGACCGAATGGTTGCTGGCCAATCCGCTCAGTTCGGCGGCGCTGGCCGACGAGGCTGCGAACTGGCAGCGCATCGGTTCGGTTTTCCGGGTCAAGCGTCGTGCTCCCGTTCCCGTGCTGGCTTAGCCGGGCGAAAACATGATCGAGACCGGCGAGCGCGACGGGCAATCGTATGTCAGCCTTTCCGGTGATTGGGCACTGGCCAGCTTGCCGATGCCGCTTGCCAGGCTTGAAGAACGCTTGCGGGCGCTGACGGTAAAAGGCGTGCTTTGGGATCTGCGTGCCGTCGCTCGCCTCGACAGTGTCGGGGCTTTTCTGCTCTGGCGAGCCTGGGGACGGCACTGGCCGGCATCGCTCGAACTGCTGCCGCAACACCGCGCCATTCTCGCGCGGGCGGCGGCTGCACCGGTCAATCATGCCGAGGTGCCGGTGACACCGCATTTGTTCGGTGTTCTCGCCTTGGGCCGCCTGACTTTGGCGGCGCTGAAAAATATGCGGGACATCGTGGCCTTGATCGGGCAGTTGGTACTCGACGCGATCTATCTTTTCGGGCATCCGCGCGACATCCCATGGCGCGAGTTTTCGGCCAACCTTTACAAGAGTGGGGCACAGGCCCTGCCCGTAACGGCGTTGGTCGGATTCCTGATCGGCGTCGTGCTGTCGTTCCTGTCGTCCCTGCAACTCAAGACCTTTGGCGCCGATATCTACATCGTCAACTTGCTCGGCATCAGCATCATTCGCGAATTGGGTCCGGTGATCGTCGCCGTGCTGGTTGCCGGACGTTCCGGTTCGGCGATGACGGCACAGATCGGCGTCATGCGCGTCACCGAAGAACTGGATGCTCTGGCGACCATGGGCATATCGCGCAGTCTGCGCCTGGTGTTTCCCAAAGTGATGGCGCTGGCGCTGGCCATGCCGTTGCTGGTGGTGTGGTGTGCGGCAGCCGGCCTGTTCGGTGGCATGGTCTCGGCGAACATGGAAATGGGTTTGTCGTACGGCTTCTTCATTGAAGCGCTGCCCAAGGTCGTGCCGGTGGCCAATGTCTGGATCGGCATGGGTAAAGGTTTCTTCTTCGGCCTGCTGATCGCGTTGATCGCCTGTCACTTCGGACTCAAGGTACGACCGAATACCGAGAGCCTGTCGGCCAAGACCACGACGGCGGTGGTGACGGCGATTACCGTCGTGATCATCGTCGACGCGGTATTCGCCATATTGACCCGCCACGTCGGCATGCCGGGAGGGGCGTAATGGCCTCGCCGACGTCATCGGTGTCCGACGCATCGGTCATCCAGATTCGCGGACTCAGTACTCGCTTTGGCGAGACGGTAATTCATCGTCAGATCGATTTTGACGTTGCGGTCGGACAGATCGTTGGCCTGGTCGGCGGCTCCGGCAGCGGCAAGACGACGCTGCTGCGCGAGATCGTCGGCCTGCTTGCGCCGACAACCGGTACGGTCAGGCTTTTCGGACACTCGATACTCTCGGCAGATCCGGAGCTTCGGCGCGCTGTGCGGCGTCGTTTCGGCATGTTGTTCCAGCACGGTGCGCTGTTTTCGGCGCTATCGGTCTATGACAACATCGCTTTCCCCTTGCGCGAGTTGCGTGTGCTCGACGAGGACATGATCCGTGACTTGGTCTTCCTGAAACTCGGCATGGTCGAACTTGAGGTACGCCACGCCCTTTTGATGCCCGCTGAACTGTCGGGCGGCATGGTCAAGCGTGTCGCGCTGGCGCGCGCTTTGTCGCTGGAACCCGAACTGCTGGTTCTTGACGAGCCGACTGCCGGCCTCGATCCGGATCTGGCGGACAATTTCGTCCAGCTGATTGGCATGTTGCAAAGGGAGTTGGGCTTCACGGTGGTGATGGTGACGCACGATCTTGACACGCTGGCTGGTCTGGCGACCCGCGTGGCGGTTCTGGCCGAGCAGCGTATCATCGCCTGCGGTACACCCGCCGAAGTGTTGGCCGTCGACCATCCTTTCATCCGTAATTTTTTCAGTTCCGAGTATGCCGGGGCGAATAAGCCCAAGAGGTTCGTATAGCCATGGAAAACCGTGCTCATGCTTTGATTGCCGGGCTCTTTACCTTGTTGTTGGGGATATCCTGTGTCGCTGCCTTGTGGTGGTTCGGCGGCCAGCAGGAAGTGACCCATCAGTATCTTGTCGTTACGAAGAAGAACATCACCGGACTCAACGCCCAGGCACAGGTTCGCTATCGCGGTATTCGCGTCGGCAAGGTCGAGTCCATCGAGCTTGACCCAAAGGACGTCAGTAATACGCTGATACGCATCAGTATCGACAAAGACATTCCGATCACGCGCGGGACGACGGCCAAGCTGGGATATCAGGGGATTACGGGTATCGCACACATTCTGCTCGAAGACACCGGCAAGGACGATTTGCCGCTGGAAGCTCGTGACCGGGATTTGCCGCGTATCAATATGCAGGATTCTCTGATCCAGGAACTCACCGATGTCGGCGGGGATACCTTGCGCAATGCGCGTGACTTGATGGCCAGCGCCAACCAGGTTTTGAGTCCGGAAAACCTCCAGAACATTTCGCGAATCCTGAGCAATCTGGAAGCGACGACCACCAATGCCAAGGAGGCAACGGACCAGTTGCACCAGTTGCTGACGCCGGAGAATGTCCGTTTGTTGCGTTCGACCCTGGTTCATGCCGAACAGACGACCGTTCAGGCCGGCCCCTTCTTTGCCGAAGCACGCGGCCTGGTTTCGCGTCTGCAATCGGTGAGCGAAAAACTGGATGCGACACTCGGCGAAAGTTCATCCGGCGGCGGCGCTGGCGCGCTGGTTCCGCGACTCAACGAATTGAGCACCGAACTCACGGCCAATTCCGCCCAGCTCAAGCGGGTACTCCAGATGCTCGAAGATTCGCCGCAAAGCCTGATCTTCGGGCATCAGAAAACGGCGCCCGGACCGGGAGAACCAGGCTTCTCGGCGCCCATCAATACCAAGGGACAACCATGAAGAGAGTAGTCATCGTGCTGCTGGCCGCGTTGCTCGGTGCCTGCGTCGGCAGTGTCAGAAACGGGCCGACAGCTGCCGTGTACGACTTTGGTTCCCCGGCGACGCGGCTGGTCGCTGACGGAAAGTGGTCGCGACTGGCGCTGGACGTCAAGTCACCGCCCTGGTTCGATTCGCTGTACATCGATTATCGCTTGGCTTACGACGACCCGCTCAAGCAGCGCGAATACTCCGGCAGTCGTTGGGCAGGCGCACCGGATGCCTTGCTGGCACAGCGCCTGCTCCAGCAACTGGGCATCGTGAATGCGAGTGGAAACACGGCGGTCGATTGTCTGCTCAGAGTCGAGTTGCTGGCGTTCTCGCAGATCTTCGATTCGCCGCAACAGAGTCGTGGTGTTTTGCAGGCCAGCGTAAGTCTGATTGACCCCAAGCGACAAGTCATCGCCGAACGGCAGATGATCATTGAGAAGCCGGCTGCCACCCCGGACGCGCACGGCGGCGTCATGGCGCTAGTCTCGGCGAGCGGTGAACTCAGCCAGCAGTTGGCGTCCTGGTTAGCTGATCTCGACAAGAACGATACGTTGAAAAGCTGCCGCCTGGCGTCCAGGCCGTAAGCCGGTCATCCGCCGATATCGGACAGAAAATCGTCAGCGCATGGCCGTAAAAAACACTGAAACCGGATTCTGGAATATTGAATAACTTGGTTACTGGGTGTAAAGTTCGCGCTAGTCGGGCACGAAGAACCTGACCCTCTCGAATTCGTTCCAAAGTGCGCAAAGTGTGTTATCCCATCTGCACGTCACCGTTCCTGGAAGCGGCGACACGCCAGAGGTGTGCGTTACGAAGAAATACAACTAGAAATTGCCCGCCTGCGTGTTTTGGGTCGATCGGGCCAGGATGCAGGCAACAAAGACCGGCCGATTCGGATAGCCTCGAAATTAAAAGTAATACGTACAGTTTTCTAACCCGCAACTAAAAGGAAACATCAATGAAACTCCCAATCTCGTCGGTCGGGCGGATGTCGGGCATGGCGCTGTCAGCCAAGCTCTGGCTTGCAGCCTTGCTGCTCGGTGTGGTCTCTCCAGCATTCGCCAGTTCAGAGGCCGATCTGGTTCTGCCGAATCTTAAGGACGCGGCTTTAGCCAGTTTCCTGGGCGGCATGAGCGGCTGGAATCTTCTTGCTTTCGGTCTGATCATCTGCGTCGCCGGGCTCGCTTTTGGCGCCGTGGTCTATGGTCAGGTCAAAGCGATGCCCGTGCATCGCTCGATGGCCGAAGTCAGCGAAATCATTTATGAAACCTGCAAGACTTACATGATCACGCAGGCCAAGTTCATTATGCTGCTCGAAGTGTTCATCGGCGTGATCATCGTTGCCTACTTCGGTTGGGTACAGCACATGGCGGCGATGGAAGTCGTGCTGATTCTGGCCTTCTCGGTGATCGGCATTGCCGGCTCGTTCGGCGTGGCCTGGTTCGGTATCCGCATCAACACGCTGGCCAACAGCCGCACCGCGTTTGCCTCGCTCGAAGGCAAGCCGTTCCCGGTCTATTCGATCCCGATGAAATCGGGTATCTCGGTTGGCATGATGCTGATCTCGACCGAACTGCTGATCATGCTCTGCATCCTGTTGTTCGTTTCGCCTGCACTGGCCGGCAAGTGCTTCATCGGCTTCGCCATCGGCGAATCGCTCGGTGCATCCGCGCTGCGTATCGCTGGCGGCATCTTCACCAAGATCGCCGACATCGGTTCCGACCTGATGAAGATCGTCTTCAAGGTCAAGGAAGACGACCCCCGCAATCCAGGCGTGATCGCCGACTGTACCGGTGACAACGCGGGCGACTCGGTTGGCCCGACGGCCGACGGTTTCGAAACCTACGGCGTGACCGGCGTGGCGCTGATCAGCTTCATTCTGCTGGCCGTTCCGGAAGCTTCGGTCCAGGTTCAACTGCTGGTCTGGATCTTCGTCATGCGCGTGATGATGATCATCGCCTCCGGTATCTCCTATATCGGTAACGAAATGGTCATGAAGGCCAAATATGGCGAATCGAAGAAATTTGACTTCGAAGCACCGCTGACCTCGCTGGTCTGGGTGACGTCCATCGTTTCCCTGATCCTGACCTTCATCGTCTCCAAGACGCTGATCGGCGACATCACGATCAACGGACAGGCCTACACCAGCCTGTGGTGGCAGCTGTCGGTGATCATCACCTTCGGTACGCTGGCCGGCGCCATCATTCCGGAAGTGGTCAAAGTCTTCACCTCGACCAAATCGCGTCACGTTCAGGAAGTCGTTACCGCTTCGCGCGAAGGCGGCGCCAGCCTGAACATCCTGGCCGGTCTGACGGCCGGTAACTTCTCGGCGTTCTGGATGGGTCTGGTCATTGTTTGCTTGATGGCCGGTGCTTACCTGGTTTCGCAAGGTGATCTGTCGCTGGTGATCAATGCCGACCCGGCCAAGGGCGGCATCATGGCGGCGGTCTTCTCGTTCGGCCTGGTGGCTTTCGGTTTCCTCGGCATGGGTCCAGTGACCATTGCCGTTGATAGCTACGGCCCGGTAACGGACAATGCACAATCGGTGTATGAACTGTCGACCATCGAACAGATTCCTGGCATCGCCAAGGAACTGAAAGACACCCTGGGCGTTACCGTGAATTTCGAAAAAGCCAAGGAACTGCTCGAAGAAAACGACGGTTGCGGCAACACCTTCAAGGCGACGGCCAAGCCGGTTCTGATCGGCACGGCAGTAGTCGGTGCGGCAACCATGGTCTTCTCGATCATCATGCTGTTGACCAACGGTCTGAGCGACGTGACTGCGGTCAGTCACCTGTCGATGCTGCATCCGCCTTTCCTGCTCGGTCTGATCTCCGGTGGCGCCACGATTTTCTGGTTCTCCGGCGCTTCGACCCAAGCCGTTTCGACCGGTGCCTATCGTGCCGTTGAGTTCATCAAGAACAACATGAAACTCGACGAAGGTTCGACCAAGGCCAATGTGGAAGACAGCAAGCGCGTTGTGGCGATTTGTACGCAATACGCACAAAAGGGCATGTTCAACATCTTCATGGCCGTGTTCTTCGGGACGCTGGGTTGTGCGTTCATCGAGCCCTTCTTCTTCATCGGTTACCTGATCTCGCTGGCCATCGTTGGCCTCTATCAAGCGGTGTTCATGGCCAATGCCGGTGGTGCCTGGGATAACGCCAAGAAGATCGTTGAAACCGATCTGCGCGCCAAGGGTACGCCTCTGCACGAAGCCGCCGTGGTTGGCGACACCGTCGGCGATCCGTTCAAGGATACGTCGTCAGTGGCCATGAACCCGATCATCAAGTTCACCACGCTGTTCGGTCTGCTGGCTGTTGAAATGGCTGTCGGCATGGTTGCTCAAGGCCAACAAGGCTTGGCCTGGACGCTGGCTGCCATCTTCATGGCGCTGAACCTGATCTTCGTGTATCGCAGCTTCTACTCGATGCGTATCGAAAACTAAAAGTAGTTCGCTTCACTAAAAAAGCCGGCGCTTGCGTCGGCTTTTTTTATGCAAAGGAGGTTTTGAAAAGCCTGCAAAACAACGCGGAAGCACCGCAACGCTTTGGCGAGTACAATCAGGGCATATTGATTCGAGACATCAACAGATGGCTACAGTGAAGAAACCCGAACCGGTTGTTCAGCGCAAGACTTCAACCGGGGAACAGGCGCCGATGGCGCCGGAGCTGGGTACGGGCGTCGCGAAGAAACGCAAGCGATTGGCCAAGGTTTTCAAACGCCCGCTGGACAAAACCCTGCGCGCCACGCCGCAAGTCCGCGAAAAATATGCCATGTCCGAGGGTGAGTACGAGCAACTGCTCGTCATCAAACAACGTTTGTCCGACCTGGGCTTGCCGGTCAAGAAAAGCGAACTGGTACGCGCCGGTTTGCGGCAGCTTGCCGGACTGGATGACGGTACGCTGAAAGACGCGCTGCTTAAAATCCGACTGGTGAGCTGAGTTCTCGAACCGCTATCGTTTCCGGGCTGAGCGCTGCGGTTTGTAGGCTTTGAAAATCGCACGCGCATCGAGTTCGGCGCGTTCCTGCGTACAGATCGATGGATCGTCATCGTGCCCGCTGAAAAAATCATCCGCCTGGGCACGCATGACGATGTCGACGGCCGCTTCGTCGCTCAACGTATAAATCTCAGTGAGCAGCGTGGCGACTTCGTCCAGGTGTTCTTCGTAAGTCATCTCAGCGTCCTGTCGCATGGTGGCGATGCACCTTGCCGTAGGCTTCCAGCAGGTGACGATGCATCTCGAAACCATTCAATTCCTTGCCCGGCAGAGCGATGTCGAAAAAACGCTGCTGACGGTTCAGCAAGGCCTCGGCCTGCGCCAAGGTGTTTGCGCCGTAGAGACTCGTCAGTGTGCTGCGGTAGGGTTCATACTCACCTGAATCGCAGAGCTTGAGCAGGCTTTCGATACAGCGGTAGACCAGGCGGCGCTGCTCGTTGATCTGTCCAAAATGGATGACCCAGTCGCAGCCTTCGCGCGTCGCTTCCTCGTTGCCGATGGCCAGCGCGAGCAGGGTTTTGAGTTCGCCCAGGCGCAGGTCTTCCCAGAACGATCCGGCGTCTGCAGAGAGTCCGATCAGCGCTCCGACCAGGCGTTGATCGTCGAGGCCGGATTCGTTGAGCGTATCGAGCAGGTCTTCGCATTCCTCGTCGTCAAGATCGGGCAGATAAAGAATGGCTTCGCGAATCTCGTTGCCGATACTGTTGTTTTCATATTCGAGGTCGTCGATCGGATAGATCTCGGACATCCCGGGAACCAGGATACGGCAGGCATAGACGCCGAGATGCGTGTAGTCGGCGACGTAGATGTCGTAGCCTTCACCGTGAATCATGCCGACCAGCCAGTCGTAGTCTTCGGCCGTCGTCGTGCTGAAGTTC
>Ga0316604_10003146_pt1 | contig 11806 bp, 8 predicted proteins | sample OWC_soil_day20_C_FD_207650 | JGI IMG/M metagenome (GOLD analysis project Ga0316604, IMG submission 207650) | Wetland soil microbial communities from Old Woman Creek delta, Ohio, United States - OWC_soil_day20_CT | ecosystem: Environmental > Terrestrial > Soil > Wetlands | place: USA: Ohio... | reverse complement strand
AAACCCGGGGAATATTGTCATAAAAGCCGCCGCCTGTGATATGAACCATTCCCTTGATAGAAAAATTATCGATCAAAGGTAAACAGACTTTAGGATAGAGACGAGTCGGGGTCAACAGTTCTTCACCAAGTGTTTTCCCCAGTTCCGGGATAAAAGAATCAAAAGTAAAGTTCTGATGGTCGAAGCAGATCTTCCGCACCAGGGAAAACCCATTGGAATGAACGCCTGACGAAGGCAGTCCCAGCAGCACATCGCCCGGAGTTATGGTAGCGCCGGTGATCAACCTGGATTTTTCCGCCACGCCGACGGCAAAACCAGCAATATCATATTCGCCGTCCGGATAAAAACCAGCCATCTCGGCGGTTTCGCCACCGATCAGTGCACAGCCGGATTCCTTGCAGGCCCGGGCGACGCCGCCAACAATGTCGGCGACTTTCTCCGGTTCCAGTTTGCCGACGGCAACATAGTCGAGGAAGAACAGCGGCTCAGCACCCTGCACAAGGATATCGTTAACACACATGGCCACGGCATCCTGCCCGATGGTATCATGTTTGTCCATCATGAACGCCAGTTTTAATTTAGTCCCCACGCCATCCGTCCCGGATACCAGGACCGGTTCGCTGTATTTTTGTGTATCGAGCGCGAACAAACCACCAAAGCCGCCGATGTCCGATAGAACTTCCCGACGGAACGTGGAGCGCACATGCGCCTTCATCAGTTCGACGGACCGGTTTCCCGCGTCGATATCCACGCCGGCGTCACGATAGCTGAGCCCGGCGCCTGGCTGATTTTCCTTCATGAGCGCTTCCTCCCCTTCGGTTTTGGTAACTCGGCGCAAGCATTTTCCTCAAAGATAAACTTGGATCCGGGATTCTCACCCATGCAGGGAACCCGAGTGGGGTATTCTCCATTGAAACAGGCAGCGCACAGACCGCCTGTATTAACATTTGGCACGCATTTACGCAGCCCTTCGATCGACAAATAATACAGGGAATCCACGCCGATATAGCGGCGAATCTGATCCACCGTCTTTGAACTGGCGATCAGCTCCTTGCGAACAGAGGTATCGATGCCATAGTAACAGGGATAAAGGATCGGCGGTGAGCTGACGCACATATGGATTTTCTTTGCGCCGGCTTCGCGCAGCATTTTCACGATGCGTCCGCTGGTCGTGCCCCGGACGATCGAGTCATCCACCATGATGATCGACCGGCCCTCTACCGCCGAGCGGACGGCGTTGAGTTTAATTCGGACGCCTGCATCCCGTTTCTTCTGTTCAGGCTGAATGAAGGTCCGGCCGATATAGCGGTTTTTCACCAGCCCTTCCTCAAAGGGAATCCCTGACTGGGCGCTGAAGCCCAGTGCAGCCGTCGTACCGGAGTCCGGCACTGAAATGACAATGTCCGCTTTCAAGTTGCTCTCAATGGCCAGCTGCCGCCCCATGGCCAGCCGCGCCTGATGCACGCTCTGTCCGTCAATCAGGCTGTCCGGACGGGCGAAGTAAATATATTCGAACACGCATAACGCGGGTGGCTGTTTTTCTTTGGCGATACGCCGGGAGCGCAGTTCCTTGCCGTCGATGATGACCATTTCGCCAGGTTCGATGTCCCTGATCATTTTGGCATTGACTGCATCCAGAGCGCAGGACTCCGAGGCAATGACCCAACCGCCATCCGGCAGCTTCCCGAGGCATAGCGGGCGGAATCCATTGGGATCGCGCACGCCGATCAATTTGTCTTCGGTCATGATGACCAGACAATAGGCCCCGCTGACCTGAGCCATACTCTCAACGATCCGATCTTCCGCATTTTTTTTCTTCGAGCGGGCGATCAGGTTGACGATGACCTCACTGTCTACAGTAGTCTGAAACACGCTTCCACCTTGCTCCAGTTTTTTGCGCAGGGCTGGCGCATTGGTCAGATTTCCGTTGTGGGCCATGCTGATGCGGCCACCGGCGTAGGAAACCAAGAGCGGCTGAATGTTGGCCGCCAGACTGGAACCGGTCGTGGAATAACGGACATGGCCGATGCCGATATGTCCCGGCATTTCGGGCATCGAGTCCCGGAACACCTCATTGACGAGACCCATACCGCGGCGAATATCCATCGCATAGCCGTTAGCTACGCAAATGCCCGCGCTTTCCTGACCCCGATGCTGCAAAGCATAGAGACCCCAATAAGTATTCAGGGCAACATCGACACCTGGAGCGTAGATTCCAAAAATACCGCATTCTTCATGCAGTTTATCGAGACTCAAGACATCATGCAAGATATCGTCTCCTTCCACACCTTCGCCAGCTCTTCAACCTTCGGCATGGCAATTACTCTGACAACGAACATCAAATTACTTCCCCGGTCAATCTCTTGAGGATCTCCCTATACGCGTCCTCGACGTTGCCGAGGTCACGGCGGAAACGATCCTTGTCCAATTTTTGTTTCGTTTCGCTATCCCACAAGCGGCAAGTATCCGGCGAAATCTCGTCACCGAGGATGACTTTGCCTTTATGAACGCCAAATTCCAGTTTGAAGTCGATTAATTCAATTTTTTTGGTCTGGAGATATGCTGACAAAATTTCGTTGATTTTCAGCGCATAGGCTTCGATCTCTTTCATTTGTTCGGGAGTTGCCAGTCCCATCGCCTTGATATGGTACTCGTTGATCATTGGATCATGCAGGTCGTCATTTTTATAGTAGAGTTCCAGCACCGGCGTCGGCATTTTCGTGCCTTCTTCCCAGCCTATCCGTTTGGCCAGACTGCCAGCCGCTACATTGCGGACCACGACTTCTACCTTGAGGATGTCCAGCGTCTTAACAATCATCTCGCGATCGCTGATCAGCTTTATAAAATGGTGCGGAATTCCGTGTTCGCCCAGCAAATTGAAAAAGAAGGCAGAAACCTTATTATTGATAATCCCCTTGTTGATGATGGTACCACGCTTGGCGCCATCGAATGCAGTAGCATCGTCCTTGTAATATACGCGATATTCATCGGGATTCGCCGTTGCGAACACCTTTTTTGCTTTTCCTTCATACAATTGTTTTTCTTCCATTTTAGCACCCTCCAAAAATTAAATTTTATTGACAGTTAGCCTTCCAGTTTGGCCGCCAGTTTCTGCGCCTTCTTCTCCACCTGCTCGGCCATCGTCTTGCGATAGCCCCTCAGCTTGCGCTGCAGAGTCGGCGAAGCGGTCGATAGGACCTGCGCCGCGAACAGCCCTGCGTTCTTGGCGCCGTTGATCGCCATGCAGGCCACCGGTATTCCCGCCGGCATCTGAACGATGCTGAGCAAAGCGTCCATGCCGCCTAGTGACGTGCTGTTAACTGGAACGCCGATCACCGGCAGCGTCGTATAGGCTGCCACCACGCCAGGCAGATGCGCCGCTGCGCCCGCTGCCGCAATGATCACTCCCACGCCGCGCCCCGCTGCGCCCTGAGCAAATTCCTGAACTTTTTCCGGTGTACGGTGCGCGGAAGCCACAACGACTTCCGTCTCGATCCCCAGTTCCTTCAGGATGTCCACTGCGGGCGACATCACATCCCAGTCGGAATCACTTCCCATGATCATGGCGACTTTCACTTCAGATCCTCCTTGCGAAAATAAATTTGCTGATATTTTCCGATAAAAAAACGGACGGGGAGCTTCGCACGACTTGAATCAGCGAAACCTCCCCGCCCGGGCTTTTATCCCCTCGGTGTAGCGCCATAGCGCCTGTACCACTCGGTCACAGCCACACCGGCATTGTCCGTTCTTTTACAGAACGACACGGGCAACGTCGGCCGTGCGGAACCCTAGGCACACTTTCGCACGTAAGACTTTTGAGACAGCTCAAAAATATACGGCGGTTTTTTATTGCACCACCATTGTATCAGTGAGCCGAAAATCATGTCAACCCGAAAACGAACTTTAATTAAATTTTAACAAAAATTGTTCGGTTTTTTGCTCAATCAATCCGCTTTACAATCAAAACTTCCGTCCCGGTCGAATTATAGACAAGCCGATCAGACAGCCTCCACATGATGGGCAAGCCTCGCCCGCTTTCCGCACAGTCATCACCAATCTCGTCCGTCCCCATCCAGCCATCCCTGAGTCGTTGTAATAAGCGGCGTGCATCAAAACCCTTTCCTGAATCCTTGACACGAATGATCAGGCGTGATCCGATCCGGTTCAATTTGACCCTGACCACCGACGCATCCCCTGTATCGCGCAGCGAATTATTGATGGCTTCATTAAGAATCACCTCAATGAAAACGGCTTGACCGCCAGCCGTCCTGCCCAGCATCTCCCGCAGCCGTTGCCGCAAATACAGCAGTTCATCCGGCCGGGAGATTTCAAAACAAACCGGCCACACCGTGGCGCCGGAAAATCGGAAACACAGAGCTGACGCATCGTCTCTGCCGGAATCGCTGGTTGCCCAGGATTTCAGCTCATTTACGGTTCGATCGAAATCATGCAAATGTTTCGGTACGTCCTGCACCAAGCGGTCCATCAGACCATCCGTGACAAAGTAAAAAGCATCACCGGCCTGCACCGGCACCGTGCATTCAAGAAAGTCTGGTTCGAAGCCGATACCGATCAAAGACCCGGGAGTCTTGACCAATCCGTGCAAATGCCTCGCGGATGCCAAAAAACAAGTGATACCACCCGAAACATAGCAGAGAGTCATCTGCGATAAATCGATTTCAAAACACAAGGCCGCAGCGAACGCACCTTCATTGAAATAAGCCTGTGACTGCCGGTTGACCCGTCGCAAGGTTTCTAGCGGCGACAACCCTTCATCCAGCGCTTGGTGGAACAATACGTTAATGGCGGAAGATTGTAGCGCAGTAGCGATACCATGGCCCATGACATCCAGTAGGAAACCCTGGAGCAACGTGCCGGACCGACTCCATCGATACCAGTAAAAATCGCCGCTGACCTCATAATGTGGTTGATAGATCGTCCGGATCTTCAGATTCTCCCGGTCACAGTCAAGAGGCAACAACAACCGTTGCAAGGATCCAGCGCGTCGCAGTTCCGATTTCATCTGCTCGCGCAGCCTTTTTTCTGCAGTAACATCATGCCAGCTCCCGAGGATCAATGTTCTGTCATTGAGCACGATACAGCTGAGCGACCGTTCCACGTCAATAATACGTCCCCCGCTGCAACGCATCCGACGCCTTTCAAGCACAGGAGCCTGTTTTCCTGACAGAAACTTCAGTGTAAACCGTTCATCCACACTCTCACTAGAGTCAAAAGAAAAATCATAGGCGGTTAGCTCCATCAGCTCATTTGCCGAATATCCGGTCATCTCGATAAAGCGCCTGTTGGCCTTGATCAGATGTTTGTCGTCGATATCAAACAGAGCCATTGCATCCACAGATTGATCGAATAACGCCCTGGCATTGGCTTCACTTTCCTGCAGAGTTTCAAAAAGCAGCAGGTTATCAAGCGCCAGCGCCGCCAATTCCGAGGCGCGTTCCAGAAACTCGACCAGTTCTGGTTCAAAGTTTCCGACCTCATCCAAAAAGGTCAGCCCCATAACGCCGACGATTTCGTTCTTACCGCGCCGGACCGGCACGGCCAGAATCGTTGTAAAGCGAGAAAAAACCGCATCAGGGTCGCGTTTTTCCCACGTCCGGTAATCCTCGACCTGCAATGTTTTGCCAGTATCCCATACGGTACCTACAACCGCTTCCCCTCTCCCATAGGACTGGATATCCACCGGCAGGCTTTCATGGATGCCGGCCCCGTAACGACGCACCATGCGATCTGTCACCGGATCATATAAAAAGAGAAAGCTGTGATGTATATCTGAAGTTCGCGCCAACAACTTCAGGATGAACTGCAGGAGATCATGCCGGTCGATCCGATTTAAAAGCCCCAGAGAAAATTCATGCAACAGCTGATAGTATTGATTCTGCATACCCACTGTCCTCTCGATCTGATCCTCCAACCCCGCCAGCCGTTAGCGTTCCTGGTAAGAAAACTCACATATTAAATTTTATCCCCTTTTAGCACGCATGGATAGTCTGAATTCTTAATTTATTATCTTTTCTTGCCACCAAACGCTAATTCCTGCAGCAAAAACTAGTAAAAAAGGGAAAACCTTACGGTTTTCCCTTGCAAAAAACGGTTATGCCCTATTCCCATTCGATCGTCGACGGAGGTTTGGACGTTACATCATAAACGATACGGTTGACGCCCTTCACTTCGTTGACAATGCGGCGCGATATTTTATCGAGCACCTCATAAGGCATCCTTGACCAGTCAGCTGTCATGCCATCTTCGCTTTCCACTGCGCGAATCCCGACGGTGTACGCATATGTGCGTTCATCGCCCATGACACCCACGCTTTTGAGAGCCGGCAATACCGCGAACGACTGCCAGATTTTCCGGTACAATCCGGCCTTACGAATCTCTTCAAGCACGATGGCATCCGCTTCGCGCAGGATATCCAGTCGCTCTATGGTAATTTCGCCGATGATGCGAATGGCAAGTCCCGGTCCCGGGAACGGCTGACGATGGACGATATCTTCCGAAAGTCCAAGCTCGGCGCCGAGGGCCCGTACTTCATCCTTGAACAGTTCCCGCAAAGGTTCTACCAGTGCAAACTTCATGTCTTCAGGCAATCCACCTACATTGTGATGACTTTTGATCACGGCCGCCGTAGAGGTGCCACTCTCGATCACATCCGGATAGAGCGTACCTTGCACCAGGAAATCCATAGCGCCGATTTTTTCCGCTTCCGCCTCAAATACACGGATGAATTCTTCGCCGATGATCTTGCGTTTGCTTTCCGGATCCGTCACACCGGCCACGCGGTTCATGAAGCGCTCGGTCGCATCGACATGAACCAGATGGATATGAAACTCATCGCGGAAAGTACGCACTACCTGTTCAGCCTCGTTTTTTCGCATGAAACCATGATCCACGAACACGCAGGTTAGTTGGTCTCCAATGGCCCGATGCACCAGCACGGCAGCCACCGAGGAATCGACACCGCCCGACAGTCCGCACAGAACCTTTTTATCGCCGACCTGCTCCCGGATTTTGGCCACGGCCGTATCGACAAACGATCCCATATTCCAGTCGCCGCGACAGCAGCATATATTATAAAGAAAATTCTTCAGCAAGGCGGTTCCTTCACGGGTGTGAACTACTTCCGGATGAAACTGCACGCCATACAAGCGCCGCTCGCCATTGGCCATCCCTGCCGTCGGGGTGTTGGAAGTATTGGCGATCACGCCGAATCCGGCCGGCGGACGGACGATCGAATCGCCATGGCTCATCCATACCGGTGTGGGAGAGGATATTCCAGAGAACAGTGCTTCATCCACATCGATATTCAAGTCGGCGTGTCCATATTCACGGGCTTCGGCCCTTGCGACTTCGCCGCCGAGCTGTAATGCCATCAGCTGCATTCCGTAGCAAATACCCAGTACCGGCACGCCCAAAGAATATATCCCCGCGTCGCTGCGAGGCGCCTTATCCCCATAAACGCTGTTCGGTCCCCCGGAGAAAACGATCCCCTTCGGTTTTTTCGCAGCGATTTCCGCCAACGACGCATGGTAAGGGATGATTTCGCTGTAAACGCCGCATTCCCGGATCCTCCGGGCGATCAGCTGGCTATATTGCGCGCCAAAATCCACCACCAGAACCAGTTCTTCATGTTTGCCTGTCATGCGTGACTCGATGCCTCCTGCCATGTTATATATTTGGTCAATTATAGCATATATATCATTAAAATTCAGCGTCAAGCAACCAACGCCAGCTCATTCAACAATTTTTTTGAGCACCCTCAATGCAAACTGAGCATACCAGCGTTTGCTGACATCGATCAGCCAGTGATCGGTCGCTCGCTGGATTCCATAGCCCCAACTGGGATAGACATGAGGCAGAGAAGACAGCGTCCCCAAGCCATCTCCGCAGTTCTTGGCCACCACGATTTCATTGAGCAGATCGGCCGCTCCCGAGCCCAGGATGTGCGCGCCCAGAATCTTGCCGCCAGGCGTAGCGATCAGTTTAATCATCCCGGAATCTTCCTGCTCTACAATCGCCCGGTCAATGAGCGAAAATGGCTGCCGATACACGCGATACGTGAGGTCCTGGGCATCTGCCTGTGCTTCTGTCAGCCCCAGATGCGCCAGCTCCGGATCGGTGAAAGTAGCCCAGGGAACGCCCGCATATTCAGGGGCCCGATCGACTGGCAGCAGAATATTCCGCAGGATGGTGCGCGACTGAACTTCCGCGATATGTGAAAAGCGATGAAGGCCGTTACAGTCGCCGCTGGCCCAGATATGGGGCACAGTAGTTCGGAGATGCGCATCAACCTCAATAGCTTTTGACGTATAGGCCACACCTACATAATTCAGACCGAGTCCTTCTACATTAGCCCGACGGCCGGCTGCCACCAACAGGGTTCCGACCAGGGCAGACGAGTTTTTTCCTGCTGTGTCGACCGCGTTGATCCGCACCTGGTCGCCGACTTTCTCGACTTTTTTCACCCGATGACTCAGATGGAAGCGGACACCCTCATGCCGCAGAATATCTTCCAGCTGGTCGGCGAGTTCTGCATCGTCCTTCGGCAGAATATGGGGACCCGGGTGAAACAAAGTCACCTTGCTGCCCAGGCGTGAGAACGCTTGGGCCATCTCGATCCCGATCGGTCCTCCGCCAATGATTCCCAACGACTCGGGAATTGCTGTGAGATCGAATACCGTCCTGTTTGTTACAAAGGGCACTTCCTCCAGGCCGATTCCCTCTGGCACAGCCGGAGAAGATCCTGTGGCGATCACCATATCATCGCCCCAGAGTCTTTTACCGTCCACATCAATTTCGTTCGCCGAGACCAAGCGCGGAGAACCGAAAAAAATCTCCACCCCCGCCGTCTGCAGCGTTTTTACAGTCTGGCTTCTAGCAGCCGTAAGTTCTGTGAGCTCGCGCACTTTCGCCAGCACTCCCTGAAGATTGGGCGCCGCGTCGAGTGTGATTCCCCACTTCGCGACGTGCCGAATCCTATGAACTTCCTTGGCTGCAGCCAGTAAGGCTTTGGAGGGCACACAGCCGGTCCAGGAACATTCGCCGCCGATTCTATTCTTCTCGATGAGCGCTACCTTCAGTCCCATGCTGGCCGCTCCCATGGCTGCGACGATTCCGGCCGCGCCGCCGCCAATTACCACGATGCGATATTTTTCCACGCGCTTCGCCCCTTTCACGCTCAGCTCTCTGATTCACAAGCAGAACGACTCTCCCTATTATTGGGTCCGTTGCTCATAGAGAGTCTTAATTCGCATATATCTTTTCAGATTAACTCCCAGGTCCGAATAGCCAACACGCGAGGCTGAACGATAATGAACCTGTTTGTCTTTTTCGCTTAAGTAAAACTCAACATCGTCCTTGAACGGGATGATAGGCACAGTAAACACCACGTGCAGATAGTCCGGTTTCTCAGTCAGGATCTGGGCTGCACCGAATTCTCCCACCGCCTGCTTTATGCGGGTCCTGGTCTGCTCCAGGTCGCCGGAAAACGGCAAGGGGTCTACCCGTTTCTCCATCTGATCCGTCTGTGAAGACACCGCATTGGGGGAGTCCGGCAGCGACGCGAGAACGCCGTCCTTCACCCCCATATTCGCCGGGATGGCGTTATTTTTATGTGCCGCCAAAATGACGACCAGGACAAGGATCCCTGTGGTAATGGCGGCCACAATAGTCTTCATGCAGTAATCCCCCTGATCACGCTTTTTTCGCCCCGTTTAGAGAAATCAGGTATATTTACTTCACCAGAGGAATGAACTCGCCGTACCCCTGCTCCGCCATTTGGGCAAGCGGGATGAATCGGAGCGAAGCGCTGTTCATGCAGTACCGCAACCCTCCCTTTTCCGCCGGCCCGTCTTCAAACACATGCCCCAGATGGCTTCCACCAACTCGACTGCGCGCCTCCACCCGTTCCATGAACAGGCTGTTATCCGTTTTGTTGACCACCGCGTCAGGGGCAATCGGCTTGGTGAAACTCGGCCAGCCGCTTCCGGAATCATATTTGTCCCTGGAGCTGAACAGCGGCTCACCTGTCACCACATCGACATACAGTCCTGGTTCGTGGTTGTCCCAATATTCGTTGTCAAAAGGGGCTTCAGTGCCAGATTTCTGAGTGACTTGATATTGCTTGTCCGTCAGTTTTTGTCTGATCTCCTCGGAACGGGGCTTCACATAGTTCCGCTGCGGCTGGGCCGCAACGGCATTGGCCTTCGCCAGCGGATCCTCATCCAGACTGGATATGTCAATGTGGCAATACCCGCCCGGATTCTTTGCCAGATATTGCTGGTGGTATTCTTCGGCCACGTAGTAGTTTCTGAGCGGCGCCACTTCCGTGACAATCTTCACAGAATGCTTCAGCTGTTCTTTTGCAATGACCTGGTCGATCACTGCCTGATCAGTGGGATCTTTATAATATATGCCGCTGCGGTACTGTATCCCCCGGTCATTTCCCTGCCGATTCAGTGTCGTCGGATCGACCACTTTAAAGAAATAAGTCAGCAAGGTGGCGAGATCGATGCGATGCGGATCATACTGCACGTAGACCGTTTCGGCGTGACCGGTGTTGTTGTGACAAACCTGCTCATAGGTCGGATTCTCCGTATTGCCGTTGGCATAACCTACGTTAGTGTAAATGATGCCGTTCAGCTTGTCCAGATAAGCTTCCAGGCCCCAGAAGCAGCCGCCTGCCAGCCAGATTTCCCGGTGATTCACATCCAGCGGCGGCTGCACCGGCCGGTTGAGTATATTTTCCTTGTTGGGTGTGTTATTCGTGTTCATGGTAAACTCCTTTCCGCAGCCGCTGACGACTGCAACTAGCGCTTTGACCGCAAGGCCGATCCAAACCTGTGTGAAGATCTTCTTGCGCGAATCAGTTTTCTGACCACACTTCAATTATATACCTTTTATAATCATTCGATAATTATTATTTATTAAAAAACCTCCGACACATGTTCGGAAGTTTTCTTAGCAACGCTATCCCTATCCTGCTTTATCCGCCAGGTTCCCCTGGCAGCTGCTGCCAGAGCCGGCAACACAAGCGTAACAATGGTTCCCTGTCACGACGGTCTGCCCCGTCAGCGCACCGGGATCAATCCGGCTGATATTCAAGCCGCCCTTCAGTGGCATACCCAGGGCCTGATTGAAATCACAGTCGAAGACTTTGCCGCGCCAGTCGATGCTGATCAGACTCCGGCACATCACCGCCTCGAGGTTGCAGCGGTTAAAGCTGCTTGCGAGCAGCGCCTGATAATTCTCAAGCAGTCCCTGTTTCACCAGCTGGGCCCGGAACCTGCCGATCGGCATATTGGTGATTGTGAACAACGTATGGAACGAAATGCCGTATATCTTGCGCAAATGCTCTTTGTAGTCGGCTTCCAGCTCGGACTGCAGGGCCGGCAGGAAATTTCCCAGAGGATTGTACACCAGATGCAGCTTCAACGTCGAGCCTTCCATGCCGTAGCCGAGCAAATTCAGTTTCTTCAGGATGCGGATATTCCTCGGATGCACGCCTTTTCCCCGCTGCGCCTCGACGTTCTCCTCCAGATAGCAGGGCATCGACGCCACGACCTCAACGTTGTGTCTGGCAAAAAGCTCAGGGTATGCTTCATACCCCGGTTCTTCCAGAATGGCCAGATTCGTCCGCAACAAGATTCGTTCTACGGTTTCGATGCGGCGAAGCCTCCGGATGAACTCCGCCAGATGGGGATTCGTCTCGGGAGCGCCGCCCGTGATATCGATTTCTTTCACTCCAGACCGGTCGGCGAAAGCCAGAAGGTCTTCCATGACCGCCCAG
>Ga0316604_10003144_pt1 | contig 11809 bp, 10 predicted proteins | sample OWC_soil_day20_C_FD_207650 | JGI IMG/M metagenome (GOLD analysis project Ga0316604, IMG submission 207650) | Wetland soil microbial communities from Old Woman Creek delta, Ohio, United States - OWC_soil_day20_CT | ecosystem: Environmental > Terrestrial > Soil > Wetlands | place: USA: Ohio... | reverse complement strand
ATAACGGCTTAAAGCTTGGCATCTCTCAAGGTGCCAAATTTTAAGCCGTTATGCGGCAAAATATGTGAGCAGGTTTTGGCAAATGTCTTGGGCAAGGCAAGGACAAAACCTGCGAGCAACAACAATTAATCCATTAGCGTTGATTTAATAATATGTAGACTATATGTTATTAGTAATATGAATTTATTAATAACACTATAGATAAAAATATCTGCTCCTTTATGGGAATCATACGTACCACAGATGTATTTTAAATTTAAAAGCAATTTACAGAAACTGCGGATAAAATCATCTTCTGATACTTATTCAGTATCATTGATATAATGCACTAATACTTAATAATACAATGCTTATTATGAATAAATTCGCCATTGCTAGTAATGCGGCTTAAATAGTACAAGTGGTATTGTATCGATTTTGATTTACGAATCATAAAAATTACAGCAGCCATCATAACAAATAACTACTGTACTTCAGTTATTCAAAATTCATCATCCATATGTATCCTATCAATATCATCAACATAGTAACGTCCTACAAATGATTAATAATTGCTGTTAATTGCACACCATTATAATCCGTAAGATAAATATTGCCGCCAATTTAACCTTCTCGTATCTTTTACTATCAAAATAATATATTATTCTAATAGATAGCAATAAAAATAATTATATGGGAGGATATTATTTTGAAATTTATTATATTTCGCGGAAAAAAGCTTCCTGTAATTTTGGCAAGAAAGTTACTAACGATAAGTAGATACATGATACCCCTTAATAAATTTCATAGAGATTTATCATCAGCATTATTTGACTATGATAATAAGAATAAAAAATAGACGGGATTAACCCATCTATTTTTTGATAATAGTAATTCCCTTAGTGCTTCTCAATCAGTAAATCACATCCTACCTTGCTCCTTAAGGCTAAAATAACCTCCGCCAGCAGCACCAACAATAATATGGTCAAGCACTTCAATACCAATAATACTACCGCATTCAACTAATTTCTTCGTAAGCAAAATATCTTCATTACTCGGCGTAGTATCACCACTTGGATGGTTATGAACCAATATACAAGTAGCACATGATCTTCGAATCAAGCCCTTAAATGCTTCACGCGGATGAACAATGCTGGCATTTAATGAGCCAATCGAAATATTCTCTTTGAAAACAACGTGATTCTTGGTTGATAGACCAATCACATCAAAATGCTCAACCTGTAAAAATTCCATATCGGCACGTACTAGATCAAATACGTCTTTGGGGACTCTAACAATAATGCGCTTACTTGCATCTGGTTCATGTACCTTACGAACAAATTCCAATATTGATTTAAGCTGCTTCCCCTTTACTACACCGATACCCTTAATACTGCTGATTTCTTTGTCACTGGCGTTCATTAATTCGTTAATACTGGGGTAATTCTCAATCAGAGCATCTACAACATACCCATTGGCACTTTCGCGCAGACAACCAGCTAACAAATTTCTCATTTCTTCCATATCAATACACTCCCACAAAATAAATTGCCAGCCCTGAATTACAAGGCTGGCTTCTTTTAATACTCATTTAATACTCATTGCTTAAAAGCATCGTACAATGTTCAACATCATCAATCACATAAATTTTATGCTGTGAGGGATTCCCCACCTTGTCAAACTGATATACCGCTTGATACGGCGGATTTTCCTGCCGATGGATAATGGTTTGCTTGCCATTCTCGCTTGAAAACTCAAATACTTGCAGATAATCAACTTCTTCTGGCGTTTTTGCAACCAACTCATCTAATAGTGACCACAGAAACATTTGAACTTCAGATGGTATTGTATCCGCTATTCCTCGCGTAACCAGTCTTTTGCCTTGAAACAATTTCCAACGCCCCTTTTTACAGCAAAAGTACCAGTATCACCTTGCATAATCAGGATACTCTATTAACACTTACTGCTTAGTATTATTAACATCTATGCTTTCTACATATATTTTAAAATCCGCTTGCTTACTTTAGATTTTATCAAATAGATCATGCCACACCATTTTCGGTACTAACCCGATCTAGCATAATCCGTACCTGTTTACGCAATATATCAATTGTGGCTCGCACTTCACCAAGATTGCTTTCCAGCAAGTTTTCATATTCCGCCACTTGCTCTTTTAACTCCTGTAGCTGATGAATGGCATGATGGGCTGTTGTTTTTGAAACTACGTTCTGCGCTCGTAAGGTCACCGCAAATTCCGATGCTAATGATTTAAGGGTTTTCTTAACTCCTAGCACTTGGGCATCACCACCTAGCATGCTGCCAATCTGGGAAACCTGCGATAATACATGACTACGAAGTTTTTCTTCTAACATTTGTTTCTGCTCATCAGCATTAACCACAGGCAAATAGTGCATCTCAACGGCATTGCCTGGAAGTGTTTTTACTAGGGAATTAAGGGCTTTGATCGTTGGCTCATATGTTGCTGGTGTAAAATACACTGCTCCAGCTGGTCGAACACCTACAGCTTGGCAGTCACCAAGAGCGAATTTAATCAGTCGCCGGATATGATCTGAGATAAAATAGTCACGATATTTGCTATACAGCACCTTGGCCTTATGTAAGGCTGGCTTGGCTTCATCGGTAAGAGCTGTCACATTCATGGTTCCCCATTGTCTTTCAAATTCGATTTCTCCTATTTTTTCATAGTTAAGCTGAACGTTCTTTTTATCCCTGACTTCTTTAATCAAGTGACGTACCACGCGATCTTCGGCGGATAATACTTCACGCACCATCAGAACCTCTGTGATCTCTTCATTGGAACGTAATATACCGCCAATTTCAGATGTGGCTCTACGAAAAGCATCCGATGGACGAATCGGTGCAGGCACATACTTTTCAGGCAATCCAACCGCGACAGCCAGCTTCACCAACTCGTCACGTAGTATTTCCATATCTGAAACACTAAACCACACCAAATTACCAAGAATATTATCAGTAGTACCACCACTTACCGCATATAAAGCTGTTGTATCTTTCGTCATCATTACCATTATTATCGCCCCTCTTATATTTTTTGAAATAATTCTTGTACCGTAGTTTCATCTAATAAATCGGTTATACTCCACACCGCGTCTGACCAGCGGTTTAGCTCTCTCGGATTGCTACCAATAAGTATGCTGTAAATTCTACACTCTTTTTGCTCTTTTACTTTCTGTAGCTCTTTTAAAAATTCATCACTAACAGCACATTCACCATCGGTAATCATGACAATATCGGCTTTGCTAAAGGTGCTCTCTCGTAGTTTATCCATTGCCCATTGTAGCGGCTGTTCAAAATTAGTCCCTCCGCCAATGAATTCACTGGCAATCTTGATTATCTTATCCGGCGAATGTTGTCCGATCTGAAAATCATCTGTAATTAACGCAGCTCTGTTACTGGCAAAAAGCGCATAACTGAAGCCTCGCCGCTCTTTTTCCGCAATTTCAGCCAATCCCAATGCAACAGCTTTTGACCAACTCTCTCGATGACCACACATGGAACTTGACGTATCAATGAGCACAATAATCGGGCCTTGTCCTACATACTCTTGCTGATTCAAATCATACTGAAATAACTGTTTTTCCATCATCCGCCGATAAAAGTCCAGTTTTAATAACGGCCTACGCAGTGCCAATAGTTCCTGTGGTAATACATGGTTAATATCTGCTCCCTGCGTAATAGAGTGTAGCTCCACACGTTGTTCCAGCTTAGCTTTGCGCGAAACGCTGGCAAGTCTTCGTATACGCCCTACTAAATTGCTCATGTCTTTGAATTTTCGCTGGTTGCGTAATATGTGTAGTAATTCTAGCTTTTTCTCATAAGGTAATCTTGTAAATTCGCCTTGATTTAGCCCCCATGAGGTAATAACCTGTTCTACGTCTTCTACCTCAGCGACCGCTTTATCAGTGGCAAACTCGACTACCTGCCGCAACTTACTTTGCAGACTAGCTACCCTCTGATGAAGATCATCAGAGGGTATGGCTACTTGCTTTTTCACTGCATCATTAATTTTGTTTGAAACTTCTTTTAAATCACCGTCTTGTTCCAGTTGTTTCAGCAGATTTTCAAGCAAAGCTTTACTACCAAGCCCTGCTCCTAGTTCATCTAGTTGGGTATATTCACGTAATTCTTTGTATGACTGTGATTCTATCAGCTTTGACATCAGCTCATGATTTAGCAGATATTCCGTTGCCAACTCATTTGCTGGCGTTAGTTCGGGTTTGACTTTATAAAGAGCAAAGAATATATCCTCAGCCATTTCTGCGAATGTATTCAAGGCTTGCACTCCCTCCATGCTTAGATTTTGCAGTTCTTTTGATTGGTGCAATATTTCTTCATATCCAGCCCGATCAAAAGCATCATGCCGAACGCTATTTCGTGATAATTTATTATTATCATTTTTCATCGCATCTACCCTATATGCCTAGAAGATAGGTATTCACTACATTCTCATTCATTTCTTTAATCTGTGCGAGGCGCTCAATAATTTTACCTGTTGCTTTTCCCTCACTTTTAGCCTGTTTCAGTAGCCCATCCAGCATTTTTTGTGCTACTTTAAATTTATGATTGGCTTCTGTCGCCATACCAGTACGCTCGGCACCATCTGGTGTTTCTTTTAGTTTAGCCGCCAATTCAAACGCTCCGTCAAATATTTCATTAGCTTTTACAGTCAGAGGATTGGCAAAGCCCATTACGATTTTCTTGCTTTGCTTGATTTGTTCAAGATCAGTCCAAAGCATATTTGATAAGATGGCAATATCATCGTCAGCTACAACATTACGCCCTTCGAGCCAAGCATGAGCCTTTAAAAAGCGCAGGCAATTTCTGAAACGACGATCTGAAATAATAAAGCCTTGGCTTTTCAGCTCTTTCCAGAGCCGCACCAAGGCATTGATTGTATCATCGGATATATTCACTTGCTCTGCTTGTTGCTGTGCGCTCTGTAGCTCTTGCTGGCTGATTGTGGTAGATGGCTTACCATTGCTGAGTTTTAGCATCGTAGCAAAATTACGTTCATCCTTTACGTAATCCACTATATATTTTAGGTCAAATCGATCCCATAGTGCTGCTAATTCTCCATTTACCCCACCATCGGGAAGTTCATTTGAAAGCCCAACCAATACCTGTAGCGGAATTGGCTTAGGAGTACTGCTATCATCAAAATATACCCGTTCGTTCATAATCGGAAGTAGCGTATTCAACACTGCACTGTTACATTTAAAAACTTCATCAATCACTGCGACATCTGCTTCTGGTAGCTTCCCCTTTGTCACTCTTTTGTACTGGTCGTTTTCTAGAGCTTTCAAAGACAGAGGGCCAAAGAGTTCTTCTGGAGCCGATACTTTTGTTAATAGTCGGCTGAAGAAACTACCGCCAAGTTGTCGTGATAAGGTTTCTGCTATTGCTGTTTTTGCTGCGCCTGGAGCACCGAGTATAAGCATATTTCCCCTTGCAATTGCTGTTACTAATAACCCACGAATGATTTCTTCTCGTTCCATAAAGCACCCATTGAGTTCTGTTTCTAATTTCAATAATTTCTTGTTTATCATCATAATTCTCCCGTTTTATATTTTTTAGCAGGCTTCTTTTGCTTTAACCAGCCTAAAGGTTTTCGATATTTTCTTTTTACCATAATTCATTAATTTTTCTTCATCAACCCCCATTTTCTTTAGATTACTTGCGGTAAGGGTAAGATACTCAAAGGCATTGATACCAGCATCATATAGTTCGGCACATAACTCATATAATTTTTCTGCACCAATATTCCAGCTAACACTGGGAACGAAATCAAAAGTACTGTCACCGACAGAAATAGCACCATTGTCTTTTGCCCAAGCTTTTAAATTATCTTTCATGTCAGAAAGAGCAGCTTCTAATCGGATTACCTCGCCTGCTACTCTTTCCGCATCTACTCTGTCATCCACTCTTACTGGAGCAACATTCACACTCTTGATACAAAGGCTGGCATGGCTACAGTATTGACAAGCCTTACCTGGAGTAGCAGGGAATAAACTATCACCATCTGCGCCATCTAGTAAATTTAATTCCGCCACCTTATCATCAATTTCTTCGGCAAGTATTAGTGCCCATTTCCTCGCTTTTTCCATCTCATTTCGAGTATAAGTATGAGCTTGGCAAGCATCAGCATACGAGTAACGCAGGAATACCAGTTCAGCGTTAATCTCGGTTGCACCTGTAATTTGAGATAAATACCATGAGTATAATCCTAGCTGGTGATTATCAGTCGGATCATACTTACTTCTATTGGTTTTCCAGTCGATCAGTTGAACTGTTCCATCAGGTAGCTCTCTATACCAATCAATGTATCCTTGAAACTGTATCAATCCTTCATCATCCAGTGGTATTTCCAGCCGTTCCTCTACCTGTCCACCACTAATGCCTGTCACAATAGGATGCTGTACCATCCTTACGACTTCACCACGCTCTACAGGGATCTCAGCCTCCTGCAAGATGGCACTATCGACCGCTGTTTGTATCTCTGCGCCATTTAGATAAAGTTGGATCGCTGCATGAACTGTTTTACCTAGAATTAGCGGTTCCGTTGGTGCTTCTGCCATTTCATAAAGATACTTATACTGGAAGGCTGCAGGACAATCAGCATATCGTTTTAGCCGTGAATAACTGTAAATCATGCTGCTTCACCAGCCTTTACGATGGCATAGGATTCGATAACATGTGTCCCTTTTAGCTCTGTAATCGTAGCAGTGATGAATGTACCGACTGGAACATCTAATATATCTGGTGACGATGACCAAGCTAAGATGTGTTTGCCACTCTGAAGTAGCACTACTTTAGCAAACACTTGCCCATTGCCTTTCGTTTTGGCTTCCGAGCTGACAATGCGATATACATTTGAAAGCTCTGTAGTATTCTCCGCAAAAACATCTGGAATTTCTTCTTGCTTGGGCTGTGAAAAGGGTGTGACTGTAACGGTCGCTGTACTACTGCCATTATCACAATTTAACCATGTCAGTAATGTACGGCCTGTCATAACATCAGGCTTAAAATAGTGACCATCAAACAGTCCTGTGCGGTCTTTGCTGATGCTAACTACGTGTTCAAGGCTAAGATCAAAGACAGCGGTAAACTCATATTCCATCCCATCACGTTGAATTGGAGCCATCCCTAGCTTTTTAATTCCTGTTTTTCCGTTTTCTGTTACCTGTGCATACTCTGTTTTAGAGCGCATAGTCGCAATAATATGACATGAGGATTTGAGCATCGCTTCGACTAGTGCATTGTGCTTTGGTGTACATTCTCGCCAAGCTGCCCAACTATTCCCCTTGTATTTTGTATCTGCTGCTTTACCCTGCTGGTCTAGTATCCCACCTTCGCCATTCCATGCATGACTTAGGCTATCAATAATAATGACTTCAAAGCCTGATTGTTCTGCAATGTGAATGGCATTAATATATTTTTGTGGATCATATGGTGCTTCTATGGTTAATACTGAATAACCGCCTAAATGCGCATATAATTCGGCACTTCCATTTTCACTGTCAATAACAGCAACTTTTGACCAAGGTGCAATTCCACTGGCAACGACCAATGAAGAGTAGGTCTTGCCACTGCCGCTCGGACCAGCGATAGCTAAACGTAACTTAGCTCTTTTTCTTTGGGCTGGTTTAAATTCCATAATAACTCATTCCTTTCATTTGCTATTTGGGTACGACCAGAAGATGAATATAGAGCTTCCACGCAGGAAGCCCTATTTCTAGGTAATTATGAAGTTTCATCATTATCTTCTTGTGATTTTTCTTGTTCGATAATAGATTTTACTACAGCAAGTAGGACGGAAGCTGCTAACAACACAATATCCATTATTTTTTTCTTCGACAATAAAACGCCCCCTTCTATATATTACTAAATTCATAATATATAGATGAGGTATCAGGTTATTCGATTATTTTATTATCATTTCAATCTTTCTTTTTATTCTCCATTTTCTATTTATTTGTGTGCATAATCTTCAATATGCATTGTTGCTTTCCGGCCATGCTGATCCCAATAAAGGGGATATTTCTCCTGTATATAAAAGCGTCAATCGGTGCATAGCTCGTGTGCAGGCAATATAAAGCAAGCTCCTATCATATTTCGTAAAGTAAGTAGTCTTGTCCACGCAAGGAATTATGACCTCATCAAACTCTAATCCCTTTGACATCTGTATGGATGTGATAGATATACCATTTACAAAATGGGTGCTTTCCGGCGAAATCAAATGTATATCACAGTCAGGCGATAGCCGATCATAAAGCAATCTTGCATCATGGTTGGTCTTTGTAATTATTCCAAGCGAAGAATACGCTGATTGAGAAAATTCTTTCATCCCATTTTTTATGCTCATAAGCTCAGCCCCCTTTTTCTGACACTTAATTACCGCTGGGGCTTCACCGTGGCGTTCTATGGCGTCTATCGCTTTAATATGCTTGATCTGTTTTGTAAAGGAAATAATCTCATAGGTGGAGCGATAGCTTTTTGACAGTTCAACAAACTCAGCACCATCATATAATTGCCGTATATCATCTAATGTGTGTAAATGGTTGGGGTTGATAAATTGACCGAAATCTCCCAAGATGGTTTTGGGACATTTAAACAGCAAATTGATTACTGCGTATTGGATAGGGGTATAATCCTGCATTTCATCAATAACCAAATGCCGGATTATGCTGTTTTCCTGCAATCCTTCATAAAAGGCTTGAAGGTAAAGAAAAGGAAATACGTCGACCCACTCCAATGCTTTTTTTGCGGGCATGACGAACATTTTCGGTGTCTCTAAGAATTTATAGAACTCCTTATAAAGCGATAGTGTATTTTTGATTTTCAACATTTTATTTAGAGCCTTGAGAATGGTTCTGCTTTTTGGAATATCATCACCCATATAATTTTCAGTATCAAAACGGTCAAAAATATCGTCTGCTACCATCTGCAAACGCCGTTTGATAGGATATTTGCTATAAGCATTAAAACGTGCGCTTATAGTATCTGCTTTTGCAGTGAAACGTCCATAAGTATAATCAGCAGGTTCAAAAACAATGCTGGGCATTTGCGTTATGAAGTTATCCATTCGTTTCACAAAATCCAACGTTGACTTAAAGTGTACACGCTCTACCCATGCGCTGTCATTTGTTTCTAATGGGTCTTTGTCCGCCTCAAAATCAATGACACCCTCCAATTGCACTTTGGCGATATCCGCGAAGCTCAGTTCATAAATAGGCTCTTCGCCAAGCTCCGGCAGAACATTTGAGATATAATCCTCAAAAACCTTATTGGGCGACAATATTGTTACGTTTTTTGCTGATAATCTGTCTTTGAAGCGATACAACAAAAAGGCAATACGGTGGAGGGCGATAGAGGTTTTCCCTGAACCGGCAACACCTTGGATAATAAGCGTACCTGATTTTTCGTTTCTAATGATTTGGTTTTGCTCTTTCTGAATGGTGGCAATAATGGATTTCATCTTTTCGTCAGAAGTATGGCTCAATTCCTGTTGCAGAATATCATCTTGAATGTTGACGGAGCTTTCAAGAGCATATTCCAATTTGCCATCTTTAATTTTGAATTGCCGTTTACGGGTTAATTTTCCCTCTATTCTTCCTTGGAGAGCATCAAAGCCTGCCGGACCAATTTCATAATCATAGAACATACTGGAAATAGGCGCGCGCCAATCGAATATTAGCAATTCATTTCCGTAACTAAATGAAGAACGGCCAATATAGTAAGCTATTGATTCTGCGCTGTTGTCTTTTCGAAAGTCTATTCGAGAAAAATAAGGCGAATCTTTCAATTTAGCGATTTTATCCCGTATACCCACCGAAAACGCTCCGGAACTGTCAATACTGTTTAGCACTAATTCATTTTGAAACATTTCATGTGGGTCTATTTCACCACGATTTTCCACCATGTAGCGCTTAAAATCCATGTATTCTGCATCAATTCGTTCAACATTTGCATTTGCTTCTTCCAATGCATTACCCAGTTTTTGATTGATTTCTTCCAGATGGAGTATCTCATCTGGAAAAGAAATACTGTTACCTGTATGTATAGCAGGAGGATTTTGAAAACTCCTATCAAGTATCTGCTTGTCACTCATGTGTTTTCTCCTTTGGCAAAATAAAACGTTGTGTAGGATAACCGAACTCGACTAGTAACTCGGCCTCTGCAAAGCCTAAATCCATAACCGCTTTTCGATGTCCAGTATCCGCTTTGTCACCGTCTCTATATGTGGTAATGCTGATGTCCTTTCCTTTTAGCAAATCTCCCATTACCTTATCAAGAAATGCTTTGGGAATCCCTTTTTTGCGGTAGAGCGGATGTGTCCCCATAAAATCAATGCTTCCAGTTTTATAAGAGAAGAGCATTGCGCCAATCGCAATCTCTTTATCTTTCAGTATTAACGCTTGTCCTGTTCTGATTCGCTGTTTCAATACTTGAATATATTCATCCTCATACAGATGTGGAAAACCATCGACGACAAGCCGAACCAGAGCCATCCAACAAGGGATATCCTCTTCTGATGCGTAATCAATATTCCATTGATTAATTTCTTCACTATTAAGCATTTCGTACCCACCCTCAAATTTAAATCTCGATTGTAACGGATAAAATTTTTCATTATCCCGATACTTGCTGGGAGGCTGCTTATACATGGCGGTAAAAACATTTGTAAATGCCTGCTGACTTTCGTATCCTGCAACTTGAGCAATATCGAGGATTGGCTTATCTGAAAAAGCCAGTAATTTTGCGGCCTCAGTCAGTTTCCGGCGTTGAATATAATCATGAAGGGTAAGTCCAATTGTTTTGGTGAACATGCGGTGGAGATGATGCTTTGAATAATGAACCGCATTTGCTACAATATCTAAGTCAATTTTTTCTTTTAAGTGTGCTTCAATATATTCAACAGCTAGTTCCGTATTTTTAATGCTGTTTTTTGTCATTCCGTTTTGCCTACTTTCGTTTGATGCTATGCTAATAATCCAAGTATACCAAAATAAAGCAACGTCAGTTTAATATTTCTTGCTATTTTGAAATGCAATCCACTAACGAAAGAAAGGCATCTTCAGTGGCTTCAGTTAAACGGCAAGCAGGGGGCTGTCGCACTAAGAAAAATTAGTGCGGCATTTTTTTTGCAAAAACAGAATGACGGTGGCACACCACCGTCACCTCGTTCCCTAGATTTTGTCGTAAAATGAATCACCATAACCAGCTCTTTCACCATAGAAACGTAAATTATACGCCAAGTAAAAGGCTATCTCGCCAGCAGGCATGGAAATTCCTGTATCTGCATAACTTCCACGTGGTTTTAAGAGGCGCCAATCATAATCTGAATCTCCTTCAGCAGGAACATACATTTCTCGAACGTTATATTTATATAGAAAATAATATGTTTTCACATCAGATATTTTAGTCTTTCCCATATCAGCATCAGGCACTCTTGCGATGTTAACAGCAATAATATAAGTCGGCGGCGTATATTGTTTCACATTCAAAGAACTACGATCAACATAATACCCCGTTCCCTTATTTCCATCGCACAAGATGTAATTTGAATCTCCATTCAGATGCGCTGGATAGGCAAATGCTACAGAAGCTAACATCATCATGATTACTCCCACAAAGGTAGATACTATTTTTCTCATAACTAATCTCCAGCAGCTAAAGGCCGTTCTGCCACTTGGCCTGATTTACTATGAGTCAGATAACTTTTCTATGAATAAAGCGTAATAAATTCTTCACCGCCTTAAAATATCCCGGAGTTCGTTAATCCTTGCTT
>Ga0316604_10003143_pt1 | contig 11810 bp, 11 predicted proteins | sample OWC_soil_day20_C_FD_207650 | JGI IMG/M metagenome (GOLD analysis project Ga0316604, IMG submission 207650) | Wetland soil microbial communities from Old Woman Creek delta, Ohio, United States - OWC_soil_day20_CT | ecosystem: Environmental > Terrestrial > Soil > Wetlands | place: USA: Ohio... | reverse complement strand
TGACTCCTACTACAGCCTCAAAGTAGACTGCGGAGAGCAGACGTGATGATGCAATGGTGGCACTGGCTGATTGTAGGATTCGTTCTGTGCATCAGCGAATTGGCAGTACCCGCGTTTGTACTGATATGGCTAGGCTTGGCCGCCCTGATTCTGGGCGGGCTTCTGTTGATTTTTCCGCTGTCGCTGACAACACAGCTGCTCATCTGGGCAATCCTGTCTACGGCACTTGTCTTTGTCTGGTTACGAGTCTTTCGCAGCAAAGATCAAACCATCCGCATCGGCACTTCTAATGCTGCGCTAGGAGAGATTGGCTTACTGGTGCGTGATGTCATGCCATTTCAGTCCGGAGAAGTTCTGTTCCAGCGCCCGTTAATGGGATCTGACCGCTGGAATTGCATTGCCGAAACCAAACTGAATGCGGGCTGCCGTGTTCGTGTAGTCGGTGTGGAAGGAAATATGCTCAAGGTTTCAGAAGCATGAGCCATTCGCAAAAAGTGCCCCGTGGCGTTTTGTACGGTATGCCTGCGATATGCACTGATGTAGTAATGCAACATCTGCTCTGACCCGAAAAAGTCAGCTATGTGTCGGTGATGTTTCTAAATCAAGGGATTGCACCGTAGACCACGCGCATTCATAGCGTCGCAGAACACATGCAATGCCATGCGCAAATGTTTCTCGAATCGGATCACTACGCGCGGTACGGCACGCTGGCGCGAGTAGACCATACCAAGGGTCAGATCAATCGTTGGCTCGAACGGAACGGGAACAATGTCATGAGCCAGATCCAGAGACAGCGTGAGCGGGTGCACTAAGGCCACGCCAATGCCATGACGTACCATGTGCAAGGCTGGCGTCGACTGGTTGGTGTCGAGGATACGCAGGGCGGCAGCGTCGCCAGCAAGAGACTCATGCAGCATCAAGCCAGGCGGTGTTTCGGCGCCTTGCACAATGACCAACTCGTTTTCCAGATCAGTAGCCTTGACGACATCGCGACTGGCCAATGCATGACCTTTTGGTACGGCGCAAACGACCTGCATCTGCATGATCGGTTGCACAGCAACGCCGATTTCGTCGATAGGTAAAAACGCAAAACCAACGTGTGCGCGATCCTGCCGGATCTGTTGTGTCACTTCGCTGGCCGTGTGGCTTTCCACGCGCAGGCGTACCTTGCTGTGCTCGGCGCGAAAGCTTAGAAGTGCTGCCGGCAGCAGTTCTGCGAACAAGGTCGGTACGCTGGCGATGGCCAGCGCACCTGACTTGGTATCGCGCAACTCTGCCGCTCGCCCCTGCAATGAAGACATCTGTGCCAGCAGGCGCTCGACATCGGGCAGCAGGGACATGGCTTCGGCAGTCAGGCGCGTGCGCCGACCACTGCGGTTGTAGAGCGGAAAACCTATCTGGTCTTCGATCTCCTTGAGCATCTGGCTCACTGCGGGCTGCGAAATATGCAGTAGTCGCGCCGTTTCGGTGACGTTCTGCGTCCGGGCAAACAGGCGGAAGGCTTCGAGCTGGCGCCATTTCAGGTGCATCAGAATGTTTCCTTTTGGTAATTCATAAGTGGATGCTTATAGTTCTATCCGACATTGGTATTATCCATGATCATTTGAATCTGCCAAGCTTTGCCCACTGACTCGTTGCACGGGTCACCTACCGGAGCAATCCCTTGGCAATCCTTGAAATTGAAAATCTCGATGTACGCATTCCGGTAGGGGCCGGCGTGCTTCATGCCGTACGCAATATCAGCCTGCAGGTTGAAGCTGGGCAGACCTTATGCATCGTTGGCGAATCAGGCTGTGGCAAGTCGATGAGCTTGCTTGCCATCATGGGTTTGTTGCCGCGAACAGCGCAAAGGCAGGCAAGTGCGCTGCGCTTTCAGGGCACGGAATTGTCTTGCCTCAATGCACGCCAGATGGAAGACATCCGGGGGCGGGGGATCGGCATGATCTTTCAGGATCCGCTGACCGCCTTCAACCCGACGATGAGTATCGGCAGCCAGCTCGAAGAGGTGCATATGCGCCACATGGGTGCCGGCCGCACCGTGGCACGCGAAAAAGCGATTAGCCTACTGCGGCAGGTTGGCATTACCTCCCCCGAGAGCCGTCTTGCGCAGTATCCGCACGAGCTTTCCGGCGGTTTGCGTCAGCGTGTGATGATTGCCATGGCGCTGATGTGTGACCCGGTGCTCTTGCTTGCCGATGAACCGACAACCGCACTCGACGTCACCATTCAGGCGCAGGTGCTGCGCTTGCTCAAAGGGCTGCAGCAGAAGCTGAGCATTGCGATTGTTTTCGTCACCCACGACCTGGGCGTAGTTGCCGCCGTGGCTGACCGTATTGCCGTGATGTATGCCGGAGAAGTTGTCGAGACTGGCAGTGTGCGTGATGTTTTCCGCGCACCTCAGCACCCTTACACGCAGGCTTTGTTTGGCTGCGTACCCGATATAGCCAATGTCACCGCCGGCCGTCTGGGCACCATTCCCGGTCGTGTACCGTCTTTGGTCACGCCCATCCAGGGGTGTGCATTCCGCGAGCGCTGTGCGAAGGCCATGGAGGCTTGTGCCATGGCCGCAGTGTCACTCAAGCCTCATGCCGATGGTGTCTTCAGCCGTTGTTTGTTGTCCGCTGAAGGCATCAACACCGATGAGGAGCTCACTCATGCGTAAGGGGCAGATCGTTGTTGAAGCTTCCAGTCTGTGCCGCGATTTCGTGTTGCGGCGACCGACCCGGATCCTGCGCGCAGTGCGTGGCGCAAGCCTGCGTTTGTATGCAGGCGAGACACTGGCACTCGTGGGGGAGTCCGGCTCTGGCAAGTCCACGCTGGCGCGCATGATGCTGGGTTTGCTGCTACCTACGCGTGGGGACGTATATGTGTTCGGCGAACCCATCGACAAGCTGTCGCGCCTTGAGCGGGCGCGCCTTGTGCAACCCGTGTTCCAGGATCCCTATGCTTCCTTGAATCCGAAGAAGCGGATCGGTGACATCGTTGCCATGCCGCTCACGGCACGTGGTGGACAGACAGCTGCGCTTGTAGCCCAGCGCGTTGGTGACATGCTCGAACGTGTCGGCCTCGGTCGTGACTACGCTGCGCGTTATCCCGCCGAGCTTTCCGGTGGGCAGCGGCAGCGTGTGGCGATTGCCCGTGCGCTGATCGCCGAGCCCAAGGTGGTGGTCTGCGACGAGCCGACTTCCGCGCTGGATGTTTCGGTGCAGGCACAGATTCTCAATCTGCTGCAGGACTTGCGCGAACAGCAGTCGCTTTCCTATCTGCTCGTAACACACAACATTGGCGTTGTCGCACATCTAGCTGACCGGGTGGCGGTGATGTATCTCGGCCGTATCGTCGAGGAAGGGCCCACTCAGGCTGTGCTTTCCGCACCACAGCATCCTTATACCGAGTTGCTACTGTCTGCCGTGTTGCCGCTCGATCCGGATCATCCGCTGCCACAGATTGACGAAGACGCTGTTCCGGCCAGCCAGGTCGCTCCGCCGAGTGGCTGCGCCTTTCACCCCCGCTGCCCGCGTGCCAGCGCTCGCTGTCAGAGCGAAGATCCGGTTGCCGAGCTGCGCGACAGTGGTTTCGTTGCCTGTCACCACCCGAGCAGCAAGCAGCCTGATGAGCCGCTGGCTTCTGTCATTGCGTTTCCCCACCCCCTTCACCAACCTAGCCAGGCGGATGCAACCGCTGAGGCGCACAAGGAGAACGTCTGATGTTTTCACACATTCGTAACGGACTGGCATTGGCTGCCGGTCTTGCCCTGCTCAGTCCGCTGGCACAGGCCAGCAAGGCCGATGACACACTGGTTGCAGCTTTTCAGGCGCAGTTGCCCAGTCTTGACCGCTATCACGCGCCAGGGCGTGAGGGATTCCTGCTGGGGCTACTGGCTTACGATGCATTGCTCTATCGCGATCCCAACACGCTGGAAGTCAAACCCTTGCTCGCCACAGCCTGGCGCCAGATCAATCCGACGGTGTGGGAGTTCGATCTACGCAAGGGAGTCAAATTCCACGATGGGGTCGAGATGACCGCCGAGGACGTCAAGTTTTCGCTGGAGTACGCGGCTGACGAAAAGAATCGCGTCTTCAACCGCATGACGGGTGGCTGGATCAAGAGCGTTGACGTGATCAATCCCTACAAGGTGCGTATCAATGCCGAGGCCGTCACACCATTGGCCATCGAATATCTGATCCAGCTGCCGATCATTCCCAAGGCATATCGCGAGAAGGTCGGTCTGGAGGCCTTTGGCCAGCGGCCCGTCGGTACCGGCCCGTACAAGGTGGCCAAGGGTAAGGGCAACGAGATTGTCTTCACGCGCAATGATGAATATTTCGAAGGCGGCGGCAAGAGCAAGCCCAAGATCAAGACGCTGATCTACCGCAATATTCCGGATGTGAACACGCAGGTGGCAGAGCTGATCAGCGGTGGAGTGGACTGGGCTTACTACATTCCGAATGACCAGGCCGCGCGCATCGAGCGCATGCCCAACATCACCGTCAAGAATGCCGAGACTTTCCGAATCGGCTTCATCACGCTGGATGCGGCAGGGCTCAGCGATCCGAACAGTCCGCTCAAGAACGTCAAGGTGCGCCAGGCAATAGCCTATGCCATAGATCGTCAGGCGATTGCCAGCAAGCTTGTGGGCGGATCATCCAAGCCGGTCAATGCGGCCTGTACGCCGTCGCAATTCGGTTGTACGCAGAATGTAACGACCTACAAGTACGACCCGGCCAAGGCCAAGGCGCTCATGGCAGAAGCGGGCTACAAGGATGGCTTCAGCATCGACGTGTATGGCTATCGCAGTCGTCCGGTCGCCGAGGCCATCATCGGCAATCTCAACGCCATCGGCATACATGCCAATCTGCGCTGGCAACAATACTCGGCTGTGATCCAGCAGCGTCGTGACCACAAGACGCCGATTGTCATCGATGACTATGGTTCTGCGGGTGTGGCGGACGCAGGCGGCATCCTGCCGTTCTTCTTTGCCGAGTCTCCTGACGATCAGTCGCGTGACCCCATCGTCACCGAAGCGGTCCAGAAGGCCGGTTCGATTGCCGATCAGGCGCAACGCAAGGTGCTCTACGCCAAGGCGCTGAATCGAATTGCCGAGCAAGCCTACTGGGTGCCTTTGTTTACGATGCCGGTCAATTACGTGTTCGCCAAGAATCTGAGCATTCCGATCCCTGGAGACGAAAACGTCGAATTCTGGCGCGCCGAGTGGAAGTAAGACGCTAGAAAGTCTGTGCGTGCTGCAGGTGCCGGCTGAGGGCGCCGGCCATGCAGTGCGTACTCCGATAACCCCGAAGCTGTTCTGTGCCGGTGCCAGGAGCCCTGATCGGGGTTAGCTGGCAAAAGCGATGAGCAGTTTCCCAGGCAGGATCATCATGAGAACCTTCATTGCACGCAGGCTGGGCGTCTCGCTTCTGGTACTGCTGACCATCTCGACGCTGAGCTTCGTCCTGCTCAAGGCTTCGGGCGACCTCGCCATCTCATTGGCAGGGGAGGGCAGCGGCGCGGACTACGTGGCGTTCCTGCGCAAGACATACGGCTGGGATCGGCCCATCCTCGTACAGTATGCCGACTGGTTGTGGCGTCTGCTGCGCGGAGACCTCGGCACTTCGTTCTATTACGGCAGTCCGGTACTGGAAATCATTGCCGAACGCTTGCCGGTGACGCTCAAACTTGGCGCTTTTGCCATCTTCATGGCGCTCGGGGTGGCTTTCCCGCTGGGCAGCCTTGCTGCCTTGCGGCCAGACGGCTGGATGGACCGCGTCGCCATGTTCATAGCCATGGTTGGTCAGGCCACGCCCATCTTCTGGTTCAGCTTTGTGCTGATCCTCATTCTTGGCCTCAATCTCGCCGTGCTGCCGATCTCCGGCGGCGGCACGACAGCGCACTTCGTGATGCCGTCCATTGCGCTGGCTTTCTATGCCATGCCGGCAATCATCCGCATCGTGCGTGGCGGCATGATCGAGGCACTTGCTTCGGATTACATTCGTACCGCCCGTGCCAAGGGTTTGCGGCCCTGGGCTGTGATCGTGCGCCATGCCTTGCGCAACACCCTGGTGCCGGTGGTGGCAATTGCTTCGGTGCAGTTCGGCTTCCTGCTCGGCGGTTCCGTGGTGGTGGAAACCATCTTTGCACTGCATGGCATCGGTTACCTGACCTGGGAGGCGATCAGCCAGAACGATTACCCGGTGGTGCAGGCCTCGGTGCTGGTGGTGTCGGCCTTCTACGTTGTGCTGACCCTGCTGGCCGATCTGCTCAACATGCTCATCGATCCACGTATCCGCCATGACTGAGTCCATCATGACCAAACCGATTTCGGCTACTCCGTCTGCCGTACTGTCGCGCACTGCAGTGCTGGCCTTGCTGACGCGCTGGTGCCCGCACAACTGGCGTCTGGGCCTGGGCAGCTCCATTTTGTTGCTGATTCTGCTGTGCGCGATCTTTGCGCCCTGGCTGGCGCCGCATTCGCCCTACGATCAGTCGCTCACTGATCGCCTGCTGCGCCCGATGTTCATGGAAGGCGGCAGCTGGGCACATCCACTGGGCACCGATCACCTCGGCCGCGATTACCTGAGCCGTCTCCTTTACGGCGCACGCTTCTCGCTGCTGGTAGGTTTCGGCACCATCGTGCTGTCGGCCTTCATCGGCATCGGCATGGGTGTCGCGGCGGGCTACTTCGCCGGCAAGGTTGATCTCATCGTCATGTTCATCCTGACCGTGCGCCTGAGCCTGCCCATCATGCTCGCCACCCTGGCCATCGTTGGCCTGCTCGGCAACTCGCTGCCGCTGATGATGCTGGTGCTGGCCTGCTTTCTGTGGGACCACTTTCTGGTCGTCGCGCGCTCGCTGACCCTGCGTCTGCGTGAAGCGGAGTTCGTGCTGGCTGCCAAGGCTTCCGGCTACTCCGATCTACGCATCATGATCTCTGAGATCCTGCCCAATCTAGTGGGGCCGCTGGTGGTCGTCGCTACGCTGGAAATGGGCCACGCCATCCTGCTTGAAGCCGCTTTCAGCTTCCTCGGTCTGGGCATCCGCCCGCCCGATGCATCTTGGGGCCTGATGATCGCCGAAGCCAAGGATTTCGTCTTCTTCGAGCCCTGGCTGGTAAATATCCCGGGGCTTGCCATTTTCATCTTGATCACCGCCATCACCTTGCTTGGCGCGGGTTTGCAGCGCCTGCTGGTTAAGGATTGAAACGCTGTACCAGCTTTCGAGATTCAATAAATCATTTCAGGAATACACCATGACACCCGATTTCTATCGCCTGAGCGTTCGCGAACTTGGCCGCCATCTGCGTGAAGGTCAACTTAGTGCACGCAGCCTGCTCGACCATTATCTTGAGCGTATCGAACGCATCAACCCGACCCTCAATGCTTTCATCGCACTCGACGTGATGGGCGCCACGCGAGCCGCCGACGACGCCGATTCGCGTTTGCGCAAAGGCCAGGCGCGGAGCCCACTGGACGGTATTCCGGTGGCCATCAAAGACAACATTCTCGTTAAGGGCCAGCCCGCGGTGTGGGGCACGCGCTTCATGGAAGACAACATCGCCACGCATGACGAACTGCCCATTACCTTGCTGCGCGAAGCCGGCGCGGTGCTGATCGGCAAGACCAATGTGCCGGAATTCACCCTGCGCGGCTACACCGGCAACCCGGTGTTCGGCGTCACCGGCAATCCCTGGGATCCTGAACGTACGCCAGGGGGCTCCAGCGGCGGTTCGGTGGCGGCAGTGGCCGCTGGTCTCGTGCCCTTGTCACTGGGCACCGACGGTGGCGGATCGATCCGCCGGCCCGCAGGTTATGCCGGTCTGGTCGGGCTCAAGCCCACCCTGTCGCGCATTCCGCGTGCCGATGGTTTGCCGCAAGTGCTCTACGACTGCGAGATAGTTGGCCCGATCGGCCGCACGACCGACGATGTGCGCCTGATGATGGCAAGCATTGCCCGACCGGATCGCCGTGATCAGCGCTCACGTGGTTTTACGCCGATCCTGGCATTGGGTTCGGATCCAGGGCGACGCAGGATTCTGTTTGTCGAGCAGTTCGGCAGCGCGCCGGTTGACCCTGAAATCACCGCCAGCTGCCGCCAGGCGGCGGATGTCTTGCGAGCACTCGGGCATGAAGTCATCAAGGGCCCGCTGCCGTTCTCGATTGACCGCCTGATCGCTGAATGGGCCAAGGTGGGCAATATCGGTTTGTCCTTGCTGGCGCAGCGCGATGCGCGTTTCTATGACCTGGTGTCGCCGGCGTTTGCCGATCAGGCGCGTGCCGGCAATGAGATCTCGGGTGGTGCCTTCCTGGGCATCATTGAAATGCTGTTCGCCTTCCGCAGCGAAGTCGGCAAGGCTTTCGGCGAGATCGATCTGATCATGACGCCGACCGCCGCCGCCAATCCATGGCCGAAGGCCGAAGCCTTTCCGCCCGTGATCGACGGCAAGGAAGTCGGCCCGCGGGGGCATGCCGTATTCACCAATTGGGTCAATGCCTGCGGTCATCCGGGCATTGCACTGCCGGCCGAGCAGACGCGTGATGGCATGCCGATCGGCTTCCAGCTGGTGGGGGACTTCGGTGCCGATGAACTCTTGCTCGACATTGCCGAGCAGTACGAAGCCGCCAGCCCCTGGGCGGCACGTTGGCCGGCGGTGGCGAATCTCTGATGACAGTACCTCAGGCTCCGGAAGGGAAGAGCGGCTGGCCGTCCATCGCCATCACGCTGGCACTCGGTGCGGCCAGTGGCAGCTTACTCGATGCCCTTGGAATGCCGGCCGGCTGGCTGTGTGGCGCGATGCTGGCCGTGGCCCTGGCGGCTTTGCGTGGTGTGCGCACGCACATACCGGGGCGTTTGCGCGATGCGACGTTCGTTGTGCTGGGGACATCGATGGGCAGTGCACTGACGCCCGACACGCTGCACGACATCCAGTTGTGGCCGATGAGCGTGGTGATCCTGCTGGTATCGGTGGCGGCAAGCATGTTCGTCGGTGCCAGCTATTTGCAGCGCGTCTATGGCTGGGACCGTGCCACGGCACGGCTGAGTTCGGTGCCGGGGGCACTTTCGGCGGTGCTGGCCGTGGCCAGCGGTACTTCCGCCAATCTGCCGGCGGTGGCCTTGTCGCAGACTTTGCGGCAATTGGTGCTGGTTTCGCTGGTGCCACTGGCCATGCTGGTCAGCCCACACGCTGCGGCACCACGCGTTGCCGCAGTGGCCAGCATGAACGACGCGGTCGTCATGCTGTTCTCCGGGCTCATCGGGAGCATCGTGCTCACGCGTTTGCGCGTGCCGGGCTCAAAGCTGGTCGGTGCCATGCTTGCCAGTGGTTTGCTGCATGCCGGGGGCTGGGTCGCCGGGCGGCTGGATCCGGTGCTGATGCAGATGGCGTTTGTGGCAACGGGTGCGGTGATCGGCAGCCGTTTCGCCGGGACGCGTGTGGATCTGCTTGTGGCCACCATAAAGCCGGCCTTAGGCAGCATCTTTGCTGCGATCTCCATCTCTGCTGTTTTTGCCTGGCTGTGCCACGTGCTGCTGGATCTGCCGTTTTCCGAGATCTGGCTGGCCTATGCGCCGGGCGGCGTGGAGGCGATGACGATCATGGCTTTCGCGCTCAACCTGGACCCTTCCTACGTCAGTACCCACCACGTCATCCGGCTGCTTGTGCTTATGCTGCTGAGCCCTTTGTGGACCCGCAGCCTGCTTCCGAAAAACGCTTTTGACATACCTGGTCAGAAGTAATGCGGGCAGCCTGTTCGCAGTCCAGCCAGGCAGGTTCGAGCAGGAAGAGGCCGGCCACCCAATCGAGGAAGGTGGGAGTGAGCTTGTCGCGCAGGCTTTGCGGATTGGCGAAGGCCGTCATCGGCAGTGGGAACTCGGGCGGGAGCAGGCGCGCGATCTGGGTGCGGGCGATATCGTGCGCTTCGAAGGCGCGAAGCACGCGGGCGGCCTGGGCGCGAACAGGGTCGCGGCACGCCTGCCAGCGTGTCCAGGCGCGGGGCAGCAAGTCTGCCGCCGTCTTTACCAGCCCGATTGCATCCAGCATCTCAGCAGACCTCGGCGATCAGGGTTTCTGCCAGATGCGCCTGCTTGGTTTGCGCAGCGCTGAGGCGGGTTTTGAGTTCGGCGGTCAGGGCCAACAGCTTTTCGACTTGGGCGACGATGCGGGATTGCTCGGCGAGCGGTGGTAGTGGAATCAATACGGATTTGATCTTCCCGACATTTAAATTCGGCTGAGCTCCGCCGGCTGCCTCTTCGCGAATTTCCTCGTACATTTTCCTAAAGTACTGCTTGATGTACTCCTTGTGCTCGGGGTCTCCAAGGATAGGAACGATTGCAGCACAAGCCTGATTCGTCGTCGCCTCGATGAGCAGCTCAGAGATTTGCCCTCTGGTCTTGCCCTGACCATAAAGCGCAATGACCAAGGTATGTACCGGATAAAGCCGAAGGCTGGTGTCGTTTAACGCGAAAGTGGATACCGATTCTGTTGTTGCTGAAATGAATGGATTACCTGTTTCGCCGCTCGCGACCCATGGGATTTCGCCGGGATTCCAGTATTCGGGTACTGCGCGGGATGGAGTGGTACCCGTGCCGATATCTGCGATTGTCTCAAGCCGCACCCACTCCCACCCCTCCGGCAGTGCGTAGGACTTTTCGGCGTCGGTGACCGGCGGCAGGGGTTTGTCGCGTTTGATCTTGCCCTCGGCGATGAGGCGGTCTTTTTCAGCGCGGATCTGTTTGAGGAGTTCGCTGGCGGGTTCGTCGCTTGGGTTTTGGGCGGCGAGTTTGCCGCGCACGGCGAGCTGGAGCAGGGTGGCGTTCAGGCGCTCGATGGATGCTGGGGTGGTGAAAAGGGTATCGAAGTGCTCGGCGAGGTGCTGCCAGTGGCGGCGGAATTCGTCGGCGTCGGCGGATTCGGCGAGCTGGTCAAGCGCGGCCTCGACCCAATGCCCCTGTACCCGCGCAGCATGGCCTTGCTCGGCTTCGAGCCGGTCGCACAGGGCCATGAGTTCCTCGACCTTGGCGACGATGCGGGATTGTTCGCTTGCGGGAGGTACTGGCACGGGAAGTGTCAGGATAACTTCACGCGACACGTTCTTCATTGAACTACTCGTTCCGGATGCGTTGGCGATGTAGTGTGGACGTGAGTCGGCGGAGTTGTTGATGAAGCAAAACAGCTTCTTGTCGATAAGTCCTGAAAGGTGCAAGCGAATCAGTTTGTCGCTCAACATCAGTCGCGCAGGGGGATTCCATGCAACGACGCTTCGTGCGACAAGTTCCTCGGTATTTGCTCGGGACAGCAAGAAATCTCCAGCTTGTACTTCACACTCGGGACGCGGATCGAGATGGTCAGGCAAAGCTTTGTTCTCGTCAGGTCGAAATTCGCCCCACGTCACGGCGCTAACTTTCAGGACTCCCCATCGATCACCTTCCCGAGGGATTGAGTCGCAGCTAGGGCTCCATCCAGCATCGCTTGCCAGAATCACTTCGCCGAATCGTGCCCACTCCCAGCCCACCGGCAATTCATGAGGCTTTTCGTCCTCGCCAATCTCCGCCAGCGGCTTGTCCCGCTTGATCTTGCCCTCGGCAATCAGCCGGTTCTTCTCGGTACGTATTTTCTTCAGCAGCTCGCTGGCCGGCTCATCGCCCGGATTCTGTGGCACAAGCTGGCCGCGTACAGCGAGGCTGAGAATCAGCTCGCGCAGCTTGGCGATGCCGCCGGTGCTGGTGGCGATCAGGTCGAACTGTTCGATCAGGGCGTTCATTGTTCGCCCTCCGTGGCGTTGCTAATCCCCCCCGGCCCCCCTTTTGCAAAGGGGGGA
>Ga0316604_10003142_pt1 | contig 11811 bp, 10 predicted proteins | sample OWC_soil_day20_C_FD_207650 | JGI IMG/M metagenome (GOLD analysis project Ga0316604, IMG submission 207650) | Wetland soil microbial communities from Old Woman Creek delta, Ohio, United States - OWC_soil_day20_CT | ecosystem: Environmental > Terrestrial > Soil > Wetlands | place: USA: Ohio... | reverse complement strand
ACTTTGGAAAAGTAGCAAAGCACGTGAATATGCGTATCGGCGCTATTGCGCAGAATGTATTCACCATCACCAAATACACCGGACAGGATCCTGAGGTGACCAATGGATTTGAAAGCGCATTCTATCCCCGTCCACGTACTTATTCCATCAACATTAACCTTGAGTTCTAAGTTTATGAAAAAGATATTATCCTGCATATTAATGATCACCATGCTGGCCGCCTGTACAAAGGATTTGAACCAGGTACCCAGTGTGGAAGAGACATCTGAATCCGTATACACTTCTCTTGCTAATTATAAATCCGTACTGGCCAAACTTTACTCCGCCTTTGCTGTAGCGGGTATTGAAAAAGGGGATGGCAATGCGGATATGGCAAGTAGCACTGCATCATGGGGATACCTGAGAGTATATTTCAACCTGCAGGAAGTACCCACTGACGAAGTGGTGTATACCTGGGCCGGTGGCGATAACCTCACGAATATACAATACATGACATGGGGCGCTTCTGACACCTGGGTGAGTGCGATGTATTATCGCATCTATTATACCGTTGCCCTCTGCAATGAGTTCCTGAGAAATGCGACAGATGCAAAGATCGCTTCCTTCTCAGAATCCGATCAGACCACGCTGAAAGTGTTCAGGGCCGAAGCCCGTTTTCTGCGTGCACTGGCCTATACTCATGCCATGGACCTGTACGGCAATGTGCCCTTTGTAACTGAAAATGATGAAGTAGGCGCCTTCACCCCGCCACGTATCAAAAGAGCAGACCTGTTTGATTATATCCAGTCTGAGTTGAAAGATATAGAAGAAGTATTGCCTGCTCCTTTGCAAAATGAATATGGCAGAGTAAGCAGAGCTGCTGCATGGACATTGCTGGCAAAGAACTACCTGAATGCCGCTGTATACACAGGTACAGCTGATTATACCAACTGTGTGACTTATTGTAACAAGGTGATCACCGGTGGTTATTCTTTGGAGTCAACCTATAAAAAACTGTTCAATGGCGATAATGACAAACGTACAGCGAATGAGATCATCTTCCCTATAGAAGCAGATGCAACCAATACTACTACCTGGGGTTCCACTACCTACCTGGTGAATGGTCCTATCGTAGGCACCATGAAAGCCGCTGACTATGGCGTAGTGTCAGGATGGGCCAGCATTCGCACGCTCAGGGAGTTTGTAAACTCTTTCCCTGATACAACAGGCCAGACAGATATCCGGGGTGATTTCTGGACAGATGGACAAACCCTGAATGTAGATGATCCATCTTCTTCCAGCCAGGGACTCTCTATCGTAAAATTCACGAACCTGAATGATGATGGTAGTTATACCACCGATGGCGGATTGGTAAATACTGATTTCCCTATGTTCCGTTTGGCAGATGTATACCTGATGTATGCAGAAGCTGTACTGAGGGGAGGCACCGGTGGCTCTGTTGGCGAAGCAGTGAATTATGTGAACCAGATCCGCGAACGTGCTTACCTGAATACGTCAGGTGATATTAACTCGTCTACCTTAACGCTCGATTTCATTCTGGCAGAACGTGGCCGTGAACTTTTCTGGGAATGTAGCCGTCGTACAGACCTGGTCCGCTATGGTAAGTTTACAGGTGGCGATTATTTATGGCAATGGAAAGGTGGTTCTGTGAACGGACAATCCGTAGATACAAAATATAACCTGTATCCGATTCCATCAACTGATCTGGCTTCAAATCCTAATCTGATCCAAAATTCAGGTTACTAATCTCAAATACACGTTCCATGAAAAAAATAATTTGCTATATACTAAGCATATTCCTTTTTGCCAGTTGTAAAAAGGAAGGAGCAGAGGCAGTATTAACGGGTTTTGAAGATGCGACCCTGACTGCTACGGCTACACAATTAACATTGTCACAGTCTGCAAAAGATAGTGTCGTGTTACAGCTGATGTGGGATGCCGGCACCTTAAGCGTCTCTAATGGCTATGCAGTAGAAGAATCATTGATCACAACGACTGTGCAGTATGCACTGGATGCCAATTTTAGCAGCATCAAAAAAGAGGTAGCAGTGACCAGCTCTTCTCTCTCTTACACTACAGCTACATTGAATACTTTAGTACTTGGATTTGGCCTGACGGCTGGTGAAAGTGGTACAGTATACGTGCGTGTAAAATCTACCCTCACTGCAAATACATCCTCCAATTACAGCAATGTATTAACGCTCAGCATTACGCCTTACGAATCAGGGAACGATGCCGCTTATTTATACATGGCGAGCACCGATCTCACCTCTTTCCCCTGGAAACTCTGTGCCCGGAATAAAGACGGAAAATATGACGGCTTTGTAAAAGTAGACCAGTGGTACAATTTCCTGCTCACGAATGAAGAAAGCAATAGTGCTTCCGTAATATACGGTGGTTATCCTGCAAATGATAACCAGTATGTATTATATGCCGGCAGCGATCGTTGGAACTGCTGGACGGCAAATGGCGGATACCTTTATATCACAGCCAATACAAATGCACTTACGTGGAGTGAAACAGTGATCAACTCTCTCAGTGTAGTAGGCGACTTTAATAGTTGGAGTACCACTGCCACACCCATGACGTACGATGCTACCAACAAGATTTGGACAGCCAGCATCACCACCACTGCTGCAGAACAATGGGGTATCAAAGTGCTGATCAATCAAAGCTGGAGCTGGTTCTTTGGTACCAGTGAGGAAGCAGGTGTATGTACATTGTACACTGCCGATGCAAACGGATTTCCGTATACAAAAGTAGGTACCTACACATTGAAACTGGATCTGAGCGATCCAAAAAACTTTAAATATTCTGTAGAATGAGGAACTTCAAGATACTGGTAGCAATGTTGTTATTGTTCGCATGTGGTAAGGACAATGGTGCTACAACAACGACCACAGATACTTCGGGATTTGCCAAAGGCGCAGATATAAGCTGGCTTACAGAAATGGAAGCATCCGGCAAGAAATTCTACAATGCCGGGGGTACAGAAATGGATGGTATCAGATTATTGCAAACGCTGGGTGTAAATGCAGTACGGCTGCGGGTGTGGGTCAATCCTACAGATGGCTGGTGTAATAAGAATGATCTGCTGGTAAAAGCATATCGTGCACATAGCCTGGGTCTGCGTATCCTGATCGATTTTCACTATAGTGACAGCTGGGCGGACCCCAGTCAGCAAACCAAACCTGCAGCATGGTCCGGTATGAGTGTTGATGAACTGAAAACAGCCGTGGCTGATCATACTACAGAAGTGCTGACCCTGTTAAAAGAAAAAGGGATCACACCTGAATGGGTACAGGTCGGCAATGAAACAGGCAATGGCATGCTGTGGGAAGAGGGAAAAGCATCCACGAATATGGCCAATTATGCTGCCTTGACCAATGCAGGATATGATGCTGTCAAAGTAGTGTTTCCTGCTGCCAAAGTAATTGTACACCTGCAAAATGGCAATGATAATTCTTTGTTCAGATGGCTGTTTGACGGATTGAAATCGAACGGTGCAAAATGGGATGTGATCGGTATGTCTTTGTATCCCACCAAAGATAATTGGGAGGCATTGAACACCGCTTGTTATGCGAACATGCAGGATATGATATCCCGGTATGGTTCTGATGTAATGATTTGCGAAGTGGGCATGGATCAGGAACAGGCAGCCACCGCCAAAAGTTTCCTGACTGATCTGATTGCAAAATCAAAGTCTATTTCCAATAACAAAGTTTTGGGTGTATTTTACTGGGAACCCGAGGCGTATGGCGCCTGGAAGAACTACACAATGGGCGCATTCGACGACTCAGGGAAACCCACTGAAGCACTGGATGCATTTAAATAAACAGACGATATGATGATGATAAGATGGTGCCTGCTATTTGTGCTGATCTCAAATTGCTTACAGGCACAGGACCGGCAGGAATATTTGCTGCAAAAGAACTGGCAGTTTATCCAAAGCGATCCATCGGGCGCAATGGAACCAAACTTCAATGATAAAGACTGGAAAACTGTTTCCGTACCACATGACTGGGCAATATATGGTCCTTTTGATCGCAATAATGACCTGCAGAAGGTAGCGGTGAAACAGAATGGAGAAACCGTTGCCAGCACGAAAACTGGTAGAACAGGGGGCCTGCCTTATACAGGTATTGGTTGGTATCGTAACCATTTTGATGTACCTGCAGGAACGACCGTATCGCTGTTATTTGATGGTGCGATGAGCGAAGCAAAAGTATACGTGAACGGTAAAGAAGCTTGTTTCTGGCCCAATGGATACAACTCATTTTCAGTAGATGTGACCCCTTATTTAACGGCTGATGGTCAGCATAACCTGTTAGCCGTTCGTTTAGAAAATAAGCCACAATCTTCCAGATGGTATCCTGGTGCAGGGTTGTATAGGAATGTACATGTGATAGTTACACAAAAAGCACATGTACCTGTATGGGGTACGTATGTGACTACTCCTTATGTATCCGATGCATATGCTGCTGTGAATCTAAAAACAACCATCGATAATACAGGAGATGCAGATATCAAAGTCATCACAGCAATACTGAATGCAAAAGGAGAGAAGGTTGCAGTAAAAGAGAACATACAAAAGGTAACGCATGGCAAACCGTTTGAACAGAATTTCATCGTGAATCAGCCGGCATTATGGTCTCCCGAAGCACCTAACCTGTATACGGCAAAGTCAGTGATCTATATGAATGGAAAGCAGATAGATACTTACACCACCCGTTTTGGTATACGTGATATCCGCTTTGTAGCAGATAAAGGATTCTATTTAAACGGCAAGCTGCGCAAGTTTCAGGGAGTATGTAATCACCATGATCTTGGGCCGTTGGGTGCTGCAATCAATGTAGCTGCATTGCGGTATCAACTAACGCTTTTAAAAGACATGGGTTGTGATGCTATCCGGACTTCGCACAATATGCCTGCACCTGAACTGGTTGACTTGTGTAATGAAATGGGTTTTATGATGATGATAGAACCATTTGACGAATGGGATATTGCTAAATGTGAAAACGGGTATCATCGCTTCTTTGCAGAATGGGCAGAGAAAGACATGGTGAATATGTTACGCCATTATCGCAATGATCCTTGTGTGGTCATGTGGAGTATCGGTAACGAAGTACCTACACAATGTAGCCCTGATGGATACAAAGTAGCTTCTTTCCTGCAGGACATCTGTCATCGTGAAGACCCTACCAGACCGGTTACCTGTGGTATGGATCAGGTAAGCTGTGTGTTAAGCAATGGTTTTGCATCTATGATCGATATTCCGGGATTCAATTACAGGGTGAACAGGTATAAAGAAGCTTATGGTAAGCTGCCACAAAATCTGGTGTTAGGTACAGAGACTTCTTCTACGGTAAGTTCGAGAGGAGTATACCAGTTCCCTGTAGTAAGAAAGGGCGATGCGGTGTATAAAGATCACCAGTCATCATCTTACGACTTTGAGTATTGCTCCTGGTCCAATCTGCCAGATGAGGATCTGGCGATGGCGGAAGATAATGAGTGGTCTATTGGCCAGTTTGTATGGACGGGTTTTGACTATTTAGGGGAGCCTTCACCTTACGATGTGGATGGCTGGCCAAATCATAGTTCCATGTTCGGCATCATCGATCTGGCAAGTATTCCCAAAGATCGTTATTACCTGTACAGGAGTGTCTGGAATAAAAAAGCGGCTACATTACATGTACTTCCGCATTGGACCTGGCCGGGTCGGGAAGGGCAGGTAACGCCTGTATTTGCTTATACTAATTACCCTTCAGCCGAGTTATTCATCAATGGTACCAGCTATGGCAAACGGTTCAAAAATGATTCTACTACACAAAACCGTTACCGCTTAATGTGGATGAATGCAGTGTATGAAAAGGGTGAAATAAAGGTAGTGGCCTATGATGAAAATGGAAAAGCTGCGGAAGAAAAGATCGTCCGTACTGCGGGTAAGCCACATCATATAGTACTGGAAGCCAATAGAGATACAATAGCTGCCGATGGGAACGACCTGGCTTATATACGTGTAAAAATAGTAGATAAGGATGGAAACCTTTGTCCGGCAGATCAGCGGTTGATCACCTTCACCGTTTCTGGTGCAGGTAGTTATAAAGCGGCTGCTAATGGAGATCCTACTTCGCTTGACTTATTTCATCTTCCTCAGATGCATGCATTTAACGGAGAGTTGACCACCATTGTTCAGTCAAAAGAACAGGCAGGAGAGATCATTGTGGAAGCAAAAGCTAAAGGGCTAAGTCCAGGAAAGATATTGCTCAAAAGCGGTTTTTGATCAATCATACAGAAAGGCGCCGGTATTACCGGCGCCTTTCTGTATTTATTTTAATATGTAAATCGTTTGTTTTAATCCCATTTATCCCCCGTTTGCTCCTTGTATAAAAACTTCATCAAATATTTAACCTCCAAATTGACGGAACCCGGAAAATCTCGTTATTTTTAAAATATTGACCGAGGGACAAAAGCTTTATAGACCCAAAACCAGGCATTGATTGAATAGTAATCAACTTATGGAACTTTAAAAGTTTGTTAAACGAATGACATTCACCTATTCATTACATAAAATACACCATCCGGACAGCTTCGGTTTTTCACCGGATGCCTATAGCCGCTTTAAATTTGGAGATGATGTAGTAGCAAGGGATTTTGGTATAGCCCTCGCCGAAGGGTATATCAGGAATCACCTGCATTATGTGCCGCCGGAAAAACAACTGGTTGTTATTTCCAGTCCATATGCATTCATTCCTACGGCTACATTTGCGATGAAGAACCACTTCGTATTCCGTCTGAACCGGTGGCTGGCCGAAGAAGGTTATCCCGTAGTACAGGAGGCCAAGGTGCACCGCACCATCACCTACAAGGAAGATTACGGAGAGCTGAATGCCTCAGAAAGGCTTAAACTGATTGGCAACGATTCTTTTCATGTCGATAAGGCGTTCCTGGAAGGAAAAACCGTAATTTTCCTGGATGATATCCGTATTACAGGCAGTCATGAAAGGATGATCCTGCGTATGGTGGACGAATATGAATTGAAGAACGATATTTGCATGCTATACTTTGCAGAGCTGGCCAATCATTCAATTCATCCGAATATCGAAAATTATTTAAATTATCACTGTGTGAAGTCTATCTTCGATCTTGAAAAGATTATACAAGGGGATAGTTTCCAGATCAATACGAGGATTGTAAAGTATATCCTGAATTACGATTACGATTCATTTTGTATCTTTTTACAGAATCAAACGGAAAACTTTGTCAATTTGCTATATAACATGGCCCTGGGCAACGGGTATCACACCATCGACGCTTACGCCCGTAACCTCGGCTTCATCAATACATACATATATCCGACAAATAATATAAAAGCTTAGAAAAATGGCAATTAACCTTCAAAAAGGACAGAGAGAGGCAATCAATGCGCCTAAGTTCACAATCGGACTTGGTTGGGACACCAATAGCTCTTCCACGGGCTCCGGTTTCGACCTGGATGCATCAGTTTTCATTCTCGGAGATAATAAAAAAATCTTATCAGATGCGCATTTTGTATTCTATAACAACAAAAAATCACCAGATAGTGCCGTAGAACATTCCGGCGATAACCTGACGGGTGAAGGTGCTGGCGATGATGAGCAGATCCATGTAGACCTGTCTAAAATCGATCCGAATGTATTCGAACTTTGTGTGGTAGTGACCATTCATGAAGCAGAGCAAAGGCGCCAGAACTTTGGCCAGGTAAGAAACAGCTATGTTCGCATCGTTGATTCTTCCTCCAATCAGGTACTGCTCAAGTACGAGCTGGAAGAAGACTTCTCTATCGAAACTGCCGTTGAGTTTGGCCGTATCTACAAGAGAAACAACGAATGGAAATTTGAAGCTGTAGGTGCCGGTATGAAAGGCGGTTTACAGGATTATCTGAATAAATACAACTAATCGACATGGCTATCAATTTACAGAAGGGACAACGCATCTCCCTCGAAAAGAGCAATGGCACCAAACTGGAAAGAGTATGTGTGGGTATCAACTGGGGCGCTATTGAAAAGAAAGGATTATTCGGACTCGGCAAAACCAAAGAGGCCGTGGATCTGGATGGTAGCTGCGTATTATATAACGAAAACAAGCAAGCCCTGGAAGTTGTCTATTTTGGTAACTTGCAATCCAAGGATAGGGCGGTAAGACATAGCGGTGATGACCTCACCGGGGATGTAAATGGTGACGACGGACTGGATAACGAAGTGATCACACTGGATTTCTCCATCCTCAGTCCTAACGTCACCTATGTAGCTTTTGTACTCAACAGCTTCAGAGGGCAGGATTTCGGTAGCATTCCATTTGCATCTATCCGCATTTACGAAGGTACTCCAAGCAGAGTCACTGAAGTATTTGCCAGGTACGACATCGCACACGATGCCGCCTTTGCCGGACACGTATCCATGGTCATGGGAGTATTCTACAAGAAGAATGGTGAATGGAAATTCAATGCCATCGGAGAAGCTACCAAAGACAGAAAACTGCAGGAAACTGTTGATACAGTAACCCGCCAATACTTATAAGACTAAAAAATTTGCTAATGGATATCAACGCAAATACAACAACTGATGTAGTCATTGCCAGCCCTCACATAGACAGGGAAGGCAATGTAGACCTCACCGTCGTTTCTTCAGACGAAAGTAAGAAGTACGATGAAGTCAGCAAATCCCTTGTACCCGGTGATGTAAACGCCATCCTGAACTATGGTGCCGAAGTGGAGAAATCCATGGACAAGTATAGCAACGACTTCCTGACCTCCGTACGTACTTTCAACTCCGGAGAAGTTGGTGGTCACATCAACGACCTGCTGACAGAACTGAACTATATAGATGTAGATGAACTGGAACAGGGCGGATTCAAATCATTCATGTCCAAAATACCTTTCTTCAAGAAGCTGGTAGTGGATGTGAAAGCAATGTTCCAGAAGTACGATACCGTGATCGCGAATGTAGACAAGATCACCAACAAGATCAAAGCGGGTCGTATCAACTCTCTGAAGGACAATACTGCCCTGCAGACGATGTTCGACAACAATGTGAACTACATCAAGCAGATGGAAGAACTGATCATCTCCGGTCAGTACAAATACAATCAGCTGAGCATAAAGCTGGCAGAAATGGAAGGCAACCCGACTGCATACCAGGATTACGAGATCTCTGATATGCGCGAGTTCCTGCACCGTCTGGACAAGCGCCTGGCCGATATGAAGATCGTACGCTTCATCATGATGCAGTCCCTGGCACAGATCAGAGTGGTGCAGAACAACAATACTGCTATCGCCGAAAAAGCGCAATCCATCGTATCTACCACCATTCCGGTGTGGAAGAACCAGCTGACCATCGCCGTTGCCCTGCAAAGACAAAAGGCGAATGTGGAAATGCAGAAGAAAGTAGCAGATACGACCAATACCATCCTGCAGAAGAATGCTGACATGCTGAAACAAAACAGTATTGAAGTAGCGAAGCAGAATGAAAGTACAGTCGTATCTATCGAAACACTGAAACGTACTACTTCTTCCCTGATCGAAACACTTGCCGAAGTGAAACGTATTCATGATCAGGGTACTGAAAACAGAAAACAACTGAATACAGAATTGCAGTCACTTGAAACAGAACTGAGAAAGAATGTAACCAACGTATAAGGAACGCTAGAAAATGGAGGAGAACCGGGCTATCATATTAAGTGAGTCACAAAGAACGATCAGCAAACTACAACTGCTGTCAGTCTTTTTTGAAGATGAAATAATCTATAAGATCTACCTACGTACACAGGTGATCCATAAATTATTTGAGAACAATACAGACCTGGATGTGAATAAACTGGAACTCTTTCATGTTCAATATTCGTTGACCATTATCGAACTGCTCAGGAAAATCAAAATTGCCAACGAGCGGAATGTACTCATTCTCCATGATGAGATACAGCTGAACACAGACCTTATTGACAAGCTGAATAGCAACGTATACACAGAACAAAGTTATAACCTGGAAAAGCAGCGGCAGGCACTGAAAGTAAACCAGTCCCTGCGTCGGCTTTTCCAGTTATTATCAGAAGAGAAAGATGAGTCGCCTTTCTCGAAAAATATCAATGCCTTTAGCGCCCGCTTCGCGGCAGATTTCTTCTTCGATGTTCCATTCAGTCTCGTAGAAAAACTCACCGACTACAATCCTGCAGAAGTATACCGGAATGCTTACGCCACTGTACACAGAAGGCTCCTGGGCATTCTGAACAAGGTCGAATTCAGGAGTGAATTCTATTGTGGATTGACAGCAGGTAGCCTGATACTGGAAGTATATAGTATTACAGGTCTGGACAGGTATTTTGTGTTTGTGCCCTCCCGCAATTTATTTCTCTTCCTTGATATGGCAGAGCTGTCAGGCATAGACCTGCATAACAATATCTCCAAAAAAGCGAAGATCGTACAGGAAATAGCAGATAAGAACGATCAGTTGCAAAGCACTGCCAGCGTGGTAAAGACGCAGATACCACCTGATATAAAAAGGTTAATATCGGATTATCATAATAAGATAGATGATGTGAATTTCCTGCAGAACCTCAGTGATGTGGATATAGAAGCCAATATTCTGAAAGCCATGTTGAATACAGATAGTCTTTAATCATGCAGTTATCCCAAGCCATCCAGTTTATACAATGTGATGTATTGCAGCATGCTCCCGTTAGCAAATGAGCTGATCTGGGTTGCGGTAGTGGTTTGTTTTCTATGGCACTGGCGCATTAATTTATTAGTATCTTTAGGGTCTATGACCATAGACGAAAAACTACGCCTCGCCAGCACTTCTCTATTCGGTCTCTCAATCGGAGACGCCTTTGGAGAAACCTTCTTTGGCAATGAGGATCTCATCACCAAAAGACTAATTTACAAGGAATTAAAACCAGGCAACTGGAATGTCACAGACGATACCGTCATGGCAATAGGTATTCACAACATCCTCGCACAGGAGGGAAAGATTGACCAGCAAAAGCTCGCCACTGAATTTGCCAGAAACTACAAATTAGACGATTACCGTGGTTACGGTGGCACTGCTCACGCTATTCTGCGTGCAATAGGTGAGGGCGAAGACTGGAAAACAGTGAGTAGCTGTGTGTTTGATGGCATGGGCTCAATGGGCAATGGCGCCGCTATGCGTGCCGCCCCGCTCGGAGCTTACTTTCATGATGATGTGGAAACACTTGTGGCACAGGCCCGCCTTTCAGCCGAAGTGACCCACTATAACGAAGAAGCCATTGCCGGCGCTATCGCTGTAGCCCTGGCCGCCAGTATCGTGATCCGGCAACCAGCTCTTACTGCTAAGGAATTCTTTGATTTTATCATACAGCATACACCTGACAGCGATACCCGATCCAAAATTCAAAAAGCAGCCACATTACCAGCCCATTACGACATCCGCACCATCGTTTCGATACTTGGTAGCGGGGTGAAAATGCTGGCGCAGGATACGGTGCCTTTTGCCCTCTGGTGTGCAGCCCACCATCTGGATAGTTTTGAGGATGCTATCTGGACTACCGTAAATGGCCTTGGCGACCGGGACACCACCTGTGCCATAGTAGGGAGCATCGTTGTCTTATCTGCTGGTACTGAACATATTCCACAGGAATGGATCGACCAGACAGAGGATTACAGGTCCACTCTTTTTTTCAACATCTAATGGGGGAAACTCCTTCTTTGTTCGAACCTTTTTTTTCTACAATTTGCACCCTCTATGAACAAAGACGATTTATTCTGGCTCATTTCCTCTTCACCTGCTATCCAGATGC
>Ga0316604_10003141_pt1 | contig 11814 bp, 6 predicted proteins | sample OWC_soil_day20_C_FD_207650 | JGI IMG/M metagenome (GOLD analysis project Ga0316604, IMG submission 207650) | Wetland soil microbial communities from Old Woman Creek delta, Ohio, United States - OWC_soil_day20_CT | ecosystem: Environmental > Terrestrial > Soil > Wetlands | place: USA: Ohio... | reverse complement strand
GACGTGAGAAATAGACTTCCGGAAAGGCCTGCACCGCCTCACGCACAAACTTGTGAGCTTCATCAGCAGCATCTGGCAGCTGAATGTGCGTGACGCGCGATGTTCGCTCCTGGGTCAGCCGCAGATAGCGGATAAGCTCCGGGGCGACGCGCCGCAGCATCGATGGCGCGTGGGTGGCAATCAGTGCTTGTGCGTCACCATCGCTGGTCATCTCGTTGAGCGCATTGACGATCCGCCCAAGGTAGTGGGGCGAGAGGCTGTTTTCTGGCTCTTCGACCGCCACCACCGTAAACACTGGCGGGCGCAGCTTGTCTGCGTCGAATGAATCGTCATCGTCAGCCAGGACAGCCCGACCGATGGCTTGCGAGGACAGCACGAGCGACAGATACAGCATCGACTTCTGGCCGTCGCTCAGTCGCGAGAAATCGACCAACTGCTCGTCATGGCCTGGTGTGAAAGACACCGACATGTGCCGTAACAAGGCTTCGATCTCAGAAGCTACAAATGTGAGTTTGGGGTCGGCAAAGAAGCTTCCCTTGTGCAAAGCACTCCAGGCCGCTTTCAAGCTTGTGCTGAACGCATTGATTGACGGATTGGCCGCCAAGCTGTCGCTGATTTGGTCGGTCAGGCCCTTGATGGCACTTCGCTCTGAATCCCAGTTCACCGCACGCAGCATGCGTCCCAGCAATGCATTGGCGCCGTAGGCAATGTGATCAGCGGGATCACGGCGTGCGGGTAGGTAGTGAACGTGGATATGGTTGCGTTCAGATCGGGGGACTTGAGCGGTAGTCAGTGGCGAGCCATCAGCATTGATGTCCAACACATAGACCATGCTTTCCTCTATGTCCCCATCCAACCCCATGGTGGCGGTGAGGCGAAAACGCACACGCGGCGTGCCATTGACTTCGTCAAGGCGCATGTGGCCGAAATGAGGTGCTACCGTGCTGTTGTCTTCGTCGTCGCTAAGTTCCGGGAACAGAAAGTCGGCCTCTATCCATAGCTGACGCTCAGCCGGCGGGGCTGCCTCATTGAATGGGACATGAAAGTCCGAGCGCAGGATTCGGCGCAGTGATGGATCAAAAGCAAACAGACGGCACAGGGCTTGGAGTGCTGCTGTCTTACCTGAGCCATTAGGGCCGATGAGGTAAGTAATCTCCTCCAGCCGAATTTCGGTGGGCGCCGCTCCGAAAGATTGGAAGTTCGATAGTCGGATCGTTTGAAGCTTCATTGCTCATCCCTAATGGTTTAGTCGATCAATTGAAAAACCTGTTGTTATAATTTTTGCCATTGGAATTATCTCATTGGCGTTGAAATCGCGCTTCGGTCAGGATATTGAGGTTGTCCGGATTTTGTGCAAAGCAGTCGTTGCCATTTGCATCAGGGAATGACTGCTTCGGCCGATAAACAGAAGCATTGCGCCCTAAGCCCTCCTAGACTCGGATTTTTGCCTGTCTTCACGTATGCTGCACGGCTAATCTACCCTGCGCTATGTAATTGAGGTTTCCATGTCTTCGCTAAAAGGTTTGCTCGACTCTTTCCGCACTGCATCTGTCACCGAGCGGGAGAAAGGCACCTACTTCGAAGAACTGATGCTGTGCTACCTCCGGAACGAAGCGACCTACCGGGATCTATACGCTCAAGTCTGGATATATTCCGAATGGGCGAAGCAGCAAGGAATCGATGGTCGTGATGTCGGCATTGATCTGGTCGCACAAACATCTACCGGCGAATACCACGCTATCCAGTGCAAGTTGTACTCGGAAGACTATCGGCTGCAAAAGGGTGACATCGACAGCTTCTTCACGGCATCAGGCAAGAAACCCTTTTCGCATCGCATCATCGTCAGTACGACCAATCATTGGAGCGAGCACGCCGAAGATGCGCTTCGCGACCAGCAACCTCCAGTAAGCAAGATTGATCTGCACGATCTGGAAAATAGCCAGATCGACTGGAATAGCTACGCACCGAAGGCTGAGCCGGTACTCAAGAGCAAGAAGGAACTGCGCGAGCATCAGCAGGCAGCGCTATCAGCTGCGCAAGCCGGTCTGTCTTCTGCTGATCGAGGCAAGCTGATCATGGCTTGCGGCACCGGCAAGACTTTTACTGCGCTCAAGATTGCTGAATCCCTGGCTGGCAAAGGCAAGCGCGTGCTTTTCCTCGTTCCCAGCCTTAATCTGCTGTCGCAAACCCTGACCGAATGGACGCAGGAAAGCGCAACGCCGCTGCACAGCTTTGCGGTCTGCTCCGATAGCGATGTCGGCAAGAAGCGGAAGAAGGAAGACGACACTGTTCAAACCTTCACCCATGAGTTGCGCTATCCAGCCACGACTGAACCGGCGCGACTGGCAACTGAAATGGGCAAGCGTCATGACGATCAGCACATGAGCGTGGTGTTCAGCACCTACCATTCCATCGACGTGATCAGCCGTGCTCAGCTTGAAAACGGCCTGGCCAACTTCGATCTGATTATCTGCGATGAAGCACACCGCACCACAGGTGCCACGTTCGATAGCGAAGACGAAAGCGCTTTCGTCCGCGTGCATGACAATGCTTATATCCGTTCCGCCAAACGGATTTACATGACGGCAACCCCACGCATTTACGGCGAGGGTGCCAAGGCCAGTGCGGAGAAGGACAACGTAGCGCTTTGTTCTATGGATGACGAAGCGCTCTACGGGAAAGAACTCTTCGTCATCACCTTCTCGGAAGCTGTTCGCCGTGGTCTGCTCTGCGACTACAAGGTGATCGTTCTGGCTGTTGAAGAGGCACACGTCAGCCGCCGAATTCAGAGCCTGCTGAAAGATCCCGACAACCAGTTGAAGGTCGATGATGCTGCCAAGATCATCGGCTGTTGGAAAGCCTTATCCAAGCAAGGTCTTGCTGACGATCTAGTTGGCGACGGTCAGGCCATGCAACGTGCCGTAGCCTTCTGTCAGGTGATCGAAATAGCCAAGGCTGGCAAGACACACAAGGTGAGCTCGAAGCAGATCGCCTCGATGTTCCAGTCCGTGGTGGAGGCATACCAGGAAGAGGAAGAATTCGAGCAGGTAGCTCGTCTCAACTGTGAAGCTGAGCATGTCGACGGCAGCATGAATGCCAGCGAGAAGGAAGCCAAACTAGCTTGGCTCAAGGATGCTTCGCCTGACAATACTTGTCGCATTCTCTCCAATGTGCGCTGCCTGTCCGAAGGTGTGGATGTTCCAGCGCTGGATGCCGTGCTGTTCCTGACACCCCGCAATTCGCAGGTTGATGTAGTGCAATCGGTCGGTCGTGTGATGCGGAACGCACCAGGCAAAAAACGCGGCTACGTGATCCTGCCAGTGGTCATTCCGGTCGGCGTCGAACCTCACGAGGCATTGAACGACAACCAGACCTACAAGGTGGTCTGGCAAGTTCTGCAGGCATTGCGCTCCCACGATGACCGCTTCGATGCGATGGTGAATAAACTGGATTTGATCGGCAGGGACACCAGCAAGATGGAAGTCATCGCCATCACCGACAAGATCGCCAAGAAGCAGGATAAATCCAAGGGCAAGACCAAGGGACAAACCGGACAAGGTGGCTTCACTATTGGTACGCTCGGCGATCAACCGAAGCCCGTACAGCACACACTTGAATTCGAGATTGGCGAAATTGAGCGAGCCATTTACGCCAAGCTGGTTCAGAAGGTCGGCAATCGTCACCATTGGGAAGATTGGGCAAACGACATTGCCAAGATTGCTCGCACCCACATTGACCGCATCACCGGCATTCTAGAAAACGAGGACAACACCAAAGAGCGAGAAGCCTTTAACGCCTTTGCTCATGAGTTGCGCGACGACCTCAACGATAGCATCACCGATGGCGAAATCATTGAAATGCTGGCGCAGCACCTGATCACCAAGCCGGTATTCGATGCGCTTTTTGAGGGTTACAGCTTCGCCCAGCACAATCCCATGTCGCAGGCCATGCAAGCGGTCCTGGATGTGTTGCAAGAGCATCACCTGAGTAAGGAAAGGGATACCCTCCAGTCGTTCTATGACAGCGTGAAATTACGAGCTGAAGGCATCGAAAACGCAACCGGTAAGCAGAAAATCGTGGTGGAGCTATACGACAAATTCTTTGCCAATGCCTTCCCCAGGCTGCGCGACAAACTGGGCATCGTCTACACCCCCGTAGAAGTAGTGGACTTCATTATTCACAGCGTCAACCATCTGCTGCAGCAGGAATTTGGCCAGACGCTAGGGAGCAAGGGCGTGCACATCCTTGACCCTTTCACCGGCACCGGCACCTTCATCACCCGCCTGTTACAGAGCGGCCTGATTACTACCGAGCAGCTGGCACACAAGTACCGACACGAAATCCATGCCAACGAAATCGTCCTGCTGGCCTACTACATTGCCGCAATTAACATCGAAGCCGTGTACCACGACTTGGCCGGCGGCGATTACCAGCCCTTTGAAGGCATCTGCCTGACCGACACATTCCAGATGCACGAAAAAGAAGACATGGTAGACGCTCTGCTAGTGGACAACAGCAAGCGCCGCAAGCGGCAAAAGGCGCTGGACATTCGCGTTATTATTGGCAACCCTCCATATTCCAAAGGACAAGGGGATGCAAACGATAACAATGCAAACCTTGCCTATCCCTGCCTTGATGCAAAAATCCGTGACACCTATGCTGCACGCTCGCGCGGACAAAACAAGAATGGTCTGTATAACAACTATGTCCGTGCCATTCGTTGGGCCAGTGAACGCCTAGGCGACAGCGGTGTCATCGGCTTTGTTACAAATGGTGGCTGGATTGATGGGATTGCCGAGTCAGGCATCAGACGCTGCCTAGCAGATGAGTTTTCAACCCTATATGTTTTTCACTTACGTGGAAACCAGTACACCTCAGGCGAGTTGTCTCGGCGAGAAGGTGGAAAGATTTTCGGCAGTGGTAGCCGTGCTCCGATTGCCATTTCCCTTCTGATCAAGAACCCCGAGGCCAGCCAGCCCGGAGCCATCCACTTCCATGATATTGGCGACTACCTGACCAGAGAACAAAAGCTGGAACGTATCAACAACCTAGCCAGCGTGGCCGGCATTACGGCAGAACAGAATTGGCAGACCATCATTCCTGATGAGCATGGGGACTGGTTGAAGCAGCGGGACAGAAGCTTGGACAGCTTCATTGCCTTAGGGGACAAACGCGATGACTCGGCCATTACCCTATTTGCCAATTACTCGGCTGGAGTGAAGACCCAGCGCGACGCCTGGTGCTACAACGCCAGCAAGCGCCAGTTGGCCGACAACATAGAGCGCATGATTGGCTTCTATAACGACGAACTGCAGCGATTCAACCAAGGCCGCGTAGACCTGAGCAAAAAAGAGAGAGAAGAGGCTCTGGATAGCGCAATCAACACCGACCCGAGCAAGATCAGCTGGACACGCGCCCTGAAACAGGAGCTTGCCAAAGGCCGCCCCTTGGCCTTCGATGCCAGCAAGATCGTGACCGGTCTGTATCGCCCATTCCAGAAGCGATGGATGTACTACAGCCGTCAGCTCAACGAAATGGTCTACCAGATGCCACGCATTTTCCCAGCAGGCGACACCAAAAATCTGGTCATTGCGGTGTCAGCCCCCGGATTCACCACTGGCTTTTGTTCACTGATGGCAAATCTCCCTCCGGAATTGTGTTTGGCTGCGATGAAGGGTGGCACGCAATGCTTCCCTCTTTACTTGTACGACGATGCCAGTGACACAAGCGAGCAGCCTCTGCACGCCGACCTTTTCGACACCCCAATATCCCCGGGGCGCCAGCGCCGTGATGCAATAACCGATGAAGGCCTGGCACATTTCCGAGGGGCTTATTCCGGAGAGCAGATCGGCAAGGAAGACGTTTTTTATTACGTTTATGGCCTGTTGCACTCCCAGGATTACTGCGAACGCTACGCTGACAACCTAGCCAAGGAGCTTCCCCGTATTCCCCGCGTGAAAACCGCAGTCGACTTTTGGGCCTTCTCCCAAGCCGGTCGCAAGTTGGCCGATCTGCATCTGAACTACGAAACTGTAGAACCGTATCCACTCAAGATCGAAGCGGCAGGAAAGCTCGCCGATGCAGACTACCGCGTTGAGAAGATGAAGTACGGCAAGAAGGGCAAGGACAAAGACCTCACCATACTGCACTACAACGACAAGATCACCCTGGCAGGTATCCCGCTGGAGGCCTATGAGTATGTGGTCAATGGCAAACCGGCGCTGGACTGGGTGGTTGAACGCCAGTGCGTAAAGATCGACAAGGACAGCGGTATCGTTAATGACGCCAACGATTGGGCTATTGAGACCATGAACAACCCCCGCTATCCGCTGGAGTTGTTCATGCGCGTTGTGACGGTCAGTCTGGAAACGATGAAGATCGTGAGGAGCCTGCCAAAGCTCGACATCCTCTCAAACTAGGGGTGGCCTGATCAGGTGTGTTGAGTCTGATGACGAGTGGCATTCGAATTCCGTAAAACCAAGCATTCGTCTTGAGGTCAGGTGATCCCGTGTGCATAATTGCTCAGGGTTTTTAGCTTTTAGGCCAACGGAGCCGCCGTAAGGGTTCCTAACATCACCGGTACAACAATATGCATGTCCGCTTTCTCGGATTCAACTTTGCAACAGATGCTGCCAACCTGGGTATTGGTGATTACATCCAATACATGGTTACCAAGCATGACCAAGCCTATGAGCTTGGCGAGCATAAGCGCTTTATCTTTTTCAACTCAACGCACTCTGCAGACTACCACGTGGGTTTGCTGGTAACCGTAAAGGACCAGAAGACCTTCTGTGAGCTGGTGAGCAAAGACAAAAAGTTGGTGGTCAAGGTCAATGAGCTTGATGCTGATTCAAACCTGATGGACTTCAACTTTTTCGTTATCAACAAGTTGAACGGCATCGGTCTTTACCAGCACTACCATCAATCCTGTAGCGTGAACTCGTTCGGATATTTCAATAACCGGCGATTTGCAGAGTACAGGAAAGAGAAGATCGACCTTGAAATTGGTCAGATTCCTGAAGAAAAACTCAGTGAAGCCAAGAAAAAAGCGATACGACAGAAATACACCGGTAGCCTCAGCTGGGAAATTCTTGTCCGCAAAGAGAAATTGCTGGAGCTAATCCAGCAATTGAAGCGGGTGAAGGCCTTCGAATACTCATTCGGAACACTGACGGTTAAGGAAGATGAGTTTAAGCCACTGAAAGGGTTTGTTAAGAAGGAAAAGACGACTCTCTCGTTTACAACTCAGTCACCTGTTCAGGCTTTGGCCGAGGCAATCAACAATATCGTTTCCGTGAAAGACATCGAGGATGGGAAAGTCGTCGGTGTTGATAGTGACGGGATCGATCGAGTACTTCGGATTACGGACAATCCAGATAACTTCGGAGAGTACGATTACGATGCGGTTGCACCAAAAATCAATTCGCTGGATATCGACGAATTCGAGAAATCGTGGGTGATCACGGAGCTGCTGGCAAAGTGTCAGGAATACAAGCACATCTTCCAGGCGAAGGTTAAATGAAGATTAGGGTATTGCTGTCAGTGCTTGTCGCCAGCATTACAGTGGCACTTATTTTTTTTGCAGTGCCTGATCTTTCGATCATCCCTGATTACTACGCCAAAAACATCCGAGGCAGTCTGTTTGCTGGATTTCTAACGGTAGGAAGTTTCTTGCTGTCTCTCAAAGCCTTCATTGTGGTGAAGCTAAAAGAGAACGTTTTCGATACGCAGGTCTACAAAGACAAACTGACCGAGTTGAGAAAAATAAACCCGGAACTGACCCTGTACGGACCTGTTAAGAGACTGAGTAAGCTGCTTTTTGTCACCATTTCATCTGCAATAGCTGCCTCGATTTCTCAGCTTACAATTGGCCTTCTTGATTGCTGGATCGCCGTGCTGCTGTGCGCCTTCCTTGCGGTTTTTGCCATGGCGATGTTGGTGGCAACCCTGCTACTAATTAGGCGCACGCTAGACGAATGGCTGGAGTACCTTGAAGAGGCTCACAACAACGCTACGGCAAAGTAAAAATCAAATTAGGGATTCTCTGTAGGAAAAACATGTCCAGTTTGTGGATCTGGACAGCAGCCAGCGAACTCGCGTTGAAGAGCGGCGACCTTCCCCTGTTGCCGAGGGTCTCCAGATAGCATTGTGAGCAGCATGGTTCCCATGAGTGACAGGCCGTTCGATTGCCGTAAAACCTGCTCGATTAGGCCAATAGGGTAGCCTTCTGCCTTTCGCGTCAGGGGGTGCAAGCCGACGTGAATGTAGCTGCTGAGTGCCTTCCAGGAATATTCCTTGAATTCCTTCAGCTGACTCATCACTACATCTGGAGCTTTCCCTTCAAGCTCATCCAACATTTTTGCGAGCATGGGACCTTCGTTGGCTTTTTTTGCGTTCTCTGTCGTGAGCGGAGCGGACAATTTTTCTACCCAATCCTCCGAGGCACCGTAAAGAAGCCAAATTCCTCGCGTGAGCGCTTCGTATTGGACACGGAACAAAGCGAAGGTGCTGGTGAATCCCCTGCCTTCAAGCAATGTGAGGAGGCCAATGGCATGCTCTAGGGAAATGACGGCCGCCGTTGCTGACAGTACGTAGCGGCTTCCAGTGTGAAGACTAAGTTGCTCTCTGTGTTTGTCGATAGCCGAATGCAATCCGATGGACTGCTCCAACAGTACATCAAGGGTCGGTATGTTTGCTGGCATTGCGTTTGTGGCAAGTAGTGCAACTTGCGGGAGTGGTGATCAGTAGTATTGAGGATAGCGCAGATATGACAAAGGTGAGGAGCATCAAACAGCGACGGGGTTGTAACGATCGTCTGGAATCGATGAGTGTCTTGAAAAGCCTTCCTGGCTTGGAGAGATCCTTTTTAGCTAGGGATTGATTGCTTTGTAAGGAACACACGTCGCATGTATACTGAGTCCGAAAGGCGTTGGAACGCCTTTGCTCATCTTCAGATGAGGCGCTGAAGGTTTTGGGATTGACGGTAAATTTGTCGGTAACAAATTTTTTCTTGTTCTGAATTGGTTGCAAGGTGGTCGTGTGCACATGTTTTTCAAGTGAGAGACTGTCCAGTCCTTTTAAAAACGGGTAAAACGACGGGTAACAAGTAAATTACAACTTTGCTTTTCTTATGCCTGGCAAGGGGTTCATTGGTGTAGTTGTGTTCCGCCCATCCCACCAGCTATACCATAAGGCCCTGACAGACAAGGTTTTCCTTGGAACTCAGGGCTTTATACTTTCTGGCTTTCACACAAACTTTCACACACGATGTCTAAGCCAGACAAAATGCCTACCCCTTGGCGACACCCGAAGTACGGCTCCTACTACCTGAAGAAACGCGTCCCAACCGACATCAAGCATGTTTGGCAGGGTGTTGATCCTGTCCAGATTTCGCTGGGCACAAAGGACGCCTCCGAAGCCCACATCCGCATATCCCGTGAGTGGCTAAAGCTGCAAGACAAGTTCAGCGAGTTGCGCCGCTTGGCTGCGCGTCAGGTCGGTTTGTGTGAGGAAATCATCCCGGATTTGCTTGAAGAGTGGTTTCACGAAAACCTCAAGGAAGATGAAATCTGGAGGTTTGACGGCACCATTGCGAAAGCTGATGGTGACAAGGCTGCTGGTTACTCGGCGCTAATCGACCAGTTGGCCGAAGGGGCTGGCTCTGGCAACCACCCTGATTTTCTGATCAGAAGCGCCGCCTTCTTCCTCAGCAAGAAGGGCATCAACTACGACCGGACGGGTTTTGTCTACGCCAAGTTCCTTGGTCAGCTTTCATCCAAGTACGCCCATTACCTCAGTGCCTTGTCTCGACGCGATGAAGGCCAGCGAGTGCAGACCCCTGCGCCCCCGAAGGCCAAGGATTTGATGTCGCTTGACGACCTTTACGAGAAGTTCAAGGCCTACAAAATCGCCAACGTGAAGTGGAAAGACCCGGAAACCCAAGACAGGCGAGAATATGGCCCGATTGTGCGTGAGTTCGCTTCTGTCGTCGGGAAGAAGCCTGTCCATCAACTGATGCACGAAGATGCGGTGAAGTATTTTGAGCATACGATTTCGCGTACCGACATCGCGCTTGGAACCAAGAAGCGCAACCTTACGCGCATCAAGACATTGCTCCTGTTCGGCAAGGATCAGTACAAGGTGCCTGACATCACAGGCCCGTTGCAGATCACCGCTGACTACAAGAAAACCCATAACTCATACGTCAGGTTCAGCAAGGACGATCTGAAAGCCCTGTTCGATTCCGAAACGTACAAGTCTGGCTCCTTCAAGAAGGCATCCCAATACTGGCTGCCATTGATCGGCCTGTATTCTGGTGCGCGGATTGATGAGCCAGCCAGTTTGCTGGTGACCGAAGTTCGACAGATGGAAGGCGTGTGGTGCTACTTCATGAGCAGCGATGAAGCCAACCAAGGCGGCAAGAACGACTATGCCCCGCGATGGGTGCCGATTCACCCGAAGCTGCTTGAAGCTGGCTTCTTGGAGTACTGGAAAGCGGTAAAGGCTGAAGGCCACGCCCGTCTGTTCCCGGAAATGGGCAATGCCGAGCGCGACGGATGCGGCAAGAGGGCAACAACCGATTTCACCGAGTATCGGCGTGGTGTTGGCGTAGGGGCGCTAACGGGGCGCAGCAACAAGGCGTACCACTCATTCCGAAGCACCCTGATTTCCGAACTCAAGGAGCGGGGTGTCGATGGCGACTTGCGACGAAGCCTTGTGGGTCACGCCAGCGAGAAGCGTGATGTCCATGACGACATCTACGACCAAGCAGATTTCCAGCCGAAGAAGGCTCTTGCCGCTATCTCACGGGCTGACTTCGGTTTGAAGCATCCGAGGTTCGTTGATTCCGAGTCCATGCAGAAGGCGCGAAGGCGATACATGAAGAAGTCTGGCTGAAAAATCCGAAAAAATTCGTGAGGGGATTCCTTGATTTGAGCCAAGGCGACTTCCCCCCTCTACCCCCTGCTCTAGGTGTTTCGCTGCGAATAGCGCCGGTCTCTCTCGATTTTGATTCGGTGGCCCCAAGCCTCCTGCAACCTTAAGCCCACCCTTGCTACTGAGGTAGCACTTAGAGACCCACGAAGTTCAATGTTCGCCCCGATAGCGGCCTCTTTTGCTAAACGCGAAGAGTCATCGAGCGCCACATCAGGCAGCGATACGAGCCATTGATTGAATGATGCATGACCGGCCAAATGCCTTACTTGGCTGTCATCCTCACTCCAGCGAACGATTTTGCTAACGGTCGAGCGTACTTGTGAATCCTCGAACAGCTTCACCGCGAGGTATCCGCCCACTACGACAATGCCGAGGACGCCCATGAAGGTAGTGATTGCATCCATTTAGATAAGTAGTTGTTGAGTGAGCTTGAAATTGTACAAACCATTCTGTCACAAGGGAATCGGCAGGTTGCCCACTCAGGGTGCAGCCTGACACCACAGTTTGCCCTGACGGAATAGGCGTCAGATCGAAGTGCATTTCGATTCGACTTGACACTAGTGATTCGCACTCTTAGACTTTGTCCTGACACATCACTTCAGGAGGTCTTCACCATGTCCGGGCAAAACGTCGGCTACCTTCGGGTCAGCACTCTTCTCCAGAACACCGCACGACAACTTGAAGGCGTATCGCTGGATACCATCTTCGAGGACAAGGCCAGCGGCAAGGACACATCCCGCCCCCAGCTTGAAGCCTGTCTGAGGCACCTGCGCTCAGGTGACACGCTGCACATTCACAGCCTTGACCGACTGGGCCGCAACCTGGATGACCTCCGCCGGATCATCAGCGACCTCACCGGGCGTGGTGTCGTCGTGAAAT
>Ga0316604_10003140_pt1 | contig 11818 bp, 10 predicted proteins | sample OWC_soil_day20_C_FD_207650 | JGI IMG/M metagenome (GOLD analysis project Ga0316604, IMG submission 207650) | Wetland soil microbial communities from Old Woman Creek delta, Ohio, United States - OWC_soil_day20_CT | ecosystem: Environmental > Terrestrial > Soil > Wetlands | place: USA: Ohio... | reverse complement strand
CAGTCACGCTTAGCATCAATATTGCCAAGCCTAAGTTCTTTTTGTTTGCCACATTTTATCCGCGCAACCGCATCTGTTACTTTTCTTGTAACAAATTCGATACCACGCAAAGGAGATTCATGATTAAATAAAATACCACTGCAGCCGAATATATCGAAACTTTCGCGATAATTGACCGTAATCCAGTGCCCATATAGTTTTGCTACGCCGTATGGACTTCTCGGATAAAAGGGTGTCGTTTCTGATTGCATTGGTTCTTGTATTAGTCCAAACATCTCACTAGTAGATGCCTGATAGAATCTAATGGATGGGTCTGTTAAACGAATGGCTTCCAAAACGTTTAATACGCCTACGCCAGTAGCTTGGGCAGTTAAAATCGGCTGCTGCCAGGAGGTTGCTACAAAGCTTTGGGCACCGAGATTATACACTTCTGTTGCCTTAGATTTCTGGATAGCCCGAATCAGTGAAGATAGATCAGTTAAATCTCCTTCAATCATTTCTACCTGCTTGTATATACCCAAAAACTTTAAACGCCAGCTGGAGTCTGTACTTCTTCTGGCCATAAAGCCAAAAACCTTATACCCTTTACTTAGCAGTAATTTTGCTAAATATGCTCCGTCCTGCCCTGTGATACCAGTAATTAATGCACTTTTCATTGGTAAATCTCTCCTTATAATGTGTCAAAGTTATTTTAATTTTACATTAAATATTGCCATTTGCTTATCTACATAGTCTTTTAATTCTTGCCGGAAGCGTTCGGGCGAAAATCGCAATGCGTTTTCACGGCATGCCTGAGGGCATATCTTATTTGAGCAAGTTTCGAAAGACTTAATAGCTGTAACTAAAGACTCTGTAGTTTGTTCTGAGAAGAAAACACCGGTAGGAACAGGCTTGTCCAAGCCGATAATAGTTTCTGCAGCGCCGCCTTTACCAAAGGCTATAACTGGCGTACCGCACGCTTGAGCTTCAAGTGGCGTAATACCAAAATCCTCTTCTGCCGCGAAAATAAACGCTTTTGCCTTCTGCATACAGTCTTTTAAGACCTCGAACGGCTGATAGCCTAATAGTTCAACATTTTTACCAGCCTTAGCTTTTATTTTTTTATAATCCGGTCCTTCTCCTATAACAATTAATTTTTTATCAGGATATTCGGCGAAAGCCTCAACAATTAACTCAATCTTTTTATAAGGTACCATACGCGAAGCAGTAAGATAGAAATTTTCTTTTCTTTCTGCTAAGGTAAACTTATCAACCTCCACCGGAGGGTATATCACGTGCGATTCACGACGATAAACTTTCCAGATTCGCCGAGCTATAAAATTAGATATAGCCATAAATCCATCAACACCATTTGCTGTGCGATAATCCCAATTACGAATGTGATGCAACATATATCGGGCAAACCAGCCCTTTAGGCTTTTGTCCAATCCGGTTTCTTTTAAATATTGATGCTGTAAGTCCCATGCATATCGAATAGGCGAATAGCACATGCACAAGTGGAGTTGATCTGGGCCAGTAAGAACCCCTTTGGCAACTGCGTGGGAGCTAGATATAATCAACTCGTAGGATGATAGATCAAATTGTTCTATCGCAAGGGGCATTAGTGGTAAATAGTTACGGTAATGTCGCTTAGCCAAAGGCATATTCTGAATAAAAGACATTTTAACTTCTTTATTTAGAATAAACTTTTTACTGTCACAGGGTAAAAAATCAACTATACTAAATAAATCTGCCTCAGGAAAAACATGTAGCATTTGTTCAAGTACTCGTTCTGCGCCTGCATAGGTAACTAGCCAGTCATGAATAATTGCAATTTTCATGTACCCTCTCCAGTAAATACTTATAGTTATTCAGAGTATATCATAGCTTATCTTTTAAATTAATACAATAGCTCCCGATAAACATTCATAGTTTCATCTGCGCATTTCTCCCACGTGAATTTTTGCGCCCATTCTAAACCTTTTTTCTGCATCTCCAATCTAACCGCATCTTTCTCTATCACTTGACGCATTGCTTCGCATAATTCCTCTGATGATGCTGGATCGAACATAATACCCGCATCACCTACTACCTCTGGAAGAGAGGATGTATTCGATGTTATAACAGGCGTTCCGTAAGACATTGCTTCCAAAGGCGGCAATCCGAATCCTTCGTATAAAGAAGGGTATACAAAAGCCAAAGCATTTCTGTACAGTATCGATAGCTCTGCGTCACTAACATAACCAGTAACAATTACTCTATCATCAATTTGTCGTTCTTTAAAACGTGCAAATATTTCATTATACATCCAGCCTTTACCACCAGCTAACACAAGTTTTAAATCTCTACTGATACCTTGTTGGCATAAAACAGAGAAAGCATCGAGTAAACAAAGAAGATTTTTGCGAGGTTCAAGAGTACAAACGCTGAGAATAAAAGGAGATTTTATCTTTATCCCTGCTAAAAAAAGCTGTTCTTCACTCTTGGCCGCCCTCCTATCATCATTTCGTAAAGAACATCCCAAGTACGTTACCGTAACCTTTTCCTCTGGGACCTTAAAATGCTCGATAATCTCATGCTTAGAGTTTTCCGATATTGTCAATATGTGGTCAGCTTCAAGCATTCGATTTTTGAAAAATTGTGCCATCTGGACACGCCGAAATGGCTGGAATTGTGGATATAAAAAACAAGACAAGTCAGCAATTGTAACAATCGTTGGTCCGGAGAATTTACGAGGAATGAAATTAGGTTCGTGAAGCAAATCGTAATTACCATTGAATCCTTCAAAATCCCACGGCAAATATTTGGATTTATCACATATTCCTCTAATTATGTTGATATTAGAAGGCAATACGTTTTTATTATCATAATTCCTTCTCAGTAAAACGTGAAACTCTGCTTCCTTTGCATATTTCTGTAACGCAATGGCCAACGATATTGCATAATTCCCAATCCCCGTGCTATTTGATTTGATACAAGTCCCATCAAGTATTATCTTCTTCACTACAACTGCTCCTGTCATTCCCATAAGGCAATCTATTCCCAAGTAAAATAACCTAACCAACTATCCCTCATCCCACTGCCAAGTGTGTTTTGCCAATACTTGTTGAAGAACATCTGACAAAGGTTTCTTTTGTGCGCTACCCTCACAACCCAAATGAATAACTTCGACTATCTTCAGATAGTCATCTATGCTCCTTGCCTTCTTAGTTTCTACAACCGAATTAAAGCTAAAGTATCTGTTGTAACACATCATTAACTGTTTCTGTCCATTTAGGTGCAGTGTAGTATTTTTTTATATGCTCACTTCTTCGATTAACAAGTTCAGGATTATCCAAGTATTCACGAATTTTTTCTTCCCACTCACTTACATTCCATGGATCAAGATATTCTACAAATTCTGTCCCAACCTCTGGTAATGATGAAGTATTTGAGGCTATGCACGGTTTACCAAAAGATAAACTTTCACCGACTGGTAATCCCCATCCCTCATAAAGTGATGGATACACAGAAAAATAGCAATTCAAATATAAATATGAAAGTTCATCATCATTTACATGATTCAAGATGGTAAAAAGATTATGAACACGATGATCTAATTTGATATCAGTCATCAGCTCTGCTACCCCCCATCCTTGCATCCCGACAAATATAACTTTAGGTAAATTTTTATATCCTTTATCAACTAATCTAGTCATAGCTCTGTATATGACTTCATGATTTTTTCTTCTCTCAATAGTAGAAACAAAAAGAATATATTTATCTTTTGCCAAATTTTTGATATCAGGATTAATTTTATCAAAATCTGGTTTCTTCAAATCTGACCCCAAAGTTATTACACTTGTGATAGGATGAGGAATATTTAGTTGATCTAAAAAATTCAGGAAATCTATTTTAGAATTGTTCGAGATACAAAGAACATGATGTGCTGCCCAAGCTAAATCGCTAAAATATTTGGCAAAAAAAGCTGCTACATCAGTAACACATAAGTGTGGTCTAAGGTAAGGTATTAAATCATAGCACATAAATATATTTTTAACTTTAAAATCACGCTTCAGAATGTATAGCTGCTGCATATTCTTATATTCCCAATCTAGTCCCACAGATATATATATATCATTGGGTAAAAAAGTTATACTTTCAGACTTGCTTGCTATATCTTTCTTAGTACTTAAAGAATGCGTAATTGATTTTAACTTTCGCTTCAAAGAATATGTGCATCCGTCATATTGTTGGGCAAGGTATGACAGCAATGGCGTTTTTACTTCCTCTGGTAGCCCTTTGAATAAGTACCGATTCGTTCTTCTTACAAATTGACGAATTAGGGAATAGAGTGGCTTCTGAGATTGCTTGTAAGAATCACAATTTTGATTCTTACCATAATTATCAATTCGATGTAACCACTCTTTTGCCTCAGAAAACTCAACAGTATTAAAAGAAAAGTCGGATTTATCATATGTACAGTATTTCACATTTTTCCATTCCTGATTATTTAGGAAAAATCGAAGCAATTCAGTTTCCACACGAACGATTCCCACAGCAGGTCGATTCCATTTTTTTACTGTGGTTAAATCAAGCCATATTGACATTTTTTTTCACCATCTCATCTACTTTTATAACAACATCTTTCAAGCATTGCTTCCAAACAAGTGCTTCGGTAGATTTTTTCCGTAACTCCTCATCTACAAATGGGGAAGCATCAAGCAAATCACGCAAACAACACTGAAACTCGATTGGATCATCTTTTATATATGTTCCCGGTAAAGAACTATGGCTTTCAAAGCCCCTGAAACTAGTTGTTGTACCCAATACATAGGAATTAGATCTTAAAGCTTCCGCTGATTTAAGATTTGATCCTCCTCCTGAAGTTATCGGCAATACAATGACATGTGCCAAACTTTTTATGGCATCTAACTCTTTATTAGTTACTCCCCCCCACATGCTTAATCGGCTCGCATTGATTTCTTTCCACCGTCTCTGCTGAGAAGAGTGACGTATAAGATCACATACGCCTCCTAGTACTACAATCTTGCGATCAGGCGGTAAAAAAGCTAGTGAATTGTTAAATATTGAAAAAAATCCAGTAGCATTGGGTGGATGTCCACTTGCTATATATAAAGCAAATGGTTCTTTAGGCAAACTAGACTTTACTGAAAGTTGGACTTCGTGACTAACAACTCGATCCTCTACCCCATTCAATGCGAGAATAATTTTTTTCGCCCCATATTCGCGCAGGACCGAGGCATCATAGCTCGATACTACAATTGTTAAATCGGCCTCACTTGCACAAGTCTTTTCTAGCGATAATATTCTTTCAATTACTTGATCTTTCATCGGATTTGAATAAAAACATAATATTTTTTTCTTAAGTTCATTCTCAATATTCTGCGATGAATAAATAAGAACAGGCCTATTACTATATTTTTCATGTTTCAATCTTGCGGCTGCTTCATATAACCACGGCTGTTCAAGATGAATTACATCTACGTGAGCTGGACATATCGACACCATTTTATTCCAAGCACATTTATCTTTAACAATAAATTCACCACTCTGTAAGTCTGTAATATATGGAACGTCTATACCACAAAACCTTCTATAACAACTACCATTCGCAAATGGAATATCATAATATGTATCATATTCATTCACATATGAGTCCTGTTCACGTACTGAAACCAAGGTTACTTTATAGCCATTCTGTTCATACATACGTTTAATATTGAAAGCACGAATTTGGCCTCCATGACGGGGAACTTTAATAGGATATGTTGTTAACATTAAAACATGCACAACCATATACCTCCATTGCTATATGTCAGGATTTTATACACCATTATTACAGGCAAGACGATAACCATTAAGAGGGATTTTATTATCTCACAGACTAGGTATCTTTTAATCGGTTTAGAGTCATTAATAATCACTCTACATAGCCATTATTCTTGATTTTTACTACTTCTCGATTACAACACTAGACTACACTACTTCAAAGTGTCATCTAGTCACCATTTTAAAAACTCATCATTAGCAGATTATGAGTTTATTTTGAAGCTTTTTTTTCATTTTCATCAATAGCCACAGCCATCGTAATAATATCTTGATTTGTGAGCCTATATTCATTAGCTATTTGAGCAATTTCATTTATCAGTTTATAGTAGCTATTCTTGCACCCATTATCACTTTTTTCATTATTTAATTGCTCAAACGCAGAAATTGCATCTTTTGCAGATTGGTCCCAACTGAATTTTTTTGATTGTTTTACTGCATGTAGTTTAAGTGATTGCCAAAATGATGCGTCTGTAAGTACGCGCTCAATCAGACATGCCATACTTTTTGTTGATGCAGGATCGAAAAGCGCATCTTCTCTCCCAATAACCTCTGGAATACTACTTGTAGACGATCCAATTGTAGGCACACCACAAGACATTGCCTCCAATGCAGGAAGGCCAAATCCTTCATGAAACGAAGGGAAAACGAATAAATGGCATGCCGAATAAAGTATCATCAACTCTTCATCTGACACATAACCTGTTAAAACCATATCATCTTCATCTAATCCAGCCTTAACAGCAATATCCCGAAGGATTTTTTTTTCTTCATTATTTAACTTACAAACCAATACCAATTGATACTCTTTCCGCAAATTTGATGGTAAAAGTCCAAAAGCCTTAATCAAGCCGTCAAAATTTTTACGCAGTTCAAAAGCACTCATATGCATAAGAAAGCTACGTTTTATACCAAAGCGAGTACGTAACATTGAAAAAATGTCCTCTGTTATATCTATCTTTGAAAACGTTATATCTGCTGCGGAGGATATATTGACAATACGTTCTTTTTCAATACCAATATTATCAATAGCTTCTTGTTGTGCCGATCTAGAAATCGCTAATAAAAAATCCGCCCGCTTTAGAAATTCCAATTTTCTATAATACCATTTCCTCAATGGCTCCCAATCAATGTAGCGTTCTGGATATAGAAAGGGAATAATATCATACAATATCACAGCCGTTAGAATTTCAGGAAAAAATTTGCCAACAGAAGTAATTGAATTATCCGTTGCCCCCTCAAAAAGACTACTCACCAGTAAAAGCTCAGGAGCAAGATCATAGATAAATTTTTCTCGCAACAACTCTGAGGCATGTATTCGCCATTTATTTTCAATGTTTAGTTCATCAACAGGTCCTACCGCACTAAACACAATAATATGATGGTCAGGAAGAATTCCCGAAAATGACTCGCGAATCTCATCGATTGTATCTGGGAAAAGCCCATTAAGTAAAATAAAAATTTCATGATGCCCACAATTCCGAATCATAGCCTTCGCAAGTGAAATACTATATCGACCAATACCTCGAAAACGACTACCTGATTGAGCCCCCTGCAAGTCAATAAAAATTCTCATCAGCACCGCCCTCTCCCATAATAACCCCTATTCTGCAGACTTTTTTTCAATCGCTACATTGATATCCCTATAAATCTCTTGCGCACGGGGCGAGAGCAGTTCTGGTTTTTGGATACAGAACATAGGAACCGTAGTCACTTGATTTTTATCAATATTTCGGAGATGACCCATTAGCCTTGGAAAACGCGAAAACACATTAAGCACCACTCTTTTTACTTTTGGGTTCACATTCACCTTATGCTTGAGGACAATTAAAAGTTTTCGGAAAATCCGCCGAGGTCGGCTGGCTGGGGAAAGTGATAACCATACAATACTTCTGCGAATAATCCATCGCGCACCCTTACCAGCTAGTCGAAGTGGAAACGTCATTTTCCATGAACGACTATTAGCAATAGTATAATAATGTTGCCACGCATTATCTATTCTCGCTTCAAGTCGAGAAATGCTGCAGGAGATACTAGTATCATATTTTTGGGCCAACTGCTCCAGAGTAATACCATATTCCTTTGCAAAAGGCTCATCGAAGAGTTGCAACCATTCTTGATTTGCCTTTTTCTGCGCTACTACCGCACAATCCGGACTCACCCCGGTAAGGACGGATAACAAAGAAACCTGCGTCAATTTATCTAAATTAAAATCTTCTTGCAGACGCAAGACTTTTGTTCGTGTAAATCCAAACGTTTCAGTCAGGAAAGAAAGTAAAGTAACAGGGATAGGCCGCAGATGAGTTGGATCAAGATAAAAGTTGGAACTGCTCACTCGCAAATTTTCTATATTTGGCATTTCCATGATGAGTAAACCACCAGGCTTAAGAACACGTAGTGCTTCTTGAATTACGCATTGTAAATCATGAAACGTAAGATGCTCAACTACATGAAAGGCAGACACAATAACCTGGCTTTCATTCTGCAATGTACGAAGAAAAGCAATGCCGTCTCCTTGCGATGCGGGAAGCTTCTTTTCATAACATTCTTGTAGCATCCCTTCATTAAGATCAATTCCAAATGGAGAAAAACCCATTTCCAGCATTAACTCCAGCCATTCACCACGACCACAGCCAATATCAAAAACAGGTTCCCCAACATAGATTTTCGCTAGTGGCTCAATAAAAGGCAAGTATTGCTTACGCAAATTTTTAATAACTTCGCGTGGTGCATAATGACGTTCTTCAAAAGCACGATAAAAATGGCTCATAGCAAATTCTTGTACATTTTTATCAACCATTATAATCTCCTTGGCATATCAGAATTTTCAAAATCGCAATACATGTTTTTTCTTTCAATTTTTAAAATCAGAATATATTCACAACAACCCTACTGCACTTTTATAACCATATTTTTTGGCGTTGCAGAACTAATACCTCATGGTATCTCTCAAAATTTACGATTATTGATTTATATACTTAATAAGTGTTGCAGGGTTCCCCCCCACAACGCTATATGGTTCAACATCCTTAATAACCACTGAACCTGCAGCAACAACAGCATGCTCACCGATTATACAAGGACCAAGTACCGTCGCATTACTAGCAATCCATGCTCCCTGTTTAATAACAACATCTCTGCCACTATCAGGTATTGTGTTTTGCCTTTGAAAATTAAATTTTTCGTAATTATGAGTTCCTGTTAAAATAGAAACATTATGCCCGAAGAAAACATAATCCCCAAGAAATATATGTCCACTTGATACATTAAACAATGCATTATTAACAACTACCGTTGTGGCAATATGTACTTTAGATTTATTACCAAATATCAGACATTTTCCGAGTTGCATTTCATTATATAGTTCATTCATATGGATGTGGATTTCTTCCTTAATATGTGTATCCACATATTGCTGTATTTGCTTTCTAGCAATAGAAGCTATTACTCTTTCCAGAATAGAATAAGACCACTTTTTAATTAATTTCACAATCATAAAAGCATCCTCGTTCAATACAAATCTTTGGCTCTAGCCAGTTGCATCCTACAAACTGAGCATGTGCTAAATTCATCACAGAGAAGTCAGTTGCCAGATCCTTCCATTGGTAATTTCTTGCTAAATGAGTCTCTGAATCAGTGAGAGCAATCGCCACAGAATAATTTCCAGGCCCAATATTTGCATTAAAATTAATTTCGTATTTCACTGCTTCTCCTTTTATAAGATTATAAAGTGGCGAACCATTATAATAGCTACTTGTCCCATAAATAGTTTGTCCATGTACATCTTTAATCATAAATCCCATAACCAACTTAGATATGTCCAAATTAATCTTTACTTTGACACATAAGGTTACCTTTTCACCAACACCAACGACTTCAACTTTTTCACCTTTACAATTTAGTAAATAGGCATTATCGATTTCTGCCTCACCCGTACCGGAAATGGTTTGTACCTTGCCGTCTTCATTCAATACTTGTTTAACTGTTTCATTACCTTTTTTAGCAATAAGAGCATTATAATAATCCATTATTTCTTCAGGTTTGCCTTCTTTAAAAACAGCTCCCTCATTTAGCAGAATCGCGCGATCACAGATTGACTGAATAGCAGACTTGTCATGAGAAACAAGAAGAAGTGTAGTTCCTTTTTCACGAAACTCTCTAATCCGCGCAAAGCTCTTGTGCTGAAAATACGTATCCCCCACCGATAGCGCTTCATCTACAATGAGAACATCAGGCCGTATTGCAGTAGCCACACTAAAAGCTAAACGAACCTGCATTCCGCTTGAATAAGTGCGAACTGGTTCATCAACTGCCTCTCCAATTTCCGCAAAGTTCTCAATATCATCCATATGAGCCATAATCTCAGACAATGAATACCCCATGAGTTGCCCTGACATGATTGCATTTTGTCTACCAGTAAAGTCAGGATGAAACCCCATTCCGAGTTCAAGAAGGGCGGCTACTTTACCAAGAATTTGCACCTGACCAGTTGTTTGCTGAGCTGTTCCCGTAATTATTTTCAATAATGTACTTTTACCTGCGCCATTCATACCGATTATACCAAGTGCTTCTCCTGATTTTACAGTAAAATTGATATCCTTAAGAACCCATTTTACATTGTGCCGAATTCTACTATTCGGCACCAACCATTCTATCAATCTATCCCATCGACCCATATACTGCTTATAGCCTTTACTTACATTACTTACTTGAATGCTAATACTCATAGTTCATCCACCATTTCACCAACATGATTACGATACAATCGGAGCGCAATCATACATAAACCGCCAGAGATCAATCCAACTATTGCTGGGCCTTCCATGTTTGGCCATTTTTGCTCAACAAAAACAGTTTGGAAACCTCCGATAATTTGCATTATGGGATTCCACTTAAGAAAACCTACGGCCCATTGGGGAATAATGGATATCGGGTACACAATTGGAGTCATCCAAAACCAAAACTGCATAACTATACCCAATAGCTGCCCTACATCGCGAAAAAATACATTAAGAACGCCCAATGTAATTCCTAGCCCCATCGAAAATAAGATGAGAATAATCAATAAGGGAACAACAGACAAAATCAAAAATCCCGGGAAATTTCCGGAAATCATAAGAAACAGCAGAAATAAGCATGATATAATTAAAAAGTTTATAATTGCAGTACAAACAACCGTAACTGGAAGACAAATTCTGGGGAAATTCAGTTTCTTTATAATGTTTGCATTATCTAAAAAGACTGTTGTGCAGCGACCAACAATTTCTGCAAACAGTCCCCACGTTAATATTCCCGCACACAAAAATATACTATATCCAAATGTGCTATCTATTCCCGGGAGTTTCGCTTTCATTACTTGAGAGAAAATGACCGTATACACAATAATCATGGCAAGAGGATTCACTACTGCCCATGCAGCTCCAAATAAAGATCTTTGGTATCGCGATTGAAATTCTCTCTTTACGCAACTACTAATAAACTGCCGATATTGAAAAATCTTCTTAAACATAAATATTTTTTATCTCCTCTATAGCAAATCATACTTATTGTTAATTAAGTGTTGCCCTAATTTACTCTCACTAGCAACCCATGACCACAAATCTCAATAAGCCCCATTTCTACTAACGACAACCCTCACAGTTTTTAACAACAAAACAATATCTAACCACAACGACCAATTTCTAACATACCAACATTCCAAATTGAGTCGCCCCTCAAAATTAATCTCGTTTCTGCCGCTTACTTGCCAAAGGCCTGTTATTCCAGGAGTGGCCATAAGTATCGTATCACGGTAAATACCCATTCGTTCTCCCTCAGATTCTAGATACGGTCGTGGACCAACCAGGCTCATTTCGCCTTTTATTACATTGATGATTTGCGGCAACTCGTCCAAACTATATTTGCGAAGCCATTTACCCACACGGGTTACACGGGGATCATAGGTTTTCAATTTAGCGTAACATTCCCATTCTTGTTTTGCTTCCGGACATGAACTTAAGTATGACTGCAG
>Ga0316604_10003139_pt1 | contig 11820 bp, 11 predicted proteins | sample OWC_soil_day20_C_FD_207650 | JGI IMG/M metagenome (GOLD analysis project Ga0316604, IMG submission 207650) | Wetland soil microbial communities from Old Woman Creek delta, Ohio, United States - OWC_soil_day20_CT | ecosystem: Environmental > Terrestrial > Soil > Wetlands | place: USA: Ohio... | reverse complement strand
CCAAGGCGCCACGTAATTGGCTGAAGCGGGGGGGCAGGGCCGCCCCGCTTTTCTTTATGTATATATGGCTGACCTGTATCAAAATTGCGTTGGTTAAAACGCCGAACGATCCACGCTTAGCGCAATTTCGATACGGATAAGACACTATGGAACCTGCTGACAATAATCCTCCGGCCAAGCCGGGTAATGCTCCCGCGCCAGTTTCTTTCTACGAGAAACACAAAAAAGTTTATATCCGGGAGGTCAAGGGCTGGTGGAATAACTGGCGCTGGATTCTGGTGCTCTTTACTCAGGTGCTTTTTTATGGGGCACCTTGGTTGGAGTGGAATGGGCGGCAGGCAGTTCTTCTGCACCTCGTCGAGCGTAAGTTCTATCTCTTTGGCTTGGTCCTGTGGCCTCAGGATGTCTTCTATCTCGCATTGTTGCTGATCGTTTCAGCTTATGCGCTGTTCCTCTTCACAGCCATCGCCGGACGATTGTTCTGTGGTTACGCCTGTCCCCAAACGGTGTACACAGAAATATTCATGTGGGTCGAAAACCGAATCGAGGGTGACCGTGCTGCGCGGATGAAACTCGACAAGGGGCCGATGACGGCGCGAAAGTTCCGTCTTAAGGCGATCAAGCATGCGATTTGGTTGCTTATTTCTCTATGGACAGGCTTTACGCTGGTGGCGTATTTCACGCCGGTGAGTGAACTTCTGGCGGCGTTTCCATTTGATTTCTCGGGATGGGAGTTGTTCTGGACATTGTTCTATGCCGGGTTTTGCTACATGCAGGCTGGTTTCCTGCGTGAACAGGTCTGCAAGTACATGTGTCCGTATGCCCGCTTTCAAGGGGTGATGTTCGATCCGGATACGTTGGTTATTACTTACGATCCGGAGCGTGGCGAGCCACGTGGTGCTCGCAAGAAGGGCGTTGATGCGAAGGCTGTCGGTGATTGCGTCGATTGCGGTCTATGCGTGGCGGTTTGTCCTACCGGTATTGATATCCGCAAAGGCCAGCAGTACGAGTGTATTGGCTGTGGTGCCTGTATTGATGTGTGTGATCCGGTCATGGACAAGGTCGGCTTGCCGCGGGGGCTTATCCGCTATACGACCGAAAATGCCCTGGAACAACATTTCAGCCCGAAAGATGTTCTGTCCCATATTCTCCGGCCGAGAATCATCCTCTATACGACGATTTTGCTGGCGATCATGGCGGCCTCCACTTGGTCTTTGGCGACGCGTGTGCCGTTGAAGGTGGATGTGATTCGTGATCGTTCAATCTTGGCACGTGAGGGTGACGATGGTCGGATCGAAAACGTTTTTAACCTAAAGATTATGAACACTACCGAGGAGCCCAAGCGCTACGCGCTGTCGGTAGAGGGAATGGACGGGATCGAGATCGTTGGCGAACGAATTGTCGAAGTTGGTAGCGCAGAGAATCATGAAGTTACCATCGTTGTCCGCGTCCCTCCGGAGTCTGGCAAGACGGGGGCTAACCCCATTTATTTTGATATCAAGGCCCAGAATCACGAGAAAATCGCGGTTCATGAGAAGGCCTCCTTCCTGATGCCCTGATATATGAGCAATTCAATGACCTTACGTAGTAACAATCAACCTTGGTACAAGGAGCGCTGGCCCTGGATTCTGATGGCAGGACCTGCCGTTGTAATCGTGGCCGGTGTTATTACCCTGTGGCTGGCCGTGGTCAGTAATGACGGGCTGGTGACGGATGACTATTACAAGCAGGGATTGGCCGTGAATCAGCAATTGCATAGAGAGCATCAGGCCGGGAACTTGGGGCTTCATGCAGATGTGATGCGGGCTGGCGCCAACATACGCTTGCTTATCGCGGCGGACGGGGACGCAAAGTTGCCGAGTGCACTTTTCCTCAAGTTGGCGCATCCAACCCGGGCCGGTCAGGACCAGTCGGTGCAGATGAGTTCGGAAGGACAGGGCTTCTACAGCGGTAAGCTGGCTGCAGAGGTGACGGGGCGTTGGCTTGTTTCGATTGAAGATCCTGCCGGGCAATGGCGGCTTCAAGGAGAGTGGCAGGCTGATTCGGAGGAACCGCTACGCTTGGTGGCGAAAGCGGATAAGTAATTTCTTTATTTGTTACTGGGAGGTGACTTATGGCATGGGAACTATTGTTTACTAGCGATATCGGTCTGATGAGTCTTGTCGTGATCGTTGGCGTTCTGGTTATCGGTGCAGTGATGGGCAAGATGTACGCCGGCAAGATGGACGAAGAGTCGCGTAAACTGGGTAAGTAACTACCTCGTTCGTTGCGCCGTTCCCTGAGCGGTGAATGATCGTAAACCCCCGTTCGGATCTTCCGTCGGGGGTTTGTTTTTTTGGCATGGAATCGATAATACTGGCGCATGCTTCGTGCCCTGCTGATATCCATTGCCTTGCATTTGGCGGTCCTGCTCTCCCCCGCTTTGCCTGAGGGGGCGGAGAGGCAATGCTGTTCTTCGGAAATGACTCTGCTGATGGGGAGTCTCAGGCAGTCTCCAAGTGCCGGCGAAGCTTTTGTCGCTCAAGACAGCAGCTTAGCGCCGCAGGGGACGCTGTTCTCTTCGGGAGGGGGGCGGCATAGCGCTCTCCGGAATAAATCGAAGAGTTCAGTGGAGCAGCATCCCGCCTCCCCACCAATTGCGGCATCTCCGGTCTCTTCGTTGCAGGGTGGTCACGATGCCGGGGCGGCAATACTTGCTGAGGCGCAAGCGCTAGCTTCAGAAGGGGCGCTAGAGTACCGCTTGAATGTGGCACGCGAAGCGCGCAAGTTCAAGCGCTATCCACTAATTGCTCGTGAAAGTGGCTGGGAGGGTGTGGTTGTCGTTGCGGTCTCGATGGCGCTGGTTTCGGCTCGCCCTGTCGTCTCGCTGGAGCGCTCGAGCGGATATGATGCACTCGACCGCCAAGCGCTGGAAATGATGGCGGAGGCGGTAACACTGGCACCCTTGCCGGTAGGAATGCAGGGCCGAAAGTTTGAGATTAGCTTGCCTGTCGAGTATCGGCTAGCTGAATAATAATTGGCTAAAGCGGCCCGAGTTGAGCTTCGTGAAAACCGAATCTGCCGTCTTTGCGATCCGCCAGGTACTGTTCCAAGCACAGTGTGACGCTGCGAAACGCCAGATTTTCCCAAGGAATTTCCTCGGGGGTGAAAAGGTCAACTTCCAGGCTTTCTTCTCCGGCCGAGTAGTTCGATTCCCTTAGTTTTCCCCGATAAAAGAGATGGACCTGATTGATGTGGGCAATGCTGATGAGGGCAAATGGCGCATCTACAAAAATATCTGCACCGGCCTCTTCGTGGGTTTCACGAATTGCAGCTTGCGTAGTGGTTTCTCCGTTTTCCATGAAGCCTGCTGGTAATGTCCAAAAACCGTGGCGAGGCTCAATTGCCCGTCGGCAAAGTAATATGCGGTCCTCCCACTCGGCGACGCAGCCGACGATCAGTCGGGGGTTTTCGTAGTGAATGTGGCCGCAGGCGTTACAGACGTGCCTAGGCAAAGCGTCTCCGCTTGGAACTATAAAGGAAACACTTGAGCCGCAATGATTGCAGTACTGGATCACGGTGGACTCGGCTTAAAACGATGGCTTTCAGTGTATCACTTTGCTATCAGAGCCATTCAGAGTTCCGCGGCGAGTGGCCGTTTCTTTGCACATGGGCATTTCATGTGGCTACAATAGCGAAAACCAATTACTAGGCGGATCTGCGCCGGTTCTCGCTGGCGCGATAGGGGGCTTTGCATGTTTCTGATTGTCGGGTACGTCATTATTCTGGCTGCGGCGTTGGGGACGTACGCCATCCACGGTAGCCTGCTTGCCCTGTGGGTGCCTACGGAATATGTTGCTATCGTTGGTTTGACCATCGGCTACTTCGTTGCGGCAAACAATATCAAGGTTATCAAGGCCACGGTGGCCGCTGTGCCAGGGATACTCAAAGGCTCGAAATTCAACAAGGCTTTCTATGTTGATACATTGGCGATGCTTTTCGAGATATTGGCCAAGGTGCGCAAGGAAGGATTGATGTCTATCGAAGGCGACATCGAAAATCCGGATGCGAGCCCGATTTTCAGTAAATACCCAAATCTGGTTCACGATCATCACATCATGGAGTTTGTCACTGATTATCTGCGGATGATGGTTGGCGGCAATCTGAATACGGTGGAAATCGAGAGCTTGATGGATGTGGAGCTGGAAACACATCATCATGAGGCGGCGGAGCCAGGTCATGTGGTGTCAAGTATTGCGGGGGCAGTGCCTGCCTTTGGTATCGTCGTGGCGGTGATGGGGGTGGTGAACGTCATGGGCTCCGTGGGTTCTCCGCCAGCGGTTCTGGGCAAGATGATCGGTGGTGCATTGGTTGGTACCTTTCTTGGTATTCTGATTTCATACGGCTTTGTTGAGCCTGTTGCCAAACTGATGGAACAAAAGGCGAATGAAGGCTCAACGATCTACAAGTGCATCAAGATGGTTCTGCTGGCATCGATGTCCGGTTATGCTCCGCAGGTTGCCATTGAGTTTGGCCGAAAAACCATCGATTCTGGTTCCCGTCCCGGTTTTGTTGAACTCGAGGAAGAACTGAAGGCTCGCAAGGGCAAGTAAGCCAGCGTAGCCACAGACCAATGTAATGAGCGACGATTCCACACGCCCCATAGTCATCAAGCGCAAGAAGGTAGTTGCGGGAGGCGCGCACGGCGGTGCATGGAAAATTGCCTATGCCGACTTCGTGACCGCCATGATGGCGTTCTTCCTGCTGATGTGGTTGCTTGGCTCAACGGCGAAGGGGGATTTGCAGGGAATCGCCGATTTTTTCCAGAATCCTTTGAAGGTTTCGCAGCAGGGGGGGGCTGGGTCTGGTGACGCGACCAGCATTCTTCAGGGAGGCGGCAAGGATTTGACTCGGCAGTCGGGCCAGGTCAAGCGAGGCGATGTTGAAGCAAAAAAATCGACGTCCTTCTCCAAGGAGGCGCAGGCAGAGTTTCGCCGCAAGGAGCAAGAGCGTCTGGAGAGTCTGAAGGCAAGCATAGAAAAAATGATTGAACAAAGCCCTCAGTTGGCCCAGTTCAAGAAGCAGATGCTGCTCGATATTACATCCGAAGGCTTGCGTATCCAGATTGTCGATGAGCAGAATCGCCCAATGTTCGACTCCAGCAGCGCTGATCTCAAGCCTTATACCCGGGACATTCTTCGCCAGATAGGCAAGGCATTGAATGGTGTTTCCAACCGGATCAGCTTGGCAGGTCATACCGACGCGGCCCAGTTTGCCGGTGGTGAAAAAGGCTTTTCCAACTGGGAACTGTCGGCCAATCGGGCAAATGCTTCTCGACGCGAGTTGGTGGTGGGGGGGATGGATGACAGCAAGGTGCTCAGAGTGGTTGGCTTGGCATCCACAGTTTTATTCGACAAAAATGATCCTTTGAATTCAGTCAATCGGCGTATCAGCATCGTTGTGCTCAATCAGAAAACCGAAATGGCCATCCTTCAAGAAGAGGGGCCTGAGTCGGATGTTGGGAATGAAGAGAACGGGCTCGAGGGGCTGATCCTTCCTGGGGGAGGCAAAAAAGGAACCGCCGGCTGAGATTTTCAGGGGGAGAGGAAATGAGCGGCAATGGCAAGTTGATCTTGATCGGCGGTGGTTGGACTGTGCTGGTTGCTTCCGTGCTTCTCTCGGTAGAACCCGCGGCACGTTCTCCGGTCGTGGTTTTTTCCCTGGTGGTGATGCTTGTTGGCTGGTTGATTGCCGGCAGCCTGGTGGGGGGGGCATCTTCTGTCAGCGACAGTGCCACCGAGGCCAGTCGCATTGGGCGCGACATCATTGAGCGAAGCGGCAATGCGATCATTCGTGTTTCCACAGAGGCGTCGCGCCAGGTCGAGGAGATGCGGGGAGAGGTTGCCCGTGTCCAGAATATTTTCAACGAGGCAATTGATAAGCTGGTCAGTAGTTTTCAGGGGATGAATGCCCTGATTCAGCGTCAGCAACAACTTGGGATGCAGGTTGTCTCCGGAGGAGGCGATGCTGGGGCTGCGACGGAGTTCCAGATGTTCGCCAACAAAACGTCCGAAACATTGCGTCAGTTCGTTGATAGCGTGGTCGAGAATTCGCGGCTAGCCATGTCCTTGGTCGAGATGACCGATCGAGTCACTAGTCAGATGGGTGAAGTGCGTGGCCGGCTCGGTGAAATAGAAGGGATTGCCAAGCAGACCAATCTTCTGGCGCTCAATGCCGCCATCGAAGCGGCTCGAGCAGGCGAGGCGGGCCGGGGATTTGCAGTGGTGGCAGATGAGGTTCGGGACTTGTCCGGGCGAACCAACCATTTCAGTCAGCAGATTCGTGATTCCTTGCAAAAGATGCAAATAACGATTGAAGCGACGGAGGCCGCAATCAATCAGATGGCGGCTCAGGACATGACCTTTGCCCTGACTTCAAAGAGCGATGTTGAACAGGCAATGGTTGGCATCAACGATATGAACCGGCGTACAGGTGAAACGGTCAGTGAGTTGAATACGATAGGGGAGCAGGTTGAACAGGCGGTGAATCAAGCTATTATGTCCCTGCAATTTCAGGATATGGTTACCCAACTCCTAGGGCATGTTACGCGGCGCCTGGATATGGTGGATGAAATGCTTGCGGATGAACAGAAGATGGCGGGGGCGCTGAACAATCATGGAGATGGTGCAGCTACTCTGACCGCATTGACTGATATTTGTCAGCATATTGATCATATTTCGCAAAAAATTAGTGTAATTTCACAAAAAGTAGATAATAATCCTGTTGCTCAAACCAGCTTCGCTAGTGGCGATGTTGAGTTGTTCTGATTTTTTCACGAGGAAAAAATGGCAAAAACCGTTCTTGCAGTTGACGATTCCGCATCCATCCGTCAGATGGTGTCATTTACCCTGAAGAGTGCGGGTTATGACGTTGTTGAGGCTGTCGACGGAATGGATGGTCTGGAAAAGGCAAAGACCAAAAGTGTCAATCTGATCCTGACTGACCAGAACATGCCGCGCATGGATGGGCTTACCTTGATCAAGAATCTGCGTGGACTGCCGCAGTATGCGTCAACGCCTATTCTGATGCTGACGACCGAATCTTCAGATGCCATGAAGTCGCAGGGGCGGGCAGCCGGAGCCACAGGCTGGCTGGTCAAACCGTTTGATCCGCAAAAACTGATTGAAGTCGTGCGCAAGGTGATCGGCTAAGCACAAGCCGGCTGACCTGTAACGGGGCAGGTTGTTCGCATACCATTTTCGGCTGCCAGGGAACTGGCAGTCGTGCTCGGGGGGTAGCATGGCTATCGACATGAGTCAGTTCTACCAAGTGTTCTTCGATGAATCGGCTGAGCACTTGGCAGCAATGGAGGGGCTGCTGCTTGATCTGGATATTGACAATCCGGACTCAGAGCAACTCAATGCTATTTTCCGTGCTGCGCACTCTATCAAAGGCAGTGCCGGGACGTTCGGGTTTACTGACCTGGCGGAAACGACCCATATTCTTGAAAACCTGCTTGATCGAATTCGCAAGCAGGAACTCGGCTTGCGGGCCGATATGGTCGATGCGTTTCTGGAGTGCGGTGACCTGTTGCGCGGCATGCTTGAGGCTCATCAGGGCAGGGGGGAAGCTGTTGATCCGCAGAGTGTGGCGTCAATTTGTGCCCGATTGCGCGAACTCTCTACTGATCTGCCGCCTGATTTGGCGCAGGAGGGGGGCAAGGCTGTAGCGGAAGGTGTGGCAGCACCATCTGTCGATAAGCGTGTTTTTGATATCCAGTTTGTTCCGACAGAAGTTTCGGCAAAAGGTGATGGTGTCACCAATCTACTGGACGAATTAAAGTCGCTTGGCCAGTTGGAAATATTGAGCCAGCCGGATGCGGATATTCATAGTGTGGGTTACTGGCAGGTTCGTCTGATCTCTGATCTTGGGCAGGAAGCATTTGCTGATCAGATTGATTTCATCGCCGAAAACGGTGCCTGGCGAGTTGTCGAGGGCAAGCTTTCAGTCGGGGAGCCTGATCCAGCCTTCGGTTTTTTTGATGACTCACCGGGTACGCCCGATGACGATCAGGGCTATGGCTTTTTTGCTCCACTCGATCCTTCGCCGATTGTAGAGAACGCTGCAGCCTCCGAGCAGGCTGGGGATGAAGGGTATGGTTTCTTTGAGCCCTTGCCGGCGACCAATGTTCCTGAATCGATGCCTTCCGTTGGTGCCGATGATGAGGGCGATGGCTACGGTTTCTTTGCTCCTTTGTCCACTGCCGAAAAAATGCCTGAAGTATTGGAAGAGGGGGATGGCTTCGGGTTTTTTGTTCCGGTCTCGCCACCGGCGGTGTCTCGTGTTCCAGCGACGCAGATCCCATCGCTGATTGCAGAGATTGATTCTCCGTTACCTGCCGTTGTTCCGGAAAAATCGCCGGTCGAATCGCGAGCCCCTGCGGCGAAGGCGGCTGGGCCTGCCGTTGCCGCAGGTGAATCATCCATTCGTGTCAGCATTGAGAAGGTCGATCAATTGATCAACCTGGTCGGCGAACTGGTCATAACGCAGGCGATGTTGTTGCAAACTGCGACCCAGATGCAGGAAAGTGCGCCTGAGCGACTGGTCAACGGCTTGGCTCAATTGGAGAGAAATACGCGGGATTTGCAAGAGTCGGTCATGTCTATCCGGATGATGCCGATTTCCTTCGTTTTCTCCCGCTTTCCACGAGTGGTACGCGATCTTTCGGGCAAGCTTGGCAAACAGGTTGAGCTGAAGACCTCTGGGGAAACGACTGAACTGGACAAGAGCCTGATCGAGCGGATTGCCGATCCACTGACTCACCTCATCCGAAACAGTCTTGATCACGGCATCGAGTTACCTGAAAACCGTATTGCTGCCGGTAAGAGTCCGATCGGAACCATCACCCTGAAGGCCTATCACCAAGGGGGGAATATCGTGATTGAGGTCGGTGACGACGGCGCTGGCCTGCCTCGTAACAAAATTCTTGCCAAGGCCCGGGAGCGAGGCTTCCAGGTCTCCGATCAGATGACTGACTCGGAGGTTTTTAACCTCATTTTCGAGGCTGGCTTCTCGACTGCGGAACAAGTGACCGATGTCTCTGGCCGGGGCGTCGGTATGGATGTCGTGCGTCGTAACATCCAGTCCATGGGTGGGCGGGTCGAGATTGAGTCGATGCTTGGGGTTGGCACCCGGATGACCGTTCGCCTGCCATTGACCTTGGCGATTCTCGATGGCATGTCGATCGCCCTTGGCGATCAGACCTATATTCTGCCGCTTTCCTACGTGATCGAATCGTTCCAGCCGCGGATGGGGGACATCAAAACGCTTTCCAATCAGGCGAGGGTGATTCAGGTTCGGGGCGAATACCTACCCGTTGTGGTCCTCCACGAACTGTTCAACATCAAGCCGAGTGCGAATGATTTTACTCAGGGCATCATGGTCGTGATTGATGCGGATGGGGTCAAGGCGGCGCTGTTTGTCGATGCGTTGGTTGGGCAGCATCAGGTGGTTATCAAGAGCCTGGAGGCCAATTACCGCCGGGTGCAAGGTATTTCCGGAGCAACCATCATGGGGGATGGCCATGTGGCTCTTATTCTGGATGTGTCTGCGATCGCCGGAATGGCCAAGACAAGTATGCACAAAGCCGCCTAACGGCTGATTTGAGGAGCAAAAGATGGAAGCGATAACGCAAAACGGGACAGCGGTGGCGGAAGAGGACCTGGTCGCCAGTGAGTACTTGACCTTCACTCTCGGTAGTGAGGAATATGCAATAGATATACTCAAGGTGCAGGAGATTCGTGGCTACGAGCAGCCCACCTTGATTGCTAATGCCCCTGCCTTTATCAAAGGGGTGATCAATTTGCGCGGCATCATCGTGCCCATCGTCGATCTACGTATCAAGTTCAATCTTGGCAAGATCGAATACACCCCATTTACCGTGGTGATCATTCTCAATATTGCCGGGCGGGTAATCGGCGCAGTTGTGGACAGCGTTTCTGACGTAATGTCGCTGAACCGTTCTCAGATTCGCCCTGCCCCTGATTTTTCCGGAAGTTTTGATACGAAGTACATTCTCGGCCTCGCGTCGCAGGATGCCCGCATGATGATCGTGACAGATATAGAGCGCCTGATGTCGAGTGCCGACATGGAATTAATCGATTCGGCGACTGAATAAAGCCACCAAGTTCATTTGACGAGGGCAACGAATGCTCAGCTTGCGTAGTTACAAGATTGGAACTCGACTCATCATGACAACGATCGGGGCACTTGGCCTGATGATCGTCTTCGTGGCTATTGCTTTATTTAGTCTCAATACGATTGGTCAAAAGGTTGACCACATTGTCGACAACAACGTCATGAAGACGTCACTGGCGGTTGATATGCGCATGCGCAATCTGCTGATTGCTCGGCATGTTCGTACCGCCTTGATTTATTCGGGCGTGGAAAAGCAGATGGGTGAAAAGCCCAAGGTCGACGCTGATTTTGCCAAGTATCTCGAAGGCGAGACGCGTTTGTCTGAAACGACCATCTCCCCGCGCGGCAAGGAGATTTTGTCTCGTATCCTGGGGGCTCGCAAGGCGGCCGAATCATCGATTGAGCAGCTTTTTGAAAGTATCAAAGCCGGCAATCGAGTCGATACCGAAAAGATTTTCTTCGACAGTTTTCGTCCGAGGATGCAGGAGTGGTTTGATGCAGTGGGCGATTACGTCCAGCTGCAGCGTGACAATAATGATCGTGATGTGGCTGAGATCAATGCGGTCAAATCGAGTGTGCAAACCACGATGTTGCTGCTGATGGCGTTTGCTGTCATCGTGATGATCCCGTCCGGGATTTGGGTGACGCGGCAAATAACCAAGCCCCTGAAAGATGCCTTAGCGCTTGCTGAGTCCGTAGCTCAGGGCAATCTGGATAACCGGATCGAGCACATCGGAAATGATGAGCCAGCCCAGCTGATGGATGCACTCGACAAGATGCAGTCTGATCTGAAGTCGCGAGTCGAGGCAGATCGGAAGGCAGCGGCGGAAATGACGCGGATCAAGGTTGCACTGGACGTTTCATCCAACAGCGTCATGGTGGCGGACGTCGACGGCGTCATCATTTATTGCAACAAATCCGTGCTTGAAATGATGCGCAATGCGGAGGCCGATCTGCGGACGCAACTGCCGAGTTTCCGTGCCGATGCCATTCTGGGTTCAAATTTCGATATTTATCACAAGCAGCCAAGCCATCAGCGCAACATCCTGGCAACGCTGAGAGGCATCCATCGCACGGAAATTGATATTGGCGGTCGTTATTTCTCTTTGGTGGCCTGTCCGATCGTAAATGACCAGGGCGAGCGTCATGGTACGGTCGTTGAATGGCGAGATCGCACTGCAGAGGTCCTGATTGAAAACGAAGTGGCAACGATCATTGGTGCAGCTGCTTCAGGTGATTTCAGCCATCGCCTTGACGCCAGCAAGATGACAGGGTTTTTCAAGCAAATATCTGAAGGCATCAATCGCTTGCTCGAAGCCAATACCCGTGCCCTTGATGATATCGGTGCGATGTTCGCTCGCTTGGCGCAGGGTAATCTCACAGAAAAAATCGATGCTGATTATCAAGGCGTACTTGGCGTTCTCAAGACCGACGCTAATTCCACGGTAGACAACCTGCAAGAGATTATTTCATCGATCAAGGAAGCCACCGACGCGATCAACACGGCGGCGAAGGAGATTGCGTCGGGCAACCAGGACCTGTCGAGCCGGACGGAAGAGCAGGCAAGCAGCCTGGAAGAAACGGCCTCGAGCATGGAGCAACTGACCAGCACGGTGAAGCAGAACGCCGACAATGCACGGCAAG
>Ga0316604_10003138_pt1 | contig 11820 bp, 8 predicted proteins | sample OWC_soil_day20_C_FD_207650 | JGI IMG/M metagenome (GOLD analysis project Ga0316604, IMG submission 207650) | Wetland soil microbial communities from Old Woman Creek delta, Ohio, United States - OWC_soil_day20_CT | ecosystem: Environmental > Terrestrial > Soil > Wetlands | place: USA: Ohio... | reverse complement strand
TTGTTTTTTGTTCATGGAGCAGGTTACTTAAGATAAGCTGGCGCAAGCACTCGCGGAATCCAAAAAACATTCCAGCGATAGTCCTGATAAAGGCATCGGGATCGTCACGTGTTTCCACGTAGACAAGGTTGATCTTGTCGTGCCGAGAATTCATACGCACCGGATCCGATGCGGAAAGCCGATCATTGACGATCGGCGCGCGACCGGAGGCGATGACCCGGGTGCCAAGCCCAGGATCCCCCCTCATCACTTGGTCCAACCGGAGCCTTAAACCTTCGGCCGGAAGGTGTGTTCGAGGCCGGGGAACGAGCGCGCCTTGACCTCTTCGGCATAGGCAGCGGCGGCCTTCGAGACCTCCGCACCAAGATCGGCAAATCGTTTGACGTGGCGCGGAATGAACTCGTTGTAGAGGCCGAGCATGTCCTCGCTGACCAGGATCTGGCCGTCGCACTGGGGCGAAGCGCCAATGCCGATCACCGGAACCGGCGACTCGGCGGTGATCTCGCGGGCGAGCGGCTCCATGGTCCCCTCAAGCACGAAGCCGAAGGCGCCGGCCTCGGCCACGGCGCGGGCGTCCGCCTTGATCTTGGCGGCCTGGAACTGGTTGCGCCCCTGCGTCTTATAGCCGCCGTAGACGTTGACCATCTGCGGGGTCAGGCCGATATGGCCGAGCACCGGCACACCGCGCTCGGTGAGGAAGCGAATGGTCTCGCCCATCTCCTCGCCACCTTCGAGTTTCACCGCCTGGGCGCCGGTTTCGGCCAGGACGCGCGATGCCGAGCGGAAGGCCTGCTCGCGGCTTTCCTGATAGGAGCCGAATGGCATGTCGACGACGACCAGCGATGTCGTCGAGCCGCGCACCACGGCGCCGCCGTGAGCAATCATCAGGTCGAGCGTCACCGGCAGTGTCGTCTCGAAGCCGTAGACGACCATGCCGAGCGAGTCGCCGATCAGCAGGAAGTCAACGTGGGGGTCGAGCAGCGCCGCCATCGGCGCGGTATAGGCCGTGAGACTGACGATTGGACGCACGCCCTTCAGGGCCTTGATATCGGCGACCGAGGTACGGCGGGAGCGGATGGGTGCACTCATCTCAAATCCTCCAGAACGATGGTCCGAGCCGTATCTTTTCAGGGAACGGCGACAACGCGTTGATCGATGAGGCGGGTGCGGCCGATACGGACGGCGATCATCAGGGCTATCGCCGACGGCGGCACCTCGGGATCAACCGGCTCGAGACTATCAGCTGCCGTAACGGCAATGAGGTCGGGTTCGGCCAGGGGCTCGGTGGCAAGGACGCTCCGGATGGTCGCCTCGATTTTGAACGGATCGACAGTCCCCGCGCCAATGGTCGCGGCGGCGGCCGCCAGCGAGCGGCTCAGCACCGATGCCGCCTGCCGCTCGACCGGCGAAAGATAGACATTGCGCGACGACAGCGCGACGCCGTCCTCGTCACGCACGGTCGGAACGCCGACAATCTCCAGCGGGAAGGAAAGATCGGCCACCATGCGACGGATCACCTGGAGCTGCTGGTAGTCCTTCTCGCCAAAATAGGCCCGATCCGGCTGGATCAGATTGAAGAGCTTGCCGACCACCGTGGCAACGCCACGGAAATGACCCGGCCGGCGCTCACCTTCGAGGCGTCCCGAAAGCCCGTCAACGTCGATATGAGTGAGGATGGGCCGGTCGTACATTTCCTCGACCGACGGCGCGAAGACGATATCGGCGCCATGGACGGCGAGCAGCGTGCAGTCGGCATCAAGGTCGCGCGGGTAGCGGGCGAGGTCTTCATTGGGGCCGAACTGCAGCGGGTTGACGAAGATCGACGTCACGACAATGTCGTTGCCCTCCCGGGCCCGATCGACAAGGGTGGCGTGGCCCCGGTGAAGATAGCCCATGGTCGGTACCAGACCGACGCTCTCTCCCGCCCGCCGCGCTGGCCGCAGCCGCTCACGGAGTTCGGCGATCGTGGTCACGATTTCGAGCGGCAATCTTTTTCTCCGGCAGCGTTTTCGTCTGTTGCCGCCCTTTTACTGCCGCGAAAAACGCTTTGTCACCCAAGAATTGGGCAGTTCATGAAAAAGCCGGTCAGCGCGGCGGGACGTTGGGCAACCTGGCGAAGGGTCGCTGCGGTTTTATCCAGATTCTCGTAAAATTTTAGATGTCCGACGAAGGCATTATTTATGTCGTAACGTTCAAGATGCCACAAATGGCTTCTTGGGGCGGTTTTTGGCGTAGCAATAACAACGATATCCCACACGTTGTGCCGCGCCGTTCGCCGCACCCGAGGACTGCATGAGGTAAAGTGATGTCTGACCACTGCATCCGTAGACGGCTCGAAACACTTGCTGGCCCTGGGGCGCTGGCGGTGGATCGTTCCGGCTCAATTGGCATGGTGATGGCGATCGCACTGGTGGCGCTGGTCGTCGCGGTCGGTGCCGCCGTCGATCTCGCGCAGGTCCTGCGGGCGCAAGAGATCCTGCAGGGCTCACTGGATCAGGCCACGATCCGCGCGGCTCTGACGACCGGTTCGAGCTATGCCGAGGTCGGTCGGACGACGCTCGCCGCCAACCTGTCCGATACCGATATCGCCGAGGAAAATCTCAACTCCACTTTCGTCCGCAACAGCGATAGCAGTGTTTCCGGCACGGCCACCATCACCGTGCCCCTGTCCTTCATGGGAATCATCGGCAAAAGTGACACTTCGGTCAGCGTCACCGCCAAGGCGACGCCCAAGACGTCCAGCGCGGCGGCGGCCGGCACGGTCTGTATTTTGCTCACCTCGAAGAACTCCCAGGCGTTGCTGGTCAACTCAGGCGCCAACGTCAGCGCCGCCAACTGCGAAATTCATGTGCAGTCGAGTGCAAGCGGCGCCGCCGTGTTCAACTCCGGCACCACGATCAACTCGAAGAAGATCTGCATCAAGAGTGCCAGCATCATCGAAAACGGTGGAACGCATCCCAACCTTGAGAAAAGCTGTTCGCCGGCAAGCGATCCCTACGCTGGCACTCTGCCGGCCGTCACGGTGGGCGCCTGTACTTACAACAGCCGCAATATCGACGCCGCGACCTACACGTTCCAGCCGGGCGTACATTGTGGCGGTGTCAACTTCAACAGTTCGAAAACCGTCTCAACCTTCAGCCCCGGCCTTTACATTATCAAAGGCGGTGACTGGAATATCCAGGGCACACTGAAGGGAACCGACGTTACATTCTATTTCGCCGACACGTCGAAATTCCAGTTCAACTCCGGCGCCGGTACCTATCTCACGGCGCCAACCAGTGGCACCTACGCCAACATTCTGATGTATGAGACCACCGCCAACAGTTACGTGTCGCAATGGCCGTGGAACGACAGCCCCGGTCACTCGCTTTCCGGCCTCATCCATCTCCCGAGCCGGCAACTCACGATGAATTCCGGCATGACGGCTTCGCTGGACAAAGTCACCGTCGTCGCCGACTCGCTGATCCTCAACCAGGCGACCTGGAACCTGTCACCGGACACGTCGGCCATCTCCAACGGCTCGGCAGCCACCACCACGACCAGCGGCGTCTTTCTGTCGCACTAAACGGAAAACCCGGGCGCTGGCCCGGGTTTTCTCGCGTCAGGAAAGGCCTTTGCGTCTCTCAGGTGATGACATCCGGCGCCTGCCGGCCGGTGCGCGCCTTGATTTCCGCCAGTTGGTCGGCCGCCTCGATTACCTTGGCCAGCGCCGCCTGGGCATCCTGGCCATGCTTTGACGCATCCGGCTCGAAGCTCTCGAGGTAGACACGCAGCGTCGCCCCCTCGGTACCGGTGCCGGACAGGCGGAACACCACGCGCTCGCCACCTTTAAACAGGATGCGGAGGCCTTGCTTCCTGGTCACCGAGCCGTCGACCGGATCGTTGTAGGCGAAGTCGTCAGCACTCGCGACTTCGAGACCGGCCACCTTGGTGCCCGGCAGCGTCGGCAACATGTTGCGCAGCCTGTCCACCAGCCCCTCGGCGGCGGTCGTCTCCACCGCCTCGTAGTCGTGGCGGGTGTAAAAGGTGCGGCCATATTCCGCCCAGTGCTTTTGCTGGATATCCTTCAGGCTCTCGCCACGCACGGCAAGAATGTTGAGCCACAGGAGAACCGCCCAGAGACCGTCCTTCTCGCGCACGTGGTCCGAACCGGTGCCGGCGCTTTCCTCGCCGCACAGCGTCACCTTGCCGGCATCGAGCAGGTTGCCGAAGAACTTCCAGCCGGTGGGCGTTTCGTAGCAGTCGAGACCCTTCTTTCTGGCAACGCGGTCGACGGCGCCGGAGGTGGGCATCGAGCGGGCAACGCCGGCAAGCCCCCTGGCATAGCCCTTGGCGAGATGGGCATTGGCGGCAAGCAGCGCCAGGCTGTCCGACGGCGTCACCACGGCGCCACGGCCGATGACGATGTTGCGATCGCCGTCGCCATCCGAGGCGGCCCCGAAATCAGCGGCCTGGGGCGACGCCATGAAGTCGTAGAGGTCCTTGGCGTAGATCGGATTCGGGTCGGGATGGCCGCCGCCGAAATCGGGCAATGGCACGGCGTTGACGACACTGCCGGGAGCGGCGCCGAGCTTGCCTTCGAGGATCACCTTGGCATAGGGGCCGGTCGCGGCGTGCATGGCATCAAAGCGCAGCGTAAAGCCCGACTTGATCAGCGCGGCGATCTTGTCGAAATCAAACAGCTTCTCCATCAGCTCGACGTAGTCGGCGACCGGATCGACCACTTCGATTTCGGTCTCGTCGGCCCTGGAGGCACCGAGCTTGTCGAGATCGACGTCGGCGATGTCGGCGATACGATACTCGGCGATGGTCTTGGTCGCCGCGAAGATGGCATCGGTGACGCTCTCCGGTGCCGGGCCGCCGTTCGAGCCGTTGAACTTGATGCCGAAGTCGCCGTCTTCACCACCTGGGTTGTGACTGGCCGACAGCACGATGCCGCCAAAGGCGCCGAGCTTGCGGATGACGTTGGAGGCAGCCGGCGTCGAGAACAGCCCACCCTTGCCGATCACCAATTTCTTTGCGCGGTGGGCGACCGCCATCTTGATGATGGTCTGGATGGCGGTGTCGTTGAAAAACCGGCCGTCGCCGCCGATCACCAGCACCTTGCCGGCAACGCCGCCGACGCCGACGAAGATCGCTTCGACGTAATTCTCGAGATAGCCCGGCTGCATGAAGGCCCGGGTCTTCTTCCGGAGGCCGGAGGTACCCGGCTTCTGGCCGTCGATCGGCTTGGTGGCGATTGTCTTGATCTGCATTCCCTGTCACTCCCCGAGAGGCAATGTCATCTTACTCAAGCTCTTACCTCGACGAAAGCGAGGAACGTGCGGCCAGGCACCTCAACCGCCTGCCAGGCGCGGCGCGGCGTGGCGGCGGCGGGACGACCGGTCGGCATGTCGGAACTCAGGATCGGCTTCCAGCTAAGCCCCTCGCGCGTCGGCGGCAAGTGAAAGCGGCGGTTGGAGCGGTGGGCGTTGAGCGTGAGATAGACGGCCTCGCCATCCGCCTCGGCATGCGGCAGCGCCGAATCGCGCAGCACCACGCCAAAGGCCTTGCATTCACGGCTGTTCCAGTCGCCGGGCGTCATCGGCCGGCCGGACACGGCGATCCACTCGACGTCGCACAGCCCGTCCTCGGGTCGAGACGTTCCATGCAGGAAGCGCGTTTGGCGGAACACCGGGTGCGACTGCCTTAGCCGGACGACGTGAGCAACAAAGCCGGCCAGCTCGGCGTCATCAGCCCGGCTCCAGTTCACCCAGCCGACCGAATTGTCCTGGCAATAGGCATTGTTGTTGCCGAACTGGCTATTGGCGAGTTCGTCGCCAGCCAGCAGCATCGGCGTTCCCTGTGACAGCAGCAGCGTCGACAGCATGTTGCGCATCTGCCGCTTGCGCGTCGCGATGATGGCCGGGTCGACCGATGGTCCCTCGCTGCCATAGTTGGCCGAGTGATTGTCGGAATGGCCGTCGCGATTGTCCTCGAGATTGGCCTCATTGTGCTTGGCCGCGTAGGAGACGACATCCCTGAGCGTAAAGCCGTCGTGGGCGGTGACGAAATTGACCGACGCCGACGGCCGGCGATTTGAGCGATCGAAGCGGTCAGGCGAACCGAGGAGTCGCGCCGCCAACTCCGGCGCCACCAACTCGTCGCCGCGCCAGAAGGCGCGCACCGTGTCGCGGAAACGATCATTCCACTCTGAAAAACCGGGCGGGAAGTTGCCGAGCTGGTAGCCGCCCGGACCAATGTCCCAGGGTTCGGCGATCAGCTTCACCGTCGACAGCAGCGGGTCCTGTCTGAGCGCCGTCAGGAAGCGGCCTTCGGGATCAAAGCCCTGCGGCTCACGACCAACGGAGGTGGCAAGATCGAAGCGGAAGCCGTCGACACCGATCGCCTCAACCCAGTAGCGCAGCGAATCGAGAATCATCTGCGTCACGCGGGGATGGCCTGAATTCAGCGTGTTGCCGGTGCCGGTGTCGTTGATGTACCAGCGCGGTCGATCGGGATTGAGCCGATAGTAACTGGCGTTGTCGAAGCCGCGGAAGCTGACGGTCGGCCCGAACTGATCGACCTCGCCGGTGTGGTTGTAGACGACATCGAGCAGAACCTCGATGTCCGCCTCATGCAGCGCCCGCACCATGTTGCGCACCCGCTCCACGATGGAGACGTCGCGCGCGCCGTGATCGTAGCGCGGTTCCGGCGCGAAATAGCAGAGCGGCGAATAACCCCAGTAATTGACCAACCCCTTGCGGGTCAGGAAACCGTCATCAACGAAGGCCTGGATGGGCATCAGCTCGATCGCCGTGATGCCAAGCTTCGTCAGATGCGCGATGGTCTCCGGTGCGCCCAACCCCTCGTAGGTGCCGGCCTTGCCGCGTGGCAGCTGCGGCATCTGCATGGTCAGCCCGCGAACGTGGGCCTCGTAGATGACGGTGTCCCGCCAGGGCCGCGCCGGGCGGAAGCTGACGCAGGGCGGCACCTTGGAATCGATCACCAGCGCCTTGGGGACGACGCGGGCGCTGTCCCGAGTGTCGAAGCTGGCGTCATCCAGCGTCACCGGTTGAAAGCCGGCCATCAGCTCGCTGGAGCGCAGGCGACCGGTCAGCACCTTGGCGTAGGGGTCGATCAGCAGCTTGTGCGGATTGAAGCGATGCCCATGCTCGGGGTCATAGGGACCGTGGACGCGGAAGCCATAGGCGGTTCCGATGCCGATGCCCGAGACGTAGCCGTGGAATACCTCGTCGGTGCACTCAGGCAGCGTCAGACGCACCTGTTCGAAACCGGTGAGCGGCTCGAACAGGCAGACGTCGACGCGCGTCGCATTGGCCGAGAAGACGGCGAAATTGACGCCGTCCCCGTCGAATTGTGCACCCAGGGGATACGGTCGCCCGGACCGGATCGACAATGTCATAGGACCTCAGACGCCCGGAGCGGTCAGGTCGCGGTAGAGCGCGACGTAATCGGGCGCCGAATCCTCCCAGCCAACCGGATGGGCCATCGCCCGCGCCTGCAGCGCCCGCCAGACCTTCTTGTTGTGGAAGAGATCGAACAGGCGTTCGAGGGCGAAGCCGAGTCCAGCGGCGGAGACCGGTGCGAACTGGATGCCAGTCGCCGTCCCGGCCCGGAGCGAAGCGTCGTTGGCGTCGATCACCGTATCGGCGAGCCCGCCCGTGCGGGCCACCACCGGGATGGTGCCGTAGCGCAGGCCGTAGAGCTGCGTGAGGCCGCAGGGCTCAAAGCGCGAAGGAATGAGAATGGCGTCGGCGCCGGCCTGCATGGCGTGGCTGAGCGGTTCGCTGTAGCCGATGTGGACCGCGACGGAGCCCGGATTGGCAGCGGCGGCGTCAACGAAAGCCCGCTCCATGCCGTGCTCGCCGGCACCGAGAATGGCAAGTTGGCCACCGCGCCGCAGAATGCCCTCCAGGTTGGGCAGCAGCATGTCGAGGCCCTTCTGGCCGGTGAGGCGGCTCACAACGATCATCAGCGGCGCATCGGGATCGACCCGGAGGCCCATGCGGTTCTGCAGCTCGGTCTTGCAGGCAGCCTTGCCGACCATTTTCCGCAAACTGTAGTTGGCTGGAATGAGCGGATCGGTCGCCGGATCCCAGATTCGCGTATCGATACCGTTGACGATGCCGCTCAGCACCTCGGCGCGCTCGTTGAGCACGCCCTCCATGCCGAAGCCAAATTCCGGCGTGCGCAACTCGCGCGCGTAGGTCGGGCTGACCGTGGTCAGCCGGTCGGAGAAGACCAGCCCGCCTTTCATGAAGGAGCAATAGCCGTAATACTCGAGCCCCGCCGGGGTGTAAAAGCTCAACGGCAAGCCAAAGGTGTCAAAGTCAGCGCGACCACAGATACCCTGAAAGGCGACGTTGTGGATGGTGAACACCGTCTTCGGCCGCCCCTCCGCCGGACCTGCCAGAAGATAGGGCGCGACCAGGCCGGTCTGCCAGTCGTGGCAATGGACGACGTCCGGCTTCCAGTCATCGACTCCCAAGCGGCCAACGGCGGCGCCGATCGCCGACAAGGCGGCAAAACGGCGGATATTGTCCCACCAATCATTGCCATCCGGCCCGAGATAAGGGTTGCCGGGGCGGTCGTAGAGATGACTGGCCTCGAGAGCCAGCACCTTGAGACCGTCGGCCGTCCCGCCGGCCAGCAGCCGGCCCGGCCCGCCGAACACGTCCGGATAGGTGGCGACTTCACGGATGCCCGCGAGATGACCGAACACACCGGGATAGGCCGGCATCAGCACGCGAACGTCACAGTCGAGACCGGCGAGCGCCAGCGGCAGCGCGCCGGCGACATCGGCAAGGCCGCCCGTCTTGATCAGAGGGTAGCATTCGGAGGCAACGAATAGGACGCGCACTTGATCACTCCGACTGGTTCCTCCGCGCTACGGCGGAGCGGCTTGCGACCCGATCCCTCACATGGCGGCGCCGCCTTCGGCGGCCTGCCGGCAGCGGCGCTCGTTTCAGGATCGGCCGGGGCGCGGGTTTTGCCACGTCCCGGGGCTTCTTTCAACGTGGCAGTCAGAGCTGCAGACGATCGATCATGTCTTGGGTGATCAGGCAGATACCCCCCTCGCTGCGGCGGAAGCGGCTGGCATCCAGCTCTGGATCCTCCCCCACCACGAGGTCCGACGGGATGATCACGCCTTTGTCGATGACGCATTTGGTGAGGCGGGCGCCCCGGTTGACCGAGACGTAGGGCAACACCACGCAGTGCTCGACGTCGGAATAGGAATGGGCATGCACGCCGGTAAACAGCAGCGACTTATCCACCCGGGCACCGGAGATGATGCAGCCGCCCGACACCAGCGAGCTGGTTGCCGCGCCGCGCCGCCCGTCCTCGTCGTGGATGAACTTGGCCGGTGCCGCCAGCTCGGTATAGGTCCAGATCGGCCACTTGTGGTCATAAAGATCGAGCGCCGGGATGAAGTCGGTCAGGTCGATATTGGCTTCCCAGAAGGCATCAATGGTACCGACGTCGCGCCAGTAGGGCTCGGCCTCGGACGAGGAGCGGACGCAACTGTCGGAGAACTTGTGAGCGATCGCCTTGCCGCCCTTCACGATGGCCGGGATGATGTCCTTGCCAAAGTCGTGGCTGGAGTTCGGGTCGTCCTGGTCGTCGCGCAGCAGATCGATCAGGAAGCGGGTCGTGAAGACGTAGATGCCCATCGAGGCAAGCGCCTGATCCGGACGGCCGGGCATCGGCGGCGGATCAGCCGGCTTCTCGATAAAGTCGATGATGCGGGAGTTCTCGTCGACCGCCATCACACCGAAGCCCGTGGCCTGCATGCGCGGCACTTCAATGCAGCCGACGGTGACGTCGGCACCCGATGAGACATGCTGGTCGAGCATGATCTCATAGTCCTGCTTGTAGATGTGATCGCCGGCCAGAATGATGATGTACTCGATCTGGTGCGCCTCGATGATATCGATGTTCTGCGTCACCGCATCGGCCGTTCCGACATACCACTTGTCCTCGGCAACGCGCTGCGAGGCGGGAAGGATGTCGAAGCTCTCGTTGCGTTCCGGACGAAAGAAGTTCCAGCCGTATTGCAGGTGGCGGATGAGGCTGTGCGCCTTGTACTGCGTCGCCACGGATATACGGCGGATGCCTGAATTGAGCGCGTTGGACAACGCGAAATCGATGATGCGGCTTTTGCCGCCGAAATAGACCGCCGGCTTGGCCCGTCGGTCGGTCAACTCCTTGAGGCGGCTACCCCGCCCTCCGGCCAGGACGAAGGCCATCGCCTCGCGCGCCAACCGTCGATTATTGTGAGAATGGTCAATCATGCGTGTCCTCCCGGCTTCTCCCGCCGTCGGCCCCGGTCCCCGTCGATGGCGCGCGCCGGCCTTGCCGGCCCGATACGGGAACCAGAAGCGAACCGGCCAGCGCGTCTTCCCCGCCTGTCCGGTCGCCGTAATGACTTCGACGTGAGGGCACTATGGCGCGGCATGGCAAATTTGTCTTCCCCCTATTTTGGCTGCGAAGGAATTCAAACTCTTGACAAAAACCGCACTGGGAGAGGGGGGCGGGCGGCCGCTCCGCGCATGCGACGGAGCGGCGTCTCACTCACACGGCGGGAACCACCGGGCGCTCGATGACCTTGACGATAGTGCCGACCGGCACGCGCTCGAACAGGTCGATGACGTCCTGGTTGATCAGCCGGATGCAGCCGGAAGAGACGTTGCTGCCAATGGTCCAGGGCTCCACCGTGCCGTGAATGCGGTAAAGCGTGTCGACGTTGCCCTGATACAGATAGTGGGCGCGGGCGCCGAGCGGATTGTCCGGACCGCCGGGCATGCCGCGGGCCCACTTGCGGGCCTTGGGATCGCGCGCCTGCATTTCCACCGGAGGATGCCAGGACGGCCACTTCGCCTTGCGACGGATGACGGCGGCGCCTGCCCAGGCAAAGCCCTCGCGACCGACGCCGATGCCATAGCGCATCGCCCTTCCCTCGCCCAGCACCAGATAGAGATAGCGAGCAGGCGTGTCGACGATGATGGTGCCGGCCGGCTCCTCGGTCACGTAATCGACTTCCCGGCGCAGGAAAGCCGGGTTGACGCGCGTCAGGTCGACGGCGGGAACGGTGAACCCACCATCCTTCATTTCGCCATACATCGCCGCATAATCGGCGGACGGCCGAGGATAGTGCCCCGGCTTGGCCGGATCGATGAGCGGCGGCATCGCCGGCACCCCGGGGACAGAAACGCAAGCGGCAAGGGCGAGAGGCAGCGCGGCCAGAAAGGCTCGCCTGGACGGTAGGTTCATAGTCTCCACTTTCTGCTGATTCGTCGGTGGCATTCAGTCAACCCGATGAACGCACGATACTCCAGTCAGGTTGCCAAACTTGTACAGAGGATGTCAGTTTTCGGCGAGCGGATGCTGAATACGTTCGCCGTAGCGCTGATGAAACGCCGTCATCGACCGGTCGGCGACCCTGACTGAAAGATGCAGAGTCCCGTTCTCACTCTCGTGCCGCTCCAGAACCTCGCCGTGGGCATAGAGCCAGGCGAGGCCCGCACCGTCGGACGGGTCGAGGGTGAGTTCGTGCACGGGCCGGCTCCCCAGCAACCGGGCTTCGATGGCCGCCAGCAATTCCGGCAGCCCCTCACCAGTCACGGCTGAGACGACGTGGCGCTCCTGCCCACCGGGCGACTCGGTTTCGGCGTTCCCGAGAAGAACGCTGCGCCGCGCCTCGTCGACGAGGTCGATCTTGTTCCACACCTCGATGATGCGATTGCGGTCCTCGGGGTCGAGGCCGAGCTGCTTCAGCACGTCCGCAACGTCGCTGGCCTGCGCTTCGGTATCCTTGTG
>Ga0316604_10003134_pt1 | contig 11830 bp, 10 predicted proteins | sample OWC_soil_day20_C_FD_207650 | JGI IMG/M metagenome (GOLD analysis project Ga0316604, IMG submission 207650) | Wetland soil microbial communities from Old Woman Creek delta, Ohio, United States - OWC_soil_day20_CT | ecosystem: Environmental > Terrestrial > Soil > Wetlands | place: USA: Ohio... | reverse complement strand
AATAAAGTACAATCGTGCTATAAATAAGTACAAAAATCTCCCCCTGTCAATCCCATATGCCTGATATTAGCAATATTAATTCACGAAATAAATTCCACCGTATGAGCAACACAGTCGCCGTGGCTCCCACACCAAACGTGGCGGAACGCCCTGCTTTTAAATCGAAATACGATCATTTTATCAATGGAGAATGGGTTGCACCCTCGAGCGGAGAATACTTTGATAATATCTCTCCGATAGATGGCAAACCCTTTACCCAGGCGGCCCGTGGCAATGCCCAGGATATTGACAAAGCTATCGACGCCGCACATAAAGCATTCGAAACCTGGGGCAGAACAGCCGCAGCGTATCGCAGTAATTTATTACTTAAGATCGCCCAGATTGTCGAAGATAATCTGGACTACCTTGCTACCGTAGAAACCATTGACAATGGTAAACCTATCCGCGAAACCAAAGCTGCTGACCTGCCACTGGTGGTAGACCACTTCAGGTACTTTGCGGGGGTGATCAGGAGTGAAGAAGGCTCGCTCAGTGAACATGATGAAACTACGGTCAGTATCAACCTGCACGAACCAATCGGTGTAGTCGGACAAATTATCCCCTGGAATTTCCCGCTGCTGATGGCTGCCTGGAAAATAGCCCCCGCATTGGCTGCAGGTTGTTGTGTAGTGGTAAAACCAGCGGAACAGACACCTACCGGTATCATGGTCCTGATGGAATTAGTCGGACATGTACTGCCAAAAGGAGTGTTGAATGTGGTAACCGGTTTTGGGGTAGAAGCAGGTAAACCACTGGCTTCCTCTCCAAAGATTAACAAGGTGGCCTTTACAGGAGAAACGACCACGGGGCGTCTGATCATGCAGTATGCATCAGAAAACCTGATTCCGGTAACGATGGAACTGGGGGGCAAGAGTCCGAATATCTTCTTTGAAAGCGTGATGGATGCAGATGATGATTTCCTGGACAAAGCGGTGGAAGGTGCGGTCATGTTTGCACTGAACCAGGGCGAAGTCTGTACCTGCCCCAGCCGTATCCTGGTGCATGAACATATTTACGATGCCTTTATTAAGAAAGTAGTAGAACGTACCAAGGCGATTAAGATGGGAAACCCGCTGGATCCGACCGTGATGATGGGGGCCCAGGCCAGTGAAGACCAGTATCAGAAGATCCTGAGCTATCTGGATATCGGCAAACAGGAAGGCGCGGAAGTGCTGGCAGGTGGAGATGCATATAAACAGAATGGTGGTCTGGAAAACGGCTATTACATTCAGCCTACTTTGCTGAAAGGAAATAATAAGATGCGCGTATTCCAGGAAGAGATTTTTGGCCCGGTAAGCTGCATCACTACTTTCAAAACAACGGAGGAAGCGATTGCGATCGCCAATGATTCATTATACGGATTAGGTGCCGGTGTATGGACCCGCGACGCGCATGAGCTGTACCAGGTGCCAAGAGCAATACAGGCAGGCCGTGTTTGGGTGAACTGTTACCATGCTTACCCGGCGCATGCACCGTTCGGTGGATACAAGAAGTCTGGTTTTGGTCGTGAAACGCATAAGATGATGCTGAATCACTATCGTCAGACCAAAAATATGCTCATTTCTTATAGCAAGCAAAAACTAGGATTTTTTTAAATAGGGATCATGTGGACAAGAGGGCTGCTGCCCGGATGGGAGCAGCCCTTAATCTATTATCTGATTTTATAATGATAGCAAGAATTCTGGCCACACCGGCCGCAATAGAACTGATTGAGAAGCTTAGGCAACAGCATGGGCCGCTGATGTTTCATCAGAGTGGTGGGTGTTGTGACGGTTCTCAGCCTATGTGCTTTCCGGAGGGAGAGTTTAAGGTGGGACAGTCAGATGTATTATTGGGGAACGTTGCCGGCTGTAATTTTTATATGGGTGGTGATCAGTTTGAATATTGGAAACATACGCAGCTCACACTGGATGTAATTGCTGGCAGGGGAAGTAGTTTTTCGCTGGAGATACCTTTGGGCGTAAGATTTCATATACGGTCAAGGGTGTTTACAGAGGATGAAATAAAGGCATTGGCTAATTGATCTCATTTTGCATTGTTCGTTTTATACAACAATACGCCGGTGGCCGCCAGCAGGGTGAACCCGGCATTGAATGCGATGTGAGCCGGGTAAGACATTTTGCCTAATATCCCTCCACAGGAGCAGGGGATATTTGTATAAAAGAAATACAGCGTACTCAGGTACAACGTGAACAATAACATGGTAAAGAAAGAGAGAAATAACCCAGATTTGCGCGTAGCAGCAAAACTCAGTAAGGCTACTATTAAAAACTCAATTCCTAAAACTCCCGGACCTAATAATTGTTTGTCATATTTTACTAAGAGGGGAGACTTACTCATATCGGCTAGAAAGAGGCCGTAGTCCATTGCTTTTACAACAGCAGCGTACATAAATAGTAAACCTAGTAAACTTACGATGGTGATGACAGCGTATTCTTTTTTCATTGATCATACAGTTTGAATCGTAAAATGGGTCTATTATAAGCAGCGATGAGGGGGCGCTGTATTTTAGTAATAGTAATTATTTCTTTTTCATTGATCAGACAGTTTAAATCGTAAGATGGTTCTCTCATAAGCAGCGATGAGGGTATCACCGCATTTAGCCATCTGCAACACAGGTTTATTCTGGAATCCCGGCAGGCGGAAGCTGCCTGTATACTTACCGTCAGCAATATTGTAAACATCTACCGCAGGCCCCCTGTAATCACTTTTGATGGCATCCTGAGAGAGCACATAAGAGAGAACATACAAATGTGCTGCATCGGCAGTAGCCGTAGAATTGATAATGATCGCTTTTGGGGAGCGGGAATAAATATTGCCGGTTGGCACCGCGATATTGATAGGTGGTGATTGATCGATGGTTTGGAAAGATTGTGAAACACCTTTTGAAACATCATACTTTATAATATCACTATTATAAAATGAAACATAAAACTGGTACCGGGCATCATTCACAAAGAAGCCATCGGCAGATAAACCACCATCTTCAAAGTGCGTGAATTCCCGGATGGTGCTATCCTTAAAATGTAGCTGAGTACCTTTTCGTGTCAGGAAAGCAGCTATGCCTGTACTGTCGATCTGTTTGTTTGCCGGTTGATAGAGGGTAATATGTTCCTGTGTTTCATCAAACAAATAAAACATCTTCCCATCCTCCGAAATTTCTATTCTCGTAACAATAGATAATGGCTTTACACCATCGTTAAAAAAAGTATCCAGCTGCTGACTTACTGTATTATATCTGAAGACGGCTTTCTGGCTATATACGTACCCGTAGATATCATTGCCGTTAGCCCGCATAATACTCACCCTGCCAGGAAACGCAATGGTATCAATCGTTTCCAGCTGATAATGATTGTACATCCGGCTGACACCTGCAACAATTCTATCAGGTTCGGCACCACGTACGAGTATATACATAATGATAAATGCACTGCAAAAGAGTGCGGATAAGATCCAAAGATTTCTTTTCATAAAATAGAATAGGTAGTAAGAGGGTGTTGCTCACACCCTCTTAACAAACAGCATAAATGAGTGTGAAACGTAGATCAGGGGCAGATCTGAGTTTTGATACCCCACGCACCGCTGGAATTACAGGTCAGGTCGGGTTCACAATGGCAGTATGCTGCTCTTTTAGACTGGCCCGCCTTTACGGCAACAGCAATAGTGGTGCCTGCAGCAAGCACTAACAGAAGAAACGCTAACTTTTTCATCGTTTTCGATTTGTGTTTATGATTATTGGTATGAGAAATGAAAAATTACAGGGTTTATGTGGTTGACATTTGATGAAAGGGTTTAGAATGAAAATTACAGGGTTTTTAGTAATTGACATTTGATAAAAGGTTTAGAATGAAAAATTACAGGGTTTATGTGGTTGACATTTGATGAAAGGGTTTAGAATGAAAATTACAGGGTTTTAGTAATTGACATTTGATAAAAGGTTTAGAATAAAAAGTAAAGGGTTTTATGACTAACAATTTATTTTGAAAATGTTAAAAACTACACGAATAGCTTCCATTCCAGGTAGTCGTTTCTGATGATAGAAATTTAGATATTAATAATAATTACAGGGCTTCTCTGCTATCTGGGCTCACAATATGTTTTTTATAGTATACTCAATCTAGGAAAGTTTTTTGAGAGTAACAATAATTTTGTGAGTATTATTTTTATTCAAAACAAAAATGTTTTTCCCTGAAACGCGTTATATTTAATAGACGAAATCAGCTATTCGATAGACAGAACGGGCGGATGAGCCGTAAACCCGTTCCATTATTTACACAGAATTTCCCAAATCTGGAATTATTGAGCAGACAGAGCACTAGATAAATCACTGAAAATTAATGGTTTGCCTTAATTGGCATGTGCTATGCATTTACTATAGTACATTGCTTTTTTCATAAACTTACTAGGAGATCATACGCAGCATTTGGACTATCAGCCTTCAGCTTGCCAGCAGGCTGTAACCCTTATGATGCAATTGTGGTCTCCTATTTTTTTCCTTAAATTGTGAGCGTCCTTTCCCCTGATACTTAAAAATTTTTAAGTTATGAACAGTTATGGTGTATTGATACTGGGAGCAGGAAATTCTTCCCGCCTGGGACAGCCAAAGCAACTATTGCGCTACCAGGGCAGGACCCTGATCCGGCAAATGGGTGAAGAGGCCATTGCAGCGGTAGATGCGCCTGTGATGGTGGTGACCGGGGCCAATGCGGATCTTGTGGAAGAGGCACTGCGTGAGCTTCCCATTGAGGTGGTGGAAAATGATCATTGGGAAGAAGGGATGAGTAGTTCTATTGGTATTGGTGTGACAGAATTGCAATTGTTGCATCCGGAGCTTTCCAATATTATCATTATGGTTTGTGATCAGCCGTTTGTAAATGCCGGTTTGCTCAGGCAGTTAATTCAGCACCAGATAGTAACTGGGAAGGGGATTGTAGGAGCTACCTATGAAAATACTATTGGTACCCCGGTGTTATTTGGGAGCGATTATTTTCCTGCTTTAAAGGAACTGCATGGTCAGGATGGGATACGGCAGATTTTGCGGCAGTCAACGGGGGATATTGCGATTGTATCTTTTCCTTTGGGAGCATTGGATATTGATACTGCGGAAGATTATCAGCAATTACTAAAACGGTAGATAAAGTTTCTTTTGCTATCGAAGTCTGAATATTGATAGCGCTGCCAGCAACCAGCAATTACTAAAACGGTAGATAAGGTTTCTTTTGCTATAGAAGTCTGAATATTGATAGCGCTGCCAGTAACCAGCAATTACTAAAACGGTAGATAAATATGAGAACCATTTGCTTCCTCTTTGCATTTTTTTTCCTCCAACAATTAAAAGCACAAACCATTCAGGTCACTGGTGAAGTCACCAAAAAACTAAACCTGACAAAAGATGATCTTGCAAAGATGAACAGGACCACCGTTACTGCCAAAGACAAAGACGGCAAGGACCATACCTACAAAGGCGTGGCTGTAGCCGAGATCTTAACCCAGGCTGGTGTAACTACCGGCGCCCAGCTACGGGGCGCAAACCTTTCTAAATATTTATTGGTGACATGCGCAGACGGATATGCTGTGGTGTTTTCTCTTGCTGAACTGGATGCAGCCTTCAATGATAAGGTCGTAATTCTGGCGGATGAAAGCGATGGTCAACCGCTGCCTGTAGACAAAGGGCCATGGCGCATTGTTGTACCCGGCGAAAAGAAACCGGCGAGAAGTTGCTACAGGGTAACAAGATTAAATGTAGGCTTTGCAAAATAGTTGCTACCCACCCCAACCCCCATTTTTCCAAAATAATTACTGGATTTCCAATCACTTATTACCCCAAAATCCCAATTTTCCCCGCCCACCCCAAATAGATAGGTCGTTTAGATACTATTATTCCCTTCGCTGATACTATCCTCTCATATATGCTAAATCGAATAACTAAAAAACTGTTAATATTTGTTAATTTCTAATATAAGTGGTTGCTAATGCAAATAATATAATATATTGAAAAGTAACTATTTGCATTAAAATTTAATGGATATGAACCTTGTTAACAATCATTTTGATGATAAGAAGTAGTATTATTTTGCTTGTTTTGAATAGAAGAGGTTGTAACTTTGCGTCGCTTTTCCGATCGAACGAAATGTGAAGACTGATGGAAAAGTAACAGGAGGCGATCTACCCCTGTTTATATATAATAATCAAACACGTTTACTGATTAACTAACGATAGCCTCGTTAAAAGGGGCAGGGCAATTTATTGCCTGAAAAGTTAAATGTTAATTTAAACAGATAAAAACTCATGAAGATGAAAGTTTTATTCCTGATGGGCCTTCTTGGTGCTGCGTTTTTGCAGGTAAATGCGCAGTCTCTGTTGAACAATCCGATTGGCGAAAAATTGAGCAGTGGTGTACTGGAAGAAACCTATTTATCAAAAAAGATTTCCGCTTTTAACAAGGTACGTGCTGACTATCCAAATAGTGATACCGGTTTGAATACGGCGTTGTATGACCAGGCCAGGTATTCTATCGCTATCAGCATGGCAGAAGCACAGCAACCAGTGAAAGTAAAGGAGATGATTAAATCTATGACCTCCAAAGGCTACAAAAACGCTGCAACTACCGGCGCTGCTATAAAGCTGGCTGATGCAGGTCTGTTCGACGATGCACTGGCATTGTTAAAGCCTAACATGGACACCATGGAATTCATCCAGAAACAAGGTGATTCACAGGCATTTAACCCTGATTTTATTGCTAACTATACCAATTATACAATTGCGAAAGCTAAAGTGCTGAACAAAAAAGGTGCGTACAGGGAAGCCCTCGAGCTTGTAAAACCACTGTATGAGCAGCACGATCCTAGTTCCTTCACCCGTGTACAGGAACCATACATCATGGCACTGTCCGGTATGGGTAAGAAAGCAGAAGCTTTTGAACTCATCAAGCATGCAATGTTGAAATCTTCCAGCACAGTTGCACTGAGAGACGTGGCGAAGGAAATCTACCTGGACATGTATGGTGACGAAGGTGAATATGCTATGTTCGTAGATTCTACCAGCGGTGTGGCTAAACGTCGTATGAAGGAGTCTATCGCTTCTAAACTGATGGAAAGACCAGCTCCTGACTTCGTACTCACCGACGTTAAAGGCCGTGAAGTTACGCTGAATAGCTTCAAAGGTAAAGTAGTGATGCTGGACTTCTGGTCTACCTGGTGTACACCTTGTAAGAAATCTTTCCCTGTAATGCAGAAAGTATTTAACAAGTTCAGACACGACACCAGCGTTGTATTCCTGTTCGTTCATAGCTTCGAAACAGAAAGAGATCCTAAAAAGGCAACTTCTGAAGCAGCTAAGTACATGATGGAAAACAACTATCCTTTCAGAGCCCTGATGGACCTGAGAAGTACTACCGACAGCCGCGTGGCTAAATTGTTTGAAGTGAACGGTCTGCCTTCTAAATTTATCATCGACGGTAAGGGTAACATCCGCTTCTCACTGAGCGACCTGGATGAAGATGATGATGTGGAAGCAGAAGAAATCGTACAGATGATTGGTATGGCTGAAAAGGGAATGCAAAGCGTACTATAAGATTTGAATAAGTAGTTTGATTGTAAAGGGGGACCGTCTCAAAACTGAGACGGTCTTTTTATTTTTGTTAATATTGATAAATGGTGAACGTTATATCGGTGCATTTGTACATCTTACAGTTTTTACCCCCGTGGGCATGGTAATTGTGCGATTTGGACAATTATAAATGAGCTACACCATGTTAACTATTTCCAAATATCTGGGCGATGATGCCGCCTCCTTACTGGAACACATTTGCGGAAAGATCACCGCACAGGATATTGTCCACCCCGGCAACTGGCAGCAGATCTTCATTGAAAGTAACCGGCCTGCCCCGGTGCTAAATAGCCTGGCGCGTATTTATGGGCATGGGCGATTGGCCAATACCGGGTATGTGAGTATCCTGCCGGTAGATCAGGGCATCGAGCATACTGCCGCTTATTCATTTTATAAGAACCCAATTTACTTTGATCCGGAGAATATTGTGAGACTCGCGATTGAAGCGGAGTGTAATGCTGTCGCTTCTACCATCGGGGCACTGGCCCTGCATGCACGCAAGTATGCCCACAAGATCCCTTATATCGTAAAGCTGAATCATAATGAGCTGTTGACCTACCCTACCAAGTATGATCAGGTGCTTTTTGGCAGCGTGCGCGAAGCGTGGAATATGGGGGCAGCTGCCGTAGGCGCCACCATTTACTTTGGATCCGAACAGAGCGACCGGCAGATTGAGGAAATCGCAGCTGCTTTTGAGGAGGCTCATGCATTGGGGATGGCTACTATTCTTTGGTGTTATACCCGGAATGCTGCCTTTAAAACCCCGGAAAGAGATTATCATACCGCTGCGGATCTCACAGGTCAGGCGAACCATATTGGGGTGACCATACAGGCGGATATTATTAAACAGAAATTGCCGGACACTAATTTTGGATTCAGGGATTTGAAGTTTGGTGTATTCAATGATGCGATGTATGAGGCGCTGACAACCGCGCATCCGATAGATCTGTGTCGTTTCCAGGTGGCTAACTGTTATATGGGTAAGATTGGGCTCATTAACTCTGGTGGTGGATCTGCAGGTGAGTCGGATATCGCAGAAGCAATTAAGACAGCAGTTATCAATAAACGGGCTGGAGGTACTGGCCTTATTATGGGTCGGAAAGCTTTTCAGCGTCCTTTTGCTGAAGGGGTGGAACTGATTCAAAATGTACAGGACGTGTACCTGGATAAGAATATTACGATTGCCTGAATGCAGAATGTTTTGCACAATGCCATCGCAATTAACTGATTTCAACGTACAATACACGTATCAAAGATCTTTATTACAAAACGGAGACCATGCGCACGATTTATGACCGTTCACAACTGAACGACCTGGCTTTTTCCAACAGCAAAGAATTTCTCGCAGTAGCCGCAAAAGGAAACTATGCGGCTGGTACAATCGCAGGTTGTAACACCCGCAAGTACCACGGCCTGGTGGTAGCCCTGCAACCCCAAATTGACGAAGACCATCATGTGCTGCTCGCCAGTCTGGACGAAACTCTAATTGATGGCGATCACACCTACGACCTTAGCATTCATAAATACCCAAACATCTATGCGCCGGATGGGCCACAGTATATGGCTTCGTTTACAGCCCAGCCCATACCTTCCTGGACATTTGAATGTGGAGAGAATACTATAAGTAAGGAATTGCAAATAGATGATGAAGGCAGTTTAACGATCCGTTATACACTTACGAAAGCCAACGGCCCTCTTGTTTTGCGCTTACACCCTTTATTAGCTTTCAGAAATATGCACTGGGTACGCAGGGCCGATGAACACGCAGATAAGACCGTGCACTATATAAACGACGGCATCAGTATGCAGCTATACCCTCAGTATTCATCCCTCTTTTTACAAATGACCGGAGATGCAGTATTCAAAGAAGCCGGTTACTGGTACTACAATGTAGAATATCCTATAGAACAGGAAAGAGGATATGAATACCAGGAAGACCTATACGGTCCCGGGTATTTTGAAGTCACCTTACACCCCGGTCTTGCTGTGATTTTTTCAGGTGCGATCACGGAGCGCCAACAACTGGTATGCAGAGCGCCGAAGCCCGTACCCCAAACTACAAAAGAATACCTGCTAAAAGCTGCCTCGCAGTTTGTCATTCATACTTCAGGTGGTTTAAGTATCAAAGCTGGTTACTACTGGTTTGGCAGCTGGGGAAGAGATACCTGTATTTCGCTGCCAGGACTGACTTTTTTAGCCGGAAATCCAGGCGCCTTCTCCAGTATCATGTCATTGCTTCGCGTGCTCTTAAAAGACGGATTATTGCCCAATACGGGCAATCTGAGAGATGAAAGCAAGTATGCCACTGTAGATGCCTCCATGTGGTTCGTATGGGCCTTGCAGCAATACGCCATTCACGAGGTAGGCGCCGCTGCTGTCTGGAACATATATGGCGATCTGCTGAAAGATATTTTGTATCATTACCGGTATGGTACCGCATTCAATATTCACATGGAGCCTGATGGTATGATCAGTGCGGCTTATCCCGGCAAAGCACTGACATGGATGGATGCCGTGATCCTTGATACCCCCATTACACAAAGACCCGGAAAACCTGTAGAGGTAAATGCACTCTGGTACAATGCCGTTTGCTTTTGTGTCAATGCTGCCCGCGATGCGGGAGATAATGTTTTTGTACAGGAATGGAGTGAATTCCCTGCTCTGATCGCCACCGGTTTTGTAAAATGCTTCTGGGATGACAACCACCAGTATTTAGCAGATGTGGTGCATGAAAATATACCTGACTGGTCCATACGACCCAATCAGATCTTTGCCGTTGCATTGCCTTATTCACCTTTAAATGAGGTACAACAAAAGGCAGTTGTAGCTATTGTTAAAAGAGAACTGTTAACCCCAAGAGGATTACGTACCTTATCTCCACAAGATCCTAATTACATCGGGCATTATGGCGGTAGTCAGCTGGAACGTGACCATGCTTATCACCAGGGAACTGTGTGGCCATGGTTACTCGCGCACTATGCCGCCGCCGTATTAAAGACAGCTGGAGATGCCGGTAAGGAGGAATTGAAGGAATTATTTAGCCATGTAGAGAGTGCACTGGAAGAATGTTGCCTGTACTCTATTCCCGAAGTGTATAATGGAGATGCCCCCCATGCAGCGGGAGGTACGGTGGCACAGGCATGGAGCGTGGCAGAATTTATCCGTTTTGAAAGGCTTATTTCGGGCGCCTGACAACTATCATTTTCCCCTTTGACCATACTCATTGCCCACCGGCGTTTATATGCGAACCTTTGTGTATAAACCCTCCTTGCTATGTACACCGATGTTTATCAGCCTTCGCCACCAAATAATGTCGCTATTGCGGATATCTTCCACCACATAGCTGCCTGTTACAGGTATATGGGTAAAGACCATTATGATCAGGTCCAGGCCTATGACCGCGCTGCCACCTGCCTGCGCCGCCTGCCTGTAGACATTGAAGTATTCAGATCCCGCCTCCGGGAATTAACCGGCCTGACAGACGTGATCCGAAACGAAATCACGGAATTCCTCGACGCTGGCTGTATCCAACACTATCAACGCTTTAAAAATAAAGTCCCCTTCGAACTGCTGGACCTGCTGGAAATAAAGGGTTTTGGCCCATCAACTGTAAAATTACTGCATGAAACCTGCGGGATCCAGAATAGGGATCAACTCATCACCGCCCTGCAATATGGCAGACTGGACGATGTAGGTGAAATCAGCCCTGTCAAACTCGATCTGCTCAAACGCAGTTTCAAATTACATAAATCTTCCGCCAACCGTTTACTGCTTTGGGATGCCATGCTGCAAGGCAATGAGATCCTGCGTGTTCTCCGCCTCGTCAAAGGCGTTGCACATGCGGAAATAGCCGGTAGCCTGCGCCGTGGCTGCGAAACCATCGGCGACCTGGACATGGTATTGCAGGTGGAAGAACCTGACCGCGAACAGGTCACTACACAGATCGTGCAGTTGCCACACGTGGAAAACGTCGTGCTCCATGGCAGAAACAGGATCTGTGTAGTACTCTACAATAATACACAACTAGACATCAGGATGGCCGGTGCTACCGCTTTTGGGGCAAGCTGGCTGTATTACACAGGTAGTCGTGAGCACCTGCTCCACCTGAGCGATCTGGCCGAACAAAAAGGCTTTATCCTTTCTCCGGAAGGCCTGTTTGACACCATGTGCAACTATGTAGCCG
>Ga0316604_10003133_pt1 | contig 11834 bp, 11 predicted proteins | sample OWC_soil_day20_C_FD_207650 | JGI IMG/M metagenome (GOLD analysis project Ga0316604, IMG submission 207650) | Wetland soil microbial communities from Old Woman Creek delta, Ohio, United States - OWC_soil_day20_CT | ecosystem: Environmental > Terrestrial > Soil > Wetlands | place: USA: Ohio... | reverse complement strand
GATCACAAATAAGCTCGGTAGTCTCATAAATAATAATTGACATAAATAATATCACGATAAAATTTACAAGAAACATCATCATTCTGATTACATATACATTTTTATGATTCATATTTCTATCCCCTATGCAACCTGTGTAGAACGTGACTGAGGGAAGATGCAGCAGACGTTTGCCAATAGCACTACTTTTAATCTAAATTTTCTGATAATAATAAATGACAAATGTAACTTGATACTTATGACAGAATACAGATGTTTTCTATTTAGCCAAACTCTATAATACATATTGTAATCTTCTCCAAAAGTCTTACATGCATACTTTCTGTAATCGATGACCGATTAAAATGAGGGGGATAAAAACATGTCATTAACAACTTTAGAACCACTTCTGAAAGATGCTAAAGCAAGAAGTTATGCCGTTGGTGCGTTTAATGTAGTAAATCTCGAAACCATAAGAGGTGTAATTCGAGCAGCTGAATCCTTAAACTCTCCTGTCATATTACAATTGGCAGAGGTGCATATTCCTTTCGCTCCGATTGAATATATGGCTCCTATAATGATTCAGGCCGCCCATAGAGCAAAAGTACCCGTATGCGTACATTTCGATCATGGCACAAGCTTTAAAAGTATAGCACTAGCAATCAAAAATGGCTTCACCTCCGTCATGTTTGATGGGGCAAGTTATACACTGGAAGAGAATATAAAATTGACGAAAGAAGTAGTTACATTAGGAAAATCCTTCGGCGTGACAGTTGAAGCTGAATTAGGGCAAGTAGGCGGAGCCGAGGATGGCAATAAAAACATTGATGCCCACCTCACCGATGTAGAAGAAGCAAGAATCTTTACCAATAGAACCTTAGTTGACGCTTTGGCGGTATCCATTGGCAATCTTCACGGACAATATGTAGAAGAGCCTCGGCTAAGATTTGACACTCTTACGAAATTAAGAAAATGTCTAGATACCCCCCTTGTACTCCACGGAGGCTCTGGAATTAGTCCTATAGATTTTAAAACATGCATACAATCGGGTATACATAAAATAAACATAGGGACTGCTCTTTTACTATCGTCTAGCAAAAAAATTAAAACTTTTTGCGCTACTCATCAATCCCCCCCTTATTTTTCAATCATGGATTTGGCAATAGAAGGTACATATGAAGCTGTAACCCAGCATCTGCAAATCTTTACGAGCAATGATAAAGCATAACTACTAACTACATTTTAATCGTGGAGGTGAATCATGAGTAAGGTTGTCTGTTTGGGAATACTGGTTGCCGATCTCATTGCAAAGCCTGTTGCCCAATTTCCATCAAAGGGTAAGCTCACGAATGTGGATACTATGGAGCTTCACACTGGGGGATGCGCAACGAATACGGCAATTGATTTAGCGAGACTTGGTGAAGATGTAGGTGTTATCGGTCTTATCGGCAGTGATGCCCTTGGCTCCTTTATCCTCAATCGACTAAAAGCAGAAAATGTGGATATTACGGGTGTAAAACATACAGAACAGATCAGTACCTCTACCTCAATGGTATTTTCATATCCAGATGGCGAAAGAAGCTTCCTTTATTATCCAGGGGCGAATGGTATCCTCGCAGAGGCGGATATTGATTTCTCGGTAATTGAAAGGTGTGAATTTTTATTTATTGCGGGCTCTTTATTAATGCCGACCTTAGACGGCGAGCCAACTGCCAGATTATTAAAAAGAGCTCAGGAATTTGGCAAATATACAATACTAGATACGGCATGGGATGCATCAGAAAAATGGATGTCAGTCATCGGTCCTTGTCTTCCATACCTCGACTTATTCATACCAAGTATCGAAGAAGCGCAAATGCTGAGTGGCAAGGACAACGTAGAAGATATGGCTAAAGTCTTTTTAACGGCTGGCACTCAAAATGTCGTTATTAAGTGTGGCGCCAAAGGATGCTACATGGAAAACAGCACGGAAAAGCATTACTTGCCAGCATTTGGAGTCAATGCGATTGATACCAATGGTGCTGGGGATTCATTTGTCGCAGGCTTTATAGCAGGGCTCGCCAACAAGTGGAATTTGAAACGCTGTGCTGAATTTGCCAATGCAGTCGGCGCCCATTGCGTAACAGCACTGGGAGCATCTAGCGGCATCAAAAGCAAAGAAGAAATCATTATATTTATGGAAAATAGGAGTAATTATCGTGATAAATAAATCAGAGTATGAGTCTATAGCTCAAAAAGTCCTTATGTACTATGAAAGGGTCGGTATTGCCATAACCAATGAAGAAAAAAATCGTATTGAGATCGCTGACTTTGGCCTGAATGATATTTATAATACGGGATTACAATTAATAACCTATGTAAATACTGACAGAGTTTGCGCTAAGGAAATGGTACTTATGCCTTATCAGACTTGTCCTGAACATAAGCATCCTACAAGAAAGGAACTAGCGGGAAAAGAAGAAACTTTTAGATGCAGATATGGCACAGTATATCTATATGTGGAAGGAGAAAAAATAGAACGTCCTCACTGTAATCCACCTTGCGGCTCTGAGCAATACTATACCGTTTGGAAAGAGATTATTCTGACTCCTGGAGAACAATATACAATCTACCCTGATACCCTACATTGGTTCCAAGCCGGCAGGTTAGGTGCTGTCATTTCAGAATTTTCCACTCGTTCTACAGACGAAACCGATATCTTTACCGATAGCAGGATTATACGGTAGTGATTTGCAAATGATGATATAGTAAAAAAGTAGACAAGGAAATCCCCTGCCTACTTTTTCACTGTATATATTCTTCATAGTCTTCGCATCTTCGTGGTTCAAAATGCTTTATTTTTTACCCTATCTCTCTTTTCTCTGTGGTCCCTTTTTCTATTTTATATGTTTTTAAAAGACGCGTCAGCGTTTTTCTTTATCGCCCGGAATGCAATATCTTTTCGATAATGCATTCCTTTAAATTTTATAGATCCAATTGCCTGATATGCCTTGTCCACTGCTTGCTTAATGGCAGAGTCTGTAGCTGTTACACCAAGTACACGTCCACCATTCGTTAGCACTTGTCCTTCGCGGCTAGCGGTACCAGCATGAAATACATAGGCACCTTGTTCTTCCGCTTTGTCGATACCACTAATGATATCGCCCTTAGCATATTCTTCAGGATATCCTCCCGCCGCTAACACTACACATACAGCAGCCTCATCCTTCCAATTAACAGAAGTACCTGCCAATGTACCCTCTATGCAAGCTTTCATAATCGTCACTAAATCGCTATCTAGCAAAGGTAGTACGACTTGGGTTTCAGGATCACCAAAACGAGCATTAAATTCAATGACCTTAGGACCATCTGCAGTTATAATCAACCCTAAATACAAGCATCCACTATAGGAACATCCTTCACTTTCCATGGCAGCAATTGTAGGCTGAAAAATCTCTTTCAGGACCTGGGCACTGATCGCTGGGGTAATAATCGGAGCAGGTGCATAGGCTCCCATCCCTCCTGTATTAGGTCCCTGATCATGATCAAAGACTCGCTTATGATCTTGAGCTGCTACCATGGGGATGATCGTCTTTCCATCAGTAAAAGCTAATATAGAAGCTTCCTCACCCACTAAGAATTCCTCTATGACGACCTGACTGCCTGCTTGACCAAAAGCTCCGTCACACATCATCATATCAACCGCTGCTAGAGCTTCATCAATGGTCATTGCCACCACAACGCCTTTACCAGCTGCCAATCCATCAGCCTTTACGACTACAGGCGCTCCCTGGGAGTTTATGTATGCCTTTGCCATATCAGCCTGAGTAAATACGGCAAATTTAGCAGTAGGGATATTATACTTTTCCATTAAATTTTTAGCAAAAGTTTTTGAGCTTTCAATTTGGGCGGCAGCCTGAGTAGGTCCAAAACAGGCAAGACCATTTGCCTGAAAAACATCTACGATACCATTTGATAAAGGAATTTCAGGACCTACTACGGTGAGCGTAACCTTCTGCTCTTTAGCAAATGCCACAAGAGCAGCATTATCCATGATATCAAGTTCTACACACTCGGCGATTTTTGCAATACCTGGATTACCAGGGATACAGAATATCTTTTCTACATCTCTATTTTCTTTTAATTTAGACACTAATGCATGCTCACGTCCGCCGCCACCAATGACCAATAGATTCATGGCTAATCTCCCCTCCAATGGGCTGTTCGGCAACTGCCCCATAAATTGATATACTTAATGTTTAAAATGTCTTGTTCCTGTAAATACCATAGCAATCCCATGTTCATCAGCAGCTTCAATAGATTCTTGATCACGCACAGAACCACCAGGCTGAATAATGACTTTGATTCCTGCTTTTGCTGCAGTATCCACTGTATCACGGAAAGGTAAAAACGCATCGGAAGCCATTACTGCACCGAAAGCTTTAGCACCAGCTTGTTCTAAGGCAATAGCAGCAGCTCCTACACGATTCATTTGTCCTGCGCCAACACCTAAGGTCTGATTCTCATTAGCAATCACAATTGCATTGGATTTCACATGTTTAACCACTTTCCAAGCAAGGAGCAGCTGTTCCCACTCTTTTGTGCTTGGCTGAGTTTTCGTGACAACTTTCATATCGTCACAACTCTCAACCACAGTGTCTTTATCTTGCACTAACATGCCACCTGAAACTGTTTTTATATCCACCTGTTTACTGCCCGTTTGCAGCTTTTCAGCCACGAGAAGACGAAGATTCTGTTTTTTTGTTAACAAATCTAATGCATCTTTTGTATAACCTGGAGCAATAACTGCTTCAGCAAACAATTTGCTAATTTGTACAGCTGTTGCTACATCTACATCGCGATTTAAACCAATAATTCCACCAAAGGCAGATACAGGGTCAGCCTGATAGGCTTTTGCATAGGCTTCTGCCAAATCAATACCCACACCCGTACCACATGGATTGGTGTGTTTTATAATCGTAGCTGCCGGTTTTTCAAATTCAGCGACAATATTGTAAGCAGATTCTACATCCACAATATTGTTAAAAGACAATTCCTTGCCATGTAATTGCTGGGCATTTGCAACTCCTACAGCAGCAACATGTTTCTCCCGATAAAAGGCTGCCTGTTGCTGAGGATTTTCTCCGTAACGTAACGGCTGCACTTTTTCATAGACTACATGCACGGTGTCTGGAAAAGCGCCCTCTCCCAGTTGCCCTGCCAAGTAAGTTGCAATGCAAGCATCATATTCAGCAGTATGATGAAAAGCCTCTTTTGCTAATGCCATGCGATAGGCAGGCAAAATATCATTTTCTTGAGCCAACTGCTTTAAAATATCACCATAACGTGCTGGATTCACTACCACTGTTACATATTGGAAATTTTTAGATGCTGCACGAATCATAGCCGGTCCGCCAATATCAATATTTTCTACAGCATCCTCCAGAGACACATTCGGACGCTCTATAGTTTGGCGAAAGGGATATAAATTGACAACTACCATATCGATAGCTGAAATGTGATGTTTCTCCATGGCTTCTACATGAGCCTTATTATCACGAACGGCTAAGATTCCGCCATGAATGTAAGGGTTTAATGTTTTTACGCGACCATCCATAATTTCCGGAAAGCCAGTAATATCACTCACATATTTGACAGGAATTCCTGCTTCCCGCAATGTTTTCATCGTACCACCAGTAGAGATAATTTCCACACCATACTGATGTAATTGCTGGGCAAATTCAACAATACCTGTTTTATCTGAAACGCTAATAAGGGCACGCTTGATGTTCATTTTTATTCCTCACTTGTAGCTATATAATTTTTACATTGCGACCTTCGATACAAAGGCGCTGTTCACAATACAGACGAATTGCTTGAGGGTATAATTTATGCTCTACTGCCAAAATGCGTTCACTTAAGGTCTCTACCGTATCATCAGCAAGTATGGATACAGCCTGCTGCATGATAATCGGTCCCGTATCCATACCTTCATCCACAAAATGTATGGTGCAGCCAGAAACTTTTGCCCCATAGGCAATCGCTTGTTCGTGAGCATCCAGCCCAGGAAAGGCAGGCAATAATGATGGATGAATATTCATAATACTGCCTGAGAAAAGATTAACGAAATATGCACTTAAAATACGCATGAATCCTGCCAATACCACTAAATCTACATGATATAAAGTAAGCTGCTGGGCGATGGCTGCTTCAAACTCTTGTTTTGACGGAAAATCTTTACGTTCAATGCATATTGCCGGAATTCCCTTAGCCGCTGCATGTTCCAGCACTTTGGCATTTGCCTTATCACTAATCACTAGACCAACTTTAGCATGAAGGAGTCCAGCATCAATGCTATTACAAATGGCCTGCATATTGCTCCCCCGACCGGAAGCCAATATACCTAGTATGGTTTTACTCACCAAAGATGCCACCTTTCAGTACCGTCTCTTTGGCTCCTTGCGTCACTTGACCAATGACAAAAGATGCTTCGCCTCTTGCAGAAAGATCATCTTGAATCTGCTTGACGTCAGATGGAGAAACAACCAGTATCATACCAATCCCCATATTGAAGGTTCGATACATTTCCGTCCAAGCTACATTCCCCCACTGCTGCAATAGAGCAAATACAGGTGGCTTAGGCCAGCTTTCTGTATCCACCATAGCGCCGCAGCCTTCCGGCAATACGCGAGGAATGTTTTCGTAAAAACCACCACCAGTAATATGCACCATGCCTTTTATTGCAAATTTTTCAATTAAAGGTAAACAAGCCTTCGGATATAGCTTAGTAGGAATTAATAATTCTTCTCCTAAAGTCTTTTCTAATTCAGGAACAATTTGATTGATATCCATTTGCTTTACGTCAAAACAGATCTTTCGCACTAACGAATAGCCATTGGAATGCAACCCGCTGGAAGGCAGACCAATCAGCACGTCTCCAGGCTGTATGGTTTGTCCCGTAATTAATTTAGAGCGTTCTGCAACACCTACGGCAAAACCACCAATATCATATTCTCCATTTTTATAGAAACTTGCCATTTCTGCCGTTTCGCCGCCAATCAGAGAACATCCCGATTCCAGGCAAGCTCCAGCGATACCGCTGACAATAGCCGCTACTTGTTCTGGCGACAATTTGCCCACTGCCAAATAATCCAAGAAAAATAAGGGTTCAGCCCCTTGCACCAAAATATCATTTACACACATTGCCACTGCATCCTGACCAATAGTGTCATGTTTGTCAGCCATAAAGGCAATACATAATTTCGTACCAACACCATCCGTACCGGAAACCAATACCGGCTGACGATATTTAGCAACATCAAGGGCAAATAGACCGCCAAAGCCGCCAATATCCCCCAAAACTTCGGGACGATAGGTAGAACGAACATGTTTTTTCATTAAATCTACAGCTTTATTACCAGCATCAATGTCAACACCAGCATCACGATATGTTAATTGGCTCATAAAGGGCCCTCCTGTTCAAAGACATACTTATTACCACCACAATGCTGCTCACAAGGCGTGCTGCCTGGATATTCTGAATTAAAACAGGCATAACACATTTTTTTGTCTTGCACTGTTTTAAGAGACGTGGCCAATCCTTCTATCGTAAGATAATGCAACGAATCAGCACCAATAAAGTCTCGTATTTCTTCTACACTCTTTGTCGCAGCAATGAGCTCTTTACGTACTGACGTATCGATTCCATAGTAACAAGGGTAGATAATTGGAGGTGAACTGACACACATATGAACGGCAGTAGCTCCAGCTTCACGAATCATCCGCACAATCTTACCACTGGTTGTGCCGCGCACAATGGAATCATCCACCATAATAACAGATTTACCTTTTACTACAGACTTAATCGCATTGAGTTTAATTTTTACGCTTCGATCTCTGTCCTTTTGATCAGGCTGAATAAAAGTACGACCAATATAGCGATTCTTGATTAAGCCTTCCGCAAATGGGACTCCTGATTCGTAACTAAACCCCAATGCGGCAGTTGTCCCTGAGTCGGGTACAGAGATAACAAGATCTGCTTTAAGACCACTTTGGCGCGCCAAGGTTCGTCCCATTTCAAATCGGGCTTGATACACACTTTGTCCATCAATAATGCTGTCTGGACGAGCAAAATAAATATATTCAAATACACACAGTGCTTGATTGGCTTTATCGCCAAAACGTTCTGCAGTCATTCCTGCATGATCAATAATAACCATTTCACCTGGTTCTACATCTCTTACAAACTCTGCATCAACCGTATCCAAAGCACAGGATTCGGAAGAAAGGACAAAACCATCCTTCACTTTACCAATGCATAATGGACGAAGACCATGAGGATCACGCACACCAATTAATTTTTCCTCTGTCATAATGACTAGACAGTATGCACCTTCAATTTGAGATAAACTCTCTACAATTTTCTCTTCTAATGTAGCTTTACGAGACCTGGCTATCAAATTTACAATGACTTCACTATCAATGGTTGTCTGAAAGATACTGCCTTGCTCTTCCATTTTCTCACGCAGTACTCGTGCATTGGTCAGATTCCCATTATGAGCTAAACTAATGTGCCCACCTGAATACTTGACTTTTAAAGGTTGTGTGTTCATGAGGGAACTAGAGCCAGTGGTTGAATAGCGAACATGCCCTATGCCAATATGCTGATCCGGTAAATCCGGAAGCTGGTGGCGAAATACTTCACTTACCAGCCCCATTCCTCTTGATACATCCATCCAAGAGCCATTTGTTACTGCAATACCTGCACTTTCTTGCCCGCGGTGCTGCAAAGCATACAATCCCCAATAGGTATTTAATGCGACATTATTTTCCCGGGAATATATGCCAAAGACTCCGCATTCTTCCTCCATTTTATCAACTTCCACGAGCTGGTTGATCATGCTTTTTCACCTGTTAAACGGAACAATATTTCTTTGTAAGCATCTTCCACATTGCCAAGATCACGGCGGAAGCGATCCTTATCAAGTTTTTCGCCTGTTTCACTGTCCCAAAAACGACAAGTATCTGGTGAAATCTCATCGCCTAATAATACTTGGCCATTATGAACACCGAATTCCAATTTAAAATCAATCAGTTCGATTTTCTTTTCCCGTAAATAATTGGTCAAAATTTCATTAATTTTAAAAGCATACTCTTCTAATGTTTTCACTTGCTCTTCCGTAGCCAATTCTAATATTTTAATGTGATGCTGGTTAATTAAAGGATCACCCAACTCATCATTTTTATAATACAGTTCAACGATTGGTGCAGGAAGTTTTCTGCCTTCTTCCCAGCCAATGCGTTTTGCCAAACTACCTGCTGCAATATTACGTACTACTACTTCTACAGGGAGAATTGTCAAGGACTTAACAAGCTGCTCCCGTTCGCTTACTCTTTTGATAAAGTGGTGAGGAATGCCATTTTTGCCTAATAAATCAAAGAAAAATGTTGTAATCTTATTATTGAGTACCCCTTTGCTATCAATCGTACCTTTTTTTAATCCATTAAAAGCTGTCGCATCATCTTTATAATACACTAACAATTCATCAGCCACGTCTGTACTGTAGATTCTCTTTGCTTTGCCTTCATATAATGGTTGTTTTTCCATAATTAACACTCTCCTAATATTTTATCCTAACAATTTAGTAGAAAGTCTGGCTGCTTTTTCTTCTACTTCATCAGCCATCGTTCTACGATTTTCAGCTAATTTTTCAGCCAACTCTACATGTTTTCCAGCCATAATTTGTACCGCAAATATAGCTGCATTTTTGGCTCCATTCACTGCCATTGTAGCTACTGGAATACCAGCAGGCATTTGTACAATGCTAAGTAATGCATCAAGCCCATTTAAGCACGTACTATTAATAGGCACTCCAATTACCGGCAACGTTGTATATGCTGCAATCACTCCCGGCAAATGAGCTGCTGCTCCAGCAGCGGCAATAATCACCTCAACGCCCCGTTCCCGGGCCCCTGCTGCAAATCCATGAACTTTGTCAGGTGTGCGATGAGCTGAAGCTACAACCACTTCTGTGGCTATGCCAAAGTCTTTTAATACGTCAACTGCTGGCTGCACAATGGACCAATCAGAATCACTTCCCATAATAATAGCTACTTTCACTAAAAGTTCCTCCTTTTTTGATCCTTATCAGAATTTATATCATCCCTACATACTTTCATATGATTAGAGAATGAAACATACGTTTTATGCACCGAATGGTAAACCCAGATACTTTTCTATGTTAGTATCTGGGTTTATTACTTTATCTACGCAAGAAAGAATAAGCGCACAACAACCAAAACAGCTAATATATATACAATCCAATGTACTTCCCGGCCGCGGCCAGTAATTAATTTTAATAGTGGATATAACACTAGACCAAAAGAAATACCATTGGCAATGCTATAGGTAAAGGGCATCATAATAATAGTCATGAAAGCTGGCATAGCTTCTGTAAAATCACCGAAATCGATGTGTTTTACACTTTCCATCATTAATGAACCAACAATAATAAGAGCAGGAGCAGTCGCAGCATCAGGAATTAAGGCAACAACCGGAGTAAAGAACAATGCTAAAAGAAACAAAACCCCACAGACGACAGCGGTCAAACCAGTACGACCACCTGCCCCTACACCAGCAGCACTTTCCACAAAGGCAGTAATGGTACTTGTCCCTAAAACAGCTCCAAGACTTACGCCTGTAGCATCTACCAGCATGGCTTTACCGATGCCAGGAATCTTACCATCTTTTTTCATTAAGCCAGCTTTGCTGGTAGTACCTACCAAGGTACCCATGGTATCAAATAATTCAACAAAGGTAAATGTGAAGATAATCGTTGTTAACCCCATACTAATAGCACCAGGAATATCCAGCGCAAAAAAGGCATTGTTACTAAAGTCAGGAATTGCTACAGGAACAAATCCTGTCGGAACATTGACGACTCCCATTGCAATACCAACAAGGGTACTAATGAGAATACCGAATAACATAGCCCCTTTTACCTTACGTGCCATTAAAATACTAATGAAAATAAGACCAAAAACAGCTAGTAAAACATGGTGATCAGCCAATTTACCCAGTTCTATAATCGTCTCAAAAGATAGGGGTGATCCATTCCCCTTAGCAGCAACAATTTTTTCTAAAGTTGGTGGAATTAAGGATAAACGAATATTCATAATACCAGAAAGCTTTAAACCAATAATTGTAATAAAAAGTCCAATCCCTACGGTAATCGCATGTTTTAAAGAGTTAGGCATGCCTTCAATTAACAATTGGCGGACTTGGGTTAATGTTAGAATTAAGAAAATAATACCTGAAATAAATACAGCTCCCAAAGCCACTTGCCAAGAAATCCCCATACCAATAACCACTGTAAAGGCATAAAAGGCATTGAGCCCCATACCAGGTGCTAAAGCGATAGGGTAATTCACAAATATCCCCATCATCATCGTAACGACGGCAGAACCAATTGCAGTTGCAAGCAATACTGCATTTTTATCCATTCCAGCAGATCCTAAAATGCTGGGATTGACAAATAATATGTATGCCATTGTCATAAATGTAGTAATACCAGCCATTACCTCCGTTTGTACATTGGTATTACGCTCACTTAACTTAAATAATCGTTCTAACATATATAACTCTCCTTCAATCCCTTTTTTATATCAATCAACGCTATATGAAAATTTTCATCATTTTTTTATTTTTCTTTTGTATTACTAGTATCACCTCCAACGTAAAAAATAACCCGGGCAGGGAGAATCGCTTCAGGTCATGAGCGAAACCTCCCCGCCCGGGTTTTTATCCCATCGGTGTAACACTGTCATAGTGCCTGTACCACTTGGTCACAGACCATAATAAAACAGAGATTCTCTGT
>Ga0316604_10003132_pt1 | contig 11837 bp, 8 predicted proteins | sample OWC_soil_day20_C_FD_207650 | JGI IMG/M metagenome (GOLD analysis project Ga0316604, IMG submission 207650) | Wetland soil microbial communities from Old Woman Creek delta, Ohio, United States - OWC_soil_day20_CT | ecosystem: Environmental > Terrestrial > Soil > Wetlands | place: USA: Ohio... | reverse complement strand
ACTTGGCCAGGGTACTCGTTGTAAGGAATGTGCGGAAGCATGGCGCGGGCGTCGACGAACACACCATGGCCACCGGCCGGGGTCTGGTAGCCGATGCCGGCGTCGTCGAGACGGGCGGCAAGATACTCCACCTGACCGATGCGGTAGCGCAGGTAGTCGTTGTCGATACCTTCGTAGAGGCCGATGGCCAGCGCTTCCAGGTCGCGGCCGGCGAGGCCGCCGTAGGTGAAGAAGCCCTCGTAGGAGATGCAGTTCGCCTTGATCTTCAGGATCAGCGGCGAGTTGGCATCCTTGACGCCGATCATGCCGCCGATGTTGACGATGGCATCCTTCTTGGCCGACATGGTGAACATGTCGCCATAGGAGAACATCTCGCGAATGATCTCCTTGATCGACTTGTTCTGATAGCCCGGCTCGTCGCGCTGCACGAAGAAGGCGTTCTCCGCGTAGCGGGCGGCGTCGATGTCGAGCGTGATGCCGTTGGCCTTGGCGACCTCGGCGACCTCGCGCATGTTCTGCATCGACACCGGCTGACCGCCGGCCGAGTTGTTGGTGATCGTCATGACGATCAGGCCGACATTCTCGGCGCCGACTTCGGCGATGGTCTTCTTCAGCTTCTCGACGTCCATGTTGCCCTTGAAGGGCGCACGGTGCGACGGGTCCTTGGCGACCGCGACGACGCAGTCGATGCAGCGGGCGCCGGTCAGCTCGACATGGGCGCGCGTTGTATCGAAGAACATGTTGGAGATGGCGAACTTGCCCTTGCCGAGCAGGATCGGGAACAGCACCTTCTCGGCGGCGCGGCCCTGGTGCACGGGCTGGATGTAGCCGTAATTGAAGATGTCCTTGCCCGCCTCGAGCAGCTTGTAATAGCTCGACGAACCGGCGTAGGCCTCATCGCCGCGCATAACGCCGGCCCACTGTTCCTGGCTCATGGCGCCGGTGCCGCTGTCCGTGAGCAGATCGATGTAGCAGTCCTCGCCGGCCAGATTGAAGAGGTTGTAGTTCGCCGCTGCGATCTTCGCCGCGCGCTCCTCCGCCGACAGCATCCGAAGCGGCTCAACCGCCTTGATCCGGAACGGTTCGGGGAAATACTTGATAGCCATTGTCCGTTACCTCCTACAGACCATTGGGCACCCCGGTCGTCGCATGCGACTGGCGGACAGCGTCTCTAGGAATCTGCAAACATTTTTCCACATGAGCGAGATTCTGCGGCTCATGTGTTCACATTTGTGGCATTATGGCTGGTAGGTGTCAATAAATTTACATTATACTAGGGTTTACGCGGATTACTGAGGCCGGATGTGTGGATATTTTTGCATCTAGGGCGTGTGACGGTAATTCTATTGCGTCTTGGGCCTCTAAAAATTGTCAAAAATTGCGCCAAGGATAGGAGGCTGTCTGGAAATGTACGAGGGCCCCGTTCCTGCGACTCGGATTGACAAAGCTCATGCTTCCACCGCAAGTCGGGCGGAAAGGCCGGGGGAATTCCGGCAAGGAGACGTGCCGATGCCGGGCGGTTGGATCCGACGCTACATGAAGCTGACCGAGTTTCTCGGGTCCGTGCTCGGGCCGGATTACGAAGTGGTGCTGCACGACCTCGGCGACGCCGACAAGTCGATCATCGCCATCGCCAATGGGCACGTCAGCGGTCGCACCATCGGCGCACCGCTCACCTCTGTTGCCCTGCAGTCGATCATCAACCACTCTTATGAGACGCAGGACTATCGCCTCAACTACGTCGGTGTCGCCGGGACCAAGCTCCTGCGTTCCTCGACCTTCTTTGTGAAGGACGAAGAGGGACGCTTGGTCGGCATGCTGTGCATCAACTTCGACGACAGCCGCTATCGCGAGCTGTCCGACCGCATCCTGAAGTTGCGTCATCCCGACATCTTCGTCGAGACCAACTTCGCCTACAACGAGGAGGCGGCCGCCGTGCGGGCGACGCCGCCGCCGGCCGAGGGCAGCGAGAGCTTCCCCAACTCGCTGACCGAGCTGACCGACCACTTGCTCGATGAGGAACTGCGGTCGCGCGAGGCGGGCGGCGAGCGGCTCAGCCACCGTGACAAGCTGGCGCTCGTGGAAACCCTCAACGCCAAGGGCATCTTCATGATGAAGGGCGCCGTCAAATACGTCGCTGACAAACTCGGCTGCTCGCAGACAACCATCTACCGCTACCTCAACCGCCTGAACGGTGGCACCGAGGGGGGCGAGGGGGGATGACATGTCCGAGGCGGGATGCCTGAGCGGACGCTTTGGCGGACCATCCCGGTCATTGCAAAATCAGGCATACCCCCTTGCCTTTGCCGTATTTAGCTGACGACGAACTGGGCATTGTCGGTGCCATCGACGACGCATCGCGCCTCGCCTACACCGAGGTCGCAAGACGGCAACGATCTGTGTCGTCACCGCCTACGCGCACGTTCCGGTAATTGCCCGCACCGTCCGCATCGTTCCCGCGCGGTTTGTGACCCTTGTCAGCCTGCTTCAGAACGAAGTCGGGTCGGCGCCTCAGTGAACTATGGTGCCCGGACCTCTCCTTGTCTCGACTCCGGGACCATAAGTGCAAATTCCAGTTCTCGTGGACCAATTTGAAGGGAGTCACATCGTGTCCAGAAGGGGAGCGGTGGTTCGACTTTGGTCGATCAGCCGCTCCTTGCGTTGACTAACGCATCAAAGTTGATATCGGTTCATTCTTGTTGATGGGTCGCGAGGAGGCGAGCCATCTCGGGAGGAACCCCAACATGAACACCGCTGGATCCCTGAAGCGTGGTACACGCCTGAGTTCTGCGCTTTTCATCGGCCTTGCCGCCGGTAGTGCGGCGCTGATGGCCACCCTTGGCGGCGCCTTTGCCGCCCCCAAGGGCGAACTCGTCGTCATCAACTGGCTGGGCGGTTCGGAGCTTGCAGCCATGCAGGCCTTCGAAAAGGCCTTTACCGAGAAATACCCTGAGGTGACGGTCAAGGAGATCCCGATCACCTGGTCGGGCGATGCGCGCGGCGCCATCCGCACCACGCTGATGGGGGGCGAGAAGGTTGATATTCTGATCAACACTTGGCCATCGTTTCGGCAGGAACTGGTGGCCAACGGCATCCTGCGACCGCTCGACGAAGCCTGGACGAAGAACGGCTGGGACGACAAGCTTTCCAAATCCTGGCGCGACCTCGGCACGCTCGAGGGCAAGGTCTATGGCATCCCTTACAACTACGGCGATCGCAGCGGCCTGTGGTACCGGGTCGACACGCTGAAGGCAGCCGGCGTCACCACGCCGCCGGCCACCTGGGACGACCTGTTGGCCTCCTTCCCCAAGCTCAAGGCGAACGGCGTCACACCCTATATCGTGCCTGGCAAGTTCTGGGCCCACGCCGAGGTGTTCGAGACGCTGCTGATCCGCACGGCCGGCGCCGAAGCATCGCGCAAGCTCGGGGCGCACGAGATCGCCTGGAACAGCGACATCGTCAAGACAGCGCTGAAGAAGTGGCGCGAGATGTTGGACGCCAGCTGTTGCGCCGACGTGTCGACCATGCTCGGCACCGACTGGGACAACGCCTCCGACATCGTGCTGAAGGACGCCAAGGGCGGCTTCTTCCTGCTCGGCATGTGGATCAACAACCGCGCCGAGGACAACTACGGCCTGAAGCCCGGCGCCGACTATGGCCTCGTGCAGTTCCCGGCTCTTGGCCTTGGACACGACACCGACTCCAGCGTCGACGCCAAGGAATTCAATGCGGTCACCACCGGTCAGAATCCGGAAGCCGCCGACGCCTTCCTCGACTTCGCGCTCAGTGCCGAGGGATCGGCAGTGTTTGCCAAGGCCGGGCTCGCCTCGCCCAGCAAGGCAACCGATACCTCGCTTTATGGCCCGGTGATCAAGACGTCCAACGACGTCGTCGCCAAGGCCGATGTCGTCTTCGTGCTCGGTGACCGCCTGCCGGCCGAACTCGGCGACGAATACCGTACCCAGCTTCAGAAGTTCCTTCAGGATCCGAGCGACGCCAACATCGACCGGATCACCGATGCCCTCGAGGTCAAGGCGAAGGAACTGTACTGATGGCCGCGCCCACCACCATGGGCATCCCCCGAGACGGCCAGGGAGGAGGGCGAAAGCCCTCCTTCTTCGGGAGATCGGAAACGGGCGCCGCTTATATCCTGCTTCTACCGATGCTGGCACTGTTCGCCTGCGCCGTGATCTACCCGCTGATCGACACGATCCTGCTAAGCTTCACCGACATGCGCGGCATGGCAGCCGGCAAATGGATCGGCGCCCGCAATTACCTGACGCTGTTCCGGGACCCCAACTTCCTCACGGCCCTGTCGACCACCATCGTCTGGACCCTGGTTGTCACGGCGCTATCGGTCGGTATCGGTTGGGGGCTGGCCATCGTCTGCTCGCTGGCGCCCCGCGCCACGCTGGTGTTCCGCGTGATGTTCTTCGCCGCCTATGGCGTTGCCGAAACGGTGAGCGGTTTCATCTGGCTGGGCATTTTCCGCCCCGGCACGTCCGGCCTTCTCAACGCCGTGTTTGCCGGCATCGGCCTCGGCGACTGGACCACCGCCTGGCTCGGCAACGTCTCGACGGCACTGTGGTGCCTGATGGCCGCCTACGCCTGGACGCAGGTCGGCCTGCCGCTGATGACCTGCTTCGCCTCGATCCAGACCATCCCCAAGACGCTGTTCGAGGCCGCCTACATCGACGGTGCCCGCTCGACCTCGATCATGCGCTACATCGTGCTGCCACTGTCGATGCCGGGATTGCGCGTTGCCATTTTCATAAATCTTCTCAATGCGTTGCGTGCGTTTGACATGATCTTCGTGCTGACTGGCGGCGGTCCCGTCCGGTCGACGGAAACCATCGGCTACTTCATGTTCCGGGAGTCGATGCTGCAGTTCAAGCTCGGCTACGGTGCGGCGGCGACCGTCGTCCTGCTGCTCGCCGTCGTCGTCATCTCCATCCCGGCCATCATCAAGCGCACGGCGGAGGCGACATGAACAACCGCGGCACCATCTGGATCCCCGTGCTGGTCGGCGCACTCGCCGTCCTGTGGATCATCCCGCTCGTTGGCCTGCTGCTCACCTCGCTGCGGCCGCCCGGCGACATCACGCAAGGCTGGTGGCGGCTCGACAACTTCTCGCTGACGCTCGACGCCTGGCGTAGCGTCTGGACCAAATACCCGCTGGCGGGTGCCTTCTGGACGTCGTTCAAGCTGACCGTGCTGTCGACGCTCGGCACCATGCTGCTCGCCCCGGCGGCCGCCTATGCCTTCCAGTTCCTGCGCTTCCCCGGTCGTCGGCTGATTCTGATCGTCATCGTCAACGCCTTCGTGCTGCCGCAGCAGGTGGTGATCATCCCGCTGTTCACGCTGTGGCGCGATACCGGCCTGATCGACAGCCTGTGGTCCTGCGTCATTCCCTTCGTCGGCATGTCCTTCGCCTGGTCGGTGTTCCTGGTGAAGAACTTCCTCGAAGACTTCCCCAAGGAACTGATCGAGGCGGCCAAGGTCGACGGCTGCACGCCGCTCGGCACCTTCTGGTACGTGGTGCTGCCCAATGCTCTGACGCCGATCGCCGCCGTTGGCATCCTGCAGTTCCTGTGGTGCTGGAACTCGATGCTGCTGCCGATGCTCTATCTCAGGACCGAGGTACCGCTCACGGTGCTGCTCGCCCGCGTCGCCGGCTCCTTCGAACCCAATCTCGACCAGCAGTCCGTGGCAGCGATCATCACCATGGCCGTGCCGCTCGCCATCTTCATCACCTTCCAGCGTTATTTCACCGCCGGCGCCAGCAGCCGCACGGGCGGCAAGGAGTGATCATGTCTGCCAAGAATACCGTTCGCGCCCTGCGCTACCGCCAGGTCCACCTCGATTTTCATACGTCGGAGCATATTCCCGGGGTTGGTGCCGACTTCGATCCAGAAGACTTCGTGGCGACGCTGAAGCGCGCCCATGTCGACTCGATCACCCTGTTCGCCAAGTGCCATCACGGCTGGTCCTACTATCCGACCAAGGTGGGCGCTCCCCATCCTCACCTCAAAAGACCCGACCTGCTTGGCGATATGATCTCGGCCTGCAACGCCGCCGACATCGAGACACCCGTCTACATCACCGTCCAGTGGGATGAGCGAAACGCGCGTCTGCATCCGGAATGGCGGGCGATGCCGGCCGGCGGCGGCCATGCCGACGTCGATCTGGCCGACCGCTCGGCCCTCAACCAGTTGTCGGCCGCCTGGCATACGCTCTGCCTCAACCACGACGATCTCAGGGCCGAGATCGCGGCGACGGCGCGCGAGGTGCTCGACCACTATCCGACTATTGGCTTGTTCTTCGACATCATCCAGACGCCAGACTGCGTTTGCCCGGCCTGCCTCGATCGGATGCAGCGGCTCGGTCTCGATCCGACCCGCAAGGCCGACCGGCTCCTCAACGACGAGGCGGTCAACGACCGCTTCCGTCGCGAACTCAGCGCCGAGATCCGGGCCAACTATCCGGGGCGGCGCATCTTCTACAACGCCGGCCACATCTACAAATACGGCCCCAAGCGCTACGAGCCCTACAGCCACCTCGAACTCGAAAGCCTGCCGACGGGTGGCTGGGGCTACAATCACTTTCCCTCGAGTGCCCGCTACGTCGCCCGCCTTGGGATGGACTTTCTCGGCCAGACCGGCAAGTTCCATACGACCTGGGGCGAGTTCGGCGGCTTCAAGCACCCCGACGCCCTCAATTATGAATGTGCCATGATGGCAGCGCTCGGTGCCAAGTGTCTCGTCGGCGACCAGTTGCATCCCTCCGGCCGCATCAATGCCGACACCTACCGCACCATCGAACCGGCTTATCGCCGGCTCGAGGCGCTGGAGCCCTATCTGGTCGGCGCCGACCAGGTGTCGGAGATCGGTGTTCTGACCACCGAGTATTTCAATCGCGACGGTTCCGGGCGGGCGCTCGACAGCGACGACGGCGCTGTGCAGATGCTGCTGGAACTGCACCGCCCCTTTGACATGATCGACCCGGAAATGGACTTTGGCCGCTACCGGCTGATCATCCTGCCCGACCGCGTTCCCGTCGATGCTGGGCTGAAGGTGAAGCTCGATGCCTTCGTTGCCGATGGCGGCAAGCTGCTGCTGTCGGGCGCCTCCGGACGCGATCCGGTGACCGGTGCCTTCGCCATCGATGCCGGCCTGACGCTGACCGGCGGCAAGGTCGCCACCAATCCGTCTTATGCCGAGCTGACCGACGCCCTTGTTGAAGCGCGTCTGCCACGGGCGCCCTTCGTCGTCTATGCCGAGGCCGACGAGATGCGGTCGGCTGGCGCTACGGTGCTGGCCGAGATCCATCCGGCCTACTTCAATCGAACCTTCGCCCATTTCTGTTCGCACCAGCATGCCCCCGATGATCCGGCTGCCCCGGTGGCCGGAGTGGCAGCGGCGGTCACCGGAGCGGTGGGCACTCTCTCCTATCCGGTGTTCGAGCTTTACCGGGCGACCGGCCAGCCGCTCTACAAATATCTGGTCGACGCGATGATCGAGCACCTGATGCCGGGCGCGGCTCTGACGACGACGCTGCCCTCTGGTGGCCGGGCCAATCTGACCCATCAGGCCAAGCAGCGGCGCCTTGTCGTCCATCTGCTCTACGGCGCGCCGCAGGTCCGCGGCCAGGCGGTCAAGCTCAGCTGGCATCCGACGCCGCAGCCGATCGAGATGATCGAGGACATTCCGGCACTCGGCCCGGTGTCGTTCACTCTTCGCTGTACGGGCGAACCAACGGCGGTCTATGACGCGCTCTCCGGTGAACGGCTGGCCTGGACGCGCAGCAGCGCCGAGGCCATCAGCGTCGCCCTACCGGGCTTGCATATTCATCGCGCAATTGTGGTTGACGGAGTGACGCCGCGATGATGTGACAACCGTAGGCAGTACCACGAAGGGGGACGACACGGTGTCAATGGCGGCGGACAAGCGCAGGAATGCAACCATCCATGACGTTGCCGAAACGGCGGGGGTCGCCGTCGGCACGGTGTCGAGATACCTCAACGGTCAGATGGTGCGTCAGAGCAACCGGGTGGAGATCGAGCGGGCGATCGAGGCGCTGGGCTTCCAGCGTAGCGCGGTTGCCAAGGCGATGAAGAGCGAGACCACCGATGTCATCGGCTTCCTGGTGCCCAATTTTGATGAGTTCCACGCCCGGCTGCTCAACCAACTCGCCCGCCTGTTCCGCCAAAGCGGCCGGACGATGCTGACCTATTGCCACGACGGCGACCGCAAGCTGCTGAAGGAGGCCGTTACCTTCTTCGCCAACCAGCGCGTCGATGCGTTGGTGCTGGCCGGCTCGGGCGATATCTCGGCCGAGGTGGAGATGCTGGTCGATCGTGGCGTACCGGTGACGGTCTACAACAACGACGTGATGGGTCTCAGGGTCGATCGCGTCTTCGTCGAAAACGCCAGCGCCTCCAGTCGGGCGGTCGAGCATCTGATCGCCGTCGGCCATCGTCGCATCGCCACCGTCTACGGCTTGCAAGATGAGAGCACCGGCGTCCAGCGCCTCGAAGGCTACTGTCGGGCACTCAAGGCACACGGCCTCGCCGTCGATCCGGACTACATGCATCCCGGTGCCTGGGGCGAGGAGGGCGGCTATTCGGCGGTGCAGAAATTCATGACGCTCGACAAGCCGCCAACGGCGATCTTCTCGGCCAACTATCAGATGACCATCGGCATCCTCGAGTGGATGCGCGAGCATGGCCTGCGGGTGCCCGAGGACATCGCCATCGTCAGCTTCGACGACGTCGAACTGTTCCGTCTCTACGACGGTGGCATCACCGCGGTGATGCAGCCGATCGACAAGATCGCCGAGTCGATCGCCAGCTATGTGCTGTCTCGCCTGTCCAAAGACGAGTTGCCGGACATCCGCACGCGCACGCTCGACTGCAACATCATTTTGCGCGGTTCAAGCGGCTACGAGCGATAGCTGCCGTGCCGGGAGGAGTAAGATATGGCTTCGGTGGAACTGGTCGGCGTCGGCAAATCCTATGGCGCAGTGAACGTCATTCCCAACATCGACCTTATGCTCGACGACGGGGCGCTGACGGTGTTCGTCGGGCCGTCCGGTTGCGGCAAGTCGACGCTGCTCCGCATGATCGCCGGCCTCGAGCAGATCACGGCTGGCGATGTGCTGATCGACGGTCGACGGGTCAACGAATCGACCCCCACTGACCGCGGCATCGCCATGGTCTTCCAGAACTATGCCCTCTACCCGCACATGACGGTACGCCAGAATATCGGCTTTCCGCTGAAGATGGCCGGCCTCTCCCGCTCGGAGATCGACCGCCGGGTCGAGGCCGCGGCCGGCAGCCTTCAGCTCTCCTCCCTGCTCGATCGCAAGCCGGCCCAGCTGTCGGGCGGTCAGCGGCAGCGCGTGGCTATTGGTCGGGCCATCGTACGCGAACCCAAGGTCTTCCTGTTCGATGAGCCGCTCTCCAACCTCGACGCAGAACTGCGTGTGCAGATGCGCCTCGAGATCGCCCGCCTGCACAAGCAACTTGCGGCGACTATGATTTACGTCACTCATGATCAGATTGAGGCGATGACGCTCGCCGACAAGATCGTCGTGCTGCGGGCCGGACGTGTCGAGCAAGTGGGACGGCCGACCGAACTCTACCACGACCCCGACAACATCTTCGTCGCCGGCTTCATTGGTTCGCCCAGAATGAACTTGCTGAAGGCGCGAGTAAGCGGACAGGCCGAAGCCGGCGTTCGCTTGAGGCTGTCGGACTTCGGCGATGTCGACATTGCCCTGCCCATAATGCTGGCACGTCCAACCGTTGGCGAGGAAATGTGGATCGGTATCCGGCCCGAGCATTTCGTCGAACACGGCGACGTCGTGCTGCGGACCGAGGTCGAAGTCGTCGAAAACCTGGGCGGTACCGCCTATGCCTATGTGCGCGGCGTGGGAGGCGCGATGCTTACAGTTGGACTCGCCGATCCGCAAGCGACCAGTACTGGCAGTGCCTTCGAGGTTCGCTTTCCTGCAGATCGCGCCTTTTTGTTCACCGAGCAGGGCCAGAGAGTTCGGTGACGGGGAGGACGCCAAAATCAGTTAGCCCCTTGCCCGTCGCCGCGTTATCCGACGATGAACTGTCCGTCGCCGCCGGTGCCCTTATGCGAGATTGAGGCGGTCATCGACGTGAAGTCGACGTCGAGCGCGGCGTGTTCATCACCCTTCGTCCAGCTCAACACCAGCTGGCTTTTCGACGGTTGTTCGACGGCGAAGTCGCCATCGAAGGCGGGATGGGTGTTGCGGAAACGGGCGAGCTTGAACAGCTTCCTGACCACCGGCTTGTTGAACGCCGCCGTCACTTCCTCCGGTGTGTAATAGTGACGATTGATGTCACGGCCAACCTTGGTGCGGTGAAGCAGGTCCATGTCGTTGACGCCTCCCAGGAGGCCGACGTAGTAGACCTGCGGAATGCCCGGCGCGAAGAACTGCAGGCCGCGCGCGATCAGATACTCGCTGTCGCGTTTTCCAAGCGCGTCATAATAGGTGCAGTTGACCTGGTAGAGGTCGAGGTTGGAGGCGGCGGCGCCCGTTGCCTGCCGGCTTTCACCGCCCGAGCGGTCGTGCATGGTCTCCACCAAGGCATCAAGCGCGGCGGGGACGAGCAGACCCGGTCGGCCGTCGGCGGCCGCGCCGACGTCAATGACGCCGATGCCGTCGTGGGTGTCCAGTACGGTGATGGCATTGCGCGGGGAGATCTTCAGCCATTCGGCCAGCGGTGCCGCCTCACCGGTGAACAGGGCATGCAACACCAGTGGCGGCAGCGCGAAGTCATAGACGCGGTCGACCTTCCGGGCGATTTCGATCTGGTCGCGGTAGTAGCTGTGGATCTCGACCAGAACCTCCATGTCGAGCGCCCGCGCCTTGTCGGCGAGCTCTCCGAGGAAAGCGTAGGTCTCCGGAATCATGAACGAGCTTGTTCCCGGCTTTTTGACGGCGTAGCCGGCGGCGTCGAGCCGGATGGCCGTGATGCCGGATTCGGAAAAGCGCTTCAGGATGGCGTCGAGATAAGCGGCTCCGTGCTTTGAGAAGACATCGATGTCAATCTGCTGCGGCGTGAACGTGGTCCAGATGAGGCGCTTCGATCCATCGCCGAAGGTCATCTTGTTGAAGGGAAAGCCCGGGCGCGGCCGGTAGATGGCCAGCAGGTCCTGTTCGGAGGCGCCGTTCGGGAACACCTTGCCGAAGGTCAGGAACATATCGGCGAAGTCCGACGCATCGCCTTTTTCGACGAAGTCGCGAAAGGCCGGCGAGCCGGCCGAGACATGGTTGACGATCATGTCGGCCATGATGTCGACCGATGCCGACAGCGCCCTGACGTCAGTCCAGTCGCCGAGGCGCGGATCGACCGCCGTGTGATCGCTCGGGTCGAAGCCGGCGTCGGCGCCGTCGATCGGATCGAAGAAGGGCAGGGGATGAACGCCGCCGATCACGCCCTTGAGCGGGCCATCGATCAGCCCCTTGAGGGCGGGGAAGCCACCGGCGGTCAGCCGGTCGACATAGGTGATGAGCTGAACCTGGTTCTTCACGATGCTGTCCCCCGGGCCATTCGCCGAGTCATTGAAGCATCAGGTCGATACGTGGACGCTGATGTCTTGGGAGGAGCATCCGCCTTGCGGGCAGGCCGGTTCAGCCGACCGGTGGATGCTCGGGAGGAGAAATGAAAATCACTTCCGGGGAGGCCCGGAAGTGATTGAGCGGGCGCCACCGTCGCCGATAGCGACGGGTCGGGTCACTCGGGTACGAAGCGGCGGGCGTAGGCGTTGCCCTCGGCATTGAACAGGTGGCAATCGGTGCCC
>Ga0316604_10003131_pt1 | contig 11837 bp, 9 predicted proteins | sample OWC_soil_day20_C_FD_207650 | JGI IMG/M metagenome (GOLD analysis project Ga0316604, IMG submission 207650) | Wetland soil microbial communities from Old Woman Creek delta, Ohio, United States - OWC_soil_day20_CT | ecosystem: Environmental > Terrestrial > Soil > Wetlands | place: USA: Ohio... | reverse complement strand
AGATTGTGTTTTACCCGCGATCATATTGGACGTGATGTCGAACATTTTATCCTGCTCTGCGATGTTGACGCCAAAGATGGTCCCGTTTTCCTGTACATTTCCTTTGCTATAGATGATATTGGCAGTAACCTGTTTACTAAGAGCAATGACTTCTTTTCGCTTATTGAGTTCCGCCGCAACAACGTCCGGATTGATGATCCGATTATCCTGCTGTACCAGCTGAGGATTGGAAATCAGATTGATTGTATTATTGCCAAGGTAGCGGTTGAGCATATTGGTATTACTGATTTTGTTATCATTGTACAACCTGATATGTGGCGTTGCACTCAGCATTGTTTTTTCTGAATAGTCATTAGTGCCTGTGATCAGGGAGTTCATAAAGATGAACATGCCAATTCCGAAAGTGACTCCTAAAGCAGCTACAAGCGTTGATTTTACTTTGCTTACCATATAAGTGTAAGCAATCCTGGTGTTGATGCCTGCATTCATGTTAATATGCTTTAATGAGTTTATCGTCTGCATTGATACCACCGAGAACTTCTACATAATCGGTAGACACGATGCCTGTTTTTAACTGGATAGTATCTGTTTGCTTACCATGTTTGATAAGCGCCCTGCCATCCGGGCTTACGCAGTTAGCAGGCACCAGCAGGGCTTTGTCTTTGTGAGCGACAATGATATTTGACTGTAATAAGGTACCATTCATCAAACCAGCTGGCAAGGTGTCAAAAGTTGCTTCTATGGTATAGGCTTGTGACTGGTCGTCAAAGCTGGGATAGATCTTACTTACATGACCGGTGTAGGTTTTGCCTTTTTCAGTATTGAGTTCGGTCAGTACAGTTTGGCCCGGTTTGATTTTGGCAATGCTGCCTTCATCTATTGAAAGAGAGATGAGCATACCACCTGCATTGCCTAAAATAGCCAGTGCGTCACCTTTACGTACCAGGTCGCCTTTTCTTTTGAGGAGGGTATATACAGTATAGTTGCCGGGAGATTTGATGTTGTAATAGGAGGTGTTTGCCATGGCAGTTTCCTGGTCTTTGCGGGAATTGATAAGGGTTTGTTGCAAAGAGAGTTTAGTCGCAGCGATGTTTTGTTTGAGCTGTTCTACACTATGCATGGAGGATTGATAAGCCAGTTCAGCATTGTCATAATCTACCTTGGCAACGCTGCGGGTAGCGTATAATCTGGCATTACGGTCTCTTTGTGTGAGGTCATTTGCCAGTTTTTCAGTGGCTGTGTTTAGTTGTTGTTGCAGTTGTGCTAATACGGCAGAGTTGTTGGATGCGTTCTGGCGCGCAATAGCGAGGTTCTCTGTGGCGGATCTTTGAGCAATGGCAGCAGTTGTATTATCCTGTTTGAAGATGGTTTGTCCATTGGTGACGGTGTCACCTTCAATTACAGGTACGTCTGTAATATACCCATCATTGAGTGCGGTAAGGGTAAATTGGCCACCGGCTTCAATGTGACCGGGTGCAAATATAGCTTCGGTAATAGGAGCGTAGATAGGGGCGGCGGTGCCGCTGTTTTTTGATTTGCAGGAAGAAAGTAGTGTGATGCCTGCGAATGATATGATGAATATATGTTTCATGATGTAAATGTTTAAAGTCCTGAAAGGCGATAAGATTGAATAAAGTGATCATTCACCTAATAGATATTGACCGTCCTGATCTGAAGGCGATAAGATTGAATAAAATAATCGCTCAAACTTTGCAGGTATTCCTGCTGATTGGTAATCATATCTGAGTAATACCTCAGGCGATCATCAATAGAAATAGTACCCTCGTCCAGTAGCTGTGTAGCATGTGTATCATTATTACGGTACATAGCCAGGATCCCTTTTGCCTTTTCCAGATCTTTAAATGCGGTATTGTAAGAAATCAGAATGTTCTGATTGGTCAATTGTGACTGCAGTCCTGCAGATTGGTATTGCTGTTGTTTCAGTTCCATATCAATCTTTGCTTTTTGTACGTTATAATGGCGGCTATTTCCGGAAAAGATCGGTACAGACAAGCGCAATCCCCAGTATTGACTCGGCAGGTCATTGCTATTACTGAACTGCATGAAGTGGTCAGTGGAGATCAACCTGTTGTACTGATATACTGCCGAAAGCGTGGGTACGTAAGCTGCTTTTGAAGATTGCCATTGTGCCTGGGATTTCAATAATTCCTCGTAGGCAATGGTGACATCCGGATCAGTACCAAATGGCTGCGGAATATAAGGAGTTGCATTTTGTTCAGATATATCGATGCTATCACCTGTATTCAGCAGTTGCTGGAGATTATTGAGTTGAAGCAGTTTGTTTTGAGTAGCAGTGAGGAGGTTTTTTGCCGCCTTTTCTTTGTTGATAGCTGCATTGTTCATAGTAACTTCACTCACAAATCCATCATTGTACTTTCGCAGTACGGAAGAAAATACGGTATCCATGGTGGCAGCGTTAGATAAGGATAATTTCTCAGCTTCATTTGCCAGCATGTAGGAGTAGTAGATATTGGCCAGCTGTTCATACAGATCGCGTTTGGTTTTTTGTATGTTGAGGTTGGCTATTTCCTTATCCAGTTTCGCGGTTTTGATGGCAAACCAGTTTTTGGTATTGATCAGGTCCAGCTGTACATTGGCGGCTGCATTGTAGTTGTAGCGCTTACCAAAGGTGGCTTCGTAAAAGGTGCCATCTGGTGCGGTCTGGTCAAATAAATGCGCTGGTATCAAAGTTGATTGTAATTTGATATTATCTGTATAATTGCCGTTGGCGCTGACTGTTGGAAGCAGGGCACCCTTTGCTTGTCTGACATTCAGGGTAGCTTCTTTGTCGCTGGCGTTGGCCGATGTAATCTGGATATTGTGTGCATCGGCATATTTCCAGATGTCCTGTACGGATGAGAAGCTGAGCTGTGCAGACACCGGTAGTGCACAAAAGCAGCAGAGTATACCGGTGAGAATCATTTTCATATGCGAGTTGTTATTTTATGCGTGTCCAAATTTTGGTCTGGCTCATAAAGCCTGCTTTGACCGTGATTTGCATGGTGTCATTTCCTTGTAAGGTGATGGTGCAGGGAAAGGTTTGGTTCCGTTTGGGAAGGAATACTTTACCGGTGTAGGTGCCATTGGAGTAGACGAGGTTTTGAAGGATTTCTTTTCCTTCAGAAGTGCCTGTGTATGCATTGCCATTTTTTACCAAAGTCAGTTCTTTGGATTTGTCGGCATTGGTCCATTTACCAAGGATGGTATCTGGGGTAAAGGATGTGGTGATTAGTAAAAGGAAAAAAGCCAGTGTTTTCATTTTGCTTTGTTTGATTTGATAAAGCAAAGCTGGCAAAATTAGATGGGGGAGGAGGGGGCTAACTTGGTAAAGCGGGCAGATAAGGGGGTAAAGCGGGCGGGCCTGATTATTCAGTGGATATGGGGAGATGCAACGGAAATTAAATTTCCGGGAAATGATGGTAAATGCAACTAACCCTCTCTTCTCAGTCAATATATTTATCCAGCAAAGGAACTAACCTTCCAGCCATTGCAAAAAATCCCCTGCTTTCGCCTTACTAATCACAATCTGTTCCTCTGTAGGCACTAATAACTTCACCACCAATTTCCTTGCAAAAAACCGCTCTGCATTCGCAATAGCCGCCTTATTAATAAGATACTGCCTATTCGCCCGATAAAAAATTGACGGATCTAATAACCGCTCTGTTTCATCCATAGTCGCTGTAATGAAGTACTTTTTATTTTGCAGGGTAATGATCTGTAAAATCGTATTATCCAAATAAATACAAGCGATATCCTTTACCTGCACAGGTATAATCTTTTCCTTTTCATTCACCAGCAGTGCTGTCTTATGTGCGGGCTTTATCACCTGCAACAATGATTGCAAATTATTCGGCAATGGCTCAGCAAACGACGCCTTCATACTCTCATATTTCTCCAATGCCTTTTCCAACTTCTCAATCGTAATAGGTTTGAGCAAATAACTCACCGCATTCGTCTCAAATGCATGCATAAGATATTCATCAAATGCTGTACAAAAGATGACCGCACTGGTAATCTGCACCTGACTGTAAATCTCAAAACTCAACCCATCTGCCAGCTGGATATCAGAAAGGATCAGGTCAGGCTGGGCATTATGTGCAAACCATTCCTTCGCTTGCTCTACCGATTCTAATATCCCTACCACCTGAATCGTATCATCTATCTGCTGAATCATATTTTTCAGCTCTTTAGCCGCTCTTGGCTCATCTTCTATTATCAGTACATTCATGCTGCTAATGGTAATTTTACGGTGAAGTGACTGGCGGTCTTTTCTATGACAATCTCTTTATTAAACAATAACTGGTAGCGTAGACGGATATTATGTAATCCTGTCCCTGTTGAATAGCTTACGCTGTTCTTAGGTTGCAGGTTATTGCTCACCACCAGGTAATCGCCCTCTCTGAATAATTTTATGTTAAGTGGTTTATAACTGGTAGCCATATTATGCTTCACCGCATTCTCAATGAGCAGTTGCAGGCTTAGTGCCGGGATGCGCAATCCCTGATCAGCTTCTGCAATGTCAATATCAATATTGATCGCATCCTCAAACCTGCTTTTTAATATGTACACATAGGAGTGAATGAAATTCAGTTCCTGTGTCAGTGTAACAGTGTCCTTTTGCTTATGCTGCAATACATGCCTGTAAATATTAGACAATTCATTCACGAAGTCCTTGACATGCTTTTCAGAGGTAAGGGTGCTTAAGGTGTTAAGGGTATTAAATAGAAAATGAGGGCTTAACTGTTCCTTCAGGGAATTCAAACTTACTTCTAACTGCGCCTGTTTCAGTTTTTCTATTTCAAGCTGACTTTCCTGTTTCTGAAATACCACCATCTTATGATGTTGGATAAAATAGAATAGTCCACTTGTCACCACCCCTCTCAGAAGCATCATGTATTGTTTCCTTGCCAGTGGAATTTCCAATATGCCTTCGGACACGTCGTATAGGAAAGACATCAGGTAATTGTAAGGATAGATCAATAATGCTACCATTACAACGAATGTAAGCGCCACTATGATTTTATCTTCCTTTTTCCGGTGCAGGGTTTTACTGATAAACCAGTTATGCAGGAACCAGCAAATCAATCCAAATAAAAAGGAATGAAGGAAAATATGGACTACGGCCCACCATGAAAACTGCTCCATCCGGAGCATTTTTGGAAATGTTGCTAATATAGCGATGCATGCAGAGATAAGCATGCCAAAGTATCCGTCATGTTTTTTCACGTGTTAAAGATACAATAGTATCACAGGTTCAGGGCAATTATCAGGTTCAAAAGGGCAATTTGACGCCCGAAACGGGCAGACATTCAGCTGCCAGCATTCAGCTACTGGCCTTCAGCTGCCTGCACTCCCAAGCCAGCGTTCAAATGCAACTATTCAGCTGCCAGCAATTAAATCCCGGCGTTCAAGTCCCGGCGTTCCGTTGTAAGGGTTCAGATACCGGCGTTCATTTTCAGACATTCGTATGCCAGCCTTCGGATTGGGGCCTTCAGATGCCCGCACTCAACTCACAATACCGCTCCCGTCCCTGCTCCGTAATCATAATCAAACCCGCCTCATACAATATCTTCACATGCTTAGACACAGCCGGTCTACTAATATCAAAATTCTCCGCCAGCGCATTCATAGATAGCTTTTCTTTTGATAATAAAAACAGAATTTCCCTCCTGCCAGGGTCGGCAATTGCCTGAAATGGATCAGGTTGTCGCATTTATTTTCTCATTTTTTAAAATATATTTTCAACCACCCCGTCTACATTCTTACAAAACAACACTACATGTCAAAAGTATTATTCCTGAGTGTTCCTTCTCACGGCCACGTGAACCCTACTATTGGCCTCGTCAGCGAGCTGATTAAAAGCGGAAATGATGTTATCTACTTCGCCACCGAAACATTCAGGCAGAAAATTGAAGCCACCGGTGCTATATATCAACCATACCTGGTAGACCTGGATTTATTTAAACCGGAAGTTGAAGGGGAAGAAGATCCGATGTTTCAGATCATGAGAGCGGCAACAAACATTATTGATGATATATTACAGAAAACAAACAATATAAATTTCGATTACATCATTCATTCCACCCCATTTCCATTCACAGAAGTATTCAAACAATTGCTGGATATACCTACGATTTCTTCATTAGGTATTTTTTTAGGATTGAACGATTTTCTGGAAAATGCTGAAGCGTTTCCTACACCACCGGAATACGCTGTAATGCGTGAGGAAATAAAGACAAAATACAATGTAAACTTACCAGAGAAATTTGTTGCTACATTAATTAATCTGGGTGGTTTAAATCTTGTTTATTCTTCCCGTTACTTTGTACCCGAAGATCAATTGTCTGGCGACAACTACCGTTTTGTAGGCCCACCCGTTTTTGACCGGAAAGAGCAAACCGACTTTCCTTTTAAACTATTAAAAGACAAGAAAGTCATTTACATTTCTCTCGGCACCGTATTCAGTAATTTCAACCACGACCTTTACCAGATCTTTTTTGATGCATTCGCAGGCAAAGATGTTATGGTAGTCATGGCTGCTTATAATGTAGATTTATCCAGATTTAAAATTCCGGACAATTTTATTGTTCGTCATTATATCCCACAGCTGGCCATTCTGCAACATACCGACGTAGCCATTACCCACGCCGGCATGAATAGTATTAGTGATCTGCTGTTCAACAATGTTCCTTTTGTAGCCATTCCTCTCGGCGCAGATCAACCCGATCTCGCCGGGAGAACTGCTGCATTGGGCGCTACCATTTCCCTGGATCATACCAAACTCACACCTGCTATACTGCAGGATGCTGTCGAAAAGGTGCTCCGCGATCCTTCATACGCAGTCAATATGCAAAAGATCAGTGACTCCTTTAAAGCAGCAGGTGGTTATCCAAAGGCAGTAGCCTACATCACTGAATACATAAAAACTGGGTCCTTTATATTCAGTGAATAATATACATACAAGCCTAAGTCCTGCTCGTGATATGAGCAATAGCTTACCTCACTGATACATAAAAACTGAGTCCTTTATATTCAGTGAATAATATACATACAAGCCTAAGTCCTGCTCGTGCTATGAGCAATAGCTTACCTCACTGATACATAAAAACTGAGTCCTTTATATTCAGTGAATAATATACATACAAGCCTAAGTCCTGCTCGTGCTATGTGCGTAGCTTACCTCAATGTATATACACAAGACTGATCCCCGCTGATTTAGTACCAGCATCATACGTAGGCATCACCATGGTGCTGGTATTTGCTTTTCCTGACAACCCCTTCTCTATCTTCGGATACAACCAGTAAGCCGCCTGCGTACTCAATATCCCCACACCAGCGCCCGCCACTACATCACTCAGCCAGTGCCGGTTATTATACATCCTCAACACCCCCGTTGCTGTTGCCGCCATATAGCCCCCCACCACTATCCACGGGCTCACATCCTTATACTCCATCCGCATAAACTCCGCACTCATAAACGCCGTCGCCGTATGCCCGGAAGGAAAGGAGTTCGCCGCACTGCCATCAGGCCTTTCCCTGTGGGTCAATGTTTTTAACCCCGTCACCGTACCACATACCAGCAAAGATGACATTCCCAGTATAATCGTCCTCTCCTTAAAGTTATGCGCCCCATGAATCCCCATGGCATTCAGGGCATACACCCCAAATATGGGCGAATACTGTAAATAGTTGTCAATAGTAGTATGAAACCGGGAATTGTCCTCGCTGATCTCATGTTTGGTTGACAGGTCCAGTTCATGTAAAGGTCGTACATGGAAGGTGGCGGCACCATAGCCGATCATGATTGCAGATGCCAGAATAGGTCCGGGATTCACCTTATACTGCCCATTTGGATGCGCCAAAGACAGTACAGGTTGAATAGTATCTTCTTTAGCAGGAGCTATGGTCTGTCCATACGAGCTCTCCGCTGCTACTAGTAGCATTAACAGTTGTAGGCCGTAAAATCTCATCAGGTATATAAGTCTGACTACAAAATAGTAAAATAATTCTGTAGAAAAACTGTTTTTTCTGATCAGGGTCATCCTGCTCATCGTCACTGATTTGTATCAACGACTTATGCCAACCCCGTCATCGGTTATAATTCCCCTTCTACCCACCTTTGTAGTGGAATTATTTATCAATATCAACTCCTCTAACATGGAACCTAATTCAAAAAATTTAATCGACAAGATTGAAAGGATACGGAAGGCTCAAACCCAGTTTTCCACTTTCACCCAGGAACAGGTTGATGAGATCTTTCGCCAGTCGGCCATAGCGGCTAATAATGCCCGTATCTCCCTCGCTAAAATGGCGGTGGAAGAGACCGGCATGGGCCTGGTGGAAGATAAAGTGATAAAGAACCATTTTGCATCTGAGTATATCTATAATCAGTACAAAGACGAAAAGACATGCGGCGTCATCGAAACTGATGAAGCCTTTGGCATCACCAAAATCGCTGAGCCAATCGGTGTGATCGCGGCTGTAGTTCCTACTACAAACCCAACTTCCACCGCTATCTTTAAAGCACTGATTGCACTCAAGACCCGCAATGGCATTATTTTCTCACCACACCCAAGAGCTAAAAATTCCACAATAGCAGCGGCAAGGATCATACTGGATGCAGCCGTTAAAGCCGGAGCGCCAAAAGATATCATCGGTTGGATCGAAGAACCATCCGTTGAATCATCCCAGATGTTGATGGCTGAAGCTGATCTTATCTTGGCTACCGGAGGTCCCGGTATGGTCAAAGCCGCTTATTCTTCCGGTAAACCTGCCATCGGTGTAGGCGCCGGTAATACGCCTGCTATCATCGACGAAACTGCACACCTTAAGATGGCCGTGAATTCCATCCTGCTCTCCAAAACTTTTGACAACGGTATGATCTGCGCATCCGAACAGAGCGTGATCGTAGTTGAAAAAGTGTACGAAGAAGTAAAAAGAGAATTCATCGACCGCGGTGCTTACATCCTCAGCAAAGCTGAAACAAGCAAAGTAGGTGCACTGCTCCTGATCAATGGCGTGCTGAATGCCAATATCGTAGGTCAGGCTGCTGTAAAGATCGCTGCACTGGCTGGTATCACCGTTCCTGAAGACACCAAGATCCTGATCGGTGAAGTGACTTCTGTTGAACTGGACGAACCATTCAGCCATGAAAAGCTGTCTACCGTGCTGGCCATGTACAAAGCGAAAGACTTCGATGAAGCCCTGAACAAAGCTACCCGCCTCGTTAAACTGGGTGGTTTCGGTCACACCTCCGTGCTGTATACCGATCCTACCATTTCTCAGGACAGGGTAAACAGATTCGGCGCTGCCATGAAGACCGGCCGTACCATCATCAACATGCCTTCTTCTCAGGGTGCAATTGGTGATATCTTCAACTTCAAACTGTCTCCATCCCTCACCCTGGGTTGTGGTTCATGGGGCGGTAACTCTGTCTCCGAAAACGTGGGTGTTAAGCATTTACTAAACATTAAGAGCGTAGCTGCAAGAAGAGAAAACATGCTTTGGTTCAAAGTACCTGAAAAAGTATATTTCAAATACGGCTGTCTGCCAGTTGCCCTCAGAGAACTGAAAGACGAAGGCAAGAAAAGAGTATTCCTCGTAACTGATAAAGTACTCTATGGCCTGGGTTATGCTGAAAAGGTAACCAAGATCCTGGATGAACTGGGTATTGCTCACACCGTGTTCTTCGATGTTGAACCTGATCCAACACTTATCTGTGCAAGAAAAGGTGCTGCAGAAATGGCCAGCTTCCAACCTGATGCCGTTATTGCATTAGGTGGTGGTTCTCCAATGGATGCTGCTAAGATCATGTGGGTACTCTACGAACATCCTGAAGAAAAATTTGAAGACCTGGCTATGCGTTTCATGGATATCCGCAAACGCGTTTATCACTTCCCTAAAATGGGTATCAAAGCCAGCTTCATCGCAGTTCCTACCTCTGCCGGTACAGGCTCTGAAGTGACTCCTTTCGCGGTGATCACTGACGAAAATACGGGTATCAAGTATCCGCTGGCTGACTACGAACTGACTCCTGATATGGCAATCGTTGATGCCGAACTGATGATGAACATGCCTAAGAGCCTCACATCTGCTTCTGGTATCGATGCACTCACCCACGCACTGGAATCTTATGTATCCGTGCTGGCCAGTGAATTCACCAACGGCCTGGCACTCGAAGCCATCCGCCTCATCTTCAAATACCTGCCTGCTGCTTACAACGAAGGCAAGACCAATGTGAAAGCAAGAGAAAAAATGGCACACGCTTCTACCATTGCTGGTATGGCATTCGCCAATGCTTTCCTCGGTATCTGTCACTCACTGGCACACAAACTGGGTGCTACCCACCACGTGCCTCACGGTGTTGCAAACGGTATGCTCATCACTGAAGTGATCCGATTCAATGCGGTTGAGAATCCACGCAAACAGGCTGCCTTCCCTCAGTACAAATATCCAAATGCACGCTGGCGCTATGCCCGTATCGCGGACTATCTGCAACTGGGCGGTAAGAACGATGCGGAAAAAGTAGAACTGCTGTGTGAAGCCATCGAAAAACTGAAAGCTCAGGTAGGTATTCCTAAGAGCATCAAAGAATTCGGTGTGTCAGAAAGCAAATTCTATGCAACACTTGATACTATGTCTGAACAGGCATTTGATGACCAGTGTACACCGGCTAACCCCCGCTACCCACTGATCAGTGAAATGAAGAAGATCTATATCAAGGTGTATGAAGGTGCTCAGAAAGTTGAGCCTACCAATGCGAAGATCAAAGCACCACTGGGAGCTTAATCTGCTATACATCTGTAGCTGGCTGCTGACCCGGCCAGCTACATTTTTATTCTTAATTGTATGATGGACGTTCAATCCCGCAAGAAACTGGTTTATCCCGTCAGGCAGCCCCTGATGGATTATCTGCGTAAATATAACCGTGACCTGAAAGTATTGGTGAACTACAGTGACCTGCTCCGTTTTCATGTAAGCATTCCACTGCTGGACAAGGATGGCAAAGACACACTGTGGGAAACCGTTTATTACGATCCTGCGCATATGGAAACCTTATTCCCCGCGCTCACCCTCATCTATGCCATTATGAATACCTCTGGCGATACTGCTTTTACCGAGCACTTACAGGTATCCCAGATCGACTACTGCACCTTTGGTAATTCCAAACCTTTCCGGGTGCGCATCATGAATACGCTGAACGATAACTATGATTACTTCTATGTAAAAGTATCTGATGCCTCCCGTGTGTATGGTCTGGAACTCGAACATATATTATCACCTAACAGGATCGCCTATCTCACAGATGGAGAAACACTGATAGAAGAACACATCTCTGGTCTGCCTGGAGATGTATTTATTAAAAACCGCCTGAATACCTCCAAATTCAACCAGATCAGGATCTGTAAGGAATTCGTGAAGTTCAACGAACGCTGTTTTATCCGCCTGCTGGGAGATATGCGTGCCTATAACTATGTAGTACATATCACACCTGATATAGAAGGAAACCAATACCGGATCCGTGCTATCGACTTTGACCAGCAATCCTATGAAGGCAGAAGACAATTTTACCTACCTCATTTCTTTAAGGATAACAATCAACTGGTAAGCCTTGGTATCAAACATATGGACAGCCGGACCATGCGGCAGTACCAGGAGGAAGAACGGAGCTTAATCAATAACCGTATCCGCCTGGTGCGTTACAGACTGGATGATCTGCTGGCCTGTATGAAAGACGATCAGATCTCTCCACAAAAGAAGGTAGACCAGCTGGCCGGGGAACTGGCCACTTTCCATCACCACGATGGATTTAGCAG
>Ga0316604_10003130_pt1 | contig 11844 bp, 2 predicted proteins | sample OWC_soil_day20_C_FD_207650 | JGI IMG/M metagenome (GOLD analysis project Ga0316604, IMG submission 207650) | Wetland soil microbial communities from Old Woman Creek delta, Ohio, United States - OWC_soil_day20_CT | ecosystem: Environmental > Terrestrial > Soil > Wetlands | place: USA: Ohio... | reverse complement strand
GGTTGTCATGGCACCAAGCTGTGCGCTGTCGAGAGCGACAACCTGAGCGGTCGTCAAAGCACTGATCTTGCTGGTTGCCAGCGAAACAACTTGGTCCGTCGTCAATGCGGCAATCTGGGCCGTGGTTAATGCCGCAATCTCGGTCGTCGTCAGTGTGGCCAGATCTTCCGTTTCGAGCGCCACGATCTGCGATGTCTTCATCGCGGCCAATTGTTCGGCAGTCAGCGCGGTGGCCTGGGCAGTCGTCAGCGCGACAACCTGTTCTGTCGTCAGGGCGGCAACATCAGCGGTTGTTAATTTGGCAACCTGAGCGGTACCCAATGCGTTCAACTGACTGGTACTCAATGCGGCGACCTGAGCCGTTGTCAAGGCGGCAACTTGAGCCGTAGTCAATGCCGTAACTTGGGCCGGGGTCAGGGAAACAATCTGCAAGGTACTGAAAGCGGCGACATCCGCCGGACTCAGAACCCGTAGTTGGTCCGTTTCCAACGCGGCGATTTGCCCCGGTGTCAGGGCGGCTGCCTGGGTGGGCGTCAAAGACGCGATGATACCGACCGGTATGGCGGTGAGGTCGCCTGTTTCCATCGCTGCGACTTGCGCTGTCGTTAACACGGTAAGCTGGCTGGAAGTAAGCGCAGCAAGCTGTTCGGCTGAAAGGGCCACGATCTGGGCCGTTGTTAGCGCGGCGATGCTCGCCGGACTCATTACACGAATCTGGGCAGTCGACAGCGCTTCGATTTGTCCAATCGTAAGCGCGGCGGCTTGTGCCACCGTGAGGCCAGGGATCGCGGTAACCGACAGCTTGGCGAAATCGGCAGTCTGCATTGCCGCCAGTTGTGTGGTTGTCAGCGCGGCCAGTTGTTGGGACGAGAGTGTTCTTGCTTGTGCCGTTGTCAAAGCGACAATCTGGGCTGTAGTCATCGCTGCCAGATCGGCCGTCTCCAACGCCTGAACTTGCGACAATGACAAGGCGGCGACTTGGTCCGTGGTCAATGCGGCCGTCTGCGCCGTCGTCAATGCCGGAATCAGCGTGCTGGCGATGGCTTGCAGGTCAGCCGTTTCAATGACGCGCACTTGATCCGTACTCAGAATGGCAATTTGTGCCGAGGTCAGGGCACCAACCTGATCGGCAGAAAGAGCAATGATTTGATCGGTCGTGAGTGCGGCAACCTGATTGGTTTTCAGTGCAGAAACCGTTGCAACGGACAAACCGGCGAGGTCTCCAGTCTCGATTGCGGCAACCTGACTGGTAGAGAGTGCGCCAATTTGTGCCGTGGTAAGTGCCGCCAGATGCTGGCTGGAAAGCGCCGCGATCCGATCGGTTTCCAACAAAGCGATATTGGCCGTACTCATCGCACGAATCTGCTCCGTCGTCAGCGATGCAATCTGCGATGCCGTCAGGGCGGTCGCTTGAGCTGTGGTCAGCGCCTGAACTGCGGCGGTGGACAATGCGCCGATATCGGTCGATTCGATCACTGCAATCTTGGCCGTAGAAAGGGCTGCAATTTGTGCCGTACCGAGCGCAGCAACCTGATCTGAAGATAAGGCCACAACTTGATCTGTCGTGAGCGCCACAATCTGTGCTGTGCTCAATTTAGCAATTGTCGCAGTTGACAGATTGGCAAAATCCTCTACTTCAATGACTGCAACTTGTTCGGTAGACATGGCGCCGATTTGTGCCGTCGTCAGAACTCCTGCCTGACCTGTCGTCATGGCAACGATTTGTGCCGTCGTCAATGCACTCACGCTTGCAGTAGACAATGCGGCGAATTGATCTTTGGATAATCCGCCGATCTGTTCAGCGGTCAGCGCACGAATCTGGTCTGTCGTTATGCCAGCAATTGCGCTGGGCGACAACGCCTGCAGGTCCCGACTTTCCAAAGAAGCGATCTGGGCGGTAGTCAATTTCGCAATCTGCGTTGAGGTCAGTGCGGCTGCCTGAGACGTCGTCAAGGCGATCAATTGCGAGTCGCTTAGCGCCCCGATTTGTGCGGTAGTCAGACCGGCGATCACTGCCGTATCCAGGGCCTGAATGTCTTCCGTTGCGAACGCGGTAATTTGCGATGCACTTATCGCTTTGACCTGTGCGAGTGAGAGACCGGCGATCTGTTCGCTGGTTAGAGCGGCAATTTGGGCAGTACTCAGGGCGGCGATATCGGCTGTATTGCAAGCTCCCAGTTGAATCAAGGACAAGGCAGGCATCTGATCGGTTGTCAACGCGGCGATCTGGGCTGTCGTCATGGCGGCGATGGCCGAAGTACTCAGAGCTTCCAGGCTTCCCACATCGATTGCGGCAATCTGGGCAGGCTTCAACGCAGCGACTTGAGTCGTTGTCAATGTAGCCAGTTGGTCATAACTCAGAGCGGCAATTTGTTCCGCGTCCAGGCCGGCCAATTGCACGGTCCCCAAGCCACGAATGAAGGTTGTGCTGAGTGCAGCGATATCTGCCGTTTCAATTGCGCTGACTTGAGTTGACGAGAGCGCTGCCAGTTGTGTGGCGCTGAGGGCGCCAATCTGCTCACTTGACAAAGCGATGATCTGGTTGGTCGTCAAGGCGGCCACCTGGGCGGTTGTCAATTTGGCTATGACCGCTGTACCAAGTGCGGCGACGTCACCGGTTTCGATAGCGGCAATTTGCGACGTAAGCAAAGCAGGGATCTGACTGGTCGTCAGCTTGGCAATCTGTGCGCTACTCAGGGCGGCGATCTGATCCGTCGTCAAGGCGACCAGTCCTTTGGTTCCCAGACCAGCTATTTGCTGCGTGGTAAGCGCCGTAATCTGTTCGTCGGTCAGTGCCGCGACTTGGGTACTTGTCAGTCTGTTGATTCCGGTGGTCCCGAGGGCTACCAGATCTTCGGTTTCCAGCGCGGTAATTTGGGCGGTTGTCAGGGCGGCCAACTGGAGGCTGGACAAGGCGGTAATCTGCGCTGTCGACAGAAGCGCGATCTGATCGGGGGACAAGGCGGTAAGCTTGCTTGTACCTAGCGCTAGGATTTGTCCGGTGGTCATGGCGGCCAACTGGTCGTTGGTGAGCGCCGCGAGTTGAGCCGTTGTCAGCCCTGCTATTGCCGTGGTCGTGATCCTGACCAAGTCAGCCGTTTCCATGGCCGCAAATTGTGCCGTACTGAGGGCTGCAATTTGAGCCGAACCGAGCACTCCGATCTGATCCGTCTTCAGCGCCACGATCTGCGCCGTAGTCAGACGCGCTAGATCGACATTTTCCAGAGCTTTGATTTGAGCCGTCGTCAACGCGGCGATCTGAGCGATCGTGAGCGCCGGTATTTGTGTCGTACTCAACGCGGCAATCTGGGTGGATGTCAGCTTTTGGATGGCGGCGATTGAAAGCTTGGCGATATCCTCGTTTTCAAACAAGGGGATTTGTGCCGTGGTAAGCGCGACTGCTTGAGCGGTCGTCAGATTTTCAGCTTGCGCCGTTGTGATCGCCATGATCTGGGCGGCCGTCAACTTCGAAATCACCGCGGTTGATAACACCGCAAAGTCAGCAGGTGTCAAAGCGGCAATCTGACTTGTCGTCAGCGCGGCGGCTTGCGTGGAGGTCAAAACGGCGGCTTGTGCCGTTGTAAGCGCCGCAACTTGGTCTGTTGTCAGCCGCGCAACGTCGACTGCTTCGATGGCCTTGATCTGGGCTGTCGTCAGCTTGCTGATTTGTTCCGTCGTCAGGGCGGCCACTTGGGCCGTCGTCAGGGCAGCAATGTGTGCGGTAGTGAGTTGGCTGATGACCGCCGTCGAAATACCAGGAATGTTGTCGGCTCCAATGGCGGCGATCTGGGTCGCGGTGAGCTTGGCAAGCTGGGTCGTCGTCAGGGCAGCGACCTGGGCGGTCGTCAAGGCTTCGATTTGCGCCGTTGTAAGTCCAGGTACTGCAGTTGTTGTCAGTGAGGCGACATCGGATCCGAGCGCAACGATCTGCTCAGTCGTTAGCGCGGCGATTTGAGCCGAACCCAAAGCGGCCACCTGACTCGTGGTCAGTGCGGTCACTCGATCGGCAGAGAGGGAGCGCAAGTCGGCTGCCTGGATGACGGCGATCTGTGCGGGAGTCAATGCCGCAATCTGCGATGGTGTCATGGCGGCAAACTGTTGCTGTGTCAAAGCGACGATGTCCGCTGTTCCGATGGCGGCAATCTGGCTCGTCGTGAGTACGGAAACCTGATCAACTTTGAGTGCGGCAATTTGAGCGGTACTCAAGGCAGCAATGGCCGACGTCGACAAACTGGCCAGATCGGCTGTTTCAAATATGGCGATCTGAGTCGTTTTCAGTCCCTTGATTTGTGTCGCGGACAACGCCGCAGCCTGTGCCGTGGTGATGGCCGCGATCTGAGCTGTGGTCATCGCGGCCAATTGAGTCGAGGTCCAGCGTACGGCAGTACGAACTTCTTCCTGGGTGGACGTTAACGGAGTTGACAAAGCAGCGATCTGCGACGTGCTCAGCGCGGCCAGTTGTGCCGGAGTCAACGCTGCGATCTGGCTGGGGGTCAAAGCGGTAACGTCAACCAATTGCATTGCGGCTATCCCAGCCGTGCTCAAGGCGGCGATTTGTGCCGTTCCCAGAGCCGCGATCTGGTCCGTAGTCAAGGCGATGACCTGCGCTGTGGTCAAGCCAGCGATTGATGCGGCATCGATCTTGGCAAGGTCTTCAGGCTCCATCGCGGCAATCTGCCCGGTGGTCAAAGCAGCGATCTGAGACAACGTCAATGCGCCGGCTTGTTCCGTCGTCAGGGCTTGAATCTGGGCCGCCGTCAAGCCGCGGATCGCGGCTACGCTCAGCTTCGTGATGTCCACCGATTCGAGTGCGGCAAATTGTGTCGTACTCAGACCACCCAGCTGGGTAGACGTGAGTGCTGCAACTTGGGCGGCCGTCAACGCGACCACCTGATTCGCGTCCAAACCCGCGAGGGCGATAGAGGATATCTTGGCAAAATCGACCGCTTCAATGGCGGCAATCTGGCTGGTGCTCATCGCGGCCAATTGTGTCGACGTGAGTGCAGCGGCTTGCGTCGTCGTCAGTCGGAGGATGTCTGCCGTACTCAGCGCGACGATGTTTGCAGCCGACAACGACGCGATTTGTGCCGTAGTCAGAGCTGGAATCTGAAGAGTGGTTAGCGCAGCGAACTGATCAGTCGACAATGCATCCAGTTGAGCGGTCGTCAGGCCGGGGATTGAGCTGGAAGAAATCGCGGCAATATCAAGCAACTCCATCGCCGCAACCTGGGTGGTCGTCATGCCGCTCAACTGCGTGGATGTCAGCGCGGCCGCTTGGTTGGTCTTCAGTGCAACGATCTGGTCCGTGGTCAACGCGGCTGCCTGCGCAGTAGTCAGTACCCGGATTTGGGCAGCCGTCAGCGCTGCAAATTGATCGGAGGACAGTGCCGCAATGACTGAAGGATCCAGGTTGACAAGTCGTGCCGTCAGACCCTGAATACCATTGGTCGACAGGTTGGGAACATCCAGCGCGGCAACCTGCGTCGTGTTGAGTTGTGAGATTTGCGCTGAGGTGAGTGCTGACGTTTGCGAAGCGTCCAACGCGGCGATCTGATCAGCTGTCAATCCCTTGATGGCAATGGTCGAAATCTTTGCAAGATCTACCGTTTCGATGGCGGCAATCTGCGCGGTCGACAGGTTGCCGATTTGAGTCGATGTCAATACGGCGGCTTGAGCCGTTGTCAGTTTGGTAATCGCTGCCGGAGTCAAGGCGGCAATGTTGGTCGACGACAGCGACGCGATCTGGCCAGCAGTCATGCTTTGGACCTGAGCTGTGCTTAGCGCAGCAATCCGATCGGGAGACAACGCGTTCAACTGGGCTGCCGTCAGTCCCTTGATATTTGTGGTCGTAATCGCGGCGATGTCGTCTGTTCCAAGTATTACGATCTGCGCGGTGGTGAGGCTTGCCAATTGAGATGCCGTCAGCGCTTTCACTTGAGCGGTCGTCAGGGCATCGATCTGACCGGTGGTTAAGCCCTTGATCGCCGTGACAGTCAGCGAAGGAAGATCGGTCGTTTCAATGGCGGCAATCTGATCGGTCGTCATCTTGCCAATTTGCGTTGACGTCAGAGCGAGGACCTGGCTCGGTATCAAAGCCGCGATTATTGCCGGACTCAGAACAACAATATCCTCGGTGGCCAACGATGCAATTTGAGCAGCGGACAGAGCAGCGACTTGCGCCGCATCCAGTGCGGCGATTTGAGCGGTAGTCCACGCTCTCAGTTGAGCTGTTGTCAGACCCTTGACTTCAGTGGCCTTGAGTTTGGCAATGTCTTCCGTCTCGAGCTCTTTGATTTGATCCGTGGAAAGGCTTGCCAGTTGAGCCGAGGTTAACGCGGCCGCTTGATCCGTCGTTAACGCAACGATCTGGCCGGTGGTCAAGCCTTTGACGGCGGCAACTGAGAGTTTCGCGAGATCGGCCGTTTCAATGGCCACGAATTGCTCCGTCGTCATGTTGTGGATCTGAGTCGACGTCAGGGTGCCGCTCTGCGCGGTCGTTAACGCGGCAATCTGAGCGGCATCAAGCGCCGCGATCTGGGCGGTGGTCAACGTCGCCACTTTTAGCCCGGGAATGGCTGCTGGAGAAAGTTTGGCGAGATCGCCTGCTTCCAGGACGGCAAGCTGGGCGGTGGACAACCCGGCGACTTGTTGCGAAAGCAGCGCAGCGGCCTGATCGGTCGTCAATGCCTTGATGTCGGCTGTAGGCAAGGAGGTGATCTGAGTCGCTGACAGCGCCCTGATCTGATCGGTTGTCAGCGCAACGAATTGCCCGGTCGTGAGAGCGACAAGCTGGGATGCGGACAGTTTAGAGATGGGCAAGGTGCCAATTTTTTCCAGATCGGCTGTTTCAATTGCCCTGATCTGCGCGGCGGATAGACTCACCAACTGCTGACTGGTCAGAGCGTTGGCCTGTGCAGTGGTCAACGCAACGACTTGTGCGGTGGTCATGCTCTTGAGCGCGGTAGCGGACAATTTGGCGAAATCGGTGGCCTCGATGGCGGCAAATTGGGTCGTGCTCATGGCTCCAATTTGTAACGAAGTAAGGGCGGCGGCTTGGGTGGTTGTAAGCGCTGCGATCTGATCTACGCTGAGGGCTGCTATTTGTGCTGTTTTCAGCGCCACAACCTGTGCCGGCGTCATGCCCGCGATGGCGGTGGTCGATAGATTCGACAAGTCGACCGGTTGCATCGCAACCAATTGGCTTGTTGACAGAGCCGTCACTTGCGCCGCGGTAAGCGCTGCCGCCTGAGCAGTCGTCAGGGCGACAATTTGCGACGTGCTTAACCCCTTGATGGCATTGGTTGCCGTCAGCTTCACCAGATCGGCGATCTCAATCGCGGCAATCTGAGCTGTGGTCATCGTCGCAACCTGAGCCGAGGATAAAACTTCCGCCTGGGCAGTCGTCAAGGCAACGATTCCCGCGGTTCCCAATGCGGCGATGTCAGTGGATGGCAGCGCCTGAATCTGAGCAATAGTCAGAGCCGCAATCTGATCCGTTGTCAGCGCTGCGGCTTGGGCGGTCGTCAAACCCGCTGTCTTGATACCCGGAATGGCCGCTACAGAAATGGCAGCGATGTCGGCACTTTCGAGTTTTGAAATCTGGGTGGCAATCAAGCTGTCCAATTGCGCGGAAGTGAGGGCAGCCGCTTGAGCCGTCGTCAGAGCAACAATTTGCGCCGCGGTCAGGCCTTTGAAGGCACCCGTTGACGTCCCAGTAATTCCGGCAATTGCCGTAGCGGAAATACTGGCGAAGTCTGCTGTCTCAAATGCGGCTATTTGTGTGGCGCTCAGGCTGTTCAGTTGCGCGGATGTCAGTGCTGCGGCCTGCGCGGTTGTTAGTGCGACAATTTGCGCCGCGGTCAGGCCTTTAAAGGCGCCCGTTGAAGTCCCAGTAATTCCGGCAATTGCCGCAGCTGAAATACTGGCTAGATCGGCTGTTTCGAATTTGGCGATTTGTGCAGAAGTCAGGCTGGCCAGTTGAGCCGAAGTAAGGGCTGCGGCTTGGGCTGTCGTGAGTGCGGCGATATGGCTCGTGGCTGTCAGGCCTTCGACCGCTGTCGCTGAAAGATTCGCAAAATCGGTTGGATCGATCGCGGCGATCTGGTTCGTTAACATAGCTGTCAACTGAGTGGACGTCAGCGCCGCCGCTTGATCAGTGGTTAACGCTGCAATTTGCGCGGTGAGGAGTGCTTTGATGGAGGCGGTCGGCAAGCCGGTGATGTCAGCGGGTTCGAGTGCCGCAATCTGTGCCGTGGTTAGCGCAGGGATCTGTGATGCGGTCAGCGCCGCCGTTTGTGCCGTGGTTAGCGCAACAATTTGTGCCGTGGTAAGGGCGGCAATGTCGTCGGTGGCAAATGCCTTGATCTGGGCAGCTGTAAACAGCGCGATGTTTGCAGTGCTGATGACCGGGATCTGCGTTGTGGTGAGCGCCGGAATCTGAAGCGCGGTAAACGCAGCAATGTCCTCGGTTGTCAGGGCAGCGATTTCGTCGGTGGTCAGGGCGGCGATTTCAGCCGTAGTCTTGCCTGTAATGATGCTGCTCATTTTTTTCTCCTAGCCACCAGTTGGTTGGCACAATTTGCTAAATGGCACGATGCCCCGAAAAAACGGCTCATAGCGCATGATTAAACGTCAACGGCGATACGACAAAAATTCAACCCCATCCATCCAACGGCATTTTTTCTACAAACTTTACGATTATTTTGAAATTTGTTAATAATCATTGGCTTATCCTTCGCCCGTCGTCAAGCGTCCGCGAGTTCTTGGACGACTACGTTTATGGACGTGATTTTCGCCAAACGGCAGTCGTTCCTGCTGAGTGGGGGGGGCACGGTACGCCTAGCACCAAGACACGCATGTGGTTATGGCTAGGCAATATCCAACCAAAGTCGGGGTGTCCAGATGCTTGGGGGAAAGAAAGGGCGCCCGATTCGCCTAGGAATAAGCGAATGATTATGGATTTGCTGGGAGCTTGATAATCGCCGGGCACATGAGTGGAAGCGGAGACACCATGGTTTTTCCACAAATCATGGACAGGTTCGACCAATGCCGCCGTAACTGTCTCGGAAAGACGCGAGATGGCCCTGATCGTCAAGACAGAATAGAAGAGCCGGGCTAGACGACGCGCCCCCGGGAAAACAGTTTTTCTTTTGTGCTGAAAAGAATGATTCATGTTCAACCCTGCTATCTGGTAGTTCCGCTGCCATTGCTGTTAAAAAGCAGTAGGCCGGTAACTTTGCGTCGCCATCTTTCGATGGGTTTGCCATGTTTCAGAGGTTGGCAACCAAAACCATGCCAACCACAGTCGATACAGTATCTAAAGAATCGCAGCGCTCTGGACTCTGCGAAGCTCGCATTAGTACAACGAGTAGTGCGTCACTTTACCAAAACTATACGTCTCTTAACTCAAACTATAACAAAAGAAATTCAAACGCAAGCAATCCTCTCCGTTTGTTGGATAATTCGACCTGTTGCCCATATTTTCGAAGGTGTCGCAAAGTCGTACGCGTGTTCAGTATGCAAACTAAAAATTCCAGAACTGCCTGATGATCTTCAAACAGGCTGGATATCAAAATACATCCGCTCTCGCTTTCGTTGGTCTAGCGCCGTTTTTGCGCCTGAGCATTGCTGGCGGCGATTTGTTACCTTACGGTCAGCAGATGCTGGCGTTGGCTGGCGAGCGACCGGACGATGCCAATTTGTGGATGAATCTGTCGCTGGTCATGCAATGCCTGGGTCAGCGTGACGCCGGCTTGTCGATCCAGGCGCAGGCTCTGGATTTGCAACGCGTCTATTGGGTGGAAGCGAGTGAGCAACCCGCCAGATTGCGCGTCCTGATGCTGATGGTACCCGGCGATCTTTCGGCCAATACGCCGCTTGAATGTTTGCTGGAAAACAGCGATATCGATCTGATTTTCTTTTATCTGTCTGATGGTGAACCGTTGGCCTTGCCGGTCCCGGACCACGACGTCGTGCTGGTCGCCCTCAGCGAAGCCGACGAGAACCATAATGTGCTGATTGCTCTGGAGAAGCTTCTGGCCGACTGGCCGAAGCCGGTGATCAATCGGCCGCAGAACATTCCGAAGACCGGACGCGAAGCGGCGAGCGGTCTGCTGCAGGATGCTCCTGGTTTGCTCATTCCGCCCACTCTGAGGGTCTCACGGGCCGATCTGGAAGCGATTGCGGTGAGTACGACACGACTTTCCGAACGATTCGAGGCAACGGATTTTCCGGTCATCCTGCGCCCGGTCGGTTCGCACGCCGGACGAGACCTGGGCAAGATGGACAATCCCGAGGACCTCGCCCGTTATCTTGCGCACGTCAATGAAACCGAGTTCTTCCTCTCGCGCTTCATCGACTACAGCGGCAAGGATGGGCTGTTCCGGAAGATGCGCGTGGCGCTGATCGATGGCAAGCCTTATGCGTGTCATATGGGCGTTTCGTCCCACTGGATGATTCATTATCTGAACGCGGGCATGTATGAAGAAGCCTGGAAGCGCGAGGAAGAAGCGCGTTTCATGGACGACTTCGACGACTTTGTCATGCGCCATCGTTCGGCACTTGACGCGATTTACCAGCGTACCCAACTCGATTACCTGTGTATCGATTGCGCCGAAACGCCGGATGGTCAATTGCTGATTTTTGAGATCGACCATGCCATGGTCGTGCACGCGATGGATACCGAAGCAATGTTTCCCTACAAACAAACGCACATGCTGAAGGTCAAGAACGCTTTCAGAGATTACCTTTTCCGCCTGACGGCGGCACAACAATGAATAAACTCAATCGTTTGAATTTCTCCGGCGGCCCCGGTGCTTTGCCGGAAAGCGTGTTGTTGCAGGCGCGCGATGCGATGATCGAAGTGCCTGAAGTCGGGTTGTCGGTGCTCGGTATCAGCCACCGCTCGGACTGGTTCGCCGCCGTGGTCAGTGAGCTGGAAGCCAATATCCGCGGGCTTCTCGGGCTACCTCAAAACTACTATGTGTTGATGCTGCAAGGCGGCGCGACGCAGCAGTTTTCGATGCTGCCGATGGCGCTGTTGCGCGGTCGGGACCATCCGGCGGACTACCTGCATACGGGGTACTGGAGCGGGAAGGCGATCCCGCAGGCGCGGCGCGAAGGGCCGATTCGGGTGCTGTGGAGCGGGGAAGGCTGCGGTTTCACGCGTCTGCCCGGTGACGACGAGCTGCCTTTTTCGCCGGATGCGCCCTATCTGCACTACGTTTCCAACGAGACCGTCGAAGGCGTGCAGTTTCATCGCGTTCTGGGTCGCGACGATGTGCCGCGTGTTTGCGACATGTCGTCGGATTTTCTCTCGCGACCGTGCGAGGCGGAGCGTTTCGCGTTCATCTACGCGCATGCCCAGAAGAACGTTGGCCCCGCCGGCGTGACGATCGTCGCGATGCGCGATGAATTGCTGCGCGATGCGCCGACCAATCTGCCGGGGTTTCTTGACTATAGCGTTCAGGTTCAGGCGCATTCGAACTACAACACGCCGCCTGTATTCGCCATTTACGTCGTGCTGCTCGTGACGCGTTGGTTGATCGAGGATATTGGCGGGTTGGTGAAGATGGATGAGATCAATCAGCGGAAAGCGGCCTTGCTGTATCGTTTGCTGGATGCCAGCGGTGGGTTTTACCGCGGACGTGCTGACGTTCAGGACCGATCGCTGATGAATGTCGCCTTCAATCTGGCGAATCCCGATCTGGAACAACGCTTCCTCGCCGAGGCTTTGGCTGCCGGTTTTTCCGGGCTCGCCGGACACCGTGCCATCGGTGGAGTCCGCGCATCGATCTATAACGCGCTGACGCTGTCGGCAGTCGAGGAACTGGCGGGCTTCATGGA
>Ga0316604_10003127_pt1 | contig 11851 bp, 6 predicted proteins | sample OWC_soil_day20_C_FD_207650 | JGI IMG/M metagenome (GOLD analysis project Ga0316604, IMG submission 207650) | Wetland soil microbial communities from Old Woman Creek delta, Ohio, United States - OWC_soil_day20_CT | ecosystem: Environmental > Terrestrial > Soil > Wetlands | place: USA: Ohio... | reverse complement strand
CCTTCTCGATCAGCGTGGTGAAGGTGACGACGTTGGGCGTGACGCCGGCGGCCTGCATCTGGGCGAAGAGGCGCTGGCGCTCGGCGTCCGAGGTCGCCTTCTCGATCAGCGTGGTGAAGGTGACGACGTTGGGCGTGACGCCGGCGGCCTGCATCTGGGCGAAGAGGCGCTGGCGCTCGGCGTCCGAGGTCGCCTTCTCGATCAGCGTGGTGAAGGTGACGACGTTGGGCGTGACGCCGGCGGCCTGCATCTGGGCGAAGAGGCGCTGGCGCTCGGCGTCCGAGGTCGCCTTCTCAATCAGCGTGGTGAAGGTGACGACATCCGGCGTGACGCCGGCGGCCTGCATCTGGGCGAAGAGGCGCTGGCGCTCGGTGTCCGAGGTCGCCTTCTCGATCAGTGTGTTGAAGGTGACGACATCCGGCGTGACGCCGGCGGCCTGCATCTGGGCGAAGAGGCGCTGGCGCTCGGTGTCCGAGGTCGCCTTCTCGATCAGTGTGTTGAAGGTGACGACATTGGGCGTGACGCCGGCGGCCTGCATCTGGGCGAAGAGGCGCTGGCGCTCGGCGTCCGAGGTCGCCTTCTCAATCAGCGTGGTGAAGGTGTATTCGTCTGGTTGCAACTTGAGACGGCGGCAGAATGCCTGCAGCTCATCACCATCGATACGTTCGGCATCGCGCAACAGTAGGTTGAGCGTGATCATCTGTGGCCGATGATCTTTTAGCAGGGGCCCCAGCAGATCAGGTAGCTCGCGGCGGGCCTCGGCGTCCGCACAGCACCACAGCATCAGCAGAATGCGCCCAGCATCGGCGCCGCTGCCGTTAGCCAGCACGCGGACCAGATGCGGAGCCAGTTGCTCGTAGGCGCTGTGACTCAGTTCGAGACGACTGCCGTTGCCGTGCGGCCGTACCGCCTGTTCCAGCCAGCGCGCCAGTGCCTGCGGTGTTGCCAGGAAGGCGATCCCGGCAGTCTGGCTAGCCAGCACCTTCAACACGAAGTCGACGGCGAGCAAGTCGCCTTTGGGGTCGATGATTTCGTCAATGAAGACCGGCTCCAGGCGTAAGCGGGAATTGTTTTTTTCGTATTCCCACCAGCTTTTTGCTTGCGGATCCAATGCCAGGGCGGCGCAGGCAGCGCTGAATTCGTCGTCGCTGAGTTTCGCTGGCTGGCCGTGGCCGAGTAACCAGCGCGGGTATTTTTCCTCGACGGTATCGAGGCTTGATCCGGCTCCGAGACGCAGGGCTGCAGCAGTAGCCTGTAGCGCAGATTTTTCCTGCGTCGGTAGCTGGCTGTATTGGTTGCGCCAGATATTTAGCGCTTCGTTGAGAAAGTAGTAGCCAATGTTGCGCGGTGCCTGGCGGTGCTGTTCCTGCCGTGGTGCAAGGTGCAACTGTACGGCCACCCGTTCGACTTCGTTGGCGTTTAGTCGACCAACCAGCAGAGGCGAGAGGCTTTCTCCAGCCCGCTCCGGTAGAGCGGCGCGCAAGCTTTCATAGGCTTCGCCACTTCGGCAGGTGGCGGCCCAACGGCCATGCTGTGCCGTGAAAGCTGCGAAATCGCTGGCGAAATTTGGGTGAGTGAGAAAGATGTCGATGTCGTCGAAAACCACCCAGACAGACTTGGGTAAAGGGGCCGGAAACGTCCATCGCATCGCGTCTGGTCGGGCAACCAGTACGGCGGCGCGGCGCTCGGCAAGGGCGCGGAGCAACAGCCGGGTTTTCCCGGCCAGCGATTGGCCGACCAGAGCAAATGGGGCCGCGCCATTCAAACAAGTGTTGAGCTGCCTTTCTTCCGCGTTACGGCTGTAATAGAAATAGCGCCCTTTGTTGTGATGCCAGCGAGTTTCGTAGTCGTTTCCTCGCCACAACAGGCGAGCTAGGTTGTCTTCATCTTCCGGGGCAACGCCGGTGCCTGCTACGACTTCGCCGACTGAGGGCTGCCAAAGCGTGAAACCAGATTCCTCAGGCGGCGCTGCGAAATCAGCTGCGTCAGCCTCATTGAAGGCAATTGGTTGCACCTCCAGCCAATCGGCCGATGAATCCTCTGTGCCAAAGGCTTCGTTCACCCGAAGACAGATGAGGAGAGAAGCGTGTGTTGGCCGACCGGCCAACGCCGCGCCAACGGCTTTTTCAAAGGCTGTAACCCACTCGTCACCTTTGCTGGTGCAATCGACAAAGCAGGCCCGAATATCCTCGCGCTGACTGATTCCCCGAAAATAGGCTGCCGCCGGGGCGGGGGGCATACCGATTTTTATGGGAGGAATAATAAAGCTTTGGCCGGCTTTTTTTTCAGCGGAGCGCGCTTCGAGCCGAGTCAGGCGAATGCGGACAGGACAGGCGGTATCGGTCATGGAGACTAAGGTTTGGGCCACTGGAAATGCCGGGAGAATTTGCCAAAGGGATGTTAATTGTGGCGCGCTAATACGGCGCGAGCAAGAAAAAATCAGAGGGTATTAACTTGCAGCTTCAGACTTCTCAGAAAGAGCGGACATCCAACCCGTCTTCTGGGAGCAGCTTGGGGCACAGTGCGATCATCCGTACAGGCCAAGCACGCGACGAAGGTATCCATAGGGTGAACGGCTGCTACCTGAGTGAAGGAGTCATCTGAATGGCCGGTTCATGGAGGCTGCGGCCAGCCGCTCCTGGCCGGTGACGGTCTGTCAGGTACATCACCAGAAAGCAGGTACTCGGCGAACGGCTCGATCTCAATGGCCGCTTACCGGTTGCATGGCTGTACTGGTGCTATCGGCTAGGAGTGGTCGGTCATCATTCTCCAGCAGCGGTCATTCAAGCGACGGCTCCGCTCTAAAAGCTGCCTTACGGCCAATTCACACAGTTCGGCCAAAGCCGACTTACCGACCTATTTTGGAGAATGGGCGAAATATGCCGCTAAGCTGACGGTGCAGAAACCGGGTAGACTTCAAAGCCGATCAGCGCAGCTGATGGCGCAAACAAGCCATGCTCCATTCAACTTTGGATTCACCTGATGGATAGTAACGAGAAGAAGGAACTCAGCGAGTCTGACATCAAGGCCAAGTTCATCACGCCTGCCATCGTCCAGGCAGGCTGGGACGAGATGACGCAGATTCGCCGTGAAGTAACGTTGACGCCGGGGCCGGTCGTCGTTCGCGGCAATCTATCCTCGCGCAATAAGAAAAAGAAGAAATTCGCCGACTACGTTCTCCAGAAGGAAAAGGGCGTACCCATAGCGGTGGTCGAGGCCAAGGAAAACAATTTCACCATCAGCCATGGTTTGCAGCAGGCCCTGGGTTATGCCGAAATCCTTGATGTGCCCTGCGCCTTCAGTTCCAACGGTGACGGCTTTGCCAGCCATAACAAGGTGGCTGCCGAAGGCGAAGACACTGAAACCGAATTCGGGCTGGATGCGTTTCCCTCGCCAGCGGAACTGTGGGCACGCTACAAGCGTTTCAGAGGCATTGCAGACGATCAAGAATCCCTCGTCACGGAACCCTATCACGATGACGGCAGCAACAAAGAGCCCCGCTATTACCAGGCTGAAGCCATCAACCGCGTAATCGAAAAAGTGGCCCAAGGCGAAAAACGCCTGCTACTGGTCATGGCCACCGGCACCGGCAAGACCTACACCACCTTCCAGATCATCTACCGTCTCTGGAGGGCCAAGAAGGCAAAGCGCATTCTTTTTCTGGTCGACCGCAACATTCTGGCGGATCAGACACTGGTCAACGACTTCAAGCCCTTCGGCTCGGTCATGACCAAAATCCGCAATCGTAAGATCGACCCTTCCTACGAGGTTTATCTGGGCCTGTATCAGGCACTCACCGGTCCCGACGAGGAAGACAAGGTATTCAAGTCGGTCAAGCGCGACTTTTTTGACCTGATCGTGATCGACGAGTGTCACCGTGGCAGCGCCAACGATGATTCCGCCTGGAAAGAAATTCTCGAATATTTTGACGGTGCCATCCAGCTGGGCATGACCGCCACGCCCAAGGAAACCAAGTACGCCTCCAACATCACCTACTTTCGCGAACCGATCTACACCTACTCACTCAAGCAGGGTATTCAGGACGGATTCCTCGCCCCCTACAAAGTGGTGCGTATCGACATCGACAAGGACATTCACGGCTGGACGCCCCCGCCCGGCATGAAAGACGATCTCGGCAACGAGATCGAGCAGCGCGAATACAACCAGATCGACATGGACCGCATCCTGGTGCTCAATCAGCGCACCAAGCTCGTCGCCGAGCGCGTCATGAAGCTGCTCAACGCCACCGACCCGTTCCAGAAGACCATCATCTTCTGTGAAGACATCGACCACGCCGAGCGCATGCGCAAGGCCATCGTCAATGCTTCTGGTCCTCTGGCGAAAGCCAATAGCAAGTACGTGATGCGCATCACCGGTGACAGCATCGAGGGCAAGGCCGAACTGGACAATTTCATCGACCCGGAAAGCAGATACCCCGTCATCGCCACCACCTCGGAGCTACTGACCACCGGCGTGGACGCCAAGACCTGCAAGCTCATTGTGCTCGACAAGACCATCAACTCGATGACCACCTTCAAGCAGATCGTCGGCCGTGGCACGCGCATCGAAGAGTCGCAGAACAAATTTTTCTTCACCATCATGGATTTCAAGAGGGCCACCGAGCTTTTCAAGGACCCGGATTTCGATGGCGAACCGGTCGTCATCTACGAGCCCGAAGATGACGACGACCCCGTTCCCCCCGATCCCGAAGGCGACGGAGAAGAGGGCGAAGCGGGCGGTGAAGAAGGCGAAATCATCAAGAAGTACCACGTCGGCGGCGTCACAGTTCATATCGTCGCCGAGCGCGTCGAAGTCTATGGCGAAGACGGCAAGATGGTCACCGAAAGCTACCGCGACTACAGCCGCAAGAACATCCGCCAGGAATTTGCCTCACTGGACGATTTCCTGCAAAAGTGGAACGGCAGCAAGAAAAAGGCCGCCATCATCGAAGCCCTCGCCGAATACGGCATCGAGCTGCCCAAACTCGCCAGGGAAGTCGGCAAGGACTACGGCGATTTCGACCTCATCTGCCACATCGCCTTTGACCAGCCGCCCCTCACCCGAGCCGAGCGCGCCAACAACGTCAAGAAGCGCAACTACTTCACCCAATACGGCGACAAGGCGCGCGCCGTGCTGGAAGCCCTGCTCGACAAATACGCCGACGAAGGCATTACCAGCATCGAGAACAACAACGTCCTCAAGCTCGACCCTTTCAAGCAGCTAGGCACGCCGGTGGAAATCATCAACGGCGTCTTCGGCGGCAAGGCGCAATACGAAGCCGCCTTGCAGGCCCTTGAAACCGAACTCTTCAAACAAGCAAGTTAAGCAACACTGGAATCTCAATGAGCAACGTCAGCAGCATCATCAAATCCATCCAGGACATCATGCGCAAGGATGTCGGCGTCGACGGCGACGCCCAGCGCATCAGCCAACTCGTCTGGATGTTCTTCCTCAAGATCTACGATGATCGCGAAGCCGAAATCGAACTGCTGGAAGACCACTACAAATCGCCGCTGCCCGAGCACCTGCGCTGGCGCAACTGGGCGGCCGACCCCGAAGGCATGACCGGCGATGAACTCGGCGACTTCGTGAACCTCCAGCTCTTTCCCACGCTGAAGAACAAGCTTGCGGTCAGCGGCCCCACCGGCGAGCGTGCCAAGGTCATCCGTAACGTCTTCGAGGATGCCTACAACTACATGAAGTCCGGCACCCTAATGCGGCAGGTCATCAACAAGATCTGCGAGATCAATTTCAACAACACGCAAGACCGCCACACCTTCGGCAGCATCTACGAGCAGATCCTGAAAGACCTCCAAAGCGCCGGCAACGCCGGCGAGTTCTACACCCCCCGCGCCGTCACCAAGTTCATCGTCGACCGGGTCGATCCCAAGCTTGCCGAAAGCGTGCTCGATCCAGCCTGCGGCACTGGCGGCTTTCTCGCCTGCGCCATCGACCACAAGCGCAACCGCTACGTGAAGAACGCGGCGGACGAAGCCGCCCTCGTCGCCAGCATTCACGGGGTGGAGAAAAAAGCCCTGCCGCACATGCTGTGCACGACCAACATGATCCTGCACGGCATCGACACCCCGACGCAGATCGAGCACGACAACATGCTTAGCCGCCGCGCCTACACTGACTACGGCGAGGCCGACCGCGTCAACGTCATCATCACCAACCCGCCCTTTGGCGGCATGGAAGAGGACGGCGTCGAAAACCAGTTCCCCGCGACCCTGCGCACCCGCGAAACCGCCGACCTGTTCATGGCGCTGGTTGTTCGCCTGCTCAAGAGCCACGGCCGCGCCGCCGTGGTCCTGCCCGATGGCTTCCTGTTCGGCGAAGGCATGAAGACCCGCCTGAAACAGATGCTGCTGGAGCAATGCCATCTGCACACCATCGTCCGTCTGCCCAATGGCGTGTTCAATCCCTACACCGGCATCAAGACCAACATCCTTTTCTTCACCAAGAAGCCCGAGGCCGAATGGCCGGCAACCAAGGAAGTCTGGTTCTACGAGCACCCCTACCCCGAAGGCGTCACCAGCTACAACAAAACCCGCCCCATGCAGTTCGAGGAATTCGCCACCGAATGCGCCTGGTGGGGCGACGAAGCCGACGGCTTCGCGGCCCGCGTTGAAACCCCGCAGGCCTGGAGAGTCAGCCTTGATGACATTGCCGCCCGCAACTACAACCTCGACATCAAGAACCCGCACGTCGGCGAGCAGGTCAGCCACAACCCGGAAGAACTCCTGCAGCAGTATCGGGTACAGCAGCAGGACATCCAGTCGCTACGCGACCAGCTCAAGGGCATCCTCGCCGCCGCACTGGAGCGCGACGCATGAGCCGGGTTGAAAACACCGCCATGATCGAAGCCTACTGGCAGATCGGGCACCGCATCGTTGAGCAGATTCGCTACGCACTGCATGGCAATTTGACCTGGACCCACCTGCGCCAACTCATGCGCATCGACAACCTCGACGCCCGCAACTGGTACATGAACGACTCCCGCCAGCAAGGCTGGAGTGCCTGCGCCCTACTCGAAAACCAGCGCGAGGCTCAGGCATGAAAATCGCATCGCCTGTGGAAACCCTCGTCACGGATCACCTCGATCTGTGGACCGCGGCCCTCAAACGCAAATCCACCGCCGGCCGGGGTTCGTCCAGCAAGGTCGAGCTGTACGGCATCAAGAAGCTGCGTGAGCTGATTCTGGAACTGGCCGTGCGCGGCCTGCTGGTGCCTCAAGACCCGAACGACGAACCTGCGAGCGAACTGCTCAAGAAGATCGCTGGCGAGAAGGCGCGCCTTGGAGTGAAAAAAAGAAGACTAGAAGAGCTTGGGGATGATGCATTTTCCAGTCGCACCGAAAAGCTCCCTAGAGGATGGCAGTGGGCTAAAGCTGCATCCCTATTTCCTACCAAGAGCGGAAATTCAAAGCTTATTAAGGGGAAGCTCTACGACAATCCCTCAGAGGATCTTTTCCCCGGTTACTCGGCATCCGGGCAAGACGTTTGGCTTGATCGTTGGGAGCATGAGGGGACAGCCATAATATTGTCCGCAGTGGGCGCTCGATGTGGAAAGGCGTTCATGGCAAAAGGGAAATGGAGCGCTATAGCAAACACTCATATTGTCTGGGTGGTCCCTACAATTACGCTGCCTGAATTTGCGATGCTTCACCTAAACAACGAGTCCTATTGGATACGTAGCGGTGGCGCTCAACCCTTCGTAAAAGTCGGCGAAACGCTTGCTAGAGATTTTCCGCTTCCCCCACTTGCCGAACAACACCGCATCGTCGCCAAAGTTGACGCGCTGATGGCGCTGTGTGACCGGCTTGAGCAACAAACCGACGCCAGCCTCGGCGCACATCAAACGCTGTCGGAAACCTTGTTGAGCGCGCTGACCAGTGCCGCCGATCACGCGCAATTCGCCAGCGCCTGGCAGCGCATCGCCGGCCACTTCGACACGCTGTTCACGACCGAAGAGAGCATAGCCCAGCTCAAGCAAACCATCCTGCAACTGGCAGTGATGGGCAAGCTCGTCCCGCAAGACCCGAACGATGAACCAGCTCGCACATTGCTCAAGCGCATCCAGACAGAAAAAGCTAGGTTGATTGCAGGGGGCAAGATTAAGAAAGACAAGCCGCTGCCGCCAATAGCTGACGATGAAAAGTCGTTTGAATTACCGCAAAGTTGGGCATGGGTAAAGCCGGAAGAGTTTTCTATAAAAATTACAGATGGAGAACATTTTCGACCGCCGGTAGAAGAAAGTGGAGTTTATTTTCTATCCGCAAAAGATGTTCGTGAAGGAGGGGTTTCATTTGATGACCCACTATTCATTTCTGAAGAAACAGCAAGAAAAGCCTTGCAACGATGTAATCCGGAATATGGTGACCTGCTTATTGTTAGTCGTGGCGCAACGGTTGGACGGATGTGCAAGGTCAATACCCATGAAAAATTTTGTCTGTTAGGAAGCGTTATCCTCGTCAAGCCAACGACGTTGGTTTTGAGTGACTACCTGTCGATTTCTTTAAAATCACCAAGCTCATTCAGCAAGTTGATTAACGCTTCTGGCTCAACAGCTCAGCCAGCTATCTATTTAAAAGACTTAAAGCGAATTGCTTTTCCCTTACCACCGATTGAAGAACAACACCGCATCGTCGCCAAAGTAGAGGAGCTGATGGCGCTGTGCGACCAACTGAAGTCCCGCCTAAGCGACGCCCAAACCACCCAGCTTCACCTCGCCGACGCCCTTGTCGAGCTGGCCATCTGCTGAGTAACAGGATATGACGCCAGCGCTGCACAAAATCTGGTGCGACGAAGACGAGCATTCTCGTTACGAGCACTTTGCCGATTTCAACGAGTGGCTGGATGGCGAAGAGGGGAAGGTTGCCCGGCTTGACTATGGCGTTGACGCCTTGCCCCAGCCCAGCAAGGCGCTGTTTGCGGGGGATAGAAACGGCTACGACGAAGCGTTTCAGGCATTTCGCAAAGCCTGTCGTTACGAGGCGCTGGGCGAGTCTTGGTTTCAGGAGCAGTTGGGCGATGACCATTGGTTCCAGCGCAATGTGGATCACTTCATTCAGCTAGTCGATCTCATGGCGGCCGGGACGGTGGTGCCGTTTGTCGGGGCAGGAATTTCGGCATCGGCGGGGTTTTCAAGCTGGAAAGAGCATTTACGCCACCAGGGCAAAACTGCGCATATCGCGGAGGCACGCATCGAAGCACTGTTGGCTGCCGGCGCTTACGAAACGGTGCTGGAAGAGATCGAGGCTGTCCGGGGCCGAGAAGTGTTCATCAACGAAATTCGCGATGAGTTCTCCCGCAACCCCACTATTCCCGATGTGGTCTGGCGCATCTCCGAGCTGTTCACGGATACCGTGATTACGACCAATTATGATCGACTGCTTGAGCAGTCGTTTGAAACCGGTGAGGCCGGCAGGGTTCAGGTGATCAATGGCCTGAATGCGCTGGAGCAACCCGATCCGAAGAAGATCACGGTCATCAAGCTACACGGGGATATTCGCGAACCGAAGCGCTGCATCCTCAGCAAGAACCAATACGACGAGGCCTACGGCAACGGTAGCCTGAATCTGCACAAACCCATACCCAAGCTGCTTGCCTACCATTACAAGAACAGCAGTCTGCTCTTTCTGGGCTGCAGCCTGAGCAATGACCGAACGGTTCAGGTGTTCAAGACAATCAGGGAAGGCATGGGCGAAGAGGCGGAGATCAAACAGCACTTCGCCATCGAGCAAGCCCCGGAGACCCTGGAAGGGATCGCTCAGCGCAACGCAGAGCTGGCCAAGCTGGGCATCACCCCGATCTGGTTCGAGAAAGAGCGGTATGAGCTCGTCGAAAGCCTGCTCAGCCTGGCCAAGAACGAGCTGCGGCACCGAGGTGTCGCGCCTCAGCCGTTACCGGAGGGCGAACCGCCCATCAAACTGGAGATGGACCTGAGCCATTTCCTCGGCGACTTCATCGACCTGATGCCCTTGCTGCACTGGCTGCACCGGGCTGTTCCGCAGTCCGCAACAGGCCAGTATCTTTCCGCCATGCAGCGCGTGTTTCATGGGTATTCGTTTGCGACTCGACAGACCGACGAGAATCTGAGGATGGCGCTGGATAATCTGCTGCGCGTGTTGTCGAGTTCGCCGGAGGTTGATGGCTATGCCCATGGAAAACTGTCAGTGGCCTTCAGCTGCCTGCAGCAATATCTGAAGTCGATTGGCGAACGGAATTATCTGGACGATGATTTTGAGTGGAACATCCACGAAATGTTGACCACGCCTGTATTGCAGCTTGAGCCGCTGCTGACGCACAAAGCTGGCGGCAGCTTTGATTACCACGCCATACGTTTGATTTTCGCCCTGTTGCAGCACGGGAAGCGGCAACATCGATCGAAAGAGTCATTTTGTGAATTGCCGGGCGCGGTAAACCATGAGTTTGGTGACTACATTGCCTTGTCACTGGCTACGAATCTGGGTCTCACGATTCCTGATCGCCTTGATCAAATCTACACGGGTGACATTCAGAGCTTGTGCGAAGACGCCTGGGAAAACCTGGATAAGCCAATCAACCTCGGGTTTGTCGAGCGGGTGAAATTGATGATTGCTTCAATTTTTAGGTAGCGATGAAAGACAACGGTTGTTTGGGATCAGTGTCATGCTTATGTCTGGATTCGATTTTCCAAATTCGACGTTGGCGAATCTAACTGCCACCGGCAGCTAAGGCTGATGAGTTCGCTTACCGGAATTGCTCTGAACGGCCGCAGCATTCGGAAACCTGCCATTGGACCACCGGAGAAATGAAGGACCGGTTTGGGTTGCGGATTCAACCGGTGGATGGAAAAGCTGCCGTTCGACGCCATCAGTGATTGAACGGCAGGTTAGCGCCAGGTATCACGACTTCAGGCGGTCAACTTAGTTGAAATTTCGCAACGAGCCAGCAAACTAGCCAAGGAAACGGTTGTTTTGCCAACCTTACTTGTTGCTCTTGGCTGGACATCGTTCACATCTGGTTTGTCATCTGCCAGCGGCCCATTCCGTCGTTGGCCTCCAACTTCTGGAGGTCATCACCGTAATCTCGGGGCGAATCCACCACGACAGGAATAATATTTTTCCTTCCTGAGCGTCGTTAATCACTGCCACGATCTCGGAATGACTGGCAGATAGGTAGACTCAGAGCTTTTATTACAGGTGCTTGCTGCCCGTTAAGCAGCCATTTTTAGACTTGTGTCATGCTGAAAATTTGGCATGATGGGTGTGTGCAAAGGCACAAAGCGAACGCCCCGGCGGCTGCAACCGTCGAGGCGTTCTGACCAAGACCGACTATCAAGGAGTCAATCATGGCTACCAACAATTCTACGACCAACAACGAGGCCGCTTACGTCTCAGGCAACCAGCTTGCCGATGCCGCAATGTTCATTCAGTCCACCGTGCGATTGGTCGACATGAAAGACGGCGAGGTATTCAATCTGCTCAGCAAGGCACTCGCCGAACTCACGGCCGCCCAAGACTATCTGGAAGCCATTGATCCGGTTGAGTCCCCGATTGATCGTGACGTTGCGGCGATGCTTGACCGGATCGGTTGTAAGCATTAATGCACCATCTTGGGATGCGCGGCACCGATTTGGTGCAAATGTTCATTTAAGTAGATCAGCAAGTAGATTTTTGGCTCAAATAATCCGCATTCCGCTCTATTTGAGGTATTTCACGGCTTACCTGTACTACTCCTGCAAGCCAGCGAGCCGGTATTCAAAAAGGGCGGGTTTTCCCGCCCTTTTTTTGTCCACCGTTCGGCGGGATGACCGTTAAAGTCCGCTACACTTGAGCGCTAACCTGGAATGATGACGATGACACGTA
>Ga0316604_10003126_pt1 | contig 11853 bp, 7 predicted proteins | sample OWC_soil_day20_C_FD_207650 | JGI IMG/M metagenome (GOLD analysis project Ga0316604, IMG submission 207650) | Wetland soil microbial communities from Old Woman Creek delta, Ohio, United States - OWC_soil_day20_CT | ecosystem: Environmental > Terrestrial > Soil > Wetlands | place: USA: Ohio... | reverse complement strand
AAATACCATGCCTGACCAGAGAATAGAATTGGTAACACTAATACATAGCTGTAATAAAACATTTTGTACCAGGTAATATGAAAAATAGCCCTCCTTAAAGATATTTTTTGTTTGACAAGCAGATCCCGCTTTTTATAACGAATTACCTGCAGATAGTCTTTTGCCGTCATCCAATACAAGGTCATTAGCATATAAAAGAACCAGGCATACAGGTGTTGGTAACGATGAAACCAATACCACTGCTGTCTGGGAGAGAGACGTAAAAGTACAATACTATCAATATCCTCATCAAGCCCTTCTATATTTGTATAAGTATGATGCAGTAAATTATGCTGGATCTTCCAATTGACGCTATATCCACCAATTACTTCGAGCATATGTCCCAAAAAAGCATTAACTTTCTTATTAGGAGAATATGCACCGTGATTCGCATCGTGCATAACAGAAGTCCCAATTCCCACTATACCAAAACCCATCAGTAACCAGAATGCCCAGAACAGCAACAGACTATTAGCTCCAACACTACTGATTATCAATAAATAGGGAATAGTATAACACAATATCATGATTATTGTCTTTCTCCACATACCGCCATTGGCATATGGAGAGGTCTTTGTACTTTGAAAATAATCCTGCACTTTAGCTGTTACCGTATCAATAAAACTGCTGTTTCCTTTTGATGCGAACCGGACTATATTTATCTTTGTGACGCTCATATGATAAATTTGAATAAGATATTGAAAGAGGAGGAACCCTAGGGTTGACAATCTCTCTAAAGGTCGGCTTTTTTTTGCAGTAATGATATTTACTTTTTAAGACATTAGAAGTAGCAACAACAGCTTATGCCCGTGGAATTTTACTTGCGGAATAGCTTTTCGGAATATAATCCTACCTTAGGTTACAACCGCTCAGCTTTCTAAATCTCCATTACATCTGGTTACACGTTAAAAGATATTTCAATGGTTACAATAGAACCCCATCATATTATTGCCATTGGTGCTTCTGCCGGTGGTATAGAGGAGATTAACACAATCTTTGATAATACTCCATTGGACGGTGTTGCGTATATAATTGTCCAACACCTTTCAACGGATTTTAAGAGCAGGATGGTGGAGTTACTTGTCAGGCATAGCAAATTGTTGGTGCAGGAAGCTGAAAACGGGATGGACATCCAGGCCAATCATGTTTACCTGATTCCCAATGATAAGTTCATGACCATTTGGAATACCCGGTTATACTTAACGGGCAAGGAAAATGAAAAGCCGCCTCATCTCACAATCAATATTTTCTTTAATTCTCTTGCTGCCAGTCATGGCAAAAGAGCGGTTGCCGTTGTACTCTCAGGATTAGGTGCAGATGGTACAGATGGCATTATCGCAATAAAGCGGGCTGGTGGCCTGGTGATTGCCAGAGAACCATTAACGTCCAGATTTCCCGGCATGCCTTCAAATGCAATCGCCACCGGAATGGTTGATTTTGTATTAGAACCTCCTGCTATGCCCGAAGTGATCGAAGATTACGTATTGCACCAGCGGGAACTGGAAGTAGGCATTCAGGAAAATGAAAATACCATTGTGACAATTATAGATTATATAAAGAATCAATTGCCGCTTGATTTTTCAGATTACAAACTATCTACCCTCCTTCGCCGCACCAAGAGAAGAGCTGCATACGCTAATTTTATTACACTGGAGGATTATTATGAATTTTTGCGTACAAGCCCTGCTGAGGTAGTGACCCTGGCAAAAGATTTTCTTATCAGCGTTACATCTTTTTTCAGAGATGCGGAAGCCTTTGAAATAATTGAAAAAAATATTCTGCCAGATTTGCTTTCAAGGCTTAATCCCGGCGAGGAACTTAAAATGTGGATTGCTGGTTGTGCTACAGGTGAAGAGGTTTATTCAATGGCGATACTGATCAAAGAGCAGTTGACCGGTCCCTACAAAGATATCCCTGTAAAACTTTTTGCCACAGATCTTGATAGTGCTGCTTTATTACATGCGGGCAAGGGGCTTTATCATTGGAGTAGTGTAAAGGATATCTCCCCTGAAAGATTGCAGAAGTATTTTCTAAAAGAAAATGAAAGCTACAGGATAAATCCTCTGATACGCCAAATGGTGATATTTGCACAGCACGATCTGGTGAAAAATCCTCCTTACTGCAACATGCACTTCATCAGTTGTCGGAACCTGCTGATCTACATGACTCCCTTTTTGCAGAAGAAGGTATTTTCAATGCTGCTCTTCGGGATTAAATTCAATGGCTACCTGTTTTTAGGTTCGAGTGAAACTCCCAATCCCATTATTAGCCACCTGGAAGTGATCAGTAAAAAGTGGAGATTATATAAAAACATCAGTGAAAAACGGATCATTAATTTCGATTCATTTTCAATACCAGAATCGCTAGGATCGGCTACAATCGAACCTATTCGTGAAAATGCCGGCAGGAACAGAGGATATGATGGAGCAGAAACTATAAATGATATGCTGGCGAATGAATTGGATTACCTGGCGGTATGCATAGACGACAACTACCAGGTAGTCAAATCATTTGGTAATACTACCAAATACCTGCTGCAACAAAACTTTAATTCAAACCTGATGCAGTTGCTGCCAGAACAACTGGAACTTGCATTTAATACATTAATAAGTCAGGTATCTATTACAAATAAGAAAATTGGGGTTAAAGGTATTCCTGTCGATGTCAATGGTGAAAATATTTACGTTAGCCTCACCATTTGCCCATTGCAGGCAAAAAAAGGAAATCCTCTATCTTATTTAGTCATCTTCAAAGAAGATGCAAACACATATGACGTTAATAAGGATTACCAGGTGTTCAATGAACAGGCTTACAATGTAAAATACGTATCAAACCTCGAGCATGAATTGAAAGAGGTCAGGGAAAAACTTTCAGCAGCCTATGAAAGAATTGATGCGTACAATGAAAATATGCAATCCTTCAACGAAGAACTCATTTCATCGAATGAAGAAATGCAAAGTACGAATGAAGAAATGCAATCCGTCAATGAAGAGCTGCATACCATAAATGCCGACTACCAATTGAAGAATAAACAGTTGCTTGAAATTAATGATGATTTGAACAACTATTTCAGAAGTAATATCAATGGGCAGATATTTTTGAATGAACAACTTGAGTTAATGAAGTTTTCGCCTGCTGCTGTTAAACTGATCAATCTGCAGGAGGCTGATATCGGAAGACCAATCAGCCACATCTCCACTAATATTAAACTGAGCACTATCATAGATGATGTAAAGAATGTACTGATAGATGGACTGGAAGTGACCCGGGAAATTGAAACCAACGACGGTCATTGGTACCAAATGATGCTGGTACCTTATATACAACAGGTAGAAAACAGGCGTAATGGTGCAGTTATTTCATTTAATGATATTACCGCGCTGAAAAATGCGAAAATTGAATTGGATGAAAAAAATGAAAGTTTGCTACGTATAAATGCAGATCTGGACCATTTTATTCATATGGCATCACATGATTTGTTAGATCCCCTGAATAATATAGAATCAAGTATAGCATTGATGAACCTGGTGGATAATGAGAATTCAGAATTGATGGATTTTATACAAATTATCAATTCCTCCATTAAGAAGTTTAGTTTATTGATAAAGAATATTAGCACGATAGCCAAAATGGAAAACGATTTGACGGATGTGGAGCGGGTTGATATTGGAGACGTGATCAGTAATATTGAATGGAGCCTTGAAAAAAAGATAAAAGATACGCATGCTGCCATAATAACCCAACTTGATGTAAAAGAGATATCCTTTTCTCAGAGGAACCTGAGGAGTATATTGTATAATCTCATTTCTAATGCTATGAAATTTGCAGGGCATGACGACCCGAAGATTCACATTCATACCAGGCGGGAAGGGAAATATATTGTCATCAGTGTAGAAGATAATGGAATAGGTATTACTAAGGATGGACTGAGGAAGATATTCACTATTTATGGTAGGCTAAACCAGCATGTGGAAGGACATGGAGTAGGTTTATATCTGGCAAGGAAAATTATAAATGCATCGGGGGGAGAATTGAAAGTTGAAAGCACGGTTGGTAAAGGAAGTAAATTTACCATTTATCTAAATTGCCTTTGAGGTAAATTTCACACCACAATGATTACAAACAATATTCGGAGGAAGAAGTAGATACTGATGACCCTTTTACAACGGTGGTGATAGTGGCTATTTGATAGGCACTGCTATCAAACCAAAAACACGGGCATTATAGCAGATCTTAATGCACTCTTCTCATTGGGAAGATCTCTTTGCGAAGCCGTCCGTCTACCATCCCTGAAATTTCAGCTATCAGGCTATCTGCATCCAATTTTCTATAAGTGATAATTTGTGGAAAATCATGTTCAGAATTTTCAAATACGAGCTGTTTATCTGATATTTTTGTTAATGCAAAACGCACCGGCTGTCCATTGTTTTGATTTTTTACAGTAGGGATATAATACAATTGATGTTGTTCTGCTGTTAATCGGATGGTTTCAAATATCAATGTATCTTTTCCCTTCAGCATATAGCTTTTGCCGCTTAGCTCATTCGATGATTCCCTTTTCCAGCTTTCGTAAATAGTTCCTTTGGATGTCTCACGTTCCCAGGTACCTATCAACCAGGCGGCTTTGTTAATGGGCCCGATAAAACATAGGGCGATTAATAATCTTAACATAGACTTCAATTTTATACGAAAGTGCGAAAAAAGCCAGTGTGGAAATTGTAAAAAAGCGACAAGTCATTTTCTGCCATATAACAACGCCGACATTTTAAGGTTATCGTTGTAATACTGCTTCGGGGTATAGCCCGTCAGTTGCTTAAACTCTTTTATAAAATGTGACTGGTCAAAATAATTTCCTTCATAGGCTAAGGCTGTAAGAGAGGGCTCTTTTCCGCTAATGAGTTTTTTAAATATATTATTTAGTCTTATTACCCTGGATAATTGTTTGGGGCTCATGCCTACGTCTGATAAGAACCTGCGCTCAAGCCGTCTGCTATTGATCTGACTTTTTCTGGATAGTGCTGTTACAGATAATTGTCCATTGGAATGCAGGATCGCCTCTATCAGGGACCTGGTGATGTGGTCGATCGTTTCAGCAGTTGCAAGCCTATTGGTGAGAAATTGTTCTACCTCTTTGATTCTATCTGATACAGTAGGAGCGGTAAGGATTGCCACTTCTAAACTTTTCCCATCATTACCGAAAAGTCTTTCAAGTGGGATAGCTGTGTTTTCCATTTCGGATAAAGGCAATTGTGTAAATGGGGAAAAACCATCCGGATGGAAACGAACTGAAAAAATGCCTGTTTTGCCAGTTGCCACTATTTCAAGTGGACGGGTTAATTGCCCGATTACAAAGCACCGGGGTTGTAAAATAATGCTGCCATCTTCCAGGTATTGCTCATACAGATCCCCGTAATGAAAAATCATTTCCATACAGCCATCAGGTATGATGGTCTGTTTTTGTGGAATGCTACCTGCAGGACCTTCCAGGGTCCAATAACATTGTATCATAGGATCCAGGTCGATACCAGCTAAATAGGTTTGATACTGCATGGTGTAAATATATATTACTTTTTATTGTGGGCTTGCAAATGTTTGTTTGCGGAGTTCTTTGGCCATTGAGAGAGATTATAATGAGGATGCGCTGGCATGAATGGGAAAGCAATAAAGCCTTCAGATTTTCCATCTGAAGGCTTTATTGCTTTTTATTATCGTATACCCTGTAATATCAGCAAAGCTATTTCCCGTAAGAGCACTTTACATTTTAGCTGTAAACCCTCCACCAGGTGCCATTTTAATAGTTAAGACATCCTTGGGAGATAAGAATTTTGTTTCTCTGTTAACGCTTGTATTCGTTAGGGTGTCATAAACAAGGGTTGCTTTTGCTTTTTTAGACAGAAAAGATAGCGGTATTTTTATTTCCCTTTCAGTCGTACCATTCATTATTCCAATCCACCAGGTATCTCCTTTACGACGTGCAAAAGCAACGACTTCACCCATTTGGGTACATGGAAGTACCCTGGTTTCATCCCAGGTAGTAGGGAGCGTCTGGAACAGGTCAAACAGGGGGCTTTCAAGATAGAATTTATACTGGTCACAAAAATGCGTTACCGGCGAAAGATAAACAATCGCCTGGGCAAATTCATGTGCCCATGTATATTTTGCGGTGGTCAATTCTGCGGGATTTAACATGACTGGCGTAACATCTGCCGCACCTGCCATCAGTCGTGTGAAGGGTAGGCAAACATCCTGCTGGAAAGGCATTACCCGGTCATACCTTGACATGTGGTATTCATTACCACGTACAGCCTCCCTTGTGATATCATTTGGATAAGTACGCCTCAATCCGGTAGGTTTTACACTGCCATGAAAGTTCAGGAGTAATTTTAATTCGGCGCAATCCTCCATCGTTCCTACATACCACTGCATAATATCGGCTGTTGCATCAGGGATAAAGTCAATTTTTATCCCGGAGGCACCTATAGCCTTTATCTTTTCCAGGTATTTGTGGCGTTCTATAGCATTCCTGCATTCTTTTGAATCTACCCATACTATTGATTGTACCCCCACGCTTTTACCATAGTCGATCACTTCTTTTAATAATGTCCACTGATCTTTCCCATCTTTTCTCCAATCACGCCAGCCATCGTCTACCAGGTAGTATTCCCATTTTAACTTAGCAGCGGCATCATACCAGTTTTTTTGGTCTTCCAATTGTGGTGCACCAATACTCCACCATTGCCATAAACATCTGCCAGGTTTTACCCAGGAAAAGTCACGCCCTTTCTTAGGAGGTGGGCACACATTCATCAGCAGATCCGAATTCACAAGGCCATTTAAATTGGGGGAAATGATCGTGGTCCGCCATGGAGTTACTTTTTGCCCTTTATATGAACCATCCGGAACAGAAGGCCCATTTTCTGCCAGGTGTTTGAATTGCCATCCATCTTTTGCAAAAGGGAAATAAGCTTTTAAAACATGCCCATTGCGCATGAATGACATATCAGAAAAGTTTTCGCAGTCAGCCTCCGAAATAGATAGATATTTTCCAGATACTTCAAAAGTAAGCGGCCCCATTATTGGCTGGTTCTCCGGAACCTTATTTAATGATGTTACATGGCTCAACTCTTCATACGATTGACTGAATCCTGACCATGCTATGTTTGTAGTATTTTCAGGAAGATTCCATGCGGTAGATTCACTATCAATATATGTGGTTCCAATGGGAATAGTATAACGGATCGCTACTCCATCGTCATATACTCTTATAATAAGATTGAATTTCTTACCTGCCGCTTCCAAAGGAATACTTGTTTCATTTGCATGATTAGTGACCAATGGGTGATTCCCTAAAATTGAATACCTTTCATTTAGCGAACTTACTTCAGGTCTTCCAGGAATGGTTGTTTTATAGCCTAAATCTATATGATCAACGGTTAGGCCTAATGGAGACGTATTAATAACTTTTACATTCCCATATAGGATAGAGTAGGAAAGTCTTTCATTTTCAATAAATACATTAACGATAATTTGTTTGTTCGGACTATTGACCTGAATTTCATTTACCTGTTTGTTAGCATTAACAGTAGTTGTGCATATTCCCCACATTAGGAAAGTTAAAAGACCATGTTTCAGGTATCGCATATCATCTAATTTTAATTTTTTAGTTGAAACCCTATTTATTCGATTTAACACAAAAAAGATTTAACACATTGAGCAAATTGAGACCCTGATTTTACATCAGCAAATATGATTAAATCAAAAGAAAATTAATCTAAGATAAATATTTACAGCAGACAGCCATCATATAAGCCAAATGTGAGGGAAGAATAAAGTGTAATTTGGTTCAGCCCTGATTAAGGCTATAAGTTGGGGAAAATACACAAATTTTTATCAACTTAATAATCTAACCTTCTGGTTTGAAGCTAATAGGTTTTCCCTGTAAATGGCTTGCCAATAAAGGAATAAACAGAATGATAAGAATATTATGGCAGGTGTGGTTATTCTAATTTAACCACATTTAATACTATTTTCTCAATGATTGATTTGTAAGTTATCGGCTAATGGTAGTCTCCGGAATAAGACAGTGGCGATCAAAATATTGTATTGTTATTGGGGAGGCATTGATCTTAACTGAAGATGAAGATCGGGATATGAATGATCTTTTTCGGAGAATCAGGAAGGAAATCAAGCGGCTATTGACAATGTCAGCCCGGATGTATTAATCTCGTAATTTAGAGACACTTAAGGATACATTTTGTGCGCGGATCGCTTCCTCTGTTGTATCCTCGATGGCTCCTCATAAGCTGTGTCCAGCATTGTTGATCAATACATCCAGTCTGCCAAAGGATTCATTAAAAGAAATAGTTTTTACTTAGATAATGCCTGATCGATTAACACCGTTTGCTTGCTTGCCTGATCAATGAGAACGATATGGGTGTAATCACCATCATTTTTGGTACTGTTTATCGTTTTAACTAAACCTGTTGATTGTCCTGCATATTTGCCCAGCGTATCAGTGGTAAATGTGTTGATCTCGTAGTTTAATTTGTAGGGAGCGGTATTTGACCGCGTTAATGCCAGCGTATATGAAGTGTTTGGAGTCAGGCCGGAGAATATTTGTTCTACCAGGTCTGCCAGCCCAACCGGCCTTACAGCAATTCTACCTATTGCCTTTCCTGCTTGCTCAGGATTTTTCATCGTGAGAATTTGAGTTTCAGCAGTGTCATTGAGGGCTGATAACCCGGTTTTATTGGCTGCATCTGTAACTGCATGATCAGCATATACCAGTGCTTGTGGGCTTTGGCCTATCTTAACCGGCTGTAGTGCTTTCATAGTTTCCAGGTCAATAGCCTGAACCTGATCGCCATATTCCAGGCCCACATATAGTAGCTTTCCATTTGCTGAGGGCCATAAGCCATGCGGCAATGCACCAACATTGATCGTGTCCGTTTGCTTGAAATCCTGCGCAACGTCAAATACCCGTACCTTGTTTTCCCCACCAACTGTTACCAACATCATCAGTTTGTTTTTTACATAAGTAAACGTAACGTGATTGGTGATGGCGCCGGTAGTTAGGACTTTACTTACAGTTTGCGTAGCGGTATTGATCACTGTTACCTTGCCTACGTCTTTATGAGTCATGGCTATCCATTCACCTTTTGGGCTGGTAAAGATGTTGGGGGAAAACGGACTGACAACCGGGATCTTTTTGATGATTTTGTAGTTGGATGTATTGACAATATCCACTTCAGGCGTAAAGCTGGAGCAAACATAGGCTAGTTTACCATCAGGAGTAAATGCTATCATACCGGGGCCATCAGCAACTTGCACCTGTTTCACTTCCTGCATTTTTGCAACATCAATTACGCTTACATAAGCCTCTCCACGTACGGACACCCATATTTGCTTACTGTCTGGTGTAAAAGTAGGTTCGTGGGGAGAACGCCCGACGTAGATAGTTTTGATCACCTTGTTCGTCTCGGTGGAAACCAACGTAACCGAATTGGAACCAATGGAAACCACGGCGAGCATTTTCTTTGCTTCGGAATAACGCAAGCCGTGCACCAAAGCTTGTCCTTTGTACAAGGGGCTTAATACATTAGGGTATGGCTTGCCTAATTTGATCTCTCCGAGGAATGTATTGGTGGACGGGTCGACCACAGACACAGAATTTGATACCTGGTTTGCAGTATATACCCTGTCGTGAGCATATGGGCTTTGTGCTTTAGCAGCAATGGCAAATGAAGCACAACTAAGTGTTAATATGATTTTGTAATTTTTCATGATATTATTGAATATAAGCAGACATTTGTTCGATTTCAATTTGTTCATTGGAAATAAGGCTTTTTGCAAAGGCTAATGCCTGGACATCCTGGCCATGTTTCAATAAGACTTTCGCCATATCAACTGCTGCCTGGTGATGCGGAAGCATTACCGCAGCAAAAGCATAATCCGTATTCGTAAGTTTTCCGGCAGGCGGCATTTGCGCCATCATTGTTTCCATGCACTGATTGAAGCCATCCTCAACAGCTGATGGAAGCGATCCTTCTTTGGAAGCGTGTTGATTTAACCATAATTCCATTTGTAACAATTCCGAACTCTGTTCGGCAAGAATGCTTTTAGCCAGCTGAATCATTGTGAAATTTTTACCGTGGGTGATTTCATACCGCGCCATACTGATTGCTCCCTGATGATGTGGAATCATTTGAAGAATGAATTCAGCATCTGCCGATTGACCTTTGGTTGCTTTATCCATTTGTACCATCATAGTGTCCATCATTGCCAGAAATACTGGTTTTTGTACTGCGGACATTTGGTGATGCATTGGCATTGACATGTCCATCTTCTGGGCATCCGCTTTGATTAATACTATTGTGATCAACAAGCCGGGAAGAAGCGGTTTAATGAATTTGCTTAGATTATTCATGTGCGCTGTTATTTTTTCTTACAAAGAGAAGCATTCCTTTGGTTTGCCAAAAGAAGAAAAACGCGTGTCCGGCAAATTTGATCCTGAATTCGGCAATTGAAGAGCTGTAACAATGAATCAACCATCCATATCGTGTAAATGTTCGAAAGGATGATCACGACATCTACACTACATTGAAAAATCTTCTTTATACGCAGGGATTAAATGAAGTGCCTGGCAGCTTCATCGCGTGAATTGCCGTGCTCAGGTTTAAATTCGCCGGGCATAGGTTTATTCTTAATTTAGATGGATACATTACGTTGTATATTTGCGGGGTTATGGAGGATCATGTTCAACTAATTATCCTTCCTGGATATATGAGGTATGTAGCGCAAGGCCTGGTACTGGGGGCTATGGATACCAGTCAATGCCTGCTAATAAATACTAAATTTGAAATTCAAGCGAGGGTCATGCTATGATTTATTCAAAAAAAACAGATAAAGCATCAGGGAATGTTTTTAAGGTTTCTGCCCGAATGATCTGGTTTAGCGCGGTATTTATGGGTGTATTGGCATCCATTCCAAAAATATTGCAATTGCATATAACCATAGGCGAACTGATGATCGATGCATCCATTGCGTTCCTTTTTACATTATTTACCTGGTACTTTAATTTATATCAATTGCCCAAATACTCGGGGGAGCCAATTGACGACCATTTTTTCAACCGCAGGTTGGCATTAAGCCTGCTTGTTGGAATTGGACTGATGATCGTCCTGGTGTTACTGCACCAGTTATTGGTACCTGGTTATCCCCTCAATACGATGCTCATGATGTATGAGTTCCGGGGTGTATTAATCAATTTAACGATTTACGTATTTTTATTCCTGCTTTATCAAAGTTTTCATACACAATTAATCAGCATTGAGCTGGAGCGCACAAAAGCAGACCATGTAAGTGCTAAATTTGATCTGCTTAAACAGCAGGTAAATCCACATTTTCTTTTTAATAGCCTGAATACGCTAAAATCGATGGTCGATATGCAGGATGCTCATGCCTCTGAGTTTATTCTGAAGTTATCCGATTTTTATCGGTTCACGCTTGAAAATCGCGTGAATGACCTGATTGCCCTTGATGAAGAATTACAGATACTGGACGCTTACCTGTTTTTGTTAAAAGCGCGATTTGAGGATGGAATAGCCATAAAGATTGATTTGCCTTTAAACCAATCCGGTATAGGTATACCACCCTTTACATTACAACTGCTGGCTGAAAATTGTATCAAGCATAATGTAATTTCACTCGAAATGCCACTGCAGATAAAATTATATGCGGAAGGTGACTTTATTATCATGGAAAACAATATACAACCAAAACTAAAACCAGAGCCTTCAACCGGTATGGGGCTGG